>Ga0210387_10003524_pt1 | contig 12033 bp, 10 predicted proteins | sample IncBWC7OmetaG_FD_160108 | JGI IMG/M metagenome (GOLD analysis project Ga0210387, IMG submission 160108) | Forest soil microbial communities from Barre Woods Harvard Forest LTER site, Petersham, Massachusetts, United States - Inc-BW-C-7-O ... | reverse complement strand
TTGAAGTTAGGTTCATCACAGGGTGGTGTTTTGACTTTTCCACACATTTCCACAGCCATATCAAACCAATCACTCCCCAACCAACTCCTTTTTATCCCTCAACTTCCGCCACTCCGATTCGAATCCCGTCCACCGTTCGAATGACAATGCAGTAACTAATGGAAAGTAGTTGACAATTCGCCAATATCCTGCTACCATTCCCCATGTCTCGCTCATGCCTCTCTCTAACTCCTCCCGGTCATCCCGAACGCAGTGACCGAAGGTTCCGACCCTGTCGGAAGGGATCTGCTTTTTCCTCTTTCAACTATGGACCGTCGACGGTCAACGTCCTCGCCGTAAATCCTTTCGCTGCCATTCTTACAAGCCCTCTGCAAATGACTGAAAAAACGGCCGCTTTAAGTCCTGCATTTGTCACTCTTACCAGCCACGTCAACCATAACCCCTTTATTTGTCACTCTTACGAAAAAAGACGGGGGGTGGGGGTCTCTCATCAGGACTTTCTTCTTTTCCACTCTTCTGTCCTCTCTGCGAACTCTGTGCCCTCTGCGTTAAAATCCAGCCTTACAAGTTCTACCCACGCGCGTGGTTGCGGAACAAGTATCGCTAACTCCCGCAGAATCTGCACTTACGAAAAACACGCCGGTAATCCCTTTGGAATCCGCACTTCCAAAACACAGGACTTAAAACCCTTTAGAATCCGCAGTTACGAAAAAACCGGGGGGGAGGAGGAAGTCCTACTCAGCTTCCAGCATTCGCGAGCAATCGCCCAATCTTCCTGCGCGGTCAAAACCAGCACGCGAACCGTTGAGCCAGCCGCCGAAATGTCGCTTTCCATCGGCGACGCCAAATTCTTTGCGGGATCGAGCGCAAGTCCGAGAAAACCCAAGTCGGCGCAAGCCGCTGCCCGGACTTCCACCGAATTCTCGCCAATCCCCGCCGTAAACACCAAAGCATCGATCACATTCAACGCCGCAACCATCGAGCCGATTCCCGACCGCAGCCGATGCACAAAAATGTCGAACGCCAGCTTCGCGCGCGCGTTTCCTTCTTTCATCGCCGCCACAACTTCGCGCATGTCGCTGGACACTCCGGAAATTCCCAGCAATCCGGATTTTGCATTTAGCATTTCGTCCAAAGTATTGCCGTCGAGCCGGTCTTGCCGCAACAAGTACGTAAGAATCCCCGGATCGACCGAACCCGAGCGAGTCCCCATCATCAGTCCGTCTAGCGGAGTGAATCCCATGGTCGTGTCAATACTCACGCCGCCGCGAATCGCCGCAAGAGAACAACCATTGCCAAGGTGGCAAGTCACAAGTTTCAGGTCGGCGAGATTTCTTCCGAGCAATTGCGCCGCTCGTCCCGCGCAGTATTGGTGGTTGATTCCATGAAAGCCGAATTTGCGGATGCCGCGCTGAACCCAGTCATACGGCCCCGGATAAACCGCCGCCGCATCCGGCAAAGTTGCGTGGAAACCCGTATCAAACACCGCGACCTGGCGAACGGGCCCGCACAGCTTTTCAATCTGCGCGATTCCTTCCAGTTCCGCTCGATTGTGCAGCGGCGCAAACGCAGCCATCTTCTCGATCGCCGCTTTGACCGCGGGCGTGATCAACGTCGGACTCGTGAACTCGCGGCCGCCGTTCACCACACGATGGCCGACAACATCAATCTCCGAAAGTTGTGTGAGCACCCGAGTTTCGCCGGAGACCAACGCCTTCAGCAGCTGCGCAATGGCTTCAGCTCTTTTGGATTTATCCAACCGTTGCTCAGAGGTTTTTCTGGAGCTTGTGCGCACCTTGAGAGTTGCGCCATCTTCGCGCCACTCGATCTTGGCTTCCCACAGAGGTGCCGGAGGAGAATCCGGGAGCGCGGCGCCCAGCTCGTAGAGACACGATTTCTGGCTACTAGATCCGGAGTTAAGAACCAAAATCTTCATTCAGTACGGCCATTTCCAATCGCGGATTTCCGGCAGGTCGTCACCGTGCTCGCAGATATACTCCTTGTGGTCCACCAGCTTGTTTCGCAACATTTGCTTGAAATGCGCATTCAAGGGACGCAAGCGTTCGACGCGGTCCACGACGTCTCCGGCAAGATGAAATCGATCCAGTTCGTTCAAAACGGTCATGTCGAACGGAGTCGTGGTAGTTCCTTCCTCGCGGTAACCGTGAACATGGAAATTCTCGTGGTTCTTCCGTTTGTAGGTGAGCCGGTGAACGAGCGTTGGATAACCGTGAAACGCAAAAATCACAGGTTTATCGTCCGTGAAGATGGAGTCGAATTCCTTGTCCGCAAGCCCGTGAGGGTGTTCCGAGGAAGTCTGCAGCGTCATCAGGTCAACGACGTTGACGACCCGGATCTTGATGTCCGGAAAATTCTGCCGCAGCAAGTCGACGGCGGCCAGCGTCTCAAGCGTCGGAATGTCTCCCGCGCACGCCATCACCACATCCGGCTCGCTACCTTTGTCCGTCGAAGCCCATTCCCAAATCCCAAGCCCCGCGCTGCAGTGCTCGATCGCGGATTTCATGTCCAAGTACTGCAGGGCCGGTTGTTTGCCGGCGACGATCACATTCACGTAGTCCCGGCTGCGCAAGCAATGATCTGCCACGGAAAGCAGAGTATTCGCGTCGGGTGGCAGATACACGCGCACAGCGTCGGCCTTCTTGTTCACCACGTGGTCGATGAAGCCCGGGTCTTGATGAGTAAAGCCATTGTGGTCCTGCCGCCAGACGTGCGAAGTCAAAAGATAATTCAGCGACGCGATGGGCCTGCGCCACGGAATGTCGCGAGTGACCTTCAGCCATTTCGCATGCTGATTGAACATCGAATCCACGATATGAATGAACGCTTCGTAGCAGGAGAAGAGCCCGTGCCGCCCGGTTAAAAGATATCCTTCGAGCCATCCTTGGCACAGATGTTCGCTGAGCACTTCCATCACGCGGCCGTCTGGCGACAGAAATTCATCAGTTGGGAGCGTCGGCTCCATGAACTCTTTAGGAGTCGCCTCGTACAATGCCTCGAGCCGGTTCGAGGCCGTTTCGTCGGGGCCGAACACCCGGAAATTTTGCGCGTTTTCATTGAGCCGCATCACGTCGCGCAAAACATGTCCGAGCACGCGCGTCGCTTCCGCGTTTTCCGTTCCCGGCTTGTTCACATCGACGGCGTAATCGCGAAAATCCGGCATCGCGAGATCGCGCAGCAAAAGCCCGCCGTTGGCATGCGGATTCGCTCCCATTCGCCGGTTGCCCGCTGGCGCAAGCTCGGCAAGCTCTGCCACAAGCTTGCCGCTCTCATCGAAGAGTTCTTCGGGCTTGTAACTCTTCATCCACTCTTCGAGCTGCGCCAGGTGCTCTGGATGCTTTGTAAAATCCGCGATAGGAACCTGATGTGCTCTCCAGGTGTTTTCCACTGGCTTGCCATCGACGACCTTTGGCCCGGTCCACCCTTTGGGCGTGCGCAGAATAATCATCGGCCAAGTGGGCAGCTTCGTTTCGCTTCCGTTTCCGCCACCGCTCCGGGCGCTTTGCTGGATGTCGTGAATCTCATTGAGGACCGCGTCCATTGTTTGCGCCATGAGTTGATGCATCGTTTGCGGGTCGTGGCCTTCGACGAAATACGGTTTGTAGCCGTAGCCGGAAAACAGTTGCGTAAGCTTTTCATCGCTCAGCCGGGCGAGCAAAGTGGGGTTCGCGATTTTGTAGCCGTTCAAATGCAGGATTGGCAGAACAGCGCCGTCTCGCGCCGGATTGAGGAATTTGTTGCAGTGCCAGCTTGCCGCGAGCGGTCCCGTCTCTGCTTCGCCATCGCCAACCACGCAGCAGACCAGCAAGTCCGGATTATCAAACGCCGCGCCATTGGCGTGGGCGATCGAGTATCCGAGTTCGCCGCCTTCATGAATCGAGCCGGGAGTTTCCGGCGCGACATGGCTCGGAATTCCGCCGGGAAAGGAAAATTGCTTGAACAGTTTCCGGATGCCGTCTTCGGTCTGCGGAATGTGCGGATAGAACTCGCTGTACGTTCCCTCCAGGTAAGTGTTGGCCACAAGCGCCGGACCACCATGCCCAGGGCCGGCGACGTAGATCGCGTTCAGGTCGCGTTTCTTGATCTCGCGATTGAGGTGAACGTAGATGAAGTTTTGTCCGGGAGTCGTACCCCAATGTCCCAGAAGCCGAGGCTTAATGTGTTTGAATGACAGGGGTTCGCGCAGAAGCGGATTGGAGAGAAGGTAGATTTGTCCAACGGAGAGATAGTTAGCGGCACGCCAGTACGCGTGAACCTTGCGCAACTCCTCAGGAGAGAGAGGCAGCGGAAGGGCCGCCTGTGCGGATCCTGTCCCTGACGCGGAAGGCATGGTGTTTTCTCCTTCGACTAGATCTTAGTCCCATTCATGCGGTCTGATTCTTCTCTCAGCTCTTAGAGTTTTTTGGAGAGCCGGTGGTTACCGTGCATTGCTTTCTTTTCTGCCGGTTCTTCGGCCTGGGAAGACATTTCTTCTGGCGTCCATAGCAAGATCGCATCCTGTCCATTCTCAGGCTGGGCTATTCGACCCCCAGTTTCTGTGACTTTGCTCGCACAAAAGTGTGCTGTATTGCACAGAAGTACTCCGAGCCGTGGACGATAATCTCGCCCATCATGGACGTCGCAAACGCCTTGTTCTCTCCCTGGCTATTCCTCCGCGTGCAACATCAGCCACGCTCTCCAGTAGGGGAATGCACCATGGTTACCCCCGATTCCATTCTGGACTGGAATCATTGCGTTGGTATCAAAATAGTATTCGCAGAGCATTCCTGCTGTGAACCCGACAAGGAACTTGCTTGTTTCCACTATTCACGCGGCTGTGTGACGGCAGTCACAGACTTGGAATTAGCCTTGCATTAGTTTTGCAAGACTCCGAGGTCTAAGGCTGAGGTGTGCAAACGGAGGGGTGGTGATGGGTGTTCGCGGGAAGAAGCCGAGAATAGTTTTTTCCTTCGGTCTGGGCTTCGTTTTTGTTGCTGTGGTGCTCTCGTTTGGCGGACAGTTACGAGGACAAACTTCAGCAAACAAGACGGATCAAAAGCGCTATGTGCGCCAGACGGATCCCTCGCTTTACGTCGGCACAGAGACGTGTAAGACCTGCCATGAAGACATGCCGGTCAAAGGTTTTTTCAAGAGCTATGAGGATTCTCCGCACTTTGTAACCACCCTGGATACCAAGAAAGGACCGGAATGGCATGGCTGCGAAGCGTGCCATGGTCCTGGGAAGGCCCACGTGGACGGCGGCGGCGACAAGACCAAGATTTTTACGTTCAAGGGTGTTTCGGCGCAGGAGATCAGCGCCCGCTGCCTGGACTGCCACCAATATGGAGAGGAGCACGGCAATTTCGCGCGCTCCGTGCACCTCCAGAATAGCGTGGGTTGTACCGATTGCCACGACCCCCACCATGCAAAAGAGAGCCAGTTCCTCCTGAAAGCGAAACAGCCGGATTTGTGCTACGGCTGCCACCTCGACAAGAAGCAGCAGTTCAACCGGCCCTTCCATCATCGCGTGAACGAAGGATTGGTAAAGTGCACGGACTGCCACAATCAACATGGCGGATTCCAGTCCCGCCAACTGCGGGCCACGGCATCGCAAGACCTGGTTTGCTTCACCTGCCACACGGACAAAGCGGGACCGTATGTGTATGAACATGAAGTGGTGAAGGTCGAAGGCTGTGCGTCATGCCACACACCTCACGGTTCCTCCAATCCACGCCTGCTGATACGTGCTCAGGTAAACCTCCTTTGCTTGGAATGCCATGCTTTCTCAGCCGATGCCGGCGGCCCCCAAGCGACACCCACGTTCCACAACCAAGCGCAGAAGTACCAAGCCTGCACGATGTGCCACACGGCCATACATGGTTCGAACAGCAACCAGTTTTTCTTCACCCCGTAAGGGAGAGCCGCTATGCGAGGAGTCCATCAGCTCCGCAGAATCAACAGGAAGCACCGGATGATAGGCGCTGGCTTGCTGCTGATTGGCGCTTTGCTCTCCTACGATGCAACGCAGGCGGAGGCGCAGCAGGAGGACGAGCAGAAGGGTATCGACCAGGGAAATTACAATGTGAAGCAGTCGATTGAGTTCGGCGGCCGATTCACAAGCATCTCCGGCAATACGCAGACCTACGACACCTTTGTGAATTTACAGCAAGGGGCGCGCCTGCTGGGATTCAACACAGAGATGAATTCTCTCGATCATCACGGAACTCTGTTTGACCACTTTTCGGCCAGCAATTTCGGTTATGGCGGGGATCCTAACGTCGTGTCGCGGCTCCGGGTGTCCAAGAACACCTGGTACAAGTTTGACGCTTTGTTCCGCAAAGACGAAAACACCTGGGATTATTCACTCCTAGCAAATCCGCTGAACCCGACAACGCCGTTTGCCAACGGACCTCCCGGTTACGGCGGCACAGTTTGTACTGCATGCATCATTGCCGTCTCGCCCCATAACTTGAACACGCGGCGGAAGATGGGCAATTACAACCTGATCATTCGTCCGGAATCCGCGGTGCGTTTCCGAATGGGCTACTCCAGCAATATCAACGAGGGCCCGGCGTTTACCACCATTCACCAAGGCACCGAGCAGTTCCTTCTGGCGGATGTCAAAACCACCGTCAATACCTATCGTTTAGGCATAGATTTCAAGATTCTCCCACGAACGAATATCAGCTACGACCAGATCTGGACCTACTACAAAGGCGACACTGGAATCGGCGACTATGCACAGCCCTTTCCAGTTAGTCCGATTTTGAATGTGGACTTGGGAGTTGCTTTCAATGCAGGGGCCAGTCAGCCATGCGCTGGCACGTTTCTTGCTTCGGGTTTTGTGAATCCCACTTGCAACGCCTACACCAACGGCTATTTGGATCACGGCCGCACGCGCACGAATACGCCGACCGAACAACTTACCGTGCAATCGAATTACTGGAAGAACTGGGACCTTACGGCGCGGATTAGTTACTCGAGCGGGGACACTAGCGTGTCCGGCTACGACCAGACCGTCGTGGGCCGAGAATCGCGGACAAATTTAAGCAACCAGCTCAACACAGGGCCTGTGCAAGGGAGGCGTGTGGCGGCCGTTGCGGATTTCGGCGCGACCTGGCACATCACCAACAAGCTGAGCTTCAACGAGACATTCCATTACTCGAATTGGCACGATCCGGCCCAATTCGCGCTTTCGAGTTGCTCATTCTTTAGCCCCAACCTGAACACCGCCGCGAATTTCTTTACTCCTAGCTCTCCGGTTCCGCTCACCTGCGTCCCGCCCACGGGCGTAGTGCCCGGAATTGTGGCTCATACTTCGAGTTCGTACCCGGACCTCTCAAACGTCATCGACAGCAATTTCCTGAAACAGGAGCAGGAAACGAATCTGGCGGAATTCGACTACCGCTTTTCCGAAAAGTACGGAGCGCGAATCGGATTCCGTTACCGGCACCGCTATATTGCCGACAATTTCTATGAAGCTTTGGACCAAGTCTTTTATCCGGGCCCAACCGCCGCTTCGGCCGCCCGCGGCTCTTGCGCTGTAGTGAATCCCGGCCCAGTTTCGCAAGCCAACCTCCCCGCCGGCTGTACGCTGAACGCAGACAACTCCATCGGTTTTGTCTCCATCCCCCCTTTCGCCCCGGCAAGCGCAGTTGTGCCTCCGATCAACGAATACTCCGGGTTGCTGGGCCTATGGGCTCGGCCGAACCAGAAGTGGAAGATCAGTTATGACATGGAGCTGTTCAGCGCCGATGGAACGTTTACGCGCATCAGCCCGAAGGAGTCACAGGAATACCGCGTCCGCTCAAAATATGTTGTCAACAACTGGCTGAGCCTGGACGGAAACATTCTTATTTGGGAATCCCGCAACAACCAGTTCCAACAAAACGACTCGCAGCACAATCGCACTTACGCTATCTCCGCGATGCTCCAGCCCAACGACAAGTTTGGGATGGAAATCGGATATGACTACAATGATGTGTACTCGCAAATTCTGATTTGCTACATCAGCGTGGCCGCGGGTCAACCGGGGCCAGGCATACAGGCGTGCCCGAACGTTCCGGGCCTGGTACAGCAACTCTCCACATATACGAATAATTCCAACTACGGTTTTTTTGACCTCACCTACAAGCCGATCCACAAATTGACAGTGCGTTTGGGCGCCAACCTGACTGGCACCAGCGGTTCCGACCTGCGCCTCGATCCGCAGGAGCTGATTCCCAATCAGGTGACTGGCCCGCTGAACTCCAAATGGCTTCATCCTTTCGGCGGACTTGAATACAAGTTCTCGAAGAACTGGACCGGCAAAGCTTTCTGGGATTATTACGGTTACCACGAAGACCCTACATTCGGGGCGACGGGCGCAGAAGCGGTGCAAGACATTTATGCGCCGAGAAATTTCAGGGGCAATCTGTATACGCTCTCTGTACGATATGCGTTTTGAAGTGAATTGAACGAATTTTCGGGAGGAAATATGAATCGAGAAATGAGACTTGCGGGGAAGGGAATCTTGGGGCTTTTGTTTTGCGTGGCATTTGGAGTTTTTGCCCTGCCAGCGCACGGGCAGGCCGAAGGAGAATCTCTTTACAAATCAAAATGCGCAGGCTGTCATGGCGCGGACGGAAAGGGGCAAACCGCCGTCGGAAAAGCGAACAACGTTCGGGATCTCGGTTCCGCGGATGTGCAAGCGCAAAGTGACGATGCGATTGCCGGAATCATCAGCAACGGCAAAGGAAAGATGCCGGCTTACGGAAAGAGCTTAAAAGCAGACCAGATCAAGGATCTCGTTGCTTACATCCGCACCTTGAAGAAGTGAATCGCTGGCTGATTTTTTTGGCGCCATGCCGACATTCGCCATCGTGATTCTGGTTCTGTTTAGCGCGGTTCTCGCGGGCGTTGTGGCGGTGCGCCCCGCAATCACGGGGAGCCGCGCCGGGAAGATTCTTGCGTTCGGCGTGCTTTTCTTTCTTCCGCTCTTTTCCCTCATGGCCGGCATGGACAATGAAATGGAACGCTCGAAGAGCACCGCGTTCTGCTTGTCTTGCCACATCATGGAGCCTTACGGAAAAAGCTTGCATATCGATGACCCTGGGTATCTCGCAGCGGCGCATTATCAGAATCATCGCGTTCCCGCAGACGAGGCCTGCTACACCTGCCACACGAATTACGCGATGTTTGGATCGTTGAAAGCGAAACTCGGCGGTATGCGGCATCTTTACGTCTACTACCTTAAGCAACAGCCATTGCCGCAGGACATCAAGCTGCACGAGCCGTTCAACAATCGCGAGTGCCTCCACTGCCATCTCGGCGCGCGTTCGTTCGAACAAGGCGCCACTCACAATGCCGACCCGGCTACGCTACCAGCAATAAAAGGCAACACGTTGTCCTGCATTTCGAGCGGCTGCCACGACGTGGTTCACAATGTGGGCCGGTGGGGAGACAAGGTGAAGTTCTGGGACGGGGGAAGCTAATGCGTACGGGTGATTCGATGTGCCAGCGGCTGCGCATTTCAGGGATGTTTGTGATCACCGGGTTGCTTATTGAGGCGCTTTGTCTGGTGTGGTCGAGGCCCATCGCGTTCGTCGTGCTGGTATGCGTGGGCGGGACGCTGATTGGCCTCGGAGTGTTGTTCTTTCTCTATTCGCTGGTAACTGCCCCTGCCCATGCAACGGATTCTTCCTGTGCGGCTACCGATAAGTAGGGAAGGTAAGCCAGGTGCTCGGGAGCCCACGCTTTCAGGACAATTAGTCGGATTCTTGAATCTGAAGTGGCTGGAGAGTTGGGCGAGGAGGCGGTGGCGAATTCTGTGACGAGTATGTTGTTTTGTTCGGGCTTGACGAGCCACCGCCGAGGGCTAGAAAGTCCGCGGCCTTTTCCGCAACTTCATAGCAGCTTTCCCCGTAAAACGTTTTGCCCTCGGAACGGGAAGAGGCATCCAGTTTCAGCCGGAATCTGGCAGGCCAACTCGAGAATTTTGCAACCAATTCCTCAACCAGAAACAAATGGGTTTCACCGTCCACCGTGAACTTGAAGTTATGCTCCTTCACCAACGTCTGACTCAGCGCCTTCAGTAGCATCCGACCCGTCTCCTTGTAGGTTTTGGAAGGGGTGATGGCGATTTTGAATGAAGGCGAAAAAACGTCAAGTTTCAAAAAAGTACCCGTGGGTTCGCTGATTCCCGGATTCTTACCGTATTTCTACGGTACTGATGATGGGAGGAGGCGGGACAACGGCTGGCCGCTTTTAGCGAGGCTGCTAAGAATGGACCACCGCTTGAATGGCGAGAGCCTGAGTCTGCTTTGCTTCAGAGACGTCTGCTCGCGACCCTTACTAGATCGCGCTCATAATAAAGCAATTGCACGCCAATTCCGGAGAGCCCCAGGGGCATATTCTTCAACTCAACGTGTGTGACTCTTCCCGTGAATCGACGGCTGCTGACCTTCGCTCCAGTGACCCGCTTTGGCATTTCGAGGTGAAGCTCGACCGCCTCACCGACACGGAGGACAAGATTTGTGACGAAGTAGACGCCGCGCGTCGAGATGTTAATCGCCTTGGCCTGTTGCTCGCCCTCGAATAGCGCTTCCATGCGATGGAAAGACAGGGGAGTGTGCAGCTTGAAACGTGGTGTGATGCGACGCTCGGAGATAGCCATGCCTCTTCCTTCGTACGCCTGTGAAGGGTGAGACGGCAGGCTCAATCTGACTAAAGGGACATTCAGAGTTACACGACACGGCGCAGATGACTGTTCAAAAAAGCACAGCGAGGCTAAGACACTGATTAAACGTTTTTCCCCGTTTTCACAGTATTTGTAGCCATTCTCATTCCGCCAAAACATTCTAAATTGTCCACTTTCCTCGAGTCTCATTGGTGCACACGCGTCCTCCTTCGAATCCGCACTCAGTGGACGATCGGGTGCCTAAATGAAACTGCGGGTCGACTGAAGAGGGATACAAGGAGTCAGGACAGCGTGCTCTGCAGCACTTCTTGTAACAATTCCTTTTTTTGCTGGCTGAGTTTTTTCCCGCGTTCCGTCAGATAAAAGACGTCGATGGCTTTCTGGCCTTCCGTGTCGATGAGGGCGACGTCAATGTTGCAACCGAGGCGGGCCAAGGAGGAGCCAACGTCATATAACAAGCCCGGGCGGTCTTGCACCATGATTTCGAGCAGCGTGCTGTGCGCCGAGGACGTGTCGTCATAGCCGATGCGTGTTTCCACAGCCACTTTCGGCGGTTTCGCCCTGCTGGCGCTTTCGCGGCTTTTCAGCAGGGGCTCAAGCGGCGCTTTTCCGTTCACGATGTCTGCGAGGCTCTTCTGGAAGCGGGCGATTTCGCTGGGATTGAGTTCGAGCGTGTGATGCAGATCGACGAATTGAAATGTGTCCAGGACGACGCCGGCGGCATTGGCAAAGGCATCGGCCTTCACGATGTTCATACCCCAGCCGGCGAGCACACCGGAGATGGTGGCAAAGAGCGCCGGGCGGTCGGCGGTTAACAATGTCAGCGAGAAAGAATGGTGGCGGGCTTTCAGTTCGGTCTGGACAGGCTCTGTCCCCAGTTTTTGGTACAGCTGGAAGTGCGCGGCAATCTCCGGAGCGGAATGGACTGCGCTGTAGCGCCGTGGAAATCCTTCGAGGAACCGCTCGACTTCGGATTTCTTCGCGCCGCCAGCCTGGCTGCTGACTTGTTCGAGCAGAGGCACTTCGTCGGAGGCGTGCAAGCGATCGCGGTCCAGGGTGCGGCTGAAATGATTCGAGGTGGCGACGAAAAGCTGCCATAGCATTTCGGCTTTCCACGGGGTGAGGGCTTCGGGATTCACGGCATGAATGTCGGCGTAGGTCATCAAGCACAAGCGCTGAAGGCGCTCTTGCGTCGTCACGGTATCGGCGAAGGCAGAAACGGTACCAGGATCGAAAATGTCGCGGCGCTGGACGGTCGCGGACATGTCCAGGTGATGCTCGATCAGAAAATGAACTTCGTCTATTTCGTAGGCGGACAGCTGGAGACGCGCGGCGGCGCTCTGCAGGGCTTCGAGACT
>Ga0210387_10003523_pt1 | contig 12034 bp, 8 predicted proteins | sample IncBWC7OmetaG_FD_160108 | JGI IMG/M metagenome (GOLD analysis project Ga0210387, IMG submission 160108) | Forest soil microbial communities from Barre Woods Harvard Forest LTER site, Petersham, Massachusetts, United States - Inc-BW-C-7-O ... | reverse complement strand
GGTGAGCAGGCGCGTCTCGGTGATGCGCACCACCCATTCCTCGCGCAACTGTGTGCGGTTCTGACGCAAGTGCGCTACCAGTTCACGAAGAAGCTCTGACGGTGCTTCACTCCTTACTAATTCCACCCCTGGAGTGCTCCGCGTCACTGAGTCTTTCGAAGTGACTTCTCGTTTGGCCATGAATCCATTCTCCTTGCCCCGAACGGCATGGACCTTAACCGCCGAACAGGCTGGGCCCCCTGCAGTTTGGAAACAAATACCATCCGTTACCCGTTGCCTCAAGCAAGTGAACTCCTGCGATTGGCCTCAGGTAAATACCCTATGCTGCGGCCTAAATGATTGGCAGAGCTGAAAGGCCGAAGTCGTCTCGGACCTCAAGAAGGCATCGTCTCTCAGAACCGCTACTGAAATTACCTGCGCCAACACTACGGTCTTTACCTGCTTGTCGTCCGTTCGGATCGATGGAACCATGTGCTGCTAGTGAGAAGCTCTTCGTTCTTGCTAACAGGAGGGGTGATGCCCATACCAGAATTGCAGGCCGATAGGGGTTCGCAGACCACTCGCTTGACGACGGGGGCCCCGAAGCAGATCTCCAGTCGCAAGATTATCGCCATGGGTCGCAAGAACGGCCCCGCGGAGAACGGCCTCGCGGAGAATCTTTCCTCTGCTTTACAGGCTGCCGATTCCGAGTTCGGCCAGATACTGCAGGAAGTGGACGAGATTTCCAAACTTCTGAAGTCAGACCACCCCGACACGCAAACTGTAAGGGTTGCAACTCACCCGGCAGTCTGGGGCGCCGTTAAGCAGGCTCTTCTGGACAGAGAACTGCGCTACCTCGCCCTCACAGATGACCTAACCTGTCTCTTCAATCGGCGCGGTTTTTTTGCTGCGGCGACCCAGCAACTCAAACTCGCCCAGCGCAATGGCCAGAGTCTTCTTCTATTGTTTTGTGACGTCGACAACCTGAAGAAGATAAATGACACCTATGGTCACCGGGAAGGGGATCTGGCGCTCATTCGGACGGCCGACGCTCTCGAGCAATCCTTCCGAGGTTCCGACATTCTTTCTCGCTTAGGTGGTGATGAGTTTGTCGTACTGGCATCGGAGACCTCGAATCAAACTCAGGAAATCATTCTCCGTCGCTTAGAGAAGAATCTCAAGAAGTCGAGTGCACCAGAACCGCGCTACGCACTATCCCTTTGTGTTGGAGTGGCGCGCTTCGATCCCAAGTGCGCCATTACGCTCGGCGAACTCATGGTGCAGGCGGACAAAGCCATGTACGAGAAAAAGCGGAGGTCTCAGAAAGTCGTGTGAGGACAATCTGTGAGCAACTCTGACTGCCCATGCCACCTGCAAGGGGCGGTCTTTGAGGAACCCTGGTTAAATGTGCTTGGATGGAAGAAATGAAAAGCGCGTCACGATGGCAATCCCAGTATGCCTTGTAACCGCGGAAAAGCTGCTCGTTGCCGATCAGGCGATGACCGTGAACGTGAGTTCCCGTGGGGCTCGCGTCGTAACGAGACGCCGATGGCAGCTCGAAGAGCTGCCACGACTTGCTTCGAGCTCAGGCGAGCTTCAGACACAAGCGAAAGTAGTTTACTGCGAGCCGCTAACGAACGGACACTTCTGCATAGGATTGCAGTTTCTCTCGGCCATCACAGATTGGAAAACGACATGAAGTGTCCCGAGCAAAGTATCGATACCTGAAATTCGCTACTGAGCACGGGACTTCCACCAGCAATCAAGATAGCGGTCCGGAAACGGCGTTCTGGGATGTACAGCTGGATTTGGGAAGCGAATGTCGGCAAAGCCGAGACTGCACTACCACCGGAATGCGGAAGTTGCGGGCGCCAGGAGCGGGTGCAACATCGGCACGCCTTTTAATGGGCTTGCGGCGTAGGCGCCTTCATCAATTCCACAAACATCTTATTGAATCGTGCCAGATCCAAATCCATTTAGATTTCGACAAGTTGCGCGCCAAGCTTCGGATTATCCTTCTCGACCCACGTCAGCGTGTTTCCATACGCCGCGCCGTGGTCGATGTCCACGCTCATGTAACGGCTTTCTTTTTTGGTGATAAGCGTCGGGTCAATCCACGCGGCGGCTGCCAGTTCATCCCACATATAGGAACCGCCCTGGTCTGCCAGAAAGTACTTAACCACGTACTGCGCAGCGGCATTGTTGCTCTTCTTGATTTCGGCGACCATTTCGTCGGTGATTCTAGTTTTGACCGAGATGTCCACCGGCGTGCAAGTGATTTTCTTCCACGGCGCCTCTAGTACGCTCTTCGCGGCCTCTGGATCGAACCAGAAGTTAAATTCGTGGCGTGGACTGCTGATGAACTCCGGATCGTCCGTCCGCGGGCTCAAGCTTCCGCCCATAAAGACCAGTCCTTCGGCCAGTTCGACAAAGTGTGGATCGATGGCGTTGGCGAGCGCCAAGTTCGTCATGGGGCCGCCTTCGTAGATCGTCACTTCATGCGGATACTTGTGGACCATGCGGATGAGGAAGTGAGCGGCGTCTTCATCGGCCGGCTTCGTGGTGGGCTGGCCTTCGGGGAGCGGAGGAATGACGTCATGTTCGTGCCACCAGCGGTCATCCCAGGCGCCGGCAAAGGCGACTTTTCCATACCTTGCCTGCCACAAAAGCGCTTCGTTGCGCCGATGCACGAGCGGAAATACGGCTCCGGGCACGACGGGAATATCGGTGCGGCCAATGAGCTCGAGTAGTCGCAGAGTATGCGCAACCTCTTCGTCGCGCCATTGGTTTCCGCTGACAACCGTTATACCCAGCACTTGCACCTTGGGAGATTGAATTAAGGTCAGCAGTGTTTGCATATTGCTGCCGCCGGGCCCTGAACAGTCCTGATTGATGATCACTTTCCGAGGTTGCTGAGCGAATCCCGAGCCGTTGCCAAACAGCAAGCACAAAACCAATAACGGTAGTCTTAGATTCCTCATTACAGTCCTCTTCGGGTGATCGTAGTCTCCAAACAACCTATCTATTTGCCTTACGAAGATTCGCTGCATTTCAAGGCACGGGTTACCGGCTGACTCGAAACGATTCTACACACATCGCCGTCACGAAGCCGCAGCGGTTATGCGCGCCAATATCTGCGGTCCGCAGCGTACATTACTTGACTTGCGGAAGCGCGAAGCGTAGTAAAGCAGCGCAGAAGCCCAAGGAGCAACTCGCAAGCCGTTGCGCTTTGCCTTAGAAGAAGAATTTCGCACCCAACTGCACGAGGCGAGGCGGAGCGGCGCTGACGACACTCCCAAAGGTTGAACTGTCGATGTTTCCGTCAACGGCTTGTGAGCCGAAGAACTGAGCGTGGTTGAAAGCGTTGAAGGCTTCGACTCGAAATTGCAGGGATTTCGCTTCCGTCAACCGCACATTTTTGAGAATAGCGATGTCGTAGTTGTCCATTCCCGGACCATAGAAGAAGCGACGGCGCGCGGTGCCCGGAGTCCCCAAAGCGTTCTGGGGAAACTGGGCAGCGTCGAAGTACGCGCGGCCATTGCGGGGATTGCCATTAAGCTTGAGCGGTCCTCCCAGGTAGTCAGGTTCATCTACACCAAAGTTGTTGACGCCATTCGGCTCTGCGCCAAGCAGGGAGTTGTCTCCGAAGTTGACCAGCGTCACGGGAAGCCCCGAGCCGAATCGCGTGATCCCTGATAGTTCCCAGCCCTGCGTCCAACGATTCGAGATATGCAACAGGCGTTCCAAAGGGAGCTGATAGGAGTAGCTCACGACAAAATTATGTTTCACGTCAAAAGAGGACAGCGCTTTGCTGAGCGAAGGATTCAGTGGATTGACGGCTTCACCCAAGTTGGAGGACTGATCCTGGGATTTGCTAAACGTATATCCGGCCAGCACCGTCAAATCCTTGCTGGCGTGCCGCAGCGTGACCTGCAACGCGTTGTAATTGGAATTCCCGATGGTGGTTTGGTTTGCGTTGCTGCCGAAATTCGGTCCCAGCGGACCACGCGTACCCTGCTGGATCATGCCTGTAGCGGTTTTGTAAGTGGTGTCCTCGCCGAAGGGTCCGCATGGGACTTGTCCTGCTGCAAGATTGGCCGGACTGCCCAAGAACAAGCACAGCGCCGGATCACCCGGATTTGATTCCTCCAGCACCAGAAGCCGATGTCCCTGATTGCCCACGTAGTTCAAGCTGAGCACTGTACTCGCTCCCAATCCGCGCTCGATCGACAGCATGTATTCCTCGGTGTACGGAATACGATTGCCCGGGGGGTAGTTGGGAAGCCCGGATATCGGCTCAAACTGTGAAAAGTCCGTGGTCGTATCAGGACGCTTCGCACTGGCCCCCAACGGCGCGAGCTGGAGCGGGAACGCCTGACCAAGATCCTGGCCGGTAGCTAACGTAACGAAGGGGTTGGCAAACTGCGGCGGAGCAGGGCTTGTGTACGTCGAACCGTAAGGCGCATTCGCGCTCATGACGCCGATCGAGAGCGCTTCAATCGCGGTATAAAAGATTCCGTAACTGGCGCGGATACTTGTCTTTCCCGGACCGCCGAGAATTTTGGCAAGCATACCATCGCCTGAAGGGTTGGGCGAGTAAGCCAGGCCGATGCGCGGAGCAAAATCGCGATTTCCCGGAGGCGCCAATGTGCGCAAGACTCCCGGGTCGCCAGGATAAACAATTCCCGCCGGCGCATTCGGGAAAACGACCGACTGCTCATTCGGTATGAACGATGCGATCTGGTTGTACTTCTCGTACCAGGGTTCAATGCGATCCCATCGCAGACCGTAGTTGAGCGTGAGATTGTGTGTCAGGCGCCAACTGTCTTGCGCGAAGAGACCGAGGTATTTGTTACGGCCGTAAAAAGCTCTTAGCTGGCTTTGGTTGTACTGGCTGGGTGCCCCCAAAAGAAAGTCCGCGAAATCGGAGCCGGTTTCCGTTCCAAAGAAAAGAAAGCTGCCGTTGAATTGCGCGATGGCATTGACGTTGACCTGATCGTAGTGAAATTCACCGCCAGCTTTGATGGTGTGCCTTCCAATCACTTTGGAAAAGTTGTCGAGCCATTGATAGGTATTTCCAATCTGGTTCAGTTCATTGGTGTTCGTACCAATCGTGAAGCTGTTGAAGGCGACGCTTTCGACGCCTTCGGTTTTTGGAGACAAGGGCAGGATTCCGGTAAAGCCTTGGGAAGCAAGGCTCACGCCGAGGCCGCCTATTGGCTTGCCCAAGTCAACCGCGTTGCGCAAATAGCTGAAGTGGAATTCGTTCACGGCCGTCGAGCTGACCGTTTTTGTGTCGCCCAGGCTGATTAGCTGAGTGCGGCCCGCATAGTTTGCGTTGAAGCCGGGAACGTTCGCTCCGCCTTGCGCGACGGGATACGGGTTGTTTTGCGACCAATCGTCGAGAAAATAGTAGGCGGAGAGCAATCCCCATCTGGTTTCGGCATCCGCCCGATATGCACCTTTGTCGTCGCGCAAGGTTTGGTTGAATGCTGATGTGGAAAATGTGCCGTTCGAGCTCGTCGGTGAGGGAATATATTTCAGGAGATTTTGTGCAGGAGTGGACCATGCGCTTTGCGGAATCACGGCTCCCGGAAAAACGCATGGACTGAGGCCGCTGCTTGCGCATCCTGGCGTGAAATAATTTTCGCCGGCCGTGACCGTGTAGCCGAGTTTCTGCGAAAGCGTGCTGGCAAAGCCCGCTCCGCTTATCGTGGTGGGTATCGTGTTCCCGTTCGCATCCTTGGTTACAAATGAGCTGGCTAGATCGGATAGATTTCCTGTCCGGTCCAGCACCGAGGGCACGGGAATTTGGCCGGAGTCGACGCCCTGGATCGAACGAGTCCCCTGATAGTCGCCAAAGAAGAAAATCTTGTCCTTGCGAATCGGGCCGCCAAATGTGCCGCCGAACTGGTTTTGCTCGAAGGTCCCTCGCGTGGGCGAAAAGTAATTGCGCGCATCGAGATTCGTGTTGCGGAGGAATTCAAAACCGTCGCCGTGAAAGGCGTTGGCGCCGGATTTTGTGACGACGTTAATCTGTCCGCCGCTGAATTCGCCATACTCAGCGTCAAAGTTGTTCGTCAGAATGCGAAACTCGGCGATAGAATCGAGATTGGGAATCACCGATGCGCCATTGTTCACGTCCTCCTCGACGTCGCTTCCATTGACGATGAAGCTGTTGGCAAATTCGCGCTGCCCGTTGATCGAAATTGTGCCGGGATTCAAATCGCCCGAAGGAGAGAGTACGCTTGCGCCAACATCCTGAACGGTATCGCCCGTGATCGAGGTGACGGGAACAACTCCGGGCTGAAGGGCGAGCAAATCGGTAAAGCTGCGGCCGTTCAGGGGCACGCTCGTCATTTGAGCGCTAGAAATCACCTCGCCATTTTGTGTGCTCGATGTGTCGACGAGGATTGGGGGATCGACAATCAAGATGGTGTCCGTCCTCTCGCCCACGATCAAGACCGTGTCGATTCTTAATGCGCTGTTGGCATCAATCACGATTCCGGTCTTGCGGTACGACCGGAACCCCGAGCTTGCGACTTCGAGTTCGTAATTCCCGATCGGAAGGTTCGGAAACGAGTAGAAACCCTTGCCGTCGGTAGCTGTTGTTTGACGGATGCCGGTGTCGGCGTTTGTTGCCGTGACGGTGGCTTTGATCACGACCGCGCCGCTCGAATCCGTCACCGTACCCGAGATGCTTCCTCCTACGCCTGCCCATGAATCGATGGCCAAGAGCAGGACAGAGCAAAGAGAGAGACAAAAGGCGAGACGTCCGGAGTACCTCAAGTTGGGAGAAGTAAAAGATCTATTGTAATTTCGCTTGGTGGTAAACATCCTAACAATCCCCCGGTGAACCATAACTGGCTCCCCCTCAGTTGCCACGCTGGTCGCCTAACGGATTGGTTTCTGAACCCAGTTCGCAGCCCTTCCAGAGCTACTTGCCTTTCAATCAATCTGGAAAATCGCAAGACCTTATTTCGGGCTGATGACCGTAGGGCTGTTGTTGCAAAGCATTTGCAACTAAAATATACGACAAGATTAGTCCTATATCAACTCAAAGTCATTCAATGGCGGAAATCGGCGGTCGAACTGTCGTCAAAAGGGAGCGAAGTGTAAAAACGAGCAGTGCTTAAACGGGGAATCGGCCTCAAAATCCGGGGGCGCCAGTGGCCGCGGGGCGCATTTCCGGGGCGTTGACGCCGAAGCGGAGGTGGGCAAAATAGGTTTGGCCGAGAGACATTAGCCCGGTGTAGAGATAACCCCAAACGAAGAGAAGCAGGAAAGGGATGGTCGCGTAGTTTTCGTTGGTGATGGCGTATACGATGGTGGCCGCAAAGTATAGACCCAGCAGGACTTCGGCGTAGGGCATCCAGCCGGCCTTGTTTTTGTATTTTTTCGCGACGAACGTGCCCTTTTTGCCTTCGATATTGAATTTGGGCGTACGCGCGAACTCGCTTTTCTTGCCGACGATCGCTTCCAGAACGGCTTGGGCGTTGCGCACCGAAATGCCTATCCCGGTGGCCATGACGAACGGCATGTAGAGAAATGTGCGCCACCAGTTTTTCGGGCGCAGCTCCCTTTGCGCGACGATGTAGAAACTGGAGATGGAGCACGTTGACGCGAGGAAAAGCGGCAGGTCGACGACGAGCATCTGGAACCAGCCTTGATAAAAACGGACGATCATGGCGGGGAGGAGCATGACGGAGAAGAGAACCATGAGCGGGTAGCTGATATTGGCGGTGAGATGGAAGAAAGCCTCGGCTTTGACGTGCCAGGGCGCGTCGGATTTCATGACGCGCGGAAGGATTTTCTTCGCGGTTTGCATCAAGCCCTTAGCCCAGCGGGCCTGTTGCGCTTTGAAGCCGTTCATATCGACGGGTAGCTCGGATGCGCATTCGATTTGCGGAAGATAGAGAAACTTCCAGCCCTTGAGCTGCGCGCGATAGGAAAGATCGGTGTCTTCAGTGAGCGTGTCGTGCTCCCACCCGCCGGCTTCTTCGATGGCTGCACGGCGCCAGACGCCAGCGGTGCCGTTGAAATTGAAAAAGGTTCCGCGACGCGAGCGCGCGCCATGTTCGACGACGAAGTGGCCGTCGAGAAGGATCGTTTCAACCTGCGTCAGGAGCGAGTAATCGCGGTTGAGGTAGGTCCAGCGGGTCTGCACCATGCCGATTTTGGGACCGTTAGCGGGATCGACGAAATAAGGAATGGTGCGGCGCAGGAAATCAGGCTCGGGGATAAAGTCCGCGTCGAAGATAGCGACGTATTCGCCTTGAGAAGTCTTGAGACCGTTTTCAAGGGCACCGGCTTTGTAGCCTTCGCGATTGGTGCGATGGATGTAAACGATGGGCATGCCTTGCGCGGCGTGGCGTTCCACGCAGGCGCTGGCAACCTGGCAAGTTTCGTCAGTGGAATCGTCAAGGACTTGCACGTCGAGCAATTCGCGCGGGTAGTCGAACCGCGAGACGGCTTCCACGAGGCGCTCGATCACATAGCGTTCGTTGAAAATCGGAAGCTGCACAGTGACGCGTGGCAAATTTTTGACTTCGGGCGGCGGGCCAGGAACATTCTTCGAGTAGACGTAATAATCATAGACAAGCCAATAGCGGTGCAGGCCGTAAGCAGCGAGGACAAAAAGCACCAGGAAGTAGGGAATCATCATCGCGAGGTCGAAAGCATCAGCATGATAGACGCCGGAGAAAGTGCGGTCCGTCAACTTGTGCCAGTAATGGCTGAGGGAGGTCTGTGCGGCGAGAACGGTTGCGATGGGGAGCAGGGTTTGCACGGTGAAAACAGTTTTTGTTGTTCGTTAACGAAGTGTTATGGCTCGAACGCCGACGGATGATTATAAGGCGTAAGACGGTGCGGCGAAAGGCTGACGGTTGGTTCCGTCGGGCCTATTTCGATTGTGAATGGTCTGACGTTTCACAGCGGCTCTGTGGCTGTCGCTACGGGACCAGGACAATTTTTCCCGCAGCGCCGGGTTGGAGAATTTCCACGTGGGCGCGGGCGGCTTCGGCCAGAGGCAGCTCTTTACCGACGACGGGGCGCAGCGTGCCGTTTTCGAGGCCAGCGATAACGCCGGCGTGAATATCGTCTTCTTCGGAAGCAGTGATAGCCCAGAGCGTAAAGCCTCGAATCGAGGCGCGACGCGCCATTGCGTCGCGGGGGTTGATCGTGATTTCTCCGCGATTTCCGATGACGATCACCCTGCCGTTGGTGGCGAGGAGCTTCAAATCATGTGCGAGATTCACGTTCGCCAGCATTTCGAGAAAGATGTCCACGCCTCGGCCGCCTGTGGCTTTCATGATTTCGTCGAGATAGCCGGGTTTGCCGTGATCGAAAACCTGATGAGCGCCTTCGCGTGTGGCGAGATCGAGGCCTTTCTGGCTGCTTGCGGTGCCGAAGACAGCCAGCCCGAGAGCCCGAGCAAGCTGGACTCCTGCAATGCCTACACCACCGCTGGCGCCGTGAACCAAGACTGTTTCCGATGCGTGAGCTTGCGCTGAGTGGTAGAGCGCGTGATACGCGGTTCCGTAGGGGACCCAGACCCCGGCGCCTTGGCTGAAGCTGGCTTTTTCAGGAAGCCGGTGTACTTGGCTTTCCAGAGCGAGCGCATATTCGGCGTATGCGCCGGTGACGGTCTTCGCCATGTACACGCGGTCGCCGGGCTTTACTTTGGCAATGCCGGGGCTCACCGCTTCAACGGTGCCAGCGCCATCGGAGCCTGGTGTATATGGCAGCGGAGGCTTGACGGCGTAGGTACCGTTGCGCATGTAAGTGTCATACGGATTTACACCTGCGGCGTGAACGCGGACCAGGACTTGTCCGGCGGCGGGTTTCGGTGTGGGGATTTCTTCCAGCTTTAGGACTTCGGGACCGCCGAATTCGTGAACGACTATGGCTTTCATTTTATGTTATGGCCTCCGGTTCTTAGGAAACTTGATTCAACGCTATTTTCGATTCTTCTCTCGCTTTGGATTTCCAGATTTTAGCTGAAGAGGGGCACGGCGTGCCGTGCCCCTACGAAGAAAACTTGTTGTCGCGGTGTTTTGGCGTTTTGAGTTTTCTAGAAGTGATCGTCTGCGTGTACATGGGGCGATTCCTTCTCCTTTTCGACCAGGCCAGTCGACTGGCCCCACGCAGTTGTTTGCCAGTTATCCTTGCCCTTTTTCTGGGGAATCCAGGGTGGCAGCGTCTGATTCAAATAAGCCGCTAGGGCGTAAATATATGGTTCGTACATGCGGCGCAGCTCTGTGAGGCGTTGGTCGGCTTCCTCGCCGTCACGGAGTTTTAAGCCGTGCTGCGCGAGGATGTCTCGGATGTGTCGCAATTGTTCGGCGGGGAGCCGGTCCTGGGGCAATTGCGCTGGCGCCGTGCCGAAAACTTGGGAAAGATCGGCGACGGCGTGGCGCGCAATAGCGAAGGTCAACTCTGCCTGCTTTTCGCAAGCGCCTTCGATGCCGACCATGAGCAGTGCGGAAGTATCGAGGATGGCCGTAAGCGAGGCGACCCAGGACTGGTTGTCATGCTGCGAGCGGAAGAAGGCCAGAACCGGATAAGAGAGGTGGCTCTCCATGAGCTCGGCGGACCAGTGCTCCCAGTCTTTGAGAAGTTCGCGCAAAGCTTCCTGCCCGTGGGGATAACTGTGGCGGCGGAGAAGTTCTCCCGCGGTAGGGGGCGTGCCAGCGCGCGAATCGAGCAGGGAAATGTCCACTTCGCGTTTTGAAAACGAACCGTAAATGAATGGCAGGTAGCCAATCACGGCTGCGAGAAAGCCGAAGCCAAAACCGGCTTCGGTAACGACCAAAGCTCGTGCCAACCCTGAGCGGGGGATGACGTCGCCCAGGCCAAGAGTGAAAAATGTTGTTCCGCTGAGATAAATGTCGGTAAGAAAGCTGGGTTCGCCGCCCGTCATGACGACCGCTGATCCTGCACCGTATTGCATGAGGCCGAAACCCAAGACCAGGCCGACAGCCCAAACGCCAACAAGAACGAGGAGAGACAGTGGACCATAAAAACCCAGGAACGCCTCGCGGCTTTTGCGAGACGAGACAAGGCTAGTCGTGAATCTCCACAATTTCCAGGTGGATCGATAAAAGAGACGCGCGAGGCGAAACTTACGCGTCACGCGCCGCGGCAAGATGATGGCTTCGAACGCGTCCCACAGAACGATCAGAAAAATCGCGACACCTGCGATGAAGGCGCCGGGAGCTGGAATCATGTGCGGCATTGTACTCGTTTGGTCTGTAGTCGAGCGGCGATGCGTTCAGGACTTGAGCGTCGCGCTGACGCTGATCTCCGCTTTGAAAAGCTTGGAAACGGGGCAGCCGGTCTCGGCGGCTTTGACGGCGGCGTCAAACTTGGCTTTGTCTGCTCCGGGGATGGTGGCAACGAGGTCTAGGTGGCTCTTGGTGATGGAGAAGCCGTCGCCGACTTTGTCGAGCGTGACTGTGGCGGTTGTTTCCAGTTTTTGCGCGGTCATTCCTGCCCCGCCGAGTTGTGCAGAAAGCGCCATGGTGAAACATCCCGCGTGGGCTGCGGCAAGCAGCTCTTCTGGATTGGTGCCAACGCCGTTTTCAAAGCGCGTGCTGAACGAATATTGCGTTTGTTTCAAAACGCCGCTAACCGTGGAAATCGAGCCTTTGCCGTCTTTCAAGCCGCCTTGCCAGACTGCCGATGCTTTGCGTTGCATAATGCCGCTCCTTTTGCACTGTTCGATTGATTTAAATGCCGAGAATTCGATTCGCCACCAATAGAGAAGGGTATATTGGCGCAATGACGATGTCGAGTGACGCGAGCGAATTCCCATGAGCGCAAATTTAGACCAAGTTGCCCACCGGCCATGGCCGCTACCTCCGGGCCCCTGGATCATGGCACAGAGATGGCATGATCTACTCTTTGCCCATTGGCGCGTGGAAGAGGCGGCACTGCGACGACATATCCCGGTGGAATTGCAGATCGATACTTATGAAGGGCAGGCATGGCTTGGAGTTGTGCCATTTCGGATGTCTGGTGTGCGCCTGCGTGGCACGCCTGCGGTTCCCTGGCT
>Ga0210387_10003522_pt1 | contig 12034 bp, 13 predicted proteins | sample IncBWC7OmetaG_FD_160108 | JGI IMG/M metagenome (GOLD analysis project Ga0210387, IMG submission 160108) | Forest soil microbial communities from Barre Woods Harvard Forest LTER site, Petersham, Massachusetts, United States - Inc-BW-C-7-O ... | reverse complement strand
CTGGTCTACGCGCTGACGCCCAGGCCGAAGGAAGACAATGTCCCCTGGCACAAGCGGCCGGCGATCCTGGGCCTGCTGGTGTTGACGCTGACCCTGATCTTGAACATCGTCTTCTGGTGAGCGGAGCGAACGTGGACCCAGACATGGATCTCGACGTGCGGTTGCCCATCGGCCTGATGTTCTCGGTCTTCGGCCTGCTGCTGGCCGGCTTCGGGCTGGTCTCCGATCCCGCGATCTACGCGGAGCACTCGCTCGGCATCAACGTCGACCTCGACTGGGGCCTGGTGCTCCTGGCGTTCGGGGCGACGATGCTGGCCGTCGCGCTTCGCGCGCGGCGACGTCGCTGACCCCGCACTTCAGGTCTCGGCGACGACCGGGTTCGTGAGCTGACCGATCCCCTCGATCTCGACGGTCACGGAATCGCCGGGCTCGAGCCAGAGCGGTGGCTTTCGTGCCATGCCGACGCCGTGGGGCGTTCCGGTCAAGATGACCGTGCCGGGGACCAGCGTGGTGCTGCCGCTCAGGAACTCGATGAGGCGCGGGACGTCGAAGATCATGTCGGAGGTGGTCCAGTCTTGAACGCGCTCGCCGTTGAGGATGGTGGCGATCTTGAGCGCGTTGGGATTGGGGAGCTCGTCGCGCGTCACCAGGCGGGGGCCGAGCGGCGCGAAGGTGTCGAAGGTCTTGCCCCGGCACCACTGGCCGCTGCCGTTGCGGATCTGCCAGTCGCGGGCCGAGACGTCGTTGGCGCAGGTGTAGCCGAGCACGTAGTCGAGCGCGCGGTCGCGCGAGACATTCTTGCAGGCCCGTCCGATCACCACCGCCAGCTCGCACTCGTAATCGACCTCGGCGCTCGGCAGGTGGCCCGGAATCACGATCGGCCCGCCCGGATCCTGAACGGCGTTGACGCCCTTCATGAACAGGATCGGGTACTCGGGGATCTTGGCGTTGGTCTCCTCGGCGTGGCGCCGGTAATTGAGCCCGATGCCGAGGAACTGCCTGGGCGCGATCGGCGCCAGCAGGCGCTGGACGTCGGCCGTCTTCGAGGTGACCGCGTGGTCGCCGAAGATGTCGCCTTCGATCTGCAGGACGCGATCGCCGTCCTCGGTTCCGTAGTGCGCGCGCCCTGCGCCGTCGAGATAACGAACGAGCTTCATGTCGAAAGAATCTCCTTCCAGATCGACCCGCCGGGATAGCTGTGCGCCTCCAGCGAGCTGGGTTTCATGGTGATGCTGGCCCCCGCCGCTACCGGAACCTGATAGCACCCGCCGCGGAGCACGCAAGGGTCGGCGAAATGCTCGTGCAGGTGATCGACGTACTCAATCGACCGTCCCCCGAGCCCGCCGCTGACCGCGACGTAGTCGAAGATCGAGGCGTGCTGCACATATTCACAGAGGCCGACGCCGCCGGCGTGCGGGCAGACCGGGACGCCGAAGTGCGCCGCCAGCAGCAACGTCGCCACCATCTCGTTGACCCCGGACATGCGGCAGAAGTCGAGCTGGCAGAAGGCAACCGCGCGCGCGGCGAAGAGCTGCTTCCAGACGATGCGGTTCGAGACCATCTCCCCGGTGGCCACGCCGATCCCCAGCGGCTCGAGCGCCCGGGCGATCGCGGCGTGTCCCAGGATGTCGTCCGGGCTGGTCGGCTCCTCGATCCAGAGCGGCCTCGACGGGGCCAGCGCCGTCACCCACGCGATGGCCGGCCCGACATCCCAGCGTTGATTGGCGTCGATCATGAGCACGCCGTCGGGGCCGATCTCCTGGCGCACCAGCGCGGCGCGCCGGATGTCGTCCGCGCGGTTCGCGCCCACCTTGATCTTGAAGCGCGTAAACCCGTCAGCGCGCGCCTCGCGGCAGAGGCGCCGGATCTTGTCGTCGGAGTAGCCGAGCCAGCCAACGGAGGTGGTGTAGGCGGGGTAACCGACCTCGCGCAGCTCCGCCTCGCGCGCGGCGCGGGACGGCGCCAGGCCTTCGAGCGAGCGGCGCGCCTCGTCGGGGGTGAGCGCGTCGGTCAGGTAGCGCCAATCAACGAGCTCCACGATCTGCGCGGGGCTCATGTCCGCGAGCAGCTTCCAGAGCGGCTTGTCCGCCAGCTTGGCCCACAAGTCCCAGAGCGCGTTCACCACCGCCGCGTTGGCCAGCTGCATGACCCCCTTCTCGGGACCGATCCAGCGGAGCTGGCTGTCGCCGGTGGTGAGCTGAGCGACGAAGGCCCCCGGAGCCTCGGTGAACGCGGCCAGCGGCTGGCCCACCAGCAGCGGCCGGATGGCGTCGATCCCCGCCACCACCACCTCGGTTCCGCGACCGATGGTGAAGGTGAGCCCGTGGCCTTCGAGGCCGTCGCCGCGATCGGTCCCCACGATCACGTAGGCGGCCGAGTAGTCGGGATCGGGGTTCATGGCGTCCGAGCCGTCGAGGTGGCGCGAGGTCGGGAAGCGGACGTCGAGAACGCGGAGGCTGGTGATCGTTCCTGCGATCTTGCCTGCGATCTTGGCGGAGCTCTCGCTCTGCGGCTTCATTTCCCTGCGCTCCAGCCGCCGTCGACGAGGAGGCTGCTCCCGGTCACCATGGCCGACTCGTCGGCGGCCAGGTAGAGCGCGGCGGCGGCGATCTCCTGCGGCTTGGCCATCCGTCCGACCAGCTGCGTGGCCGCCATGTCGCGGTAGGCCTGCTCAGGGTCGGGCGACTCGGCGATCCGCTGCATGGCGAACGGCGTCTCCACGCGGCCCGGGCAGATGCAGTTGAACCGCACGCCGGCGTGCGAGTGGTCGAGGGCCAGCGACTTGGTCAGCCCCACCACGGCGAACTTGGTGACGGTGTAAGCCAACCGCTGCCGCACCGCCACGATGCCCCCGATGGAGGCCATGTTGATGACGCTCCCCGCGCCGCGCGCGATCATCGGAGGCCCGAACGCCTTGCTGCAGTTGAAGACGCCGCGCACGTTCACCGCGTACAGCCGGTCGAGATCGGCGGCCGTGGTGTTCGAGAGATCGCCCACGTGTCCGATGCCGGCGTTGGCCACCAGGACGTGGACGGGCGGCAGGCGGCGCTCGAGCGCCAGCACCGCGCCTTCGTCCGAGACATCGACGACCGCCAGCTCGGCGCGACCCGAGGCGGCCCGGACGGCCTCGACCGTGGCGCCCCCCGCCTCCTGGTCGCGATCCACCACCACCACCGACGCCCCCTGCGCGGCGAACAGCTCCGCGATCGCCCTGCCGATGCCGGAGCCCGCGCCGGTCACCAGCGCGGTTTTTCCGTCGAGTCGAAACGGTGTCGTCATGGGCTCCCCACACTGAGACGGTAAATCCGGCGGGCGTTTTCGGACAGGACGGCGGCACGTTCGTCCGCCGACAGCGGCTCCAGCAGCTCGAGCGCCGTCTCCAGCCATCGGTGGTAGTTGGCGGCGAGGTTCAGCACGGGCCAGTCGCTCCCGAAAAGTAGCCGGCCGGGGCCGAAGCAGCTCAACAGATGCTCGACGTAGGGCCGGAGCACGGCCGTCGTCCAGGTGCCGGGGTCGGCCTCGGTCACCAATCCTGACAGCTTGCAGACGACGTTGGGGAGAGCCGCCAGCGCCGCGATGTCGGCGCGCCAGGGAGCGCCGAGGCCGCTCCGGATGTCCGGCTTGCCGGCGTGGTCGAGGACGAACGTCGTCTGGGGGCAAGCGCGCGCCAGCGCCGCGCAGGCCGGGAGCTGCGGGTGGCGGACGCAGAGATCGAAGGTCCAACCGCGGGCGCCCACCCGGCGCACGCCGGCGACGAACGCGGCGCGCAGAGCATGGTCGGGATCGGGCAGGTCCTGCAGGTTGTGGCGGACGCCGCGAACGCGCGCGTGGCCGTCCAGCGCCGCCAGCGCGGCCTCGGTCTCGGCGCCGCGGTCGACGGCCACCTGCGCGACGATCGCGCCGATGGCAGCGCCGCGCATGGCGAGCGCCTCGACCCAACGGACCTCGTCGAGCGCGTGCGCCGGCGCCACGGCCGATTCGACGAACACGATCGCCTCCGGCGGCCGGGGGGCCGCCGCGACGGCGAGCTCGGCCGAGGTGTGCGGGGCGGCGATGGCCGGCACCGCCGCCAGCCAGGGATACGGCAGGCGCGCGCCGTCCCAGAAGTGGACGTGCGCGTCGACGAAGCTGAGCGCGGCGTCGCTCATGCGATGCCCGAGGAAGACCAGGAGAAGGCCGAGGTGATCTCGCCGATCCCGACGCCGAGCGACGAACGCGCAATGGTCTCGAGATCCTCGGGCGCACCGGCGAAGTGGAGCGTCCGATGGACGTGCTCGGCCGATTCGCCGGGCGCCAGCGCCAGCGCGGGCGACGAGGTTTCGAGCTCGTAGAACGGGCCGAACGGCGCGGCGCCGGGCGCGGCCGGCCCATCGTTGTAGGCGTTCACGGCGTCGCCGGCATAAGGGTCGGGTTGCTGCTCCCAGAGCGAGTTGACGTATTCGCGCGCGAGCGCCCTTTGGGGGAGCGTGTAGGTGACGACCGTGAGCACGCCGGCGTCGGGATCGTAGCTGCCGAGCGCGGGCTGCGCGTACCGGGGCGGGACGCCGATCTTGGCGCGGTGCTGGCCGTCGCCGCGGAAGTAGACGGCGCGCTCTTTGACCAGCAGCCGATGGGGCGCCACGCGGCCGAAGTAGCGATCGTTCACCACCAGTCCCGGATCCTCGGCGGGCGGCAGGAGACAGGGGAGCACGATGATCGTCGAAGGGGACGGCGCGAACGTGCCGGCGATCCAGATCGAGATGAGGCCGGTCTCGCGGCGCCAGGGGTCTGCGCCGCGGTTGGTGACGCGGTTGCGCGTCTCGAAGCCGACGACTGACACGCCACCGCCGGGGGCGACGCCCACCTCGTTCCACGTCCGCTGCGCCGGGTGGATCCGCACCTCGCGCTCGACCTCCAGGTCGAACAGGGTCCCCAAGGCGTTGGTCAGCCGCATCGTCTTGTGGAGCAACGCCTGGTCCTCCGCCCGGTCGGCCAGCGTGAACGGCTCGGCGTCGATCGGCGCCGGCGTCTGCCAGTGCGCGAGCTCCTGGGGCGCGCCCGGCGCGAAGAACAGCGAGAACTGCCCCCCCTCGGGCCCCAACCAGAACCGATCCTCGCCGCCGTACACGTTCATGTGCGGGCCGAGGTTCCCCGAGGCGATCAGCGCGCGGTTCAGCCAACCGAAGCTCGGTCCCGCGTTGCCCGCCGTGGTGCTGGTCGCCACCCGTCCCTGCAACGCCGGGCAGATCGCCACGCGCGCTGCGCTGCCGGGATCCGACAACACCACCGTCTCGGTGTGGCGCTGCAGAAATTCGAGATCGTCGCCAAAACGGGTCACCGAGCCCACGGCCGATCCTCTCTATCACGCCGCGGACGAAATCGGCATGTCCAGAAATTCAGGGACCGTCCTATTATCTGGCCCCAATGCAACGACGCCAACGAGATCGCGCGTGGGTCGCTCTGCTGGTGCTCGGTCTCTGTGGCGCCATCGGGTGCAAGAAACAGACGACGGACGCCATCGCCGTCATCCCCAAAGGGACGACGCACGAGTACTGGAAGTCGGTGCACGCCGGCGCCGAGAAGGCGGCGCAGGAGCTGGGCGTGAGCATCATCTGGAAAGGTCCGCTGCGCGAAGATGACCGCGAAGACCAGATCAAGGTCCTGGAGACCTTCACCAACATGCGCGTGAAAGGGATCGTGCTGGCGCCGCTCGACGACACCGCTCTCGGGCCGGTGGTGACCGATGCGGTCCGCGCGGGAATTCCGGTCGTCGCCATGGACTCCAGCCTCAAGAGCGAGGACCTGGTGAGCTTCGTCGCCACCGACAACTACAAGGGGGGCAAGCTGGCGGGCGTCCACCTGGCGGCCCTGGTCAGCGGCACGGGCAAGGCCAAGGTGATGATGCTCCGCTACGCCGAGGGGTCGGCGAGCACCGCGGAACGCGAACGGGGCTTTCTCGACGCCATCGCCGCGCACAAGGAGATCGAGGTGGTGAGCGCCAACCAGTACGGCGGCGTCACCACCGAGAGCGCCTTCGCCGCCAGTGAGAACCTGCTCGCCGCGCACAAGGGGCCCGACGGCGCGCTCGCCGTGCAGGGGATCTTCTGCCCCAACGAGTCGACCGCCTTCGGCATGCTGCGCGCGCTCGAGGACAGCGGCCTCGCCGGTAAGGTGGCCTTCGTCGGGTTCGACAGCTCGCCCAAGATGACCGAGGCCATGGCCAAGGGGCACATGGACGCCACGGTGGTGCAGGACCCGATCAAGATGGGCTACCTGTCCGTCAAGGCCATGGTCGACCACCTGGCGGGGCGGCCAGTCGACAAGCGAATCGACACCGGCGCCACGCTGATCACGCGCGCGGCGATGGGGACACCCGAGGCGATGGCGCTGCTCAACCCCGACTTCAAGAAATGGCTGAAGGAGTAGCAGCAGCCGCCACCACGCCTCGCTTGGAAATGCGGGGCGTGAAGAAGCGCTTCGGCGCCACGCAAGCGCTGGGCGGCGTCGATCTGGTGGTCGCGCCAGGCGAGGTGCACGCGCTGCTCGGGCAGAACGGCGCCGGCAAGAGCACGCTCATGAAGGTGCTGTCGGGCGCCGAGCGGCCCGATGCCGGCGAGATGCGGATCGACGGCGACGCCTACGCACCGGCCGATCCGCAGGCCGCGCGGCGCGCCGGGGTGGCGATGATCTACCAGGAGCTGTCGCTGGCGCCGCACCTGACGGTGACCGAGAACATCCTGCTGGGCGTCGAGCCGGTGCGCCGGGGGCTGCTCGATCGCGCCGCCATGCGCGACCGAGCGGCGCGCGCGCTGGCGGAGCTGCAGCACCCGACCATCCGCCCCGACGCCGTCGCGGGCGCGCTGCCGATCGCCGCGCAGCAGATCGTGGAGATCGCCCGCGCGGTGGCGGTCGGCTGCCGCGTGCTGGTGCTCGACGAGCCGACCAGCAGCCTGGCGCAGGCCGACGCCGAGGCGCTGTTCGCCCTGATCGCCCGCCTGCGCGCACAGGGGCACGCCATCATCTACATCACGCACTTCATCGAAGAGGCCCAGCGCCTGGCCGATCGCTTCACGGTGCTGCGCGACGGACAGAGCGTCGGCGGCGGACCGATGGCCGCCGCCACGGTTCCCGAGATCGTCGACCTGATGGTCGGCCGCCGGGTGGAGCAGCTCTACCCGCGCGGCGCGCGCACCCGCGGCGCGCCGTTGCTCGAGGTCACCGATCTCGCCGGCGCGCCGAAACCGATACGCGCCAGCTTCGCGCTCCACCGCGGCGAGGTGCTGGGGATCGCCGGCCTGGTCGGCGCCGGGCGCACCGAGCTCCTGCGCGCGCTGGCCGGCCTCGACCCGATCGTCTCGGGCCGCGTGAAGCTGGGCGCCTACTCCGGAAGCGCCACGCCCAGCCTCCGCTGGGCGCAAGGGATGGCGCTGGTCAGCGAGAACCGCAAGGAAGAGGGCCTGGCGCTCGGCCTCAGCGTCGCCGACAACCTGACCTTGTCGAAGCTGCCTGCTCTGGTCCGCCCCTCGGCGCTCCGCCCGCTGACCGCGCGCTGGATCGCCGAGCTCGACGTCCGCTGCCAGGGCCCCGACCAGCCGATCGGCGAGCTCTCCGGCGGCAACCAGCAGAAGATCGCCATCGCCCGCCTCCTGCACCACGGCGTCGACGTGCTCCTGCTCGACGAGCCGACCCGGGGCATCGACGTCGCCTCGAAAGCGCAGATCTACGACCTCATCGACGGGCTGGTGACGCGCGAGTCCCCACCGAAGGCGGTCCTCATGGTCTCTTCGTACCTCCCCGAGCTGCTCGGCGTCTGCGACCGCATCGCGGTCATGTGCCGCGGCCGCCTCGGCCCCGCGCGCCCGGCCTCCGCGTGGACGGAAGCCTCGCTCGTTCACGAAGCGGCGCTCGGCAGCGACACCGACAGCGAGGCCGCATGAGCGCCCAAAGCCACCGCGAAGTCCACGTCGATTCGACCACGCCCATCGACAACCGAGGGGCGCCCGCGCCGCGCGCCGGCCTGGCCCGGCGCCTCTGGTCCTCGCCGGTCCTCCGCAAGAACCTGGGCGCCGCCGCCGGCCTGCTGGCGGTCTTCATCCTCTTCACCGTGCTGCTCGCCATCACGCGCGGCCTCAGCTTCGCCGACCCCGACAACCTGGAGACGATCCTCCGCCAAACGACGATCGTCGCGGTCGCCGCCCTCGGCGCCACCATCGTGATCGTCTCGGGCGGCATCGACCTCTCGGTCGGCGCGGTCATCGCGCTCGCCACGGTCGTCATCGCCGGACTTCTACACGCCGGCGCGCCCCCCGCCCTCGCCGCCCTCGGCGGCCTGGCCGCCGGTCTCGCCTGCGGCGCGCTCAACGGCCTCCTCGTCACGCGCCTCCGCGTGGTCCCTTTCATCGTCACCCTCGGCACGATGCTGCTGGTCCGCGGCGTCGCCAAAGGCCTCGCCCACGACCAAAAAATCGACGCCCCCACCTCCTGGCTCAACGAGCTCCTCGCCCGCCTCCCCGCCAGCCGCGCCTGGCTGCTCTTCCCCGCCGGCGTCTGGCTCCTCTTCCTGCTCGCCTTCGCCGTCGGCGGCCTCCTCCTCTACACGCGCCTCGGCCGCCACATCTTCGCCGTCGGCTCCAACGAACAGGCCGCCCGCCTCTGCGGCATCCCGGTCCCCCGGGTCAAGCTGGCGGTCTACCTCCTGGGCGGCTTCCTCGCGGGCGCCGCCGGCCTGATGCAGTTCTCGCGCCTCACCGTCGGCGACCCCACCGGCGCCAACGGCCTGGAGCTCAACGTCATCGCCGCCGTCGTCATCGGCGGCGGCAGCCTCTCGGGCGGCGAGGGCTCGGTCACCGGCGCCCTCATCGGCGCGCTCATCATGCAAACGCTCCAATCGGGCTGCTCCCAAATGGGCTGGCCCAACTGGGTGCAGGAGATCGTCACCGGCGCCATCATCGTGGCGGCGGTCGCGCTGGATCGGTTTCGCCACAGGAGGACCGCGTGAGATACGAGGACAAGGTCGTCGTCGTCACCGGCGGCAGCAAGGGGATCGGCTTCGGCTGCGTGAAGACGTTCGTCGAGGAGGGGGGCTCGCAGGTGGTCTTCTGCGCGCGCAAGACCGATGAGGGAGAGGCGGTTGCCGCGCACCTCAACGCGCGCGGCCCCGAGCGGGCTCACTTCGTCCGAGCCGACGTCAGCAAGGTCGACGACGTCCGCACGCTGATCGACGAGACGGTGGGGAAGTTCGGCCGCCTCGACTGCCTCATCAACAACGCCGGCTGGCACCCGGGCCACAAACCGATCGACGACTTCAGCGTGCAGGACTTCCGCACGCTCCTGGACCTGAACCTGGTGAGCATCTTCGCCGCCTGCAAGTTCGCCTTGCCGCATTTGCGCAAGACGAAGGGGAACATCATCAACATCTCCAGCCTGGTTGGCGCCATGGGCCAGCTCCACGCGACGACCTACGTGGCGACGAAGGGCGCAATCACCGCGTTCACCAAGGCGCTCGCCATCGACGAGGCCGAGCACGAGGTGCGGGTGAACTCCGTGTCACCGGGCAACGTCTACACGCCGCTCTGGCAGGAGGCGATCGACGCGTCGGAGGACCCGGCGGCGACGCGAGCGGAGGGCGACGCGGCGCAGCTGTTGGGGCGGATGGGGACAATCGAGGAGGCGGGGCGGCTCTGTCTGTACCTGGCGGCCGAGGCGACGTTCACGACGGGGGTCGACCACGTGCTGTCGGGGGGGGCGGAGTTGGGATACGGACGGAAGACGCGGCGGCGGTGAAGGTGGCCGATCGCGCGCGCGACCTGATATCGTCGCCCGCGAGAGGAGACCCGCCGGCATGGAGATGGCGTATCGCGAACGGTGGGAGGCGGAGATCGCGGAGATGCGGCGGGTGCTCGCCGGCTTGGCGATGAAGGAGGACCGTAAGTGGGGAAAGCCCACCTACACGCTCGATGGGAAGAACATCGTCATCCTGCAAGGCTTCAAAGAGTACTTCGCACTGGGCTTCTTTCGGGGTGCCCTGCTGAAGGACCCCCAGAAGGTGCTGGTGCAACTCGGTCAGGTGCACGCCGGGCGAGTGATGAGGTTCACCGGCGCCAAGGAGATCGCGGCGAAGGCGGGGACGATCAAGGCCTACGTGCGCGAGGCCATCGCGGTCGAGAAGGCTGGGCTGCGGATGGAGCCGAAGAAGACCTCGGATTACCCGGTTCCCGCGGAGCTGACGGAGCGATTCCGAGGAGACGCGCGTTTCAAGCGCGCTTTCGAGGCGCTGACGCCGGGCCGGCAGAGGAGTTACCTCTTCCACTTTGCCGCGGCCAAGCAGTCGGCGACGCGGGTGGCACGAATCGAAAAGGCGAGGCCGGCGATATTCGAAGGCCGAGGGTTCCTGGAGAGGCGCTAGCCACACGCGGCGTCGAGCCGCCCCGGCGGCGTCAGCCCGCTTCCACCGCGTAGCGCAGATGCACCACCCCATGCGCGAGCGCCTCGCTCGCCACGAACCGCAACCGCACCTTGCCGGCCAGCCCCGCCGCCTCCGGGACCTCGAAGACGCCCGTGACCCCCACCGCCCCGTCGATGGCCGGCGCCACCAACAGGCTGAGCTCGTCGACGACGCCGGCCGCCAGCAACGAACCGTTCACATTGCCGCCGCCTTCGAGGAGAAGACGTTTGATGCCGAGCTCGCGTCCCAGGAGCTCGAAGAGGGGGCGGGGGGCCATCGCTTCGTCGGGCGCGACGACGTAGGAGATGCCGTCGCCGGCCAGCTCGGCGAGGTGGGCGTCCGGGACGCCCGGGCCCAGCAGCACGACCAGGTGGTCGCCGCCGATGTCGGCCTTGGCGAAGTGCAGCTTGCCCGAACGATCGAAGGCGAGCGCGTAGCTCCCGGCGTCGCGCTTGGCGAAATGGTGCGGCCGCGCGACCTTCTCGGGTTGCGACGGTGGGTGCGCCGTCCCCTTGCTCATCTCCGCCATCGTCACGCGCCCAACCAGCCAGGCGTCACCCGCCAGCGTGCCGTGCACGCCCTCGTAGACGGTCGTCCAGTCCTGGCGGTTGCCGTCCGGGCTCGCCGTCCAGCGGCTCGGGTGAATGCGGCCGTCGAGGGAGACCATCATGTGGCAGATGACGTGCGGCTTCATGATTGCCACTTATTATGGCCGGCGATTCGGTTCGCTCAGTGGGCGAGCGTCGCTTCCCAGGCTTTGCAGGCCTTGAGGTCGTCGATGGATTTCGCGGGCACGAGATCGGTCACCGCACCGCCCGGGGCCTCCTCGCGGGCCGAGAGGACCAACCGCGCGCTCACGCCCACACCCTCCACGACGGTCTGCCGCTGGATGAAGTAGCGGGCGCCAGCCTGCATGCGGAGCGCATAGGTTGCGGCCGGGAACGAGCCGGTCAGATAGATGCCGCTCGTCAAAGAGTAGTTGCTCTGGTCGGTCTGCCGGTCGAGCTCGACGATGTGACAGCCGGGGAGGAGCTCGAACCGGCCGCCCAGACTGCCCACCTCCCGCCTGTCGATCTTCCCGATCGGACCGGTGATGTCCGCGACCTGGTTGGGTGGCAGCCGGGTCGAATCGCTGTTGGGATAGAGGGGAATCGCGGGGAGCTCGCTGTGGAGGCAGCCGAGCGCGAGCGACACCACAACGAGCAGGGGGCGAAGCAGCGGGCGCGTCGTCACCCCCCTAGGGTGCCCCGAACAAGTGGATGAGCGCAACTTGTTCACCTGGGCCGTGGACGCCTTCGATCAGAATGCCTTCGACGTCGGCGGTCTTCGAGGGGCCGGTACAGAAGATCACGTTCGGATCGTCTCCCAGCGCCGCGATGGCGCTGCCCACGTCGGGCAGGATGCGCTCGGGGCTGACGACCGCGATGTGGATCCAGGGCGCCAGCGCGCCCAGACGGCGGGAGGTGGCGGCGTCGTCGAGGATCAGCGAGCCGGTCTCGGCGACGGCCCCCCGCCCCCGCGTGATGCCGAACTGGTAGTCGTCGATGCGCTCGCGCACCAGCGTGCTCTCGAGGGTGAGCCCGTCGCCGAGCGCGGTCGTCAACCAACCGA
>Ga0210387_10003521_pt1 | contig 12035 bp, 7 predicted proteins | sample IncBWC7OmetaG_FD_160108 | JGI IMG/M metagenome (GOLD analysis project Ga0210387, IMG submission 160108) | Forest soil microbial communities from Barre Woods Harvard Forest LTER site, Petersham, Massachusetts, United States - Inc-BW-C-7-O ... | reverse complement strand
ATTCGGCTCGAAGTGCAGAACAGTGCCTTTGTTCTCGAAGTCAACATGATGGTGTCCCTTGACGATGATTGGGCTTCCGACTTTCCAGTCAGTGATGATCTCGAGCTGCATCGCCGGCTCCGCCATCCACTGCTTCATCAAGTCGGGATCGGTCAGCGCTCGCCACACCTCAGAAGGCGGTGCGTTAATTGTGGTGGAGTTCTCAATTACGTGACTCATCGGCTGTCAGTTTACAGCGTAGCCAGGAAGCGTTGGGGTCGCTCATGGATGGGAATGGGGTGGATGCCGATCCTGTGATCGGCCTCAGATATGGAGTCGCAGCTTCCAACGAGTCAGCAAGGCGGAGAGCGCCAGGATGAGCGCGGTAAAGACGATACATCGGAGAACTCCCAGGAGGCCGTAGCTGGCGTGAGTCGTGAAGTACGTGAAGCCGCATGCGGACACGATAAAGAAGTAGAAGTCCGGAAGGAGGTAAGTGAGCAGCGTGTTCTCTCCGGCGGGACGGGAGAACCGGGCCCACGCGAGCGATTTCTTTATGTCGCAGACCCAATAGAGCAGCGTGAATAGCAAGACGCTGGCACCTATGCTGTAGAGGCACCAGGTGGGCGTGGCGCGAATCTTTGAGATGCCCAGCGGGGCAAGAAGCCATCCGAAGACGAGGGCGGTGAGACCGAAGAGGATCGCTGAGGCGGCTTTCTGGCGGAGCGTTGTGGGCTGTACGCCACGACTTTCTACGAAGATGCTCGAGGTTGCGACGCCTGCCATCGCGATGGAGGCCATGGCTCCGTTGCCGAATGGCCAGACATACAGGGGAAGTCGGCCGGGAAACGGGATCCACTTTCCGGTTGCGGCTATACACAGCGCTGTCAGGATGAGGAACCATGCGAAGGGAGCTGAGCGCCATCGTCGTGTCGCCAGGTAGAGGAAGGAGACGGCGAGATAGGTGTAACCGAGAAGGCCGAGGATCTCAGGGTAAGAGGTATTGATCCAAGCGGTGCCACCTTGAGGTGTCGTTCTGCGGAAGATTGCGAACATCACAATCATCAGGGCGAGACCAGAGAAGCGGAGAACGCGGAATAGTGAGTGGTAACGCTCGGAGGTTGGGTAGACGTTCCAGAAGAGCACGGCTCCGAGGAGTGCCAGGATCGTCCAGAGGTTTGTTCCTATTCCCATCAACGTGCGGTTCCCTTCCTCGGCGTTCGCAAGGATGAAGCCAAGGGCGAGAAGTGCGACGGTGCGCAGGATGATGTGGAGCCAGAGCTGGGGGATTGAGTTGTTCTTGCGGAGGCGGTGCTCGAGCGCGATGGGAATCGTCATGCCGAGGATGAAGAGGAAGGCGGGGAAGACCATGTCGACGTACGTCATCACGTTGATTTTGGCGGGAGCGTGATAGTTCCACCATGGAAGACCTTTGACTTCGGCGAGTTCGTTGACGAAGATCATGAGGGTCATCGTAAGGCCGCGAAAGATGTCGATGGATGCGACGCGTGGAGCACGGATCAGCGTTTCGGGGTTGGCAGAGGGTAGCTCAATCGTCGGATTCATCGCGCCTCCGTTGCTGTTGTGGCATCGCGGTAAAGGCCGGCGTTAATCGACTGAAGGAGAACGCCGGCTGGATCGCTGGAGTACTCCCAGAACATGATGCCGCCGAGGTTATGGTCGAGAACGTATTTGCACTTGGCTGCGAGCGCCTCCGGGTCTTCATACGAGATGAAGATCTGTGCGTCCTGATTGTAGAGAAAAGGAGCGGAGGCGGTCGCATCCCAGTAGCGAATGTAGCCGTTGTTCTGCATGCTCGCAAGACTGCTGTATGGGAGATAAGAGTTCGGCGCTTCTGTGCCGGGCTGAAAGAGTCCATGATTCGTGCTGGATACATTCGCCCAATTTTTCCCATAAAAGGGGACGCCGAGAACGATCTTGTTTGCGGGGACGCCGGCGCTCTCGTACTCGTGTACGGTGCGGTCTGCGGATATCTTCTTTGGGTCAGCCGGGTTCGTGAAGAGCGGCGCATGATGTCCGGTCGTTTTGTCCCAGACGGGAACATAGTAGTCGTAGGACATGAGATTAATCGTATCCACATATCGCTGCACTTTTGACATTTCGGTATGTTCGAGAAAATCGGTTGAAGCGCCGGTGGCTATCGACGTTACTAAGTGGCGATGGAGTCTTTTCTGCTCATGGTTGAATCGCCCTCGTAGCTCTTTGAGCAGCAGGGTGTAGTTTTGCTTATCCTCGGGGCGGAACTTGTTGTTGTTGCCGGTCATGCCGGGATACTCCCAGTCAATATCCAGGCCGTCGAGGTTGTACCGCTCCACGAACTTCACTGCGCTCTCAATGAAGAGGCTGCGGCTGTGCTTCGTGAGTGCCATGTCTGAGAAGTTGCCGGACCAGGTCCAGCCGCCGACCGATACGAGCACCGTCAATTTAGGGTTTTCTTTTTTCAGCGAATTGAGAACGACGAAGTTTTCAGCGTCGTGCGCGAAGCCCTCCACAATTACGCCGTTTTGGATATTCGCGAAGGCGTAGTTGATCCGCGTCACCTTCCCGGCAGTGACTTCTGTGGGTGCAATGATTCGATCTTTGGGAAAGATGTACGCAATGATCTCTTTTTCCGGCGTGGGAGCTGTCGCGGCGCGAAGAGAGAGAGGGGGATACATCGGCAAAATAAGAATAGCGAACCATGAACAGATCCTGTGCGGCCCTAAATGACGGATGTGACGATCGATGGTGCGCTTCATGGTACGTTCGCTCCACTTGTCTTACGGATTTTGAAGTAACAGCAACTAACAACGCCTATCTTGCGTGGGCTTCTTGTTTTAGTTGACCAGAGAAAAAAGAAGGACGGCGAAGAGATTCTTTCGCCGTCCCATTATTTTTTCTGGATGCGGTTAGAAGACAAACTTCAATGCGAATTGAATGTTGCGAGGTTCATTGACGGTGTTTGTGATCTGACCAAATCCACTCGTAGCAGATGAGCACAGTGTGCCACTAAGGCCATCGCCGATTCCGCAGCCTGTGGGGGTGAAACCGGACGGGCTGGCGGTATTGGCAGGAGGCGCGAGACTGACCATGTTGAATGCGTTGAGGAAGTCAGTACGGAACTCGAGGTGAGTCCCTTCAGTGATGGCAAAGTCCTTTGAGAAGGCCAGATCAATCTGTTGGTAGGAGGGTGCGCGCTCCGAACCCACGGATGAAGTTCCAAATCCCGTGGAGAGTTGTTCGCCGTAAGCGCAGACGCCGTTGTCGTTCGATGAGAAGAACGTCTGGGTTGTGTCGTTCGTTGGATTGTTGAAGCACGGCACGGCGGAGGGATCCGTTCCAAACCAGTTGCTCGCGCTGCGGTGGACTACTTTCAGTGGACGAAGATGATTCGCGCGCGCTGCCCGGGCATTAACCGCAGTCGAGTAGTAGGCGTTGGAGTTTACGGTGATCGGGAAGCCGGTGTGGAAGCTCATAATAGTGCTGACCTTCCAGCCGCCGACGACCGCATCCTCAAAACGGTTCATGCCGCCGCCAAACTGCTGTCCACGGCCGAAGGGCAACTGATAGTAGCCAGAGATTGAGAGGTTTTGACGGGCGTCGAAGAACTCAGGACCGTAGTCCGCACGACCGCTGTAAGCATCCTGCCAGTATGCGCTTTGTGAATCGCCTGCACCGCCGCCTGCGCCGTAGTAGCCAAGGTTGTTGCTCAAGCCCTTGCTGTAGGTCCAGTCAGCGAGGAACTCGAGACCATGATTGAGGCGGCGGCGTCCTGTGACCTGGAGTGCGTTGTAGTTCATCACCGCTTCAGATTCGGTGTAGCTGATCTGGTTGATCTGGCTCAAAGCGGGGTTGAGTAGCGAGAGAGTTGTGATCGGCAGCGCGCAGGTAAGGCACGCGCGTTGGTTTCCTTCGCGAGGATCGACGAGGTGATTTCCGTTCTGTCCGAGGTAAGCGACAGTCAGAGAGGTGTAGTTGTCTATTTGATATTCCGTTGTCAGGTTGTACTGCTGAATGAGTGCGGGCTTAAGGTTCGGCTGCCAGGCTCGCACGTTGCCGGCGTACACGGACGGATCGGACGGACGGTAGAAGCCGTTGGTAACACTGAGAAATGCAGCTCCATTAGCGCAAGGATTGCCGATTGTGCAGGACGCATCTACGAAGAATGGTGGATTCAACGTAAGTCTTAGGTTGGCTCCAGTGCCTTCGAGGAAGTTGGTAATTCCATAACCGCCGCGAAGTACAAATTTGTTGTGAAGGGACTCAGGTGACCAGGCGAAACCGAGCCTGGGCATGAATCCGGCGTAGTAAGCGTTATAGAGAGCGCGGGGTGTGCCGTTGACACCGGCGTTGGTGATGACTCCAGTTGTCAGGTTGATGTTTGCCTGCTTGTTGTTGACTTCGGTGTAGGGCTGATCGTACTCCCAACGTAGACCGAGGTTGATCGTCAGGGTTGGTGACAGCTTGTAGTCGTCCTGAACGAAGAAGGCATCACGATACTGTCTCTGGCCCCAGCGACCAGTTAAGGCACCCTGCGCTTCCGAGGTGACACTATCCGTGAGGAAGTCTCCGACTTTACCGTTGAAGTTGAAGAAGCCGAGAGTACCGTCGTTTCCTGAGTAGTATCGGTTCTCCTGATAGCGCAGGATCTGTGCACCAAACTTCAACGTCTGCTTACCGTGCTGCCAAGTGAGGAGGTCTCCGTAGGTGAAGGCATTGACGATGCTGTCGCTGTCGATTCCACCGTAGGAACCATTTCCATCTTGCCCCTGCGGCGCGCCGATATCATCGACCGTGCCCGAGTTAGGGCCGTTGCCAATAACTAACGTGCTGAAGCCGGGTACAAGTTGCGTGCCGGGAATGCCGAGTTTGGCGTTGCCTGTGAGACCCCATTTGCCCGAGACGTCGGTTGGCGTTTGGATATAGCGAGTACGGCCCATACCGGCGCGCGCCTCGTTGACCATGCTATTCGAGAGGGCGTGCGTCCAGTTGATGATGAAACCTGTGTATGGGTCGTTGTTATTGGTGGGAATGTCGGTTGGCAGAGCGACTTTGGAGTAGCCGTCATTTTCGCGTCCGATGGAGAAGCGACCTGAGACCGTATCTTTCTGCGACGCAACCCAGTCGATCTTTATGTCGCCCTGATTGTTATTAGTTGCCTGGGCAGAGGATCCGACATAGTTGACTGATGAGCCTGCAATGGTGACGGTGGGCTCTGGGTATAAGTCTGGATTGGCGAAGAGGTAGAGGGCTGCCGGATTGGTGATTGCGGGACTCAGCCGGTCCGCAGCAGCGACGACGGTGCGGTTTTCTACGGTGGAGTTGTGCTGGCGGGCACCCTGGTAGTCCACAAAGAAGAAGAGCTTATCGTGAAAGATGGGGCCACCCAAGGTGCCACCAAAGATCGCACGATTGAACGGTGCGCGAGGGGCTCCCGTTTGGTTTGCAGCCCAGGTATTGGCATTCAGGTTCTGATTTTCGCCGAAGAAGAACGCATTGCCATGGAAGTGATTTGTTCCGCTCTTGGTTACCATTACAACCTGGCCGCCGTTTGCGTTGCCATACTCCGCGGTTGAGTTGCCGGTGATGATCCTGACCTCGCCGAGCGCGTCCACGTTCGGGCTGTAGCCGATGTAGTTGTCGATTGCTTCGTTGATGTCGGCGCCATCAAGGGTGTAGTTGTTACCCTGTTCGCGATTGCCGTTGACGAAGAATCCGCCGTTGTACTGACCGCGGCCCACGTTGTCCAAAGCCTGAGGATTAGGGGATATGGCTCCGGCAACCAGCAACGTGAGTGAGGAGAAGTTGCGCGACTGAAGGGGTAGTTCCGTGGCTGCGGCCGCAGTGATGGTGTCGCCTGTGGTGGCGTTCTCCGTATTCAAGATGGGGGCAGTGTCGGTGACGATGACGTTGCTGGTCGAGCTGCCAACCTTCATCGCGATGTTAACCCTTGCCTCCTGATCGACTTCGAGCGTAAAGACACTCGTAGTCTGGGGGGAGAAGCTGGCTGATTCGGCGCTAATCTTGTATTGTCCGATCTGGAGAAAACGCAACGAGTAGATGCCGCTTGCGTTGGTCACGGCCGGAGTGACCACGCCAGTAAGCACGTTGGTGGCGGTCACCTTGGCACCGGCTACGACTGCGCCAGTGGGGTCCGTCACGAGGCCGGTAATTGAGCCGGTGATGGTCTGCGTCAATGCCGGTATACAGGTCAGGATGACCAGTGCTAACGCCAAAAGAGTGTTGAAGCGTAGGTTAAGTCCTTTGCGCATTGCGTTCCTCCAAAAATAGCTTTCGAGTGAAGACTGTTGGGCTATGTCAAATTTGAATCTGGCTGCGATGGCCGAAGAATGCTTTGTTGTATGTCTTCAAGTCTTGATAGCGACGAAACCGTGAAGGCATCGTTAATTGGCGTCCGGCGAAACGAAGATGAATGCGGTAATGCTCGGCAACTGCTCTTGATGAAGCGAGAATCCTAACTTCTTCTCGAAGCAATTCAGTTCTTGATTGCAATAAGCCCTATTCCTGAATGGTGGTCTAAAGGCTTGGCAAAATTATTTAGAAAATCAAAATGTTCGGATGCCAGATCGTATAGACAACTGTACTGAAGTGCAAGAGAAATCTGAGGCTATTGGAACGGGCGGGACGATATGAAGCTGTAGTTGCAGGCAAAGCATGTATCCATAACCCCTTAGAGCCCGCTTGGCTTGATAATTCAGGAATAGAAACGTTCGAGAAACCTTGGTTATCCCATGATTATTCAATCGTGGTTGTAGGGACCCGAATTGACGCGCGATATCGATTGCCGCAATAGCGGGAACATGCGACTTCAATCGGAATCTCTTCGGTGGTCATAATGACCCTTGAAATGGACAGCATGATGGCACCTTTTGGAATCGACAACAACTCGGTCTCCTCGCGGGTAGCCGGCAGGGCCTCAAGCACTTCGTCAGCCCAAGCCGCACGAACTCCGTATTCGCTGCGAAGCACGGCGTATAGAGAATCCTTTGCAAAGTTAATTCGTTCCAGTCCGGGGTAATGCTTGAGAGGAATGTGTGATTCTTCAAGCGCCATTGGAGTTCCGTCCGCGATACGAAGGCGGCGGAGCCGGAGAACCGGGGAAGTCGCCTCGACACGAAGTTGTTCTGCAAGACTTGGTGGAGCCTGGAGCACAGATTGCTCAAGCAGGCGCGAGCTTGGGACCCTGCCGCGTCGTTTCATGTCTTCGGTGAATCCACGGAGATGCATGATGTTCTTCTCAAGCTTCGGCTGGGTAACATAGGTGCCTCTTCCCTTTTGGCTAATCGCATATCCTCTGCTCTTGAGGTTATGCAGGGCTTGCCGAGCGGTGATTCGGCTCACCTGATAGGACCGCGCCAATTCATACTCAGACGGAAGACAGTCACCTACCAACAACTCACCGGCGTGGATCCTTTCAATCAACGCACTTTGAATCTGGTGGTACAGCGGAATGAAGCCACCTTTATCTAAGGACAGCGCTCGTGAGGACGATCGGACATCAGGTTTGGCCACACACTATCCCTCAATCGCTTTTCAGTTGCTTGCCTACGAGATTGCCGCGAACACGTAGTTGATGCGGCGAATCCAACGACTGGCGATTCGTGCGTCTTGTCGGTGCCGACACCAATTTCTCTGTTTGAAAATATTAGAAAATGAGTATAGTCGTCCAGACAGGCAATGTAGCAACAAAAATGCGAGCGAAGCGAAATATAAGCCGGTCAAACAAATCACTTCAATAAGAGGACAGGACAATTACACGTATCTGGATGCAGATTCTAGCGGTTTGCTTTTTCGGGTTCTTCCCATTCGCGTGCGTGGGCGAATTGCAGGTCCTGGTCGATCACGTCGGTTACGAGACGCGCTCCACCAAACAGGCGCTGGTCCTTGGGACAGAACAGGACCACCTGCAAAAGTTTTCCCTGGTTGATGCTGCCACTGGCAGTTCGGTTATGAGTGGAACTCTAAATCCCCAAGGCCAGGTAGATGCGTGGGGAACGCGTATTTTCTGGACGGCGGACTTCTCTTCATGGAAGAAGAACGGCCACTATGCGATTCAAGTGCAATCGTCCACGGGAGAGACACGCTCCTGCGTCTTTGATATCGACGACAATCTTCTCGAACGCAACACACTTTCAAATGTCGTCTTCTATTTCAAAGGACAGCGCTCCAGCGGCCTGTTTGATCAGGCGGATCGTCACCTGCCGCTGCCTCCAGGACAGTCTGGCTTTGTGGATGTGCATGGAGGCTGGTATGACGCTACCGGTGATTATGGCATTCATCTTTCACATCAGAACCCTACATCGTATTTCAATCCTCAACAGGTTCCGCTTGTGGTTTGGAGCTTGTTGAAGAGCTATCGTGTGCTCGAAGCCCGACACGATGATGATTTCAGTGAGTATCTGCGGCGAATGCTGGATGAGGGTCTTTTTGGCGCCGACTTTCTAGTGCGGATCAAGCGTCCCGATGGATCATTCTTCGAAAGTATTACGGCCCCGGGGAAAGGTAAGCTGCCACAGGATCGCGCCATCGGCAATCCGAACTGGCGCACGCAGATCAAAAAGAACGCTTCGGACTCCACTGAACAGTTGCAAGGCGTTGAGGGAGCTCATGCCTACGAGGCAAGCTTCCGCGCTGGTGGGGGCATGGCCATCGCCGCGCTGGCGCTCGCCAGCACGATGCCAATTGACGGAGGCCTCCCGCGTTCAGCCTACCTGCGTACCGCGGAAGAGGCCTTTCAGTTTCTCAACGTACACAACCGCGAACTGTTGAATGATAGGAAGGAAAACATTCTCGACGATTATTGCGCGTTGATGGCAGCTACTGAGCTTTATCGCGCGACGAAGCATGAGATCTACCGGGCAGCGGCCGACCGACGAGCCGAAAGCCTGATGGCACGGCTCACGACTAAGGGAGCTTTTCGCGATTATTGGCGCGCCGACGAGGGATTGCGGCCTTACTTTCATCCTTCCGATGCGGGTCTGCCGGTCGTCAGTCTGCTTGAGTATGCACAGATTGCAACGCCAGCTGCGCAGAAGCAGGTGAAGGATGTAGTGAAGAGATCACTGCGTTTCGAACTGACTATAACGGCACAGGTCAACAATCCTTTCGGTTACGCGCGGCAGCTGGTGAGGTTGGGTGACGGTACGGTTCGGAGCGCCTTTTTCTTTCCGCATGACACGGAAGCCTCTCCCTGGTGGCAGGGAGAGAATGCACGTTTGGCTTCGCTGGCGGCCGCTGCACGGATGGCCGCGCCGCTCTTCGATAACGATCCTATGTTTCAGTCACAACTCGAAGACTATGCATGGAGCCAGTTGCATTGGATTCTAGGCAGAAACCCTTTTGACGCGAGCATGCTGATGGGGAGCGGCCATGGGAATGCTCCCTACATGTTTTTTCATTCTTATAAGTACACGAGTTCTCCCGGGTCGATTATTAACGGGATTACCGCAGCAATCGACAACGAAGATGGCATCGCCTTCAACGAGGGATATGCTGTGACTGGCAAGGATGAGGACTGGCGCTGGACCGAACAGTGGCTTCCACATGCGGCTTGGTTCTTATATGCTGTCAGCCTTCCACATCATCCTTGAACGGTTCGATTTTCTCGACGATGCTATATTTCGCGAAAGCGATAGCCAATATAGCTTTCCGTGAGGATATATGTTGGGCGAGCTGGATCATCTTCTATTTTCTTTCGAAGCTGGTTGATCAAGACCCGTACATATTCACGCTCGTTTCCATACTCGGGACCCCATATGGCCGTCAGGAGGCGATGATGCGAAACGGGGCGACCGGCGTGCTCCATGAGATAACCGAGCAAATCAAATTCTTTCGGTGTGAGATGAATTTCGACTCCAAGTTTCTCGATACGGTGGCGAGCGCGGTCCAACGCTAAGTCACCGGCGACAATTAATGAATTAGGCTCCAGAAGCGCAGTTTTGGAGCGCCGGATTGCAGCACGCAGACGAGCTGTTAGTTCGCGGATCTGAAATGGCTTCGTCACATAATCGTCCGCTCCTGCGTCGAGTGCTTCTACTTTGTCATCTTCCTGATCGAGCACAGTCAACATGATGATAGGGAGCCGTGGATAGTTTTCGCTGATTTTGCGGCAGGTTTCGATGCCGCCCATTCCAGGCATGTTGACGTCCAACAACACAGCCTCGTAGTCGACCATACGCAACCGAGTCATAGCTTCTTCTCCGTTGCCTGCCTCACCTATCACGAAACCCAGCGCACCAAGGGTTTCAAAGAGACTCTGTCGAATTCCCGCATCGTCTTCAACGATCAGCACCTTACTTCGGAGTTCCACGGTTCACCTCTTCTAGATCATTCGCGGCAGCGAAAGGAAAAATGTTGTGCCAGATTGCTGGTTGCTGTCGATCCACGCACGTCCGTGGTGCGCTTCTGTGACACGTTTGACGACGGAAAGACCAATGCCTGTACCTGACGCTCTGCGATCTGAACCCGGGCTGCGGTAAAAACGTTGAAATATCTTTTCTCTCTCCTCAACTGGGATGAAGGAGCCTTCGTTTCGCACACTGATGAGTACTTCGGAGGGCTCTTCGTGTACGTCGATCGTGATTGAGGAATCAGGACTACCGTACTTGGCGGCATTATCCAATAGCTGGAAGAGGGCCATCGTCAGGAGCTGCTCGTCTGCCATTACTGCGGCCCGCCTTGCGGTGGACTGAATTTGAACGGGGTGAGTCCCGAGTTCCTGAGACGACGCCTTGATGCTGTTTTCTATCATTTCGATAAGATCGATCCGCTCTCTTTTCAACTTGAGGTCAGCACTATCGATCCTTGCGGTGCGCAGCAGCCGTGTTGTGAGCTCGTTGAGTTGTTCGGCATATTGGTCGATGAGAACTACAAGATTCTTTTCTGTACCAGACAAGGTATTCATTTCGAGAAGACCAGAGCTGGAACTTCTAATAGTCGTAAGAGGGGTTTTGAACGCATGTGCGAGACCGTCCAAAACTGCGGATCGTAGTTGCTCGCTTTGGCGGCCTGCCTCCGCACTGCTCTCAGCGGAGAACGAGCGCGCTCTCTCAATCGCGACGGCCGCAAGTGAAGCGGTTGCATTGATCGAGGCAGCATCGAGTGAATGACCGCAGATCACTAATGAACCGATGGAACGAGTGCCCGACCGCAGAACACGTCTGGACGTTGAAGTCTCCGTGTCATCCACATTGTCTTCCTGGAAGTACGTTGCACGTATCTCTTCTTCGGTGACGGTGCAGTTACCACACCTGCAAAGGTCCAGGTTGTAAATATCCCAGAGCGCAACTCCTTGGACCTGAAGAGTCGATTGAATGAGATTCGCAAGCTGCTGGTCGATTGGTTTTTGTGCGTCGAGGAGAAGGATGTTCTGGCTCAGTTCGTACAACTTTTGCAGTTGTGTGCGATGAATTTCAGAGTCTCGAGCGTGACGGCTTACCTGGTTCGAGAGCCTACTCACAAGTAGAGCAACGCTTTCAAAGGTTACCAGAGCAATCCAATCGTGCGAGTCCGTCATGTAGAACTTGAATACCGGTTCTGTGAAGAAATAGTCGAGACAAGCCACCGAAAGCAGAGAGACGACGCTTGCTTCAAAGAAGCTCCATCGCAATGCAATTGCCGTCACGAGAAGAAGATGAATTGAAGTTGCTGAAGAGAGATTGAAGTGAAACCGAAATGCAATCCAGGTGATACAAAGCGCGGCTGTAATGCCGGTGGCGATCCTGATGCCGGTGCCGCGGATTTTTTTTCCTACCATGACCCTGCAACCCGATAGGGTCAACTTTAGCGTTGGAGGCATAAAGATTTCGTAAGAGGGTCAATTATGCGTACTTAATGGATATAAGGATTCACTGAGATTGGCCGTCAATTTCGGCCTTTCGAGGTAAATGAATGAAGCACAATAGAGGCCTTACTCAGTCTGATTCATCAGTCGTCGCAAACCGGTACCCCAATCCAAAACCGGAAGCGACGGTAAGCTACAACAACAAATGGACGACCCTAAGCCAATTCTCAAAGAATGACGACAAGAGGCTTAG
>Ga0210387_10003517_pt1 | contig 12037 bp, 17 predicted proteins | sample IncBWC7OmetaG_FD_160108 | JGI IMG/M metagenome (GOLD analysis project Ga0210387, IMG submission 160108) | Forest soil microbial communities from Barre Woods Harvard Forest LTER site, Petersham, Massachusetts, United States - Inc-BW-C-7-O ... | reverse complement strand
CAGCGCGTCGTCAAACATCACATCGCCAATATCATCCAACAGTCCCATGACTTTCTCGACTATCGAATACAAATCTGAGGCATCAGGATTTAAGTTCTCGCCATTACCGTCCAAACCCACCAACGCGACAACGACGGGATACTTCTGAAAAGCATAACATCAGTACAAATGATCGCCACAGGAGAAGAAATGAGACTTGCCGTAAGGTAGAAAACCTTTCTCCGTCTTGTAGCCAGCGAACCGTGAGAGTCAGCAAGATACACCGTCGTCGATGAAAACTGCGGTGTGTAATGGGCTTGGGTTTGAACGGTAGTCAATGAACACATCGAAGGAGCCAAAGAAGCTGCATCGCTGTCGGCAGGCGCACGCATGTTGGAAGCTGTTCGATTTTCTAGAAGCAGTGTTGGTGACTCCGGTGATTGGGTGTTGTCGGCAACAGAAACGGGTTCATGAGAACGGGGGTCCGAAACACCATGGTTATCGGAATCAGAAGGTACGATGGTCATCTCGGATTGCGATAATGTATCTTGTTGTCCGGTCGTATCGAAAGGCAGATTGTCTAAATCGAGTGGCGCGGGTAAAGAATTATTATCGGAGGAGATAGCATCTTCCAATGCGTTCCTATCAATCTGTAGGTGCAAAGGCTGCTCCCTTTCGGGCTTAGGCTGGTCCTCAGAGATCTGTGTCTTCCCTTCCTCATCTATGGGTAGCTCAGCAGAACGCTTCCCAGATCCCTTCCCGAATGTCAGGTATCCAGGCCAATTCCATTTGCGCATATCCATGTTCATATTCATGTTAATGTTCATGGCGGGCATCCCAAGGAAGTTATGCTGGCCAGGTATTGGTACTCCATCACCTTTCGCGGCCTCCGTTCGAGGACCAGGATTGTTTGATGCTGATTTGGCTTTCGGGGTGTCCTCAGCAGTGAGGTAGGAATCTGGAGTTTGATCGCTAGGCATTGACTCACTGGGTGGCGGGACCAACGACATCAGATGCCAGGGGAGGGACGATGGATAGCATGCCTCCCTGAACCGGGTGGAAGGAATAACAGATGGAGGCGAGATGATGATTGGAGCGATTTCGTCATGAATCTGGAATGAAAACTTGTCGAGTAGTGGTACGAGAGAGCGATATAGCGGGTGAAGAGGTACACCTGGAAACGAACAATACTTGGTCAGGGGAGATTTCGTTCTCTCTGCAGGGAAAATACCAAGATGTTCTCCAAATTCATGCCCGTCCTCCAGATTCCACGACCAAGCCCAAACAGTAAAGAATCTCTCAAGCTGCAGCTCAAGTGCCTGTTGCCCAAGTGTAGACAGGATTGAGGTAAATGACCCATGTGTCAGCTGCGGTAAAAATAATATATCGTCATGACTTGGTGGAAGCCTCACAAGCTATTGTCCACACCTTAAACTGCTCGTATCCACGTAAAATATCCGCACGCAAAGCCACGTCGTGAACGGAAGCATCGTGGTAGTCATAAACGATGGGCTGCTCGTTCTCCTTGGCTTTCTCCGGCATTGATATTTCCTTTTCTTTGCTTTTAGCTTTCCCCTTGTCTATGGGAGCCCTTGGAGTTTTAGCAACGTCAACACCCTGGAAAGCGATTGATGCAAGGTAACTTGACTATCTGCATCAATGCTCACGGCATGTATCCAGAAATTCGGTTCTGGGGAGACCATGACCATCCGCCTCGACTGTGAATGGACATTGCTACACGTTTCCTCTGCGTTAAACATCCTGGAAATTTCCTGTATGGAGATTCTTGCCATCGATAGATACGAAACTTTGTACTCACTCAGAGAAATTCACCAGTGCCTTGGCAAGACCAACTTGCCTAAGGATTCTATCACGAGAGACAGCTCGCTCTTTCGCAGTGTAGAACAGGATATGGGCTTGTTCTTCAGCATCTTCATCGTCTCCAGATATTGGGCCACTGGGATGCAAAGATGGATTGTATATTGTGAGATAAAGGAGATTTGGCGGAACTCTGCTCATGACGAGTTGATTACAAGAATAAGGTAACAACGTTACATCAAGTCCGTGTATGTACTACTAGTACTATATAGCTATAATGTAGTGCCATAAAATCTGGCGATTAAAAGATGACCTTTTTGAGGCCGAGGAATTATTTAAGTATTCGAGCAATCGAGTATGTCACGGTACAGTATACTAGTAGTAAATCGAAACCAAAAGCAGTCTCATAACAAAATGTCAAAGTCAATACGCGATTATGATGATAGATTACTACAGGCATGTGCCATCTATGCTAAGCTATCTTTTCGTGAGGTAAGTCTTTCAAGTCCAAATCATCATCATTATCAATCTTCTGAATGCTAGTCTCTGTGAAAGGGTTCATATCGGAGATGCTGGACCCGGAAGGGGAGACCATTCCGCTCAACCCCGACCAGTCCGGGGAGCCACCTGGTGAACTGTCCCTTGCCATAACCGCGAACGACCCTGGTCTGTGCCAATCATCATCGTCCGGGTCTGTGTCAAGATCCGCCTCAGCTTCATTAGAGGAGGTCGGTGAGGCTTTATTGGAGGGATCAGGAAACTCGAAATGCGGAGAGTCGAAACGTCGAGAGGCGAGAAGGAGAGGATCGAGCGAGCTAGTTGCCAGTCCATTAGATTGGGAGTCCTCGAAATCGGGAGGATCGTCTGGTGGGGGGGAAGGACCGAAAGATCCAGCATTCAAACCATTGGAGCGTGGATTCCAATGGTCGTTGGTGTGGGGTTGTAGAGAGTGCGATTTGGTTTGGGACAATGCCGCAAGTCTGGACACTCCGCCGCCCATGTAACTAGAATTGGTTTCGCTTGGTGGAGTCGGTAATTGAGTGTCGATTGTCATGGATTCCTCGAGGCTAGGGTCCACGTTGGCTTTGAGCCGAGCCTCCTCGATTTTTTCGTGGGTTTTGCCCCCGAGAGGAGCAGCTGTGCGTCGTCTGTAGAAGAGGAGGTACGCATTGGCGTTCTAAACAGAAATGATGACGTCAAACACCAAATTGGCAGCAAGTGAACAAAAAATACATACCACTGTGTCCGTCGCACGCGCAGGCGTCACATAGGAATCATCAAAGTGATACCACTTGTCAGTGAGGTGATTGAACGCATAAGCACGATAATGTCCTCCTCCCAGACCTCCCATATGCTCGTCGACTCCAAAAAGGTCGTAAATTAGAGGCTCGTCAAGATTTCCCAACTTGAGCTCCTCGACATGCACCCCTTGAGCTAACAACCTCTTCGCCACCCCTCGTTCCTGGACCATATCTCCGAGATCCAGTCCCTCAACCGGGAAATCTATAAACGTGTCAATCTTGTCTCTCAGCGTTCGACTATTGCTGAACCGCTTCAAATGAACAACAAGGACATCGGGTGCCTTCCAAAGGTCAAATTTCTTGGTCGCCTGCTGATGTTTCTTGCACCGCGGACAATACCAAAGATCGTCCTCGCCAAGCTTCTCCTCCTTTGTGAACTCGTCCAAACAATCCTGAAGGGAGATGCCCTTGTTCTTTCGTTCTGCCGAGGCTTTCTTCGACTCCTCGTACTCGGGGTGGACAAACTGATCCCAAGTATCCCAGCGAGCATGCTCCCAGCGCGAGCGATCATCCCCGAAGTAATATGCCTTCATATTTTCGTCAAACTCACAGAAGAAAGCGTCCCCCTCACGCAAGAGGACAGGCCGCGCTTCCGCGTCGTCTAGCCGATGATCCCAGGACTCGAACCGATTGTTCGAGGCATAAACACTATGGGTAGTCCCATAGTCTTTATGATTTATTTGTAGCCGCAGATTAAAAATGTCCTTCTTTGGCCCCACCTTCGTAGGCGCTACGTCGAATGAAGCATCCACCTGCGTATCCTCATCGATAACCATAATTTTCTCATCAACGATATCTCCCTCTTCAGGAGTACCGTCTTGGACTGTAACAACGTCACCATTCTCGTTTATCTCCGCGATGGAATCGGTAGGCGGGAGACCATTGATTTGAATTGGCACTTCTCCCACAGCGAGCCCTGACCCTGATCCCCCTTCCCAAGTGAACAGATCCCGTGCATTGGTGGTCCACCGCTGTAAACGCTCCACGACTGCGTCATACATAGCATCCACATCAGTCGCCTGCTCTCGATTGATGACCACGACGGTAGGATATCCAAACAAAGACGTGCCGCGGTTGATGGACATATACACATTGCGAAGGGGTGCGATGTCACAGAGATACACGGGGACAATCATGGGGTCGTTAGGCTGTCTCTTGTATGTTCTGCTCTGCTGAGCGTGACAAGGAAGTTCAAAGCAAACTATCGTGTCGTTATCTTGCATTTCGCCACACAATAAGCTATCGTCCAGATTTTTGTAGAAACGGTTGCTGAAGATTTCTAAGGTGAGCAGCTGCATAGAAAATCGTTAGGTGAATCTAAATTTGGAAAGTGAACGGCGAATTCACGTTATCTGGTTGAGCACCCATCCACCGACCGAGCAGATGACGCAGATCTTTGAATGACGCATCCCTCCCGAGCTCAACAGATACCTGGGGGGGATTCACAAGTGTGAGTGGAGATTCTGGGATTGCCCGAAACTAGCACACCTTCACATGCGGCTTCCCAATATCCCAAGGAATATAAAACACGGTATGCCTCCACTTCTTGTATACGGGAAGGGGTAAAGTGAGATACATGAATGGATCGAATGTGATAGAAACCTATAAAAAAATCATAATACTATTAGTACAATTCGCAGCACCAACCACCAACCTACCTTCTGACACTCAGGACAAACCAGCGTACTTTGATACTGCCCCTGAAACAAATCCACAATCACACTATCATTCCGCATCATATATCCTTCCCACGACTTCTGCGCAAGCTGCACGAGCTCCAAATCGCCTCCGCCCTCCCAGTCCGGTTTCTCTACATATGGTTTCTTCAGAACGCGGTTCAAGTCCTCGTGCAAGCCATCTAGCAGGAATGCCACGAGCTCTTGCGAGTCATGCTGTTGATACCCGCTGAATTGAGGGGCAAAGCGTTGAAGCTGTTGTTTGAATTCACGAGGAGAGTAAGACGTCGATGTTCCGCTGGTGGCCCAGATGCGCTGGAGGAGCGCGCCGAACGCTTCAGCGATAGCACCGTGCATACCGAGAGGATTATCGGGGTTTAGCTCTTCTTGGAATACCCCGGCTATTGTACACCGAGTTGTGTGACATATATCAGCAACGCGTAACAACTTTTTCATGAACGGACACCTACTTAGGAAATATTCCGCGAGTTCCTTGGTGTGCGCAAGGCACTGAAGCGCAGAATTCATAAAGCAGGTATTGCCCCTGTAGTGGCCATAAATTACGGGAGACCAAAGAAAATAGATAACTCACATATTTCCTAGTCCTAGGGTCCCAGGCTCACAGGATCTGGTGTTGCGACCATTCGATGATACGGAGCCGAAGCTAGAGGACGGCTTCATAGCCGTATTCATGAAAGTGGAGTACAACTCATCATTATGCTTGAAGGATGAGGAAGACGAAAAGGTATTCCCCAAACGGTTGAAAAAGCCATCATCCGAGCTGAACAGGGGCTGCGGAGTCCCTAATCGTCCTGAAATCGTCTGAAGTTTCTGGTGGGCTGGTGGGGCATCAACCACCCAACCATCAGCCTGCTTGAACTCAACGGCAAAGGCGTCCCCTGATACGATATATGCCTCATCCACAGTTTTATCACTTTCCTCGATAATTTTTCCATTTACGAGTAAAAGTTTGGAACTAGGGAATTCAAGAGCACAAAAGTCGTCGGTTGTTAAATCGAGCTTCCAAACACGGTAAGGAGTTTGGACTTGGGGATTGGGGGAGACGGCAGTTGCCAAAAGCCTGCAGAGTGTCTTCAGGGTGTCGTGGGAGGAGAGGGTAACAGAAGGATGTGAAGGGCCGTCGGGGTCGGGAGAAGCTTCAGATTTCGTCAGTCGAAAGACCTTTATTTGAGGTGGATGAAGCTCCAACGAGAGTTGTTTAGACTCTCCTCGGGCGATCACATGACGCGGTAGTGGATGTATTGGATTACCATACCTAGGGAGGATGAATGTTTAGTAGCGCGTCACAGATACAAGATCCAATGATATACTGACCATGTTACGAAATATGACCAGACCTCCTCCGGTACATATTCCACATCTATCTGTTCTATAAGCGAGGGAAGGAGATTCTCGTATTCATCGAGGAGAGGAGTGTTGTTGACGGGACCGAGATCTTGCTCAATTACCCCACCTTCCTTGTCTACCTGGCCTGTACACGCCTTTTGCCACCGTTTCCACCATTCTCTGGAGACAAGATACCAAGTCTGACCAACTTCCATTTTCTTCCCGATTGATTTTTCGACGAGAGACAATTTCTCCGTAGGGGGTATTGGAGAATGCGCAGTGGCGTTCTGGGAGACAGAGGCTTTCAGAGAGATTGCGTCTGGGATGTCGGCTTCCCCTTGTTCGACCATGTAGGCGTCAATGTCCTGGCTAGGATCGGAAAGAGATAAAGTGGACAATTGATCCGCGCGTGGGCTACAAATGACGCTGTCATGGGAGGGACATTCAGATACAGAGCGTTTGATGGAGGACGAGGAGGTATTAGACTGCATGGATTGGCTTCGTGGCCTCTTCCTACTGGGTTGTGCTGCAGACAAGTCGGTGGGTATCGGTGACGGGGAGCTCGCAGGCGAAGGAAGAGTGTGCATGTCAGCCATGTAAACCACGATTCAAATCCAAGGGCCACGCAATCAAGTCCAGGTCAATGCAGGTCAATGCAAGTCAATAAACATAAAAAACAAAACAAAGCTATTGAATTGAAGGCGTAACACACCATGTCACGCTGTCCAGAGCCACTGCCAGCTTTGGCAGTGGCAGATCAAGTTTATATTTCCCTCTAACTTGAAATCCCTGTACATTACTCAGAAACCCCCATGCCTGTACAGAGTAAGCTCCTTTTGTTGCATTCCGAGTTTGGCTCCAACTTTCTACAGCCAAACATTTCTTGAATACCCCTGCTTCCCTTGTCCTCGATTCTCTCGAGGGACTTTGCCAAATCAATACCCACTTGGCGCTTGACGCAGAGTACAAGGGTGACTAGCCACAAAAAATTGGCAACAATTGCATTAATATCCCTCAAGTTGTTTCTATCGCTTCCCCCGACAGATCTAAGGTTGCCCTTCTTTGCGGAGGAGGCTCTGGACACGAGCCCGCTCACGCTGGATTTGTAGGTGGGCGCAGAATGCCTGCCCTCTGTGTTTTGTATTTATGCTGCGGAATGACTAGGCGATGGCATTCTTACCGGTATGAGAATCCTGCATCTGTATGAGATCTTACATCCCATCGTCTTCAGCTGCTGTCTGCGGGAATATCTTTGCGTCTCCAAATGCCAGTCAAATCAGCCGTGGCATTGACCTTGTTGACAACGAGAATGGGTCAGTTGATCAACTTTGTTTATTGAATTCAACCACCCGAGTTTCATTTTATTCTAGCATCCTTATTATTGTGAAGTCCGTCATTCTTAATGTTCGCATGCATTCTGTAACTAACCTAATTGAACAGGAACTACACAGGAGACGTCCTCAACTTCGGCTTGGCCAAAGAACAATACGCCTCCCTTCACCCTGAAAAAGCTGGCCGCATCAAATTCGTCATCGTCGGAGATGATGTAGCCGTCGGAAAAACCAAGGGAGAGATCGTTGGACGAAGGTCTATATGCCCCGGATATTCCTCCGAACATTCTCGGTATTAACTTGCACTGACTTGGAAACAAAATCAGGGGTTTGGCAGGCACCGTTCTAGTGTACAAAATCGCCGGGGCTCTCGCACGCCGAGGCGCAAGCCTTGACGAAGTCTATGACATCGCGCAATGGGTGGCTTCCAGGCTGTCAACCATCGGCGTCAGTATAGAGCATTGTCATGTTCGTAAACCCATATCCCCAGCTCTCCGAATGCTCCCCTTAACATCCGACCGTTGTAAATCGTTTCACAGGTTCCGGGAACAGCAGTATCTGTCTCCTCGCAGCTATCACCCATCGAATATGAAGTCGGTATGGGAATACACAACGAACCTGGCATTGGTCGAACCGCCCCTATACCCTCTCTGAAAGAACTCATCTCTCGACTTCTCCGACTACTCACATCCACTGCAGATCCAGACCTCTCCTTCACCGCTTTTGAGGGCGGTCACGGCAAGGACAACGTCATAGTACTCGTCAACAACCTCGGCGGAATCAGTGAATTAGAACTTGGCGGTGTCGTAGCTGAAGTGCGCAGGCAGTTGGACGCTCAGGGGATTGTTATCCACAGGGTCCTTGCCGGAACGTTCATGGTAAATTTTCCGTGTTTCATCCCACCGGGAAATAAACTTCACCGTCCAATTAGACAAGTCTGAACATGCCAGGCTTCTCTATAACCCTTCTACTCCTCTCAACTCCTAACGACCCCTCTTCCCCTTCCACATCTCTACTCCTCTCCCTCCTGGACGAGAAAACGGATGCTCCAGGTTGGAAATGGTCCTCCGGCGCACCACCTGTCCCAACGGCCACCTCGGAGCCCTCCACACTCATTCGTAAAGCAACCGAAAGGAAAGCAACCACATCCACCCATCTCAAATACCCTGATCCTACATTCTTCACGGCAAGTATCGAGCGAGCCTGTAAGGCGCTCGTAGCTTCTGAGCCGGAGATCACCAGGTTGGACAGCATTGCGGGTGATGGTGACTGTGGGCTTACGCTCAAGGTGCATGATCTCAGCAAACAGTCATAACAGTGATTAACTCGTGTCATGAATGCGTAGGCTGGCGCTGAAGGTTCATCTTTTCATCTTTTTCCATTGAAGTCTTGATTTATATTGACAATCTCAAAGCTATTCTGAAGAAAGTAGTTGATGGGAGTATCCATGGCGGTGACATTGTTGGTGCCGTTATTGCCATCGCACAGGTCGCTGAAGAAGAAATGGGTGGTACAAGTGGGGCATTGTATTCGTACGTAGTAATTTTCACTCGAAATCAACGCAACCTACGACTTACTATCCATGGTCAGAATATTTTTTTCGACGCTTGCGCAAGGCCTTCAATCCCGTTCCATGACCAAAGGTACTATGGTCACACCAGAGATCTGGGCGCACGCCCTAGCCTCCGCCCTCACCAAACTGTATACCTACACCCGCGCCCGCCCCCCATCGCGTACTCTCATCGATCCACTTGCAGCATTTATCGGTACTCTCGAAGATGCTTCGAGTGACTTGAGCGCGGCTGTGAAGGCGGCGGCGGAGGCTACGGAGGCGACCAAGGCTATTGCTGCGAAAGCTGGGAGGAGTGCATATATTGACACGGATATGCTGAAGGAACAGAAGGTCGCGGACCCTGGTGCTTGGGGGATTAAAGTTATATTGGAGAGTTTGGTCATTTAACGAATAAACTGTCAGCTTATTCCTAGTCCTCAAGGGACTCAAACGCCGTACTACACACCAGGATTTGTCTTTCTCCGTACCTTATATAAATTCAGATTGCTGGCCGGGGTCGGCATATTCAATCAGCACAACCTCCAAGATTTATCCACCACAAATGGACATTCATGTACAATGGACACCTTCGTTTGCAAGACATTGGCCTTTGGAGTACTGAAGTATGGAGGATCTGTGTGCAGGAGACAGCTGACAGCCTTGCGAAACAAGCTATGTCTATTGGCAACTACAGTGCGTTTTGTGGTTGCATATATGACCAGGGTGACAGCCTCAGACAGGACGTCGACGCTTGCGCGAGGGTGGTGGAATCCGCTGGCGAGGTGCAGGGGCAGATAGTGGCTGAATTCTGAGAATTCTGAGGTTGGGGGTTTGTTACTGAGAGGCATCATGAGAGAGGGCGTAATGGTGATCGTTGATGTCGGACGTTGGTGACGCAGGAGCTCGGAAGACCCGGTGAGTTGGATTTCAAATCCTGGGGAAAGTCGTCAAGCCATTAGTTATTCAAGTAACATAACCTGGTAGCATTCACCCAACATTCACCAAGGTCCGTTTCAACGTTTGATCGAGGTACCCCATGTCTTTCTTCTACTAGCACATAATGCTTCTGTCAAGTTGTTTCATCACTCATTGACGTCAAGCTCCATTCACAGCGACACCAAAACACAGCGATGCCCCGGGTTTGTTGTAGACGTTTGTTTTTTGTTACTCTCGTTAGCGGCAGCTGCTTTTAAGTTTTCAAAGCTCAAAAAGAAAAAAAAACGTATACGTATCGTTGTGATGTCCATCATGGAATGTTGGAGCAAATCTACGATCGATATTAAATGCGATATTAGCGAGCTTTTCGGTCACTCTGAAATATATGGTCCTTCCAATCACAAAGAGGTTGGCATACATACATAGTTGGGAAAAAGAGAATGTAGGATAGCCAGCAGAATAACCAAATTAGTCCCGGCGTGCAAATCAAGGGGTAGGCCCGGGAGTCGTAGCCCCGAATATGAAACTTTTATGCAGGTAGCGATTGCGATGGAATCTTCGATCACCAATGTCGCGTGCAACATTTAACACAAGACATTCAACTGTTGGTCAACTGTTGCACGCATGCTATCTCCCGAGAAGATTGACGATATAACGCAAATTATCGGGGCAAGGGTTGTTCGGCGCTGTTCGGCGCCTGGGCAAGGGGCGGTGTAGAAGAAGCCTACTTTCAAAGTTGTGGTTGTAGTGACTAGCAGTCCTTTACTACGACCGTGAACGGCGTGACGCGCCCAGACCCAAAATCACGTGGCTTTGATTAGTTCCGCAAACCAATTTACATAATGCGTTTCTGACTTAGTCTCAGAACCAGACTGTCAGCACTTTTCCCAATTTGGGTCCCTTGGCATTATAACCAACCAAATAACCGTACCCATGCGTCTCACACTAGGACCCCGGAATTTGGCAGATCGTTATTGATCATAGTCGCTCGTTTTATCTCGGATCGTGCGTGCTCTCAACAAGCTCTTTTACAATAAACTTTCTCTAAATGTTTTGGTACAACTAAGGTTTACATCATGCGAGACGCATGGTTGTAGGCTCGTGAGCATCCGGTTGGGGAAACAACTACATTGTATGTTCACAAGCTTGCTTCTTTTAAACTCCGCCTCCTTCCCAAAAAAGATGCATGCACGTGAACAGTCACTGGTAGCGAGTCTAGGTTATTTGGCTGGTTATAATCCAAGACTGTTAGCACAAGGGACTCAAATTGGGAAATGTGCCGACAGTCTACTATTTCTGACTCTGATCCTTGAAGTTGCTCGATCAGAAGGCCTTGACTGCGAATCATTGTGGAATGAAAATTAACAATATTGAAAAATATCGTATATCGTAAAAACATTAAGGAAAATAAATCATACGAGAAGAATTCGATTACAAAACATTTACACCTTCTCGTCCGAGTGGGCGTCCTCCCGTCGGCTTGTAACCTTTTCGACGGCTGCAGCGTCCGAGACGTGAATGTCTTCGGCCAGAAGGCGCGCGCGGTATGCCAGTGAATTGACGGGGAGCGTATTTTGGTACATGAGATCGATTTGTTCGAGTGAGAGTCCTTTGGTCTGGGTAGGAAAAAAACATTTAGTTGCGATCACTGGCGAAACATCGTCATGCATACCTCGGGGATGCAGAAATAGGTGAAGATGAGGCAGCAGAAACACGTAGAACCCCAGACGAAGAACACTTTCGCTTGAAGACCCGCCGAACCGGGCGCAACATTGACGAGGTAGGGCGCTGGACAGGGATTAGATATCATCAGGTAGGATGATGGACAATCTTACTGGCATAACCAATGCCGAAATTCCAGAGCCAGTTTGATGCTATTCGAGCCTTTGATTAACCAGTACACTAACTCGCGACAATTTGGGAGATCTCACCAACAGAAAGCGACATGGCTTTGGCACGGACTTGCAGCGGGAAAATTTCACCCGTGACGACCCAGGCGATTGGACCCCACGTCGAAGCGAAGAATGCCTGCGTTACAGCGATATTAGCTGAGCCATGAAAAATGAAACATTCCACATACAATATAAATGCAGACGA
>Ga0210387_10003515_pt1 | contig 12038 bp, 10 predicted proteins | sample IncBWC7OmetaG_FD_160108 | JGI IMG/M metagenome (GOLD analysis project Ga0210387, IMG submission 160108) | Forest soil microbial communities from Barre Woods Harvard Forest LTER site, Petersham, Massachusetts, United States - Inc-BW-C-7-O ... | reverse complement strand
CACGTCCGCTATTCCTGCCTCTTTGCACCGAAGGCGAGTTTTGATCACGCTGGCGTTTGACGAAGGGGCGCTCGACGTGATGGCTCGCGACAAAGCGGTCGACCATCGCCGCGACGTCCGACGGCATTGCCACCGCCTCAACCAGATTGTTGCCTGCGTCGGTGAACGCTTCGCCCTCGGCCGGATCGGCGGTAACGGCGAGCAGCTCATAGGGAGGATCGGAGGCCGCCGGCTGCATGACAACCCACAAGCTCGGCGCACCCGAGGCGAGATTGTCGCGATAATTGCTGGTCTCGGTGCGATGCAGCTCGATCACCGCATCGCCTGCATAGAACAACGTCACCTCGCTCTGTTCGCCAAGCAGCGTCCATGGCACGGTCGACGGCTTTCCAGAGAAGATCGAAACCGGCCGCCACAGGAAATCGCTCCACGCGCCTTTCGCCTTGCGCCGTTCGACCACGACGCCGACAACGATGCGTACGAGAGCTGTAGCTATCAATACACGACCTCCGCATCGGGTTGATTTTGCGGCATCAACCGCAATCCCCGGCATCGTCTTTCTCAGCCTGGATAGTATATACTTTTCGAAAGTTCCGGCCAGTGGCCCGGCTTGAGCCGGCCACCTGCAACCAGATGGTGACCGCCATATCCGATTCCGCCAGGCGTGTGCTGATCTGCTCGTGCGACGACACGATGCCGCTCGACGTCAATGCCGTTCGCCGCGGTTGCAGACACGAAACGACGGCAGCAACCCAACTCTGCGGTGCCGAGCTCGACGTCTTCCGCGCGATCGCCGCCGAAAATGGTCCGCTCACGGTCGCCTGCACCGCGCGGGCCGCGTTGTTCAGCGACGTTGCGGCCGAAAGCGGTCGCACCGTTTCGATTCAATTTGCCAACATCCGCGAGGCGGCTGGATGGTCCAGTGAGGCCTATCGAGCCGGGCCGAAGATGGCTGCGCTGCTGGCGGCCGCGGCCGAGCCGGCACCAGCGACGCCCACGATCGAACTGCAAAGCAGCGGGGTCATTCTCATCTGCGGTCGCGACCAGGCGGCGATCGAGGCCGGCAACCTGCTCAAGGACCATCTCGACGTCACCGTCCTGATCGAGCCCCCGGCAGCCATCGCAGCACCTCGCTCCACCGTCTTTCCGGTAGCGAAGGGCAAGGTTACCGCCGCCAAGGGACATTTCGGCGCGTTTGAGGTAGAGGTCGATGACTTCGCGGAGGCCGTGCCATCCTCGCGCCGGACATTGACCTTCGCTCCCCCTCGCAGTCGTGCCCGCTCGAGCTGCGACGTCATCCTCGATCTGACGGGCGGCGCTGCGCTGTTTGCAGCTGCCGACTTGCGCGAGGGCTATTTGCGTGCCGATCCTGGAAGTCCTGCCGCGATGCTTCAGGCCGTGCTCAAGGCACGTGATCTCATCGGCACCTTCGAGAAGCCGCGCTACGTCAACTTCGAGGCCAGGCTGTGCGCCCACTCGCGATCGCGGCGCACCGGTTGCACCCGTTGTCTCGACCTTTGTCCGGCAGGCGCCATCACGCCTGCAGGAGATCACGTGGCGATCGACGCCAATATCTGCGCGGGCTGCGGCCAATGCGCGGCCGCCTGCCCCACCGGCGCGGTATCCTATGCGCTGCCGCCGGAAGATGCACTCATGCGCCGGCTGCGGGCATTGCTGATCGCCTACCGCGAGGCCGGCGGCGAGCGGGCGGTCGTGCTGCTGCATGACAATGCGCATGGTGAGCCCCTGATCGACGCGCTGGCACAGCACGGCGATGGGCTGCCGGCACATGTGCTACCATTTGGGGTCAACGAGGTTACGCAGGTCGGGCTCGAAAATATCGCCGCCGCCTTCGCCTATGGCGCGTCCGCACTACGCTTCCTGCTGCCGGCAAGGCCGCGTCATGACATCTCGGGATTGATACGGACGATGGCGCTCGCGGACCCCATACTCTCCGGCCTCGGCTTTGGCTCCGGCCGGGTTGCGACGATCGAAACGGACGATCCGGATATTCTGCTTGAGACCCTCCGCGCGATACCGCCTCTGCCGCCGGCATCGCGCCCGGCAAGTTTTCGCGCTGTGGGAAAGAAACGCGACGTACTGCGTCTATCGCTCGGCGAACTGCACCGTTCCGCCCCGAGCCCCGCCGATATTATCCCGCTGCCGTCGGGCGCACCGTTCGGCGCGGTCGAGATCGATCAAAAGGGCTGCACGCTGTGCCTGTCCTGTGTGTCGGCCTGTCCGACCAGCGCCTTGCGGGACGATCCCGAGCGGCCGGCATTGCGTTTCGTCGAAGACGCCTGCGTGCAGTGCGGCCTGTGTCAGGCAACCTGTCCGGAGGACGTCATCACGCTGGTGCCTCGAATAAATTTCGACACGTCAAAGGTCGCTTCCCGCATCCTCAAGGAGGAAGAGCCGTTCTGCTGCATTCGCTGCGGCAAACCCTTCGGCGTCAAGAGCAGCATCGAGCGCGTGGTAGCCAAGCTCCAAGACAAACACTGGATGTATACGGGCTCACCAAGCAAACTCGACATCATCAAGATGTGCGACAACTGCCGCGTCGGCTTCGTCGCCGAACAGGGCTTCGAATCCTACGGCGCCTCGGGTCCGACGATCCGAACCACGGATGACTATTTACGCGAACGCGACGCCAGGTCTCCCCGACGCCCGAAGGATGGCCACGAGTAGAGGCTTTGCGATTTCGGCGTTCCGGGATGCAGGCTGCCAATCATCCCGGCACAACCGGAAACTTCTCCTTGTGCAGGGCGGCCATCGCCTGGTCGTCGAGATTGAGATGCGCCTTCACCAGTTCCGGCGGCGTCAACGCCAGCCACTGGTTGAGCGAGACGTCGGCATAATAGCTGCTCTTGAAGACTTCCAGGAAGCGCAGCGGCACCGTCCCGGTGTTCTCGACATAATGTCCCATCGCGAAGGGCACAAAACCTACGTCGCCGGCCTGGAAGTCGAAAGTGCGCGCCTGGCCTGAGGCGGCAAATACGCCCATCCGTGCTTGCCCATCGATGTAATACTGCCACTCGTCGGCGTTGGGATGCCAATGCATCTCGCGCATGCCACCCGGCTCAACTTCGACCAGCGCCGCCGAAATCGTCTTCGAAGCCGGGAAATTGCTCGTATCGGTGATACGCACCGTGCCACTCTTGGTCTTGATCGGCTGTTGCGCGAGCATCCTGTGGCTCAAGGTCGGCGAGACCGGCGTGGCTCCGGCGATCTTGTCGGTATCAATCGGGCCGGGCACCTTGGCACTGAACATATACAGTTCGCTGGGATCCCGGAGATGCGCGAAGGCAGATCCCGGAACGCCGAAATTCTTCGCCAGCACCTCGTTCGGCGCATGCTTGAACCAATCGCTCAGCAGAAACGTATTATCTTCGTCGAAATCGCCGTCGTCGAACACCAGCAGAAATTCGCAGCCATCGGGACTCAGTCCCTGGATCGAATGCGGGACACCCGAAGCAAAATACCAGAGATCGCCGACGCCGACGTCGTCGACGAAATTGTGCCCTTGCGCATCGATCGCCGTGATCCGGGCCGTTCCGTACAGCATGTAGGCCCATTCGGCCGCCTTGTGCCAATGCATCTCCCGAACGCCGCCTGCATTCAGGCGCATGTTCACGCCGGCGACATCTTTCGATACGCCCAGCTCCCGGACGGTGATCTGACGGGCCCAGCCGCCAGACTCCTGCCGTACATGAGCGTCGGCAAAGGAGAAGCGCAGATTGGGAAGCGTCCCATGATCGGTGGAAGGCGGATTGAGCAGATCGGGATTCTGCCTGTCGCGAACTACGTTGCGCGGACCAGGATCCGTGCCGCCGCGTCCACCATGCTGCGGTTGGGGTATCGCTTCATTGGTTTGCGCGGCCGCTGACCCCGCAAGGGTGAGAACTCCGCCGGCAGCCGTAGCCGCCAGCATGGCACGCCGCGTAACCTCATCCATTGCGCCTTCTCCCTGAAAAAATCTTTGGCCGACAATTCACGCAGACGGAAAGTCCCTCATTGACAATTGCGAGGGCTATCTTTCCTTCAAGGCTTCCGCACGGGTGACAATATAATTCGCCTCATCTACAGGACGTTGATGGAATTTGCGCGAATTTTCGCAGATTTGCGCAATTCGAATCCGAGGATGGCGCGCCGCGCTCACTCTGCCGGCGTTGCGGTGTGCGCTCCCTCGCCAAGCTTCTCGGCGAGCCAGCGGTCGTGATGTTCTTTCGCCCAATTGAGATCGACCTCGCCGGTGCCCATGGCCTCGAACGCACCTTCCATCCCGAGCGTGCCGATATAGATGTGGGCCAGAATTAGCGCGATGAACAAAATGGCGATGATGGCGTGGGCTGCCTGCGCAATCTGCATGTCGGCAATATTGGTGCCGTAGAATGGAAACAGCAGCACGAATCCGGAGGCCGAGACAGCGATGCCGGCTGTGACCGACAGCCAATAGACCATCTTCTCACCGAGATTGAACCGACCCGCGGGAGCGTGCCTGGATTTGATGAAGCCGCCGCCCTCCCTGACCCATTCGATATCAACCCACGCCAACAGATTGTCTCGAAAGAAAATCACCGCGATCAGGACCAGCCCCGTCACAAAAGCGAAGCTGGCGAAGTTGTGCAGATATTTGGCAATCTGGGAGATCGCCGAAAACGCATCTGGACCAACAAGCGGCAGCAGCGCGATTTTTCCGAAAGTGATGTTCAACCCGGTCAAGCCCAGGATGACGAAGGAGACCGCGGTCAGCCAGTGCGAGAACCGCTCGAAGGTTTTGAAGCGGACCACCTTCCGCCCCGAACGTCCCGCTGCAATGCGCACGCGTCCCACGATGAGATAAGCGAGCGCCAGCAGTGCAATCGTTCCGAGAATGACAATCGCGCCGCCCCAATGCAAAAGCACTTCATGGAAGTAGACCCATGTTCGTCCAGCGGGCTGCATCAGCACGCTGGCCTTGACGTCGGGAATGTCGATGCGGCCCTCGATGCGAGGCGCCTGCTCGAGCAGAGTACGCTGATTGATGACGCTGGCATCCGGATTTGGAGCACCGTCGGGGCCGAGCTTTTGGGCAAATACGGGCGCCGCAGCGATGCAGAGCGTCAACAGGACGAATGTCACGAGGCGAATACGTGCGAGAAGCGACATGACAATCACCGTTTCCGAACCTCCCGTCATCGCCTCTGGTGCAATGATCGAATTTTGCCCGCTCAGGTCTTGACGTCCTCGTGATAGGCCGTCTCCCAGCCCCATGCGCCCGAGCCATAGCCCCGCGTGTGAACCCGCTCTTCGTAGATCTGCGCGATGATGTCGCCATCGCCGGCCAGCAGGGATTTCGTCGAGCACATCTCGGCGCACATCGGCAGCTTGCCTTCGCCAAAACGGTTCGACCCGTATTTCTCGTATTCCGCGGCACTGCCCGGCGCCTCCGGCCCGCCACCGCCGGCGCAGTAGGTGCATTTGTCCATCTTGCCGCGCGAGCCGAAATTGCCGACCTGGGGATATTGCGGCGCGCCGAACGGACAGGCATAGAAGCAATAGCCGCAACCGATGCACACATCCTTGTCGTGCAGCACGATGCCGTCCTCGGTCGGATAGATGCACTTCACCGGACACACCGCCGCGCAGGGGGCGTCCGTGCAATGCATGCAGGCCATCGATACCGATCGCTCGCCCGGCATGCCGTCATTGATGGTGACGACACGACGGCGATTGATGCCCCAGGGCACCTCGTTCTCGTTCTTGCAGGCCGTAACGCAGGCGTTGCAATCGATACAGCGGTCCGCGTCGCACAGGAACTTCATGCGTGCCATCGGTCTATTCCTCTCACGCGGCCCTGATCTGACAAAGGGTCGCTTTCGGTTCCTGCATGCCCGTCGCCGGATCATAGCCATAGGTCGTCAGCGTATTCACACTCTCGCCCAGCACGATCGGATCGGCACCCCTGGGATATTTGGCGCGCAGATCGTTCCCCTCGAACCAGCCGGCGAAATGGAAGGGCATCCAGGCAACGCCCTTGCCGACGCGCTCGGTGACGAGCGCTTTCATCCGCGTCCGCGACTTGTTCTCCGGTCCGGTCACCCATACCCAGCCGCCGTCCTTGATGCCGCGTGCGGCCGCATCGGCCGGATTGATCTCGACGAACATGTGCTGCTTGAGCTCGGCGAGCCACTTGTTGGAGCGTGTTTCCTCGCCGCCACCTTCATATTCGACCAACCGGCCGGAGCTCAGGATCAATGGAAATTGGCTTGCGATGCCGCGGTCGACGGCGGCCTTCTGCACGGAAAAGCCGATATTGGGCACGCGGAATTGCTTGGCGTCCGGCAGCGTCGGATAATCGGCGACAAGGTCCGGACGCGGCGTGTAGATCGGTTCGCGATGCACCGGAACGGGGTCGGGGAGATTCCAGGCGATCATGCGTGCCTTGGCGTTGCCATAGGGCGAGCAGCCATGCTCGATCGCCACGCGCTGGATGCCGCCGGAAAGATCTGTTGACCACGACACCTTGTCAGGATCGGCCGAATTGACGCGCTGGATCACTTCCAGCTCCTGCGGCGTGAGATCCTTGTCCCAGCCGAGCTTCTTCAACACGCCGAGGGTGAACTCGGGATATCCGTCCTTGAGCTCCGAGCCGACCGAATAGGAGCCCTCGGCAAGGAGGTTATCGTGCTCTTCCCGCTCGACCTCCTGACCGTTCTCCATCACCTTGCGCTTGACGACGCGCTCGACGCCGAAGCGGGCGCGGAATGTGCCGCCTCCCTCCTTCACCGGCAGATTGGTGTTGTAAAGGATCGGCGTGCCGGGATGCCTGAACTCCGGCGTCCCCCAGCACGGCCACGGCAAGCCGTAATAGTCACCGCCGACTTCGGGATCGCCCTTTGGCGCACGCATCGTCACCAGATCGAACTTGGCCTGGTTGCGCATATGCGCCTTGAGTCGCTCCGGCGATTGCCCGCAATAGCCGGTCGACCAGCCGCCCCGATTGATCTCGCGAAGAATGTCCTCGGCCGACACCACGCCGTTCTCCACCTTGATGTTCTTGAACATCAGCTCGGCAAAACCGAACTTGCGCGCGAACATGTACATGGTGTCGTAGTCGTTCTTCGATTCGAAGACCGGCTCGACGATTTTCTCGCCCCACTGCAGCGAGCGGTTGGACGCCGTGCGTGAACCATCCATCTCGAAGCTGGTGCAGGCCGGCAGAAGATAGGTGCCGTTCTTGCGCTCCGACAGCACCGACCAGGCGGTCGGATAGGGATCGCAGACCACCAGAAGCTCGAGTTTCTCGATCCCGCGCACCGCCTCCGGCATCCGGGTGATCGTGTTGACGCCGTGTCCCATGATGAACATGGCCTGCACGGGATTTGGCTGATTGACCTGATCCTTCGGCAGCAAGGTCGCATCGAACCAGCGCGTGCTTGGGATGCCCGGCGTTTCCATCAGCGTCTTGCTGGGGAAGCGAGACTTTATCCAGTCATAGTCGAGCTCCCATACCCGGCACCAATGCCGCCACGCTTCCTCGGCCAGCCCGTAATAGAGCGGGAGTGACGTGACATCGAGACCGAGGTCGGTCGCGCCTTGTACGTTGGTGTGACCGCGGAAGATGTTGGCGCCCCCGCCCGCCATGCCGACATTGCCCGTGGCGAGCAGTAGTAGGCAACTGGCGCGAACATTGGCGGTTCCGGTGGCAAATTGGGTCTGCCCCATCGCCCAGATCAGCGTCGCCGGCTTCTGCTTGGCGAACAGTTCGGCGACGTGCTTCACCTGCCCTTCCGGCAGACCGGTGACGCGTTCGACTTCTTTCGGATTCCACTTCGCGGCGTGCTTGCGGACCTCATCGACGCCGTAGACCCGCTGGCTGAGGAATTCCTTGTCCTCCCAGCCATTCTCGAAAATGTGCCACAGCATTCCATAGATCGTGGCGATATGCGTGCCCGGCCGAACGCGGACATATTCGGTCGCGTGCGCGGCGGTCCGCGTCATGCGTGGATCGACCACGATCATGTTGGCGCGGTTGAGTTCCTTGCCCTCGAGAATGTGCTGCAGGGAAACCGGATGGGCCTCGGCGGGGTTGCCGCCCATCAGCAGGATCGTCTTGGCGTTGCGGATGTCGTTATAACTGTTCGTCATCGCGCCGTAGCCCCACGTATTTGCTACGCCGGTAACGGTCGTGGAGTGGCAGATCCGCGCCTGGTGGTCGGAATTATTGGTCCCCCAGAAGGCCGCCAGCTTCCGGTTGAGATAGGCCGCTTCATTGGTGAATTTGGCGGAGCCGAGCCAGTAGACCGAGTCCGGTCCCGACTTCTGCCTGATGTCGAGCAGCTTGTCGCCGATCTCGTTGACGGCCGTTTCCCAGGAGATGCGAGTCCATTGACCGTCGACAAGCTTGACGGGGTAGCGCAGCCGGCGCTCGTTCAACACGTCGTCGCGGACCGCGGCTCCCTTGCAGCAATGCGAACCGCGATTGATCGGACTGTCGTAATCGGGCTCCTGTCCGATCCACACGCCATTCGAAACCTTGGCGATCACGGAGCATCCGACCGAGCAGTGCGTACAAACGTTCTTGCGTGTCGTAACGGTTGCCCCCGGTGTTGGCGGCGGACCGGCCTGTGCAGGGCGCACTCCATCAAGCGGGAGAGCGCCAAGGGCACCCAACGTCCCCGCCGCAAGGCCGGAACGTCTCAGGAAGGTTCGGCGATCAAGCCCGCCATTTCCACTTGATTGGCTATCGGTCGATTTGCGAGCCTTGCGATGATCATCCGACTTCTTGATCAGCATCACAGCTTCTCGCTAACGGACGGGATAAGCGTTGACGCGATAGAAGTTTCGCACTTCGGGAGAGTCCGCCTGGTAACGCGGCCGGCGCTTGTTTTTGAGATCGATCGTTGCCGCGCGCGTCGGCTCAAGGAGTTGAGAGCCGACCAAGCCAGCTCCCGCACCGGCAACCGCCAGGCGCAACAAGTCGCGCCGAATAAGCTTTCTCTCGAAAGGCACTCTCATCGATCCCGCTTCCAGGTCGAGACGGGTTCAAGCCTATCCGACACGAGGCCCGGTCGCAACTGATGTGGCTGCTTCTATCGCTTCAAGACGGTTTGACCGCAATTGACAGCAATTTTGCTCAATCAGCAGCAATTTGCATATCGCTCGGCGTCAGGAGTGATCCCAGCCGCTCTACCGCACGCCCAGTCCATGAAGCATCCCCGGCACGATCTTTCGACACGGAAAAGGACATGCGTTCACTCCATCGCAACCGGAGCTAACACCATGTCGAGCGACCGATGGGTTATGGAAGCGATGCCCGGCAGGCATCCGCTCAAGCCGGAGCTTGAGCAGGTCGATGGATATCGACAACGTCGGATACAGAAGCCTGACGCGCGAAGCGTCTGCCGCGGCGATCGACGGCGAAAAACAAAAAGGCCGGCGCTAGGCCGGCCTTTTCAACATCTGCTGTTTCGTCGCTGTCAGTACTTCACCAATTAGTACTTGGCAACCACCGGGCCGCCCCAGTTGAACGTGTAGTTCACGCGGGCAGTGACCATGTCGATGTCTTGACGAATGCTGTCGGTGCGGCTGGTGATGGCTCCAAACGGCGCAACGAAGTTGAAGGTGTCGTTCTGCGTACCCATGAACAGATGGTCATATTCGATGGCCACCGACCAGCCAGGCGCGAAGCCCATTTCAATACCGGCGCCGACCGTGCCGCCCCAGCGGGTCTCATGCGCAGTGTCGAAAACCACACCGCCAACGGCGGGGAAGAGACCATTATACCTGTCGTCGACGACGGCGGCGCCGCCCTTGACGTACACGAGCATGCTGTTGGTGGCCCAGCCATTGAAGCTGTAGCCGATCTGACCGGTGAACAGACCGAGACCATCGATCTTGGTCTGGTTGCTGAAGACCGGGAATGGCACCAATGCTGCGGTCGCTTGACTGGCGCTCTGTCCCTTCAGGCCAGCCCAGTCGCCCTGCGCTTCGACGCCGAACACCCAGCTGGGGGCCCACTGCCAGCGGTAACCGACCTGACCACCGATAACGCCACCGGATGCGTCGTGACAGCCTTCATTGACGTTGACCGGAATGCCGAGAACGCTGTTGAGGTTCAAGCAATCGTGCGACTGGGCGCCACCGCCGTTGAAGCCGACGTAGAAGCCCGACCAGTTCCAGACCGGCATGACCGGCACCGGCTTGGCTTTTACCGGCAGATCAGCCGCGAGTGCCGGAGCAGCACCGAGAGCCAAGAGACCGACCGCAGCTACCAAAAACTTTTTCATGTGGTTTCCCCCGAGTTCTTATTGGCAAGTCAAGGCTTGAAATTTGACCAAGCTTAACCCAATCGCGGCGAATTACCGTCACCGGAAAGTCACAACGCCGATAAAACCGGAAGTGGCAAAGCGGGCCGATGGCACGAGATCATCCGGCCATGTCCATGGAAACCTCTGGGGATTGGGGGTTTTCAGCCGGAAAAAACTCAACTAAATCAATGGCCATATCCCCGACCCTAGCCCGTCAGCCCGCAGCGAACAGACCAGGCCAGGCTCAACGCCGCCGGCCAGGAAAATCCGGGGCGAAAGATGTCCGGTGGAGGTTGAGGCGACGAAAGCGACGACAAATGGGTTGAAAGGCTGGCGACTCGGGGGGTCTTTGACGCAGCCAGGGCACGCCCGAGCGCCGCGCCCCATGGTCCAAGAAAAAAGCCGCTGAAGTGATGTTCAGCGGCTTGTCGTCGAAAATGTTTTCGGAAATGAAAGCGCCCCCGCCCCATCCCCTGCCGACCGACGTCTCAAACTACGGCATACCGTGTAGCTTGTGGATTCCGGACGAATACGGTGATCCAAGCGCTGCTCGAGCCTCACCAGTCACAGCGTGATTTCACGCTGTGACAAAGCTCGACTAAAAGCGCGATGAGATCATCGCGCTTTTAGTCTTTTGATTGAGCATGATCTTATCGGAAAACCGCTGCACACTTTTCCGGATCATGCTCTAGTCTTGCGCGAATTGAAGCCTCATCAGGAGTGAACGATGGACCGCAGAAGCGTGCTCGCCGGCTTATGTGGCGCGGCGATGGTGATGCCCGACATCGCAAGAGCGGATGATGTGCGCACGCCGGCCCAGCTTGGCGAGGCTTTTGCCGCGAGCTTGTCGTCCCATGACATGGACGCCTTCGCGGCCTTGTTCGCGGACGACTACGTCAATCACCAGGCCAGCGCCGCGGCGCCGCCACCACCGGCGGGCGCACCTCACAAGCAGCTTACCGTGGACTTCTTCACGGCACGGCTGCACGGCCTGCCGGATCTGAAGGTTTCGATCGAGCGGATGGTGGCCACCGACGATCAGATCGCGGCCAGCTTTGTCTATGAGGGCACCCAGCAGGGCACACTGCTTGGCGTACCAGCGACCGGAAAGCCTATGCGCTTCACGTCTTGCGACATTTTCCGCGTCGCCAACGGAAAGTTCGCCGAACATTGGGGTATGGGCGATATCGCTGGCCAACTCGCCGAAATGAAAGGCTGATGCGCAACGAGGCTACGCTGCACTGCCAACCAGCGGCCTCGCCTGAGGCCATTCATCCGGGCAGGCGTCAGATCGCGAACATCCAGACCGCGATGATGGTGCCGAGCGTGGCAAGCCCCGAGATGGTCCAGCCGGCGGCGTAGGCCGCGTCATCCTCGCGGCTGTCATGGGTCGTCTCGGTCCGTAGCATTGCGCTGCGCCAATCCATGGCCGTTCTCCGAAGGCCCTGCCTTGGCAAATCAACCTATTGACGCTCTTGTCGTTCCCCGGGGACCGCTTTGCTTCCCGCGAAAGTGACCGCCAGATGGCAAGTCCCTTCACGAATAACTGATCGTTGAGCTTGAACCGACGCAGATGTTGTTCCGTTATGGTGCGCCGGCCGGTGCAAAAACAAACGGAGGTCTTCGCATGCGCAAACTGATCATCGCTACTGCCGCTCTCGCCTTTATCTCGTCGACAGCGTTCGCCCAGACATCAACGACGCCGGCGACCGGCGGCGACACCATGAGCAAGGGTGACACCATGAA
>Ga0210387_10003514_pt1 | contig 12040 bp, 9 predicted proteins | sample IncBWC7OmetaG_FD_160108 | JGI IMG/M metagenome (GOLD analysis project Ga0210387, IMG submission 160108) | Forest soil microbial communities from Barre Woods Harvard Forest LTER site, Petersham, Massachusetts, United States - Inc-BW-C-7-O ... | reverse complement strand
GATCGACGGGCTTGCCCTCGATCAAGAGCTTTGCCGTATCCACGCCCATCTTGCCGATCAGTTCGGGTTTTTGCTGCACTGTCGCGGCGAGCTTGCCCGCCTTGACCGCCGCCACCGCGTCAGGCGTGGCGTCAAAGCCCACGATGGCCACGTTCTTGAGACCCGCCTCTTCGATCGCTCTTTGCGCGCCTAACGCCATTTCATCGTTCTGTGCGAACACGCTCTGGATATCCTTGTTTCCTTGCAAAATGTTTTCCATTACGGTGAGGCCCTGGGCGCGGTCGAAGTTTGCCGGTTGCTTGGCCACGAGCTTCACGCCCGCCTTGCCCGCGATTACCGACTCGAAACCCTCGCCGCGCTCGCGCGCGGCACTCGAGCCGGGAATGCCCTCCAGCTCCACCAAGTTGCCCTTGTCGCCGAGCTTCTTCAGGAGGAACTCGCCGGCCATCCTCCCGCCGGCTGTGTTATCCGAGGCGACGTGCGAACTGACCACGGCGCCATTCACCGCCCGGTCAAGCGAGATCACCTTGATGCCCGCGCCGGTCGCCTCCTTCACCACGTTGGCGACGGCATCGGAGTCGGTGGGGTTCAACAGGATCACCGGCACTTTCTTCTGAATCAGGTCTTCGACACCTGCTATCTGCTTGGCCGCGTCGTTCTGCGCATCGACTGTGATCAGGTTGATCCCAGCGGCCTTGGCCTCCGCCTCTGCGCCGTCGCGCAGCGCGACAAAAAACGGATTGTTCATCGTCGAGATCGACAGGCCGACGGTGACGGCGCCGGGAGCCGCAGCCGCGGAGGCCGCCGTGCCCCCGGGTCCGGTATCCGGTCCTTGATTCGAGCAGGCAATCAAGGCGATCAGGCTTGCAACCATGGTCGAAATGCTTCGCATCATGTTCAAGTTCCTCGTGTTTCGTGTCATGCCAAGATTCTCCTCTAGGTTTTGCCGCCTCGATCCAGCAGGACCGCGAGCAGAATCACCGAGCCTTTAACGACCTGCTGGTAGAACGACGACACGCCCATGAGGTTGAGACCATTGTTGAGCACGCCGATCAGCAACGCACCGACCAACGTGCCGAAGATCCAACCGCGGCCGCCGGCGAGGCTGGTGCCGCCGAGCACAACCGCGGTGATCGCGTCGAGCTCATAGCCAGCACCGGCGGTGGGCTGGGCGGAGTCGAGTCGCGATGTGAGAATCACGCCGGCGAGCGCGGCCATCGCGCCGGAGACGGTATACGCGAGGATCTGCACTCGGTTGGTGTTAACGCCCGAGAGCTTGGCGGCCTCAGCGTTGCCCCCGGTTGCATACACATGGCGGCCGAACACCGTTCTCGTGAGCACGAACCAGAACAGCGCGAACATCGCCAGCATCAGCACTACGGGCACCGGAATCAGTCGAGCCACGTAGCCACCGCCCAGCATCGCGAAGATATGGCTCGAGAAGCCGCTGATCGGGCTGCCCTTCGAGAGCACCAGTGCGACCCCGCGGAGCAGTGTCAGCATGCCGAGTGTCGCGATGAACGGCGCCACCCTGCCCTTGGCGATGATGACGCCGTTCAGCGATCCCATCCCGGCGCCGGCCAGGATCGCAATCCCGACCGCCAGTCCCGCATTGTGGCCTCCCCTCATCGTCATGGCGGCAAGCACCGAGGAGACGGCGAGGATGGAGCCCACCGAAAGGTCGATGCCGCCAAGCAGAATCGACAGCGTCATGCCGAAGGCAATCAGCGCATTGATCGAGACCTGGCGCATCACGTCAAAGGAATTGCTGACCGTGAGGAAGTTCGGGCTCATGAAGGCGAGCCAGACGCAGACGGCAACCAGAGCGAGAAGCGGGCCGAGCTTCTTCAGGGTCGCCTTTTGTTGCGCGGTCATGATGCTCTCATCCCTTCCGTGGCGGCGGTCATGATCTGCTCCTGGTTTACGGCCTTGGCGTCGAAAATCGCCGCTTGTCGGCCCTCGCGCATCACCAAGATGCGGTCACTCATGGCCAGCACTTCCGGGAGCTCGGAGGACACCATCACGATGGCGGTGCCGGCGGCGGCAAGGCGATTGATGGTGTGGTAGATCTCGGCCTTCCCGCCGACATCGACGCCGCGCGTCGGCTCATCGAGCAGCAACACCTTCGGTGCCTTTGCCAGCCACTTCGCAAAGACGACTTTCTGCTGGTTGCCGCCTGAGAGCGCTTTCACCTCGAGCTCGGCATCACGCGCTCGAATTTGCAGCTCGTCCATTAATTTCTTGACCGCCCTCTCCTCCGCTTTGCGATTGATGATGCCGCCGCGAGCATACTTTCCGAGGTGCACGAGCGTGACGTTTTCACGCAGCGACAAACCGAGCACCAGCCCCTGGCTTTTGCGATCCTCCGTGACGAACCCGATGCCTGCGGCAATCGCGTCGGCCGGGCGCCCGATCGACAGCGGCTTGCCATCGAGCAGAACCTGGCCCGAGGTCCTTCGGTTGACGCCGAATAGGGCATTGAGGATTTCGCTGCGGCCGGCACCGATCAGACCGGCAACGCCGAGAACCTCTCCGGCACGCACCTCGAAGTGGATGCCTGCGATGTTGCCCTCGTCGGCGAGATCGTCGACCTTAAGCCGCACAGGGCCAAGGGAACCCTCGCGCTTTGGAAATCTTTCCTTGAGCTCGCGGCCCACCATCATGTTCACGACTTCGTCGAAGCTTGTCTGCGCAACCAGGCGCTCGCCGACAAAATGTCCGTCGCGCAGCACCGAGACCTTGTCGCAGATCTTGAAAATCTCCTCCATCCGGTGCGACACGTAGATGATGCCCACACCGCGCGATTTCAGATCCGTCATGATTTCAAAAAGCGTGCCGATCTCGCGCTCGGTGAGTGAGGCGGTAGGCTCGTCCATGATCAGCACTCGAGCATTGAGGGACAGCGCCTTCGCGATCTCTACCAGCTGTTGGAGTCCAATCGAGAGCGTCTCCGCCGCCCGATTCATATTGATCTGCCGGGCGCCAACCTTGCCGAGCCAGCTTGCCGACTCAGCCTGCATACGGCTACGTTCAATTACGCCGAAGCGGTTCGGTTCGCGACCCAAGAACAAGTTATCCATCACTGAGAGCTGCGGGATCATGTTGAGCTCCTGGTGAATGATGGCGATACCGAGCGCCTCCGCTTCGCGGGTCGAGCGGATCGCAGCGAGCTCGCCGTCGATGAGAATGCTGCCGCTGTCGGCGCTATACGCGCCCGAGATGATTTTCATCAATGTCGACTTACCGGCTCCGTTCTCGCCGATGAGTGCGTGGATCTCCCCCCCCGCGACGGAGAAATCGATGCCGTCGAGCACCCGCACCGGGCCAAATGACTTGCTGATGCCTTTCATCGTCACTTTCATGGGCTTCCCCGAGGCGCATCGCCGAAGATCACGCCGGAATACAGGAGAACATTGGCATATGGTGTCGCCTCACCGGTGCGAATCACGGCGCGAGCGCGGCGCGTGAGCTCCTTGAGGGTCTCGTGTGTCACAAAATCCACCTTTACCTGCTTCTGCGAGAGGCACGATGCGCGTGCTGCGACCGCGACGTTGTGTTCCATCGTTTCGGTTGCGAACACCGCGCGCTCGATCTTGAAATCGGCGAGCACGGTATCGAGAACACGGAAAAACGTCGGATCGCCAAGTGCGAGCGAGAGATCGATGCACTCGACACCTTCCGGCACCGGCAGGCCGCAGTCAGCGATCACGAGGCTGTCGGTGTGACCCATGCGTGCCAGCACACGGCTCACCTCGCGGTTGAGATGGCCGGCCTTTTTCATCGCGAGCCGTCCAAAAATGCATTGAGCTCGGCGAGCGTCGGCATACTGTCCTGCGCGCCGCGCTTAGTTACCGACAAGGCGCCGGCCGCGCATCCGCGGCGCACGGCCTCGGCGAGTCCGAGGTTCCAAAACGCTCCCAGTGCGCCGTTGAAGGTATCCCCGGCGCCGGTGGTGTCGACCGGCTTGACCGGAAAAGCGGGCTGATGGTGCTGCGCTCCCACCGCATCGGTGAAGTAGGCCCCCTCCGTTCCCTTGGTCACGACCACACGACCCGGCAAACGATTCAGCAGCTCCTGCCAGCCCAGATCCGGCAGCCCGAGCGCGGTCCCCAACTCATACTCGTTTGGAGTGATCAACGTGCAGCGCGCCAGTAGACTCGCCGGGAGCCGCGCGGCGGGCGCTGGATTCAGAATGAAAGGCTTGCGGTATCGCGCGGCGAGTTCGGCCCCGTGCTCGACAGTGGCGAGCGGCACTTCGAGCTGCGCGAGCACGACGTCGGCCTCCGCGAACGCCGACTCTGCCATGTCGAGATCGGCCGCGCTTAAGCAGGCATTCGCGCCCGGAACCACGACGATTGCGTTGTCGGCGTCGCACACGGTAATCGCTGCGATCCCGGTCGACACGCTCGGCGTTTCTTGAACCCAGCGCGTGGTCACGCCTTCAGCAGCGATGCGCGCTTTAAGCTCTGCCCCGAACGCATCGTTGCCTACTCTACCGAGCATGGTGACAATGCTGCCGAGCCGCGCCGCCGCCACCGCCTGATTGGCCCCCTTGCCGCCGGCATGCGTCGCAAAGCTCGCGCCCGGCAGAGTTTCCCCAAGCCGCGGAAACGCGCTCGTTTCCACGACGAGATCCATGTTGATACTGCCGAACACGAGCACCCGGGACATACGCCAGCGGTCTCAGGCTTGCACGGCTGCAGCCGCCGGCCGTCGTGCATACAAGCCGTAGGCCAGGATGCCCACCTGGCATATTGCCGGCACGAGGAGCGCGGTTCTCAGGCTGAACACATCGGCCATATGCCCTGTCAACGGCGGGATCACGGCGCCGCCGACGATCGCGACTGCGATGATGCCGGAGGCCGAAGCAGAGCGCGGACCGAGACCCTCGGACGCCAGCGAAAAGATGGTCGGAAACATGATCGAGTTGCACAGCCCGATCGCGAGGAGCGACCAGCCCGACACTGCACCGGTTGTATGCGAGGCGATGAACAGCAGGCCTATGACTCCCGCCGCCGCGACGGCCAGCACTTTGCCGGGCGAGAATATGCGCAGCACGTACGATCCGATAAAACGTCCGACCATCGCACCGCCCCAATAAAGCGGTACGTGTTCTCCGGCCGCCTTTTGTCCCAGCCCGAGGACATCCGACTGCATCAGATAATTGACGATCAGGGAGCCGATCGCGACCTCCGCGCCGACATAAAGAAAGATGCAGGTTGCGCCGAACATGAATCTCGGCACCCGCAGCAGCCCCAGCGCCTCGCGCCAGCTGCTGCCGGCAATTCGCTGCTCGCGCAAGTGCTTGCGATACCACCACACCAGGATCGCCAGCACCAACAGCGTCAGTGCCAATCCGAGGTATGTTCCACCGATGACGCGTGTGGCCTGCGCGCGGAAGCTCGTCAAGGCGGCGCCCGTGAGTCTCTTCGGATCGACCGTTGCCAGCGAGCTGAGGATCAAGGCAGATCCCACGTACGGGAAGATGGTCGTGCCGAGCGAATTAAAGGCCTGCGCAAAGGTGAGGCGGCTGTGCACCGTTGCCGGCGGTCCGAGGAGCGAGATCAGCGGATTCGCGACAACCTGCACCACGGTGATGCCGGCGGCTACGATGAACAGAGCGATCAAAAACATCTGGAACAGCGCCGACGAGGACGCCGGTATGAACAACAGGCAGCCGATCAACATCAGCAGCAGCCCCACTACGGCGCTTCGCATGTAGCCGATGCGCCTCACGACGGCCGCGGCAGGCAGCGAGATGACTAAATAGGCACCGAAAAATGCCGACTGCACTGTCATCACTTCGGCATAGGAGAGCGTGAACAGCTCCTTGAGCTTCGGGATGATCACGTCGTTTAGGCTGGTAATGCCGCCGAAGATAAAGAACAGCGCGAACACGAACACTCGAAGATAACCCACATCTTGACCTGACGCTGTGGGCGCCGCGCTCGTGTCCGCCGTCCCCATAGAGTTCATGAGGCTTGTATCGGGATTCGTACCGTCTCGGCTCAAAGCCAGTTGCTCGCTCATCGATCGATCCTTCCGAAGTGAAGTCGCAAGTAGATTGCCCGAGGTTCGACTCAAATCATTGGACCGCAGTGCTGCCGTCGTTCGGTGATCCAATTCTTGCGCGCAGCGATGCAATTTTTTGGTGGACATTGGATGGCGGTGCTCTCTGCGTTCGCGCGTCCAATTCTTTGCCGACTGCGACACATAGCATCGCTACCGTCGCACTTCGGTTGGTGCGAAGGGCATTCGACACAAGAACCGGACGCTTATCGAACATGAAAATCAAATCGACGTGTGTTTCCGCGGCGCTGATGATGACCTGCGCCGCTGCCGCGCTGGCGGGCGCGCCGCAACCCTTCAGCGACGATCTCACTCTCGATTGGGATGGCATCCGTAGCGGCTGGTTAGACAAGGGCGTCGACTTTCGCATCGGCTATGTTTCCGAGACGGCCACTAACGTGCAGGGCGGCGATCGAGAGCTTGTGCGCTATACCGATCAGATTACTTTTGCGGCGACGTTCGATCTCGAGAAGCTGCTCGACCTGAAGAAGGCGACGTTCAAGTTGGCCATCACCGATCGCAACGGATCTAACTTGAGCAGCGATGCGAATCTGCAATCCCTGCAGCAAGTGCAGGAACTCTATGGCCGCGGTCAAACTTGGCGCTGGACTCAGTTCTGGTATCAGCAAAAATATCTTGACGACTTAATAACCTGGAAGATCGGCCGGATCACCGAGGGAGAGGATTTCGCCGCGTTCTCTTGCGAGTTCACGAACCTCACCTTTTGCGGAGCCCCGCCGGGAAACATCGTGGGGAGCTACTGGTATAACTGGCCGGTGAGCCAGTGGGCGACGGAGGTCAAACTTTCGCTCAAAGGCGTCGGCTACTTTCAGATCGGCGCCTTCGATGTCAACACAGACTATTTGCAAGACAAGTATTCGCTGGATCTGTGGAGACCCGGTAGCTCGAGCGGGGTTTTGGTTCCGGTGGAATTCGGCTGGCTCCCGAGCTTCGTTGACGGCCTCAAGGGGAGTTACAAGTTCGGCGCCTGGTATAACTCATCCACCGCGCCTGACGCGGTCGAGAATGTCTACGGGCAACCGCTGGCGATCGATAGCGGGCCACCCCTCATGCGCCACGGCCAATACGGCGCATATGTGAATTTCCTGCAGAAGCTGACGGCCCCCTCGGCCGAGCGAGGGCTCAGCGTATTTTTCAACGCAACCTATGCCGACAAGCGTACCTCCACGCAGGACAATCAGATCGCGGCGGGACTTCTCTACAGAGGACCTTTCGGGTTCCGCGGCGCGGATGAGCTGGGGTTTGCCATCGGCCGCACTCACGTGAACAGCCGCATCGCGGCTGTCGAGACGCAGCAAAATGCCCGCAATCTGGGGCCGGTGGCCGTTCAGGGCTCCGAATATGTCGCGGAGTTCTTCTACTGCGTACAGGTGACCCGGTGGCTCGATCTGCGCCCCAACATTCAATACGTTGTTCAGCCGGGCGGAATCACCAAAAATTCCAACGATGTCATCGTCGGTTTGCGACTGTCGGTTAACATTTGATCGTGGCGCCCCATCGACTGGGGTTTGCCCCACACGAGCGAGCCCTAGTTCGATGCAGCGCGTGCGAGCAGGATGCCCGATCGCGCCGCTCCGAGCAGGGCGATATCCGGATTCACGATCAGATGGGTGGGGATTGCGGAGACGTAGGCTGTCAACCGGCCCTTGTCCTCGAAGCGGCCGCGAAACGGGCTCTGCATGAGAAACTCTTCGATCTTCTCGGCGATCCCGCCCGCAATGTACACTCCGCCGCGCGCTCCGTGCGCGAGCGCCAGGTCGCCTGCGACGGCGCCGAAGATCGAGCAGAACATGGTCAGCGCGGCGCGCGGGCCTGCCTCATTGCGCAGCGCCGCGGCGCTGATCTCAGCGGCCGTGAGCGGCTGTGCCGCGCGGCCGGCCAATTGCTCCAGCGTTCGGTAAAGGTGCTCGAGCCCACCGCCCGAGAGGATTCGCTCGACCGATACGCGCTCCGATTGCTTCCACATCAGCTGCAGCGCCGCAAGTTCCTGCGCGTTGCTCGGCGCGAAGCCTATGTGCCCGCCCTCGGTCGCCATCGGCACCGCGCGATCGCCGAAGCGGGCGAGGCAGGACACGCCGAATCCCGTGCCGGCACCGAGGATGGTGATGGTTTCGCCCTCGAGTCCTTTGAGCCGCGGACCGATGGTGTGCAAATGTTGCTCATCCAGCAGGTCGACGCCGAAAGCGAGCGCTGCAAAATCATTAATCAGGAGCGCTCGCTCGAACCCGATCTGTCTCAAGGTTTGCTCTGAAATATCCCACCCTCGGTTGGTGAACCGAGCGGTTCCAGCCGCGACCGGACCTGCGACGGCAATCGCCGCTATTGGCGGGAGCGGGCTTACCCCAGCGCGCTGCAGATAGGACCGCAGTGCCTTGTTGAAAGTCGCAAACGATTCGGCGAGGTCCAGTCGCTGAAAGATGCGCCACGGCCCGGAGTCGGAGGGCTCGACGACGGCGAATCTGGCGTGAGTGCCGCCGACGTCGCCGACCAGGATCCGGTTATCCGAATGCACGGCGGCCGATCACAGTGGATACTCGAGCGAGCAGAGCAGTCGGCATCGGCACTTCGGCGCGCCGATCAGGGCTTGGCTTCGCTAGCGGGGTGTTGCTGCGCCGCCATCGCCCCGGGCTGACACCGACAATATCGCGAAACCGTCGGTTAAGGTGCGCTTGGTCGGCAAATCCGCAGGCCAGTGCGACCTCGGCGAGCGGCTCGCGCGTTCCGCTGATCATCGCCTTGGCTCGCTCCACTCGTCTGACGACAACGTATTCCATCGGCGAGAGTCCCAGACTGCGCTTGAAGGCGCGCGAGAAGTGACTCCGGCTCAATGCGACCACCTTCGCCAGATCTTCGATGTCCATCTTTGATGCCAGATTCGCTTCGATGTGCGCAAGAGTGCGCCTGGCTTGCCAGATCGCCAAGCCGCCCGGTTGTAGCTGGTCCACGCTCGGGACATTGACCCCCAAATCCTGTGCATCCGCGCCCAGCAGCGTCGAGGCATCGCTCAAGCAGCGCCACGCCGCTTTGCGGTCCGTCTCGAAAAAACTCATCGCTTGCCTTACCAGATGTTCCACCCGCATGGACGCCGAAGCCACTGAACGCAGCGAACGATTCAAGTACGACGATGAATCCTGCACTTCGGCGATGCGCAAACTGCCCGTGGATGACATTGTCCGGAGTGGGTATAGCTCTCTCATTTCCGTCCTCCTGCATGGCGCTGGAATCGGCATGGCCTTGAAACACGGCCTCCATTACGCCACGAAGTGAGAGTCCAATTAATTGGACGATCGTATGTCATACGCAAGTGTTATTGAGCGCGATAGTCGCGGGCACAGTCGCGCGCTTCGGGCGAGGAATTGACTGGCCGCTCAGCGGCGCGCGTCGCGCTTGCGTGCCACTGCACCTCGAGGAGCTCGAGGCCGAAGAGCCCTACCTTGGAGTTCGTCATACCACGAGTTCATTGCTGCCCGTCAAACTTCTGCCTGGCAAGCGCTGAGCGCACCAACGATTCTTCAGCGCCGCGCACAAGGAATGCAAGCGCCTCGACAGCACGCACGCACAATCGTCGATCGCCCGTCCGAACTAGCATTTCTCGCAGGCACGTCAGTGCAGGAGTCCATACGGGACGTGCATCCAACGGCTGGCGGCGGTTGACTTCGCCGGTAGTGGGTCAGCTCGCAGACTGACTGCCGAGTCGGTGCGGGAGGGTCCTTGGCGAACTATTCAGTGCGGTCTACGATGCGCTCCGAGACGAAAACGAATATCTCGACGAAGGCATCAAACGCGCGTCGACGATTGCTCTCCCGAAACCACCGGCTGCCAACAGGGTCAACCGCGCTGCCCGTAGGACCTGGGTTCTCGCAGCCAGCGAACAAGTGAGAATCAATTGTGACCGACCCCTTATCCGGTGAAGATCAACGTACCGTGAAAGAAATCATGAATGAGACCGCTCCCGTGCATTCAGTGACACCGCCCTGGTTGAACGATGTTGTCATTCTGGTTGTCTCACTGGCGTTGCTGGCCGCCATAGGCTTCGTCTTCACACGCTAAAGAGACGGCTCGGATACTATTCATGTTCTTTCGGTAGGTTTGCGGAGGTTCCGTCCCCGGGGAACGCGAATCGTGAATTCCTCGCTTGGGGCAGCAATTCGCGGACGGTCACTGACGGCAGTTGGACCCGGACTATAGACTTCCCGCATCGCCCTTGGAGGCATTCGACAGCATTCGAATCAATGCATGGTAAGGCATCAAGACGATCGCAAAGCCTAACGACAACGCGAGCATCGTCCAAAGAGGGAAGTCTGGCGGCCCAACGAGATAGAAGAATAGCGTCGTCAACAGCCCCAACAAAGCGAGTGCCGCAAACGCAAAAGTCACCAGGGGCTCCAGAATCACGAGCAACATTAAGACGGGCAAACAAACCACTCGGCAAAGCCATCGAATTGGATGAACCGAATTTAGGCTATCGACACCCACTGTGAGACCTTCTGCACGGACACGATAATAGATCTGCCGCCGGTGCACGGTCTTCGCCCTTGGCGCATCGATCCCTGAAGTCGGAGGTTTTTTTCATCATTAAGGCACCGTCCCGGGCGATGTCGGTTCGAGTACGTACTACGTCGCCAGCTCGCGCGCCCACGCTTCTAACCCCGCCCGCATCTCCTTTACATAGCCATAGCGGTTATAGATTGCGGTGACGCTGCCGTCGGAATGTCCCAGCACTTTTTTGATCAGTTGCTCCCCTCCCACACCCAGCGATTCGCCCAGTCTCGTGGCCACCGTTCGGCGCAGATCGTGCGAGGTGAAAGGCGATGAGAGCGCCGACCCAGTATGCGCGATTATCTCGCGTGGCAATCGCGTTCTATAAAACTTGCCGATGCCCCAGATAGGCTTGGCTCCATCCGTGCTCGATAAAACGTACTCGCCGTTGCTGCCCCTGGGTACGTTCTTCAGAATCGCCACGGCCTCTGGAACGAGCGGTATTACATGGATGTGATCGGTCTTGTAAGCCTCCGCGGGAATGATCAAGAGTTTTTGCTTCAAATCGACCCACGACCAAACCGCGCGTGCCCACTCCCCAGCCCGGCAACCGGTTAACAGCATTAGTTGCACGTGTGTGCCAAACGCGTATCCCGCCGAGCGGGCCGCACGCCAGACTATTCGAGCTTCATCGAGTGACAGCACGCGATCTTTCTTACGTTTCTTGGGGAGATTCTTCTCCATGTCGCTGGCCGGATTATCGGTGCGCTTGATCAGGTTCTCTCGGATCGCCCACGACACAAGGAGTCGCAGCACTGCGATCACAGTGCGTGCCGCCTCGCTGCCGCCGCGGGCTCGCCCTTTCTCACTGTCGGGGCGCGGCTGGCGTATTCGCACCTTTCGAATCAGATCGCGAACCTGCTGCCGGTCCAATCTATCGACGAGCACCGGTCCAATATTCGGGTTGATGTGCGTGATCATCGCTTGCTCGTATTTTCGAGCAGACCGCAGTTCCTTCGAGCGCGCGTAGTCTTCAAGGAATCGCTTGCCGAGCGCCTCGACAGTGAGGCCGCCGGCAGTGGCGGCGTGCTCGAGCGAAAGCGCCGGACTCTCACCTTTTTTTGCCTGGGCACGATACTCGCTGGCTCGCGCGCGGGCCGCCGCGATTCCCATCTCCGGATACGTGCCAAGGGTGAGCCGACGCCGACGTCCCTTGAGCATCAGCCCGCGGCGGGATGTTCCCCCCTCGCCCGCCACCCGTAACACGAGACTCCAGGTCGCCGCGGTTCCTCCACCCACGCGCACAGTGAGACCCGGCACCGAGCCATCCGCCAGTTCTTCCTGGACAGCGCGCTCCTTTTTTAGCTCAGCCTTAAGTGCGGTATCTGTCAGTCGACCCATAGGTGTCAGTTTCGACCATCCTAGGTGTCAGATTAGGTGTCAGTTTCGAGCGGAAGTCAACAAATTTAAC
>Ga0210387_10003513_pt1 | contig 12042 bp, 22 predicted proteins | sample IncBWC7OmetaG_FD_160108 | JGI IMG/M metagenome (GOLD analysis project Ga0210387, IMG submission 160108) | Forest soil microbial communities from Barre Woods Harvard Forest LTER site, Petersham, Massachusetts, United States - Inc-BW-C-7-O ... | reverse complement strand
TGGAATCAACAGAGGAGAGTGGGAAAGGTGGTTCAGGAAACAAAGAATGACCTACAGCAAAATCTGAGTTGGCCTTTTTATGATCGTCCAAATTACGCTGAACCATGAAGGCGAGTAACTTTGTGACATAGTCGCCTTCGACAGACTCGTACGCTCTCGCTTCGGAACCTCGAGCAAGGTTTGTTCGCCATCGACCACTGGCCTCGGGAGGTGGTGGCGGCCTGGTCGAGTTATTCGGTTTGAGGGCACCGAGTGGAGGGTGGTTTGGAGGGACATAGTACCGGATGAACGGGAATTCATTGAGCGTAATGCAAACGTTTGAAATCTACGTCGCGTGTCATGAGACAGAAAAACTCAACCAACCCATCAAGGTTACATACGGCTTTGCTGGTAAACCTCAGATCCTCCTCGAGTCTGTCCCGAGAGGCCCTGAAGGATATCTCACTCCGTGGGGGACTATACATGCTGAAGAACATGCCTGGTGTCTGTAACGAGAAAGTTTGTGCTTCCGTTGCTGTATCCACCATTTCATTAGAGCTGCACACTCAGTCAACTCAGCAACGCACCCCAGAAGTTCAGGAATAGTTCCTTCAAGCCCTGCAAGTACGGTTCAGCCGCAGAAGCAGTCAAGCGTTCGAACAGGTGCTCAGATAGACCTTCCGGTCAACAATCAGCCTTCCGTTACACGCGACCACCCTGAATTCACATACCCTCCGTGAAGAACAAATGTGCTGCTGCATATTGCCGATCGTTCGAAAAGTCTTTGATGATACGATCCACGTTCTGGCTCGTGGGCATGAGGAGGTAAACAGCTTCGAATTCCGGTTGCGGATCGCGATGGTTCGTGATCGATTCAATCACTTCAGTTTCGTATGAGATAGTGCGAAATCGAGCAAGGTCGGGTCAAACATACGGGTGACATTCTCTTCCAAGATGTCAAATTGCTTGAGAACGGATCCTAGCAACTTCTGCGAATGCTCATCGACGACTAGTATTTTCCACTTTCCTGGAGGGTTGACCGATCGAATTGCTTCCAGAAACTCTGTGCCAAATTCAAGTCACACATGAGGGGTATATTCGGAACATAAAGAGTGCGCACTGGAGCGGACGGTTGTGATTAATGAAGAAGACATTGCAGAAGCAGCAACAGCGCCGCAGCGAAACTAAGGAAGTATGAACTGAATTTGGATTTACCGAATGTGGCAATCTCCGGCCGTAATCTTATCATTATTGTTGCGTCTGATTGTTGCACCCAATGTATATATCCGATGAATTGTGTAGCTATAGATAATAATGATGTCTATAATGTCCCAGGGTAGTCGACCCCACACGTAAGTGAGGAAATCTAATTGAAACCATAAAGTATGGAGCAGAGAACAGCCAGTCCCACGCCAAAGAAGGTACTAAGAATAGGAATGGTGTTGGCAAGAGCAGTGTTGGACTTGGAGTCGTCGGATGTGTGGTTAGTATACGGGAAAGTCTTATTGGTATTTGACTCTGAGGTGGAAGGCTTAGAGGTTGAAATGGTTAGAGAACAAAAGACAAACCTAGGTAAAGGTTTGCGGTAGCAATTTTGGAGCACTGGCCAATAGATCGGAGCTGAAGGAGGTAACATTCAGTTAGTCGTTTGTGGTGTCCTCGGCATGGTTCGAGCTCACATTAAATGGAGGGTTGTGGGATAGTGCAGCATTGAGAGTGTAGCCAGTTGCAAGGTCGACGGTGATCTGAAAGAGATCATGTTGCAAAACGATGAAGCTGACGTGGAAAACATAAGTCATGGTTGTGCAGGCAGAATAACAAGGCAGTTCTGCTTACCCAGTGTCGATGATGGTGGCATTACCCATGATCGCTTGGAAGGCTGCAAACGAGTCGGTCCCGGTAACGAGGCCTCCTGCAACTCTCCAGTCTATTGACGAAGAAGAATGGGAAATGAACATTTACAGTATGTGGTGACAACTGACCATTGGTGTCGAATTGGCCCGCGGTGGGAGTACGAGTCCAGATAATAGGAACCATGCCCATGGCCAGAGAAATGGCGCGGACGCGATCATCTGTAAGAAATCTTCAATACATGACGATTGAGCCATCAGGAAGAGGCAAACCAATATCGCCGTAAGGGGGACGCATGGTGGTCGGGGTGACACCGAGCACGGCCTTGATGGCCTTACGAGTCCAGCCCAACTCGGCCACGATCTGCTCGTTAGTGAGTGCCGTGAGGTGCTGCAAGTTTGAAAGTTCAGAACGCGAGGAATTCGTTAAAGGATACATAATATTCTTACCTTATGAGACCAGGTGTGAACGCTGATCTCATGTCCGGTCATGTATTCCTCGACAAGGACAGCGGGGCGCTCGACCACCCGAGAGCCGACAACAAAGAAGGTCGCATGAAGGCTCTTATCGGTTAGGTATTTTAACAATGTCCTAACGGGAGGAAACATTCAGTAAATATATAACTAGTAGGTGAAGGCCGCGCACTGGGCTGTAAACGATAGTCAATAATCTCGTGGTGAAATATGATTTTGTGGATACATACTGTAAGGTGAAGGCCCATCATCAAAGCTGGGAAACGAAATAGTGAATAATAGGTTGTGTGGGTTTGGATTGTAAGCATACCTTACGCCCCAAGTCAACTTGTCAGGGCAAGCAGTTATATCAGTCGACCTGGTGTATCCACCACAGGTCCACCAACCACGATTGGCAGCATCATTAGATGAAGCAGTATCGTTGACGCAGGAACCGTCGACAGTGGGATTAAGGTTGGGAATATTAAATCCATCAAGCTCCTTCATCCACAGCTGGACCTCGGGAGAAGCTAGACACAATTAACATACAAGTCAACTCAACAAAATCCCTCAACTCCTTACAGGTATCAGGTATCTGGTCCTGGGTGGGCCAAGCGGCTTGTTCAAACACAACTGATGGCAGTGATGTAAGTGACACAATAAAATTGCGACCTGGAATAAAGACTCACATGGTGTCGGGAGAGCTGGTGCGCCAGAGACAGGCGGGGAAGCACCAGCAGCAAACGTAGCAGTGACTGGGAGCGTTGTTTGCGTTGGCATACCAAAAGTAATATTGGCTAAGGGTGGGATGCCAGTACCAGTAGCGACTGGGACGCTGGTGACAGGAACTCCGGACGATGCAGGAACTGTGCCCGTCGTGGAGCCAGACTTGAACACCGAACCAGATGACGAGGAGGAGGGAGGGGGTGTGCTCGTTGACGATGATACAGGCGGGGCCTGTCGTTTGTGAGCGATGTTGGCATACCGTGACTCAAGACGTCGACTGTGGGCATTAGTTGTGGTGAGGATAGTAAAAAGAGCGACGAGAGCTTGAAGCTTCATATCTGGTAAGAAGAGAATGTGCGACGAGGGATTGGAGATCTATGAGAGAGGAAGAGAGAAATAAAGAACATTGCTAGGCATCGGCACTTAAATGGCGGCGCAATAATTAATTAAAAATTATTTAAGCGTCCGCGAGAGCGGTTGGTCGGCCGACTCGGAGTGTCTGCGGGCAATGAATATTAATGAATATCAGAATGGTCACTTGTGTCGGTAAATAATAACTCGATCTCCCGACGATCGGAAATGTACACTGTGACCGTGACATTGACAGTGCCAACGCAGAAGACTCGGAACTGAGTAAAAGTACCGAGTACTGGTAGCTCGGTCGGTGTCTCGAGAACCTCCGTCCTGCCTTTCTTGCTCTTTCCCCTCGATGTTTAAATCGACCACTTGGATTCCTGATAGCCCAAATCAATAATAATGTTGTGATTTTCAGCCTGACCTGATGTGAGAACCAAACTGACTCAAGTGCTATGCTCGTAATGCCGGACCACTCGACAAAATTTGGTTGACACCACCTTCTCAACCGCGCAAAGTATATTTAATATTTTTGTTACGTTCAACTACAGATTTAGTGAAACACGTTGGACTCCAGAATAATAACAAACGCGATACAGATGCGACTAAGATATATCATGATGTGTAGAGCGACGTGATTGAACAAACAAAATGATACCAATATTCAGACAAGCACAAGATGCGAAAACATGGGAGGGACAACACCAACACCAACAATAACCACTACAACAAAGCCATCCTCATCCCACAATCGAGGAATAGGCATCGTCCGACATGAAACGCTGTGGGCCTGCAGCTGTGCGCAAAGCTAGCACTCGGTCGTCCGAAACAATCAGAATCTCATCCCGGCCAACTCCTTGCGGATTTCGAGAATACTGATTCGGATATGCGGCATGCGAAGGGGGTCCATATCCCCTATGCGCCGAACCATGGCCACCATACAAGACGGTTGAATTGGGGGGACCGTACGGGTGCTCATGTCCCATCTGATATGAATTGTGAGACATGGAGCTTCCAGTATTGGTCACCGAAGGGGGAGTGTCGGCAAATAATAGGCGCAGGTTGGTTCCCTGGATAACTTGTGACATCAAGCCAGTCTCAATATGCCGAATCTCTACAAATGACGGTTCGAAGGCAAGGACATAGGGTTCATGAAGAGCTATTACACATTGTGGTGTCAGTAAAGGTATGGCGGCTGTCACCGATCGGCGCTCACCGAATCCCGTGGGTGATCCTTCCCAATGTACCATGAACTCTTTCCGTGACCGCCGTCCATTTTTGTTGACATAAAATGCGAATTCTGCCCAATCACGTCAAATGATGCCACGACAGTAATAATCGGGGAACCAACCATCGTAGCATAGCAGGAACTCGTTCCCGATACGATAGATCGCCATGGGTCGAAGATTCTCCTTCTTTCGAACAAATTCGAGGGACTCGTCATGTGGATCCAGCAGGCCTTGTGTGTCCAAACTCTCAAGATCGACAATCTCGAAGCCTTTCGAGCATCCAACACACATTTTTGTCTTGAGATAATGGATGGACGTTGACTCGACAGGGATGTAAAATTCCTGCAACCACAAAAACATCGGTATTGATTTTTATATCAACAAGACAAGAATTACCCTGAATAACTTCAGCGTATCGTTGCCCCCTTGTAGCAATTTCCGGAACGTAGGTTTGCTCCGGCCCCGGATGTTTTGGTCAATGGGCTCTAGCGTCTTGAAGGTACTCGATAACTGACTTGACTTGACAATGCAGACAAGTACTTTGCCAAGACAGAAGCCCGCTTTGAAGAACGAAGTGTGCGATGATATCCTCTTCGCCCGTTTCAAGCCTGCCATTGGATCGATGGGGTCTAACGCATCAAGCGGGAAGGTAATGACTTGTCGCTCTAAGGTGCACAAGACTCGTTAGAGAACAATAACCGTGACATTCCAATGAATCTCACCAGAAAGGACAATAAGGAGCTGGTAATCCTCCAGAATATCGACTTGCAGGACATCCAATAAGGCCAAGACTTTGACTGGATCCTTTTTCGCTTCCCGAAGATCGGAAATGTACACCCCGTCGTCAGTGCCATACGCAACCCGTCGACCGCCATCTGCAGAAGAACTGAGATATAGTTCCTAAGAAAATAAGAGTACTCACTGTATGGCGCAGCACAATTGACCTTGTTTGGCCCAGTAAAAAATCCGTCACTCAAAGTAACGGTATCAAAGATCATGCTGCGTTCCTTCATCACCTGTTGTTGTTTGATAATATTTTCCAACCACTTCCGCTGACTCAGTGGTGAGCTCGCCCACAAGGTTAGGTTGTAATATTTGCGGCCCAAGTGCACGAAAGTTATCCAATTTTGGCCTTTTGCATCTGGTTTGATTGTGACGGTAGGGATGTGAGGCGTTATCCTGTGGTTGTTGTTGAGTGAAGTCTTCTTCACTAGGGCTTGCTTGTTTCGATTATTTTGGCGAGAGGTGGCGTTGAGGGTAGCATCGTCGGGAGCGGATATGAGGAGAAGTTCCAAAGGTATTGGCTGCTGATTATCAGGGGGAAGACCAGAAACATGGATAAGGTATGGAAGCTCACTCGGCGATAGACCTTGTACTGTTCGTGCTGTTTGGTCTTCACTTGCTTGGCAAAGAGCAGCGCATGGTCAAACAGATAGACCTGCAATTCGCCGTCGCGTTTATTAAGCGTGCTCTTATAAACCATTTGTCGCCCCTCCTCTTTCAAACGCAGATCCTATCAATGATCATGAGTACACCAAGAAAAAGTACGACAATATTACCAGGCACTCACCACCTCTTCGCCTTGCTTGAATAGGAGCTGCTGATCCAACTGTAACAAATTAAACCTGTTCTCTGTTCTGCCCGACTCGGTGTTGACTCTACCCAGGAACTCCCGAACGATGGCAACCACCTGCGGCAGCACAATCTTGTCAGGACTACCCTCCGGGGTATGCTTCAGCACCGCCTCAAGTAGTAAGGGGTATCGCGCCAAACGGGTTGTAGGTTTTGTAAGATAGGCATTCAACTCCAGCTTGCGCGATTCTGGGAGTCGCTCTGTGGTCTGAGCAACACGAGGTCATTATCAACTGCCAAACCCAGTTCGACGGTACATACCTCGACAAACTGTGCAAAAGCTGCATTCGAATTTTTCTCCTTCTCAAACTCGTACTTGCCATAAAGCTGATGAGCGCCGTATGACACGAACGGTCCAAAGTGTGGCACAGCGTCCAACAAGATATCACCGATACGTTCCACTACTGCATACGACTTCTGCCGCTTATTGAGCGCGTCACGGAGTCGCGTGTTGACTGCAATGATATCGTGAATATTCCAGAATACTTGTTCCAAGAAATCTGTCCGCCGAGGTTGCGGTACGATGTCCTGGTCTTTAAGACGGTTGATCCAGCACTACAAGAACCATTGTCAGTACAGATAGAGACAATTGACGTCAAAATGAGTACATACGTCTCTAAGGTATTCCATGTCCCGCACGAAATCCCGCTCCGTGTAGATTACCTCATTAATAGCTTCCTGCCGTCTCTTCTCAGTATCCGACACGCTATTGACAATCTCCTGAGGAACTGAGTGGATCCATAACGTTCCAGCGTCCTGTAACATCACCCATTACAAATTGTCCCTCCTCCAAAAGCGAAAATGAGATCCAAAACTCACAGGCACATCCCCCAAACTTTCCTTGCTAATCTGCTTCGACAACCCAGGCTGCGGTTTCATATTCAGCCGTGCCTGTTGCTCTAGCCGACGAGGGCACGCGATACTATAACACAGTTGGTCCCTCGAACATGTCGGTGAGTAACAGTCTGTGAGCAGAGTAAACACCCCCGACGGTAAAGTGATCTCATCGGCAGTCACAGAGTCTTTCCGTGGTCGAGTGTGTGGAGGTACAGAGACAGCAGGTGACGGTGATGCAGAATCGTCCTTGCCCTGTTTGTCATGGGAATCTGTTGAGAGTCTTGCAGATGTCTGAGTAAATATAGATACCTCTGCGGAAGAGTCGCGTCTCAGCACAGGATGCCTCGGGACCTTTCCATTCTCACTTCCTAATTCCTCTGCACTGGGAAGCTCTCCGCTAACGAATGGACTGGGCAGTTTCGTTCGGAATTGATACAGTTCATGGGAGCTATCCCGCAACCGGTGATCGTAAGTAACATCGTGGAAGAATTTTTGCGCATCCAGCGCACGACCCAACAGCAGTGCAAGATTGCGGTCAGTAGTCTTGATGATATATGCGATCTTGTCGACAGCTTCCCGGCCATCGAACGCGTCCTTGTATGTAAGACCGTCTTTGAGCCTATCTGCGATCGGAATACGATCACGGAACGCCTCCGCAACACGAGATAGTAAAGCAGGATACACAATCGGTGTTTTCTTTGTGGGCAAACGTAAGGAGTTCGGGGAGTTCCGACCTCCATGCAGTGAAGGTATCGGCGGTCGTGACGAGCGATTTTGCTCTAAACCATTGCGCATAGAATTTGTGGCAGCTGACATTGACATGGAACGATCTTGGATGGTGCGTTCTCGGCGAGGACCGGCAAGCCTTGGCATTGTTCTTGACGAATCAGACGATCGGCGGGTTGAAGTTACTGGAGAGTGATCGACCAGGGTTATCGAACCGTGGTCGGCCAGAGTAGAGGATACGGGAGAGCCGGTGGTAGGCGATGAATGAATCGACAGTGCAGTGTTGGTGTCGACCTGGAGAGAGTGGGAGCGAGATGGAGGTTGGTCGGACGTGCCGGAGTGTCGGATAGGAGAATCACCAGCGGAAACTTGGTGGACGCGCAGTGGTTGTTGTAGCTTTTGATGTTGAGACGATTGTCTTTTAGGACTGGTTGTCGCTAACGCACGGCGTTGGAACATGATCAGAACGCGTTATGTCTGTGAGTGCGAAGAATGGGGGACTCACGTGGACGATCTTTACGAGCCCACGGGAGTTCACTACTGCCTTCGTCCGTGCCCTGATCACTAGAATTGCCACTCCCTCCCGGCTCTATAACCACCCGGCCATCATCATGCTCAAGGGTCACGCCTAGCCTTGGAAGCTCTGTGGCATGGCTTGGCCCTCCGTTCTGGGTTTGGGGATGGGAATTACGATCGGGGGGGGCCGGTGAACTTCTTCTGTATCGACTCCAATCTCCTTGGGGACCCGCGGGGCTGTTGAGGTAGACCTGAGCCTGATAAGCTTGGGCAGGAGTAAGACCAGATTGTGTGAGTTCTTCAAGATTTGGATCTGGAGGCTCTTCCGGTTGCGATGCAATGATCCCTGTGGCATACGGATTGCTCAAGGTGGAGCTTGCACGGCCTGGGACCGATTGCGGGCTCAAAGATGATGGGGGGTGGCCGTACGAACCTGGAAAGTGTGGAGGGTAGGCGTTGTAGGGCAAATGCGGTGGTTGGGGCGAGACGGAAGGGTAATAAGATTGCCTATATGTAGCTGGAAGACCTTGCTGCTGGTACATTGATTGGCTATGAACGGATGGGACATACGGCGGAACGTTGGACGTCCGTCCATCTACAGTTCCCTGGTATTGCTGTTGCTGATACATATAAGGCTGATGGACGGGCTGAGGGTGAAGAGATTGGGGATAGTTGGATGGAGGAGGACCTTGGTGATGGTGATTTGGACGACCAAAGATAGATTCGTACGCTGCATGGCGTTTGTCGGGCTGTCGAGGGCCCAGTGGGTTGTCCATGGCTAGTGTAAGGCCCAAGGAGGTCCCTAGTGGGGGAGTGGAAGGTGCTTGGCAAGAGAGTGGGAGACCAATGTCGTTGCCGCAAGGTTGCTGCCCTGAAATGCCGATCAACCCAACTTGAACAGGTCACTTTCGGAATTTACCCTGAACAACCTCGCAAGCGCCCAAGCCAAAACCCCAAACTTGGTTCAAACTTGGCTCAGACTTGGCTCAGACTTGGCTTAAACTTCATTTTCAACGTATATATATGCTTCAGACCACACACTTACTCATCCTTACAGCAGCGCCTGTGATTTCGTTTGGGGCCTTTCGATGAGCACTATCTACATCATGCCGTCACTGGCACCGCAAAACACACGAAACATATGGTCACTGTCACATCGCAGGTCTCATATCTACATCACAAGATCCTTGAGAGGGACCAAGGTTGACCTTGTACGGAGCAGACAACGAGCCGCGATCACGTTCGCTGCCAAAGACAGATTCAAAAGCTTCCGTTCGCACCTGCTGGACATAAATTGCTATACACGTTGCAGAATTACCACCTTCGTCGACATGACCATCGACACATCTAGACGCCAATCCCGGAACCACCCTGGTGAACGACCACTCATTCAATAACCTTATCGGAGAACGCGCCCGTTGTACACATGACCCTTGTTTTTAGACCTCTATGGCCAGACTGAATCAACATCACCAATTGCAATAATACTGGTTTCCGAAATGCGGTGTGTTCAAGTTGTTCCGCGCACGACGCAGAAACGCACAGGAATATCTCACTGTTATGCCTGTATACCAAGGTACCAAGCGACTGAGCTGCTCATTGTGAGATCCAAAATAATTCATTCGCAAAGCGGGAGATCCAACCTCTGACACATCCAAGGCATCCGGTAGTGCGAATTCGTTGTACAAGGTTCAAATACTGCCCAACCGTCACCTTGACGGAGTCTACTAGTAGCGCGTTCCATTCGACGTCCTTCAGGTTCCTCTGAAGCGTAGACGGCACCTTGGCGCGGAATCCAGGGTTGCCTCGAGGTTCAGAAAGCAACAGGAGTAGAATCTGCGACGCGTTTGTTGGCGTCTGGAGGAGTCCTTGGTCCGTAGTTGATTCTGAGTTGATGGCGGCCGAGAATGATGCGTACGTTAGAGTCCGCGAGTACCGCAGTTGCTTGCAATTGGACTTCTAATTGTGTTGCTTTGGCAGACAAGATTAGGTGTTGGTACCACAAAGAAATTACTAAGGGGCCCTGACATAACATCGGAGGGAATACAACCGGCAAACAGCTTGGAAGTGAATACGAATCGGTAAGTCTTGATCAGCATTCGGAGGAAGAACCCAGATGCATCGACACTTTCTTCTAGATAAAAACCCAATACAGTGTAGAATACACCTCCCAAATATATTTTTATCACTACAACTTCGCCTGTATAAAGTTCCCGGAGTGCAGGTTATACAGCTCTGATGCCGCTTTGGCTATCTCTTCACAGAACTTGGTGTTTGGCATCTCCTTCCTGGATGTTACAGTGAATTGCAGGCGGTCTAAGATTTCCATCCAATTAGTTCGGATACCCCAACAGCAGCACGATGACCCACCGTCGTATCCCGTCATGTACGCAACACCGAAACCGTCCGGGACAACCTGGACATCGAATCATAAAGACGACAAAGAAGGAACGGAAAGGAAAGTACATACCTCACCCCACCCATATACCGGGAAATGTTTCGAGAAGACAGCTGACGTGCTCAGCACCCACTTATTCGACCTCGCAAGTACAGGATCAGAGAACAACGCAGGGGCTTCCTCTCCCTCCCGCAACAATTTCTTGAGACCTACATCGTACCGCCCCCCAAAACGAATCAACTGCCAATCCACCGCAAGAAAAAATACAACAAATTCCTACCAAAAAGATGCCTGTCCACGCCCTGCCCCATCCCACTGCTCTTCGCAAGCGCCACATGCTTCTTCGTAGCAGCATCAAACAACCTCTTCCTCTCAGCCCTCCCAACACCCTCATCATCCATACTCCTCACCCACGCATCACTTTCATTGGTCACAACTCTAATGGCCTCCGTCCTCCCTTTATAGAACCTCCTTGTCGTAGCAGCTTCATACGTCGCACCATTCCTTTTCTGGTTTCCGATGAGCCGCTTGTACGCGAGCTGGATAATCATCTGTGCCCACGAGTCTGGGGACACTCCAAACTTTTTGATGGCAGCTTTCCCATACGACGTCAAGTGAAAACTGAGCTCTTGACTTTCAACGAGCTCCGTTGCTGCGGCATCTGCTTTAGCGATAGCCTTGGAAGTATCTGGAGATACATCCCAGTCTAATGGCGTCGGGGTAGTCACTGTGGACGGTGGGGCAGAACCGTGGTCGAACGAAGGGTTATAGAGGAGCTCCAAGATGTCATCGCACAGTCTGACAGTGGGTGTCCCATCCATCACGGAATGTTCGCCCATGATCCCAGCATAGCTATTATCAAATACGATGAATTGCACCGGCTTGTCAACCCAGCGATTCCGGAGTCCAACGGGAACTCCACCAGAGACATCGCCATGCCAGAGGGCGCGGCTGTGGTGTACAGGGTTGGTTGGGGTGGAGGTGTCCAGACTTATTGTGAATGCGGCGGATTGGATGTCGTGCAGAATGGCGGAGTTATGTGGGGAGGAGGCGAGTTCGGCGTAATCCTAGGGATGAATCAGTAATGGCCAGGAATGCGGTATATATTAGAGGGTAAACCTTTGCCCAGACGTCACGGTTAGAAGCTGTCAAGACACCGAGACCTGGGTATTCATGGGTGGTGTTGTCGTAGATGTGTTGAATTTGCCTGCGCCGCTCATTGGTTCCATAGCCAGAAATCGAGAGAGAAAAACGAACGACGTACTTCTCCAATTCACTGGTGCTGAGAATCCTGCCGTCCTTGGTAGTCTCGACTTTCCACACTCTGTTTTTCCGGAACACG
>Ga0210387_10003511_pt1 | contig 12047 bp, 11 predicted proteins | sample IncBWC7OmetaG_FD_160108 | JGI IMG/M metagenome (GOLD analysis project Ga0210387, IMG submission 160108) | Forest soil microbial communities from Barre Woods Harvard Forest LTER site, Petersham, Massachusetts, United States - Inc-BW-C-7-O ... | reverse complement strand
TCGCCGTCGATTGTAGGGGCGCAGCCGCTTGCGCCCCTTTTCCTAGAGCCGGCATGTACGATTCGCCTAGGCGGAATCAGTAGACTCGGGGCTCCTCTGCGTCCTCTTTGTTCCTCCGAGGTCTCTGCGTTGATCTCTGCCTTCGATTTGAGCCGCACCCAGTCGCAACCCTCATCCCCGCCTACAATTGCGACGACACTGTGAATCCAGCGTCCCTCGCCTTGACCCCCACTCCGCGCCGCGCTACGCTACTCCACGAGGTTTCGACTGCCAAATCTTAATGAAACAAACCGTAAGAATAGCCGGAGGGATTAGTGAACTTTTCGGTACCCTCGACGAGAACCTCAAGCTTTTCGAAGCCAATCTGCACGTCACAACGCATCTCACCGATCACGACCTAGAAATCGAAGGCGAACCAGCCCAGGTAGAACGCGCGGCCTTGATTCTCGACGAATACAATCAGCGCGTCCGCGATGGTCGCATTCCCAACAGCCAGGAAGTAAAGTCTCTATTGCGCGTCGCGACGCAATCTCCAGCCAACGAATTGCGCGGAGCGTTTTCTCCTACTCGCACGCGCTCGTTCGGCAAGAAAAGCGTCGCGCCGAAAAGTACGAATCAGCGCCGCTACATCGAAGCCCTCGAAACATATGACATGGTGTTTGCAATCGGCCCGGGAGGCACCGGCAAGACGTACCTTGCCGTTGCAATGGCGGTAGCTTCGCTTCTTTCAAAACAAGTTAACCGCATCATTCTCGCGCGGCCCGCCGTCGAAGCCGGCGAACGACTTGGCTTTCTGCCGGGAACTCTACAGGAAAAAGTCGATCCCTACATGCGTCCGCTCTATGACGCGTTGCACGATCTCCTCGAAGCGGACAAACTCGAAAGTTTCCTGGAGAAGGGCATCATCGAAGTGGCGCCGCTCGCGTTTATGCGCGGCCGCACGCTAAATGATTCGTTCGTAATTCTCGACGAAGCGCAGAACACCACAAGCGAACAGATGAAGATGTTCCTCACGCGTCTGGGCTTTAATTCAAAAGCCGTAATTACCGGGGACGTCACGCAAATCGATTTGCCCAACGAGCGCCGCTCGGGCCTTGTCGAAGCCATCGACGTGGTCGGAAATATTGAAGGCATCGCATTTATCTATTTTGATGAGCGCGATGTGGTGCGCCATAATCTGGTCCAGCGCATCATCAAGGCATATGACGAGCGCGGCGGTAATTCATCGGGATCTTCTGCCAAGAATGGGCCGAACGCCGGCGCTCCCCAAACGCGAAATTCCAATAACAGCGTCAAGCGCGACTAATTTATCTCACCTTGATGATTGTTAATCGCCAGTCCGGCGTTTCCATTCCGTTACATGACCTGGAGAAGTTTCTTACCCGTACGCGCCGGCGTCTCCGTTTGCCGAAAGATGCAGTGACAATTTGCCTCGTCACCGACGCGCAGATCGCTCGTTGGAATCGCGCGTATCGTGGAAAGAATAAACCTACGGACGTACTTTCATTTCCAGCGAATGGCTCTGACTCCAAACGCAGCAGAGCAAACCAGACGCGACAAAGATTCGCCACCGTTCCAACAACCGCGACTGAATCCACTTCTTATCTTGGTGACATTGCCATCGCGCCCGCAGTGGCCAAGCGCAATGCTCGCGGACTTGGGCGTTCGTTCGCCGACGAGATGCGCATTCTCATTCTTCACGGTATGCTTCACCTGATGGGCTACGACCACGAAGCTGACCACGGCCAAATGGACCGGCGCGAAAAGCGTCTGCGTCGCGAACTGGGGCTCGCCTAACCGATGGCCCCTGTCCTTTACACAATCGGCGTTCTCGCGCTCACTGCTGGTTTGGCTGTATTCGCGTATCTGGATCGCGTCTACCGTGAACTCGATCGCGTCGCCACCGGAAGAATGTCTGCCCACCTCGAGAAGTTCGAAAGCGAAATCGAGCCGCGCTTCAATATGGATCGTCATCGCGCCGCGCTCGCATTTACACTTCTGGCGCGCCTCTGGCTCGTTCTCGTGGCAGCCGTCACGGCCCGCGGAGTGATTTTCTTTGTGCCCGGCTCCTGGGAAGCTGCGCTGGAACTGGTTTTCTTTTTGTCCGGCGAAGTCATCATCCTGATGCAATTTGTGCCGTCACTATTGCTCGCCGGTGTGCGCGGGAATTGGATCGCGCCCTTTGTTCCCGCTATCCGAGTGTTCATGTGGATCATTTGGCCCGTGCAGGTCGTACTCGAAATGCTAGTCTCCGTGCTTCACCTTTCCGAAGACGATGAGCAAACTACCGAGGCCGGCGAGCAGCAATCGATCGAAGCGTTCGTGGATGCCGCCGCGGAAGAGGGAATCATTGAGCAGGATGAAGCGCGCCTGATCGAGCAGGTGATCGAGTTCGGAGATAAACGTGTCCGCGACTTGATGACTCCTCGCCCCGACGTTGTAGCAATCCGCGCTGCAGCCACTCTCGAAGAGCTGAGCGAATTGATCGTTGAGAAGAAATTCTCGCGCATTCCGGTGTATGAAAAATCGCTCGACGATATCGTCGGCGTTGTAATGGCTCGTGACATTCTCGAAGTATCCGACCGCGATGCGGCCCACCGCACAGTTCGCGAGCTGATGCGCCCGGGTCTCTTCATTCCCGAGACAAAATTAGGTTCGGAGCTGCTGAAGGAAATGCAGCGCAAGAATCAGCAAATGGCGATTGTCATTGATGAGTATGGCCTGATGGCGGGCGTCGTCACCGTGGAAGACTTGATCGAGGAAATCGTTGGCGAACTTGGCGAAGAAGACCGCAGGCCCGCTCCGGACGTCGTCCGAGAATCGGGCGGCAGCATGGTTATGCGCGGAAGTGTGCCAGTCGATAAAGTTGCCGAGCTTTTTGGCGTGCCTCTCGACGAATCCTCGGAGCATGCAGGCGCAACGACTGTTGCCGGTCTGCTGAATGGCATCGCTGGCCACGTTCCTCGCACCGGCGAAATACTCGATTTCGACGGTATTCGCTTCGAAGTCCTCGAAGCGAATCAGCGAAAGGTTCTTCGTGTTCGTGCCCGCCACGTTCCCACAAGCGCCGCTTCCTCCGCGTAATCCAAAACTGACGCGACGCCCGTATCGGCGTACAATTCTTCTTCATGGCATTCAAATCAGGTTTCGTCGCAATCGTCGGGCGCCCCAATGCCGGCAAGTCGACTCTCGTCAATACCCTCGTTGGACGCAAAGTCGCTATCGTTTCGCCGAAGCCCCAAACTACTCGCAATCGCATTCAAGGGATTCTGAATCGTGACGACGCTCAAATTATTCTTATCGACACTCCCGGAATTCACAAACCAGAGAACGTTCTCAGCCGCCAAATGATGGACGAACTCCAGCACGCGCTCGAAGGCATCGATATTCTTTCGCTGATTGCAGACGCTTCCGTCAACTTCGGCCCCGGCGACCGATTTGCAATCGAATGGGCCCGCCGGTTCCACGGCCCTGTTTTTCTGTTGCTGAATAAAGTTGACCGGATCCCGAAGCAGCGGCTGCTGCCTCTAATCGAGAGGTACAACAAAGAATTTGAGTTCGCGGAAGTCTTTCCGATCTCCGCGCTCACCGGCGAAGGCTGCCTCGATCTCGTCAACTCCTGGCTCGCGCGCTTGCCCGAGCACCCGCCTTATTTTTCGCCGGACCAGTTCACGGACCAGCCCGAGCGCTTCCTCGCAGCGGAATTGATTCGCGAAAAAGCAATCCTAACTACTCGTCACGAAGTTCCATATTCAGTCGCTGTGTTAATCGATAGTTTCGAGGAAGGACCCAAGCTCCTGCGCATTCGCGCCACTCTCTATGTGGAGCGCGAAGGCCAGAAAGCCATTCTGATTGGCAAAGGCGCCGAAAGCATCAAGAAAATCGGCACGCAGGCGCGCAAGGAGCTCGAATCCATTTTGGACATTCACATTTTTCTGGAGCTCTTCGTCAAGGTTCAACCGAACTGGCGCCAAAATTCTTCGGTCGTGCGACAGCTCGACTGGCATCGCCAGCTGGAGCAATTAAGTTCCTACCAGGAAAATGAGGACGACGAAGGAGGGAAGGGCGAACCGGAAGATGAAGACAAGCCGCCGAAAGATCTAGAGTTCTAGCAACCAAGCCTGCTCTTCCGGCCGAAGGGCCACCGCATGCTGCGCCCTCGCGGTCCTAAGCAAGGCGCAGCATTCCGCGAAATCGTTAAATTCCTCGCGGATTCGACCGACGCCATCTCGCTCACACCTTCGAAGGCGCAATCCCCAGCGATCTCATTTTCCTGTAAAGGTGGCTCCGCTCCAGCCCCAACGCTTCCGCCGCCTTCGTCATATTCCATCGATTTTCTTCCAGCTTTCGCAACACGAACTCTCGCTCGTACGCCGACCGCGCCTCCTGCAGGCTCTCATAAGGTTTCTGCGGACTCTTCGATACTCCGCGAAACAATTCCGGCGGCAGATGGTGCGGCTCGATTTTCTGCGCCGGGCTCATAATCACCAGGCGCTCGACTAAATTTTTCAACTCGCGCACATTTCCCGGCCAAGAATAGCCCAACAGTACTTCCGTCGCGGACGCGCTGAACTCCTTCGGCTTTTTCCCGTACGCTTCGCAAAATTCCATCAAAAAATGCGCAGCGAGTATCGGCATATCCTCGATTCGCTCGCGCAAAGCAGGCACGTAAAAGGGGATCACGTTCAGGCGGTAAAAAAGGTCTTCGCGAAAAGCGTTGCGCCCGATCTCCTCTTCGAGTTTCTTGTTCGTCGCGGCAATCACGCGTACATCCACTGTAATCGGCTGATTCGAGCCTAGCCTCTCCACGCGCTGCTCTTCTAGAACTCGCAGCACCTTGGACTGGGTTTTCAAACTCATATCGCCAACTTCATCGAGAAACAACGTCCCGCCATCCGCCTTCTGAAATTTTCCAACCTTATCTTCACTTGCGCCTGTGAAGCTTCCCTTGCGGTGACCGAACAGTTCCGACTCGATCAGTTCCTCCGGAATCGCCGCGCAATTCACCTCTACGAACTGCATCGTATTTCGCAAGCTGCTGGCATGGAGCGCCCGCGCCACCAGCTCTTTTCCCGTACCACTCTCGCCGTAAATTAAAACGCGTCCATTCGTCGGAGCCGTGAGCGCAATCTGCTGCCGCAACGCTTTCATCGGCACGCTCTTTCCCAGAATCTCGTGCCTCCCTTCAAGCTCTGCTCGCAGCCGCCTGTTTTCCGATTCCAGCCGCATGTATTCGAGCGCGTTTCGCACCACCAAAACGATCTTATCCAGTGATAGAGGCTTCTCGATGAAGTCGAAGGCGCCCAGCTTCGTCGCACGCACCGCTGTCTCAATACTTCCATGCCCTGAAATCATCAGGACGATCGGCGCGTCTTCCCGGCCCTGGATTCTCTCGAGCGTCGCGAGCCCGTCCAATTTAGGTAGCCACACATCCAGCAGCACCAAATCAAAGCTTCGCCGGTCGAGCAGTTCCACGCACTCCTCGCCGGTCGCGATTGCCTCGATCTCATACCCTTCATCGCGCAGCAAAGCGCCAAGTGATTCGCGAATCCCGCTCTCGTCGTCAACAATTAATATCGATGCAGGCATGATTTATGTCTTAGCCTTGTGAAAAGGATTGAGGGATGCTCCGTGCTCTCTGTGTTCGGTTTCTCTGAGTTGTCTGTGTCAATCAGTCGCGCTTGTGGTCGCACTTTCACGCATTCATCGCTCGCGATGCGGCCGGCATCAATTAACCGAAGCCCCATTCTGCGCAGCCGGAGTCGGCACTTCAGTTGCGGGGAATCGAAGCACAAAACGGCTTCCTGTCGGCAAATTGTCGTCCACGCGAATCGTTCCGTTATGTTCCGCTACAATCCTACTCGCGATCGCGAGCCCCAAGCCGGTCCCGCGTTCCTTCGTGGAAAAGTGCGGCAAGAAAAGGCGCTCTTTATCCTCCGGCGAGATTCCGTGCCCACTATCCGAAACCTCAATCTCCACTGCGTCGCCATCGCCTTCCAACCGTGTGACCACGCGCAATTGCCGAATCGAAGTTCCTTCCATCGCCTCCGCCGCGTTGTCAATTAGGTTCGCGACAACGCGCCGCAGCAACTCGCTGTCAGCCTTAATCGGCGGCAGCGTCGATGCGAATTCCGTCTCCAACGTAATTCCCTCCAGGCGATCGCGAAACAGAGCGACGGCGCTCGCCACGATCGCATTCACGTCAGCCGGCGCCAACCGTGCGGCAGGGAAGCGCGCAAATTGCGAGAACTCGTCGACAAGCGATTCCAGGGTGTGTACCTCGCGCTCGATGAGGCCCGCACATTCGGCAACCAGTTTCTCGAAGTCATTTCGGGATGCCTCTGGTTTGATTCCCGAGGTTCGATCCAGGTGCCGCAGCAGCCGTTGCGCAGACAACTGTATCGGCGTGAGCGGATTTTTTATCTCGTGCGCGATTCGCTGCGCCACTTCCTGCCACGCCGACGCCTTCTGCGCCCGCAGCAGGTCCGTCAAATCGTCGATCACAATCACGAATCCAGGATTCGATCTCCGTGGTCCGAGTGAACTCACGGTTACAGCGGCGCGTACCAAACGACCCGCCGTCGCGATTTCGATTTCGCGCGACGCCGCTCCCATCCGAAGCGACCTGCGCATCAAATGCAGCATAGCCCGCGCACCCTCGTCACCGAGCAAATCCTGAAGCGTGTGTGCGTCCTGCGCGTGTTCGCCCAGAATGGCAGCTACTGCTGAATTTACTCGCGCCACTTCGCCCGACGAGTTAAGCGAAATCACCCCCGTAGGAATGTTTTCGAGAATCGCTTCCATCAGCTTGCGCCGCCGCTCGCGCTCCTCGATTGCCTGTTCGAGGCTTTGCGTGAATTCGTTGATTTGACGCCGTCCTTCTCCGAGCTGCTCCGCCATCCGATTGAATGAACGCACCAGCGTGCCCAGCTCGTCCTGCGCCTGAACGTCGATTTGATGATCGAAATTCCCGCGCGAGATTTCGCGAGTGGCTTCTGCGAGCGCTTGAATCGGTACCGTCACTTGTTTCGACAGGAAGAGAGCCACCCAGGTGGTCGTGAACAGCAGCAGCAAGGTGATCAAAAGCAGAGCAAGTATGATTTCGCGCTTGTACGCTCGCAGGTGTTGCTTTTGCTGGTCGTACGTCTGCGTTTGAGCTTGAATCTCGGAGTAGCGATCGAGATAGTCGCTCGGCATTCGCCGGGCTACATACAGTTTGCCCTCTTTCAGCGGCGCGCTTGCGGCCAGATACAAAGCGTCTCCAGCTCTCCAAAATTCTGCGCCGTTTCGAAGTGCTCCTTCGGGCTTCGGGGTAATCGGCTCGGTCGCCGGTCTTTGCGTCGTGTCGGAGCCTCCCGAACGATTCGCGTACGCGAAACCTTCGCTCACCGCGCCATGAGAATCGACGAGCCACGACGCGTCTATCGACCAGCTTGAGCGCAGGAACGGTTCATCAGGCAGTCCATTCTTCGCGGCCTGCGCGGCGATTGCACTCAGGTGGTTCGCTCCCGAATTGCGCATGTCCTGCAAAAGTAGCTGGCTTTGTTCGTTCGCCAATTCTAGCGGCCGGGGAAACCACGCGTTCAACGTCCGGTTCACCAGCGCGTAGCTGAAGAAAAACATAAACACAACGGGCAGCAGTGACACTCCCATCGCGCCCAGCACCATCTTTGCCTTGAAACGCGACCCCATCTGCCCGGCGCGCCGCTCGGCCCACATCCGGAGCAAACTCCGCGTCAGAATAAGTGTGAAAACCAGCAGCGCGGCAGCGATGAACGTGGAAAGAGCAAATAAAATTACGAAAGCGTTCTCTTGCTCAGGATGGAACGGGGTATTGAGCGACCCTAACGTGAAGACCGCCGCCGTCAGCAGCACGACGGTAATCCCGCCGACGATCAGCCACATTTGCTGCTTGCGATCCGAAGGTGTCACCGGCCCTCCTCAAGGTACCGGCCGAGCGGGCATTCACTGCATTTTGGATCGTGTTTGCGGCACCATGTCTTACCGGCAACAACAATTAAAGCGTGAAATTCGTTGAATGTTTTCACATCACCGGGAAAGCGCCGCTCGAACTGCCAGCGGATATCGTCGTATTTTGCCTTGTCATTCGCCCAACCGTGACGAACGAGAATTCGCTTCGTGTATGCGTCGACGACGAATGCTCCGTGCTGACCAGCGTAAAGCAGAACGGCGTCGGCCGTCTCGGGACCGATGCCGAATATACCGAGTAGCTTTTCCCGCAGCACGATCGTCGGAGTGTCGAACATTTGATCGAGAGAACCCTGATACTCCTCCCGCAGAAATCTAGCGAACGATTTCAGCGCCCGCGCTTTCTGCCGCCAGTATCCCGCCGATCGAATCAGCGGTTGCAATCGCCTGACATGAACCTGCTCGATCGCAGTGGGCGTCAGCAGGCCTGCGCCGCGAAGTTTGGCCAGCGCTAGGTCCACATTTCTCCACAATGTGCTTTGAGTCAGAATGGCGCCGACGATTACTTCAAAAGGGGTCTTGCCCGGCCACCAGTGTTGCGGTCCGAGCCGTGTGAAGAGGGCGTTAAAGTATTCATCCAGAGGGGGTTGCGTCTCTGTTGAGTGAGAACTGGGAGCTTTAAGCAGCGCGCTCGGCTTCACAATCGGCAACCGCTGTAGCGCGCTTTTCATCGAAAGCCAACCATAGCGAGCTGTGGTTTCTAAGTCAAGGCGGAGTGTTGTGTGCTGGCCACAGTGGTGTGGCTCTCGCGCCAATCCGGGGAGTGAGCTAACCGTTCTTGCGCTCGAACTCTTTCATAAAGGCGGCTAGCGATTCGACCGCGTGGAAAGTTACTGCATTGTAAAGCGACACTCGCATGCCTCCAACGGATCGATGGCCGACGATTCCAACAATGCCGCTTGCAGCGGCTTCGGCGGCGAACCTCTTCTCGGTTTCCTCGTCGCCGCCGGCCACTCGAAACACCACGTTCATCTTCGACCGTGATTCTTTCTCGACTGGGCACTTAAATAATCCGTTCGCGTCGATTGAGTCGTAGAGCAGCTTGGCTTTTGCGTTGTTGAGCTTTTCCAGTCCTGCAGCGCCGCCTAGCGACTCCGCCCACTCAAGCATCAATCCAACGATGTAGACAGCGAAGGTTGGCGGCGTGTGGAACAGCGAATGTTCCTTGATCTCCGTCCGGTATTGCAGCAGAGAAGGGAGTTTCGGATCAGCGCGCTCAGCCAGATCTCGTCGTACGATTACGATCGTCACGCCGGACGCGCCCAGATTCTTTTGCGCTCCCGCGCAGATCAGGCCGAATCCCGTAACATCGGTCGGTCGCGAAAGAATATCCGACGACATGTCCGCGACGAGCGGCACGTCGCCCGAATCCGGCATCGATTTCCACTGCGTCCCTTCAATCGTGTTGTTCGAGCACATGTAGACGTAGGAAGCATTTCCGGCTAACTTGATTTCGTCCGGGCGCGGGATCCGGTTGAATTTCTCGGCTTCACTCGTGCCTGCGATTCGGTAGGGAGTACCTTTTTTCAGCTCGGTAATCGCTTTTGCTGTCCACATCCCGGTGTGCATCACGTCCACAGGCTTGCCCGTAAGATACAGATTTGCCGGCACCATCGTGAATTGCATGCTGCCCCCACCCTGCAGGAATATCACCGCATATTCATCAGGAATTGCCAGCAAACGCCGCAGGCCCTGCTCGGCTCGCGCGTTGATGTCCTCAAACTCAGGTGACCGGTGACTCAGTTCCATCACGGACATTCCACTTCCGCGATAATCGAACAACTCCTCGCGAATTCGTTCCAGGACGGGAAGTGGTAACGTCGCCGGGCCTCCTCCAAAATTCATGGCTCGTTTAACGTTTTCAATCGAAGATGTAGTCGGATTCAACGGTTCCCATGTTCCTTTCAGCCTGAACTCAAATTGATCGAATCAACTTGTTCAATCCAGAGTAGCAGAACCTACCGCATCTTGAGAAATGCCCGCGCAGAGTTGGCCCTATCGTTCGTCGCTTCTCACGAGCCTCAAATCAGGCCTCAGCGACTCGCCTTGACACTCTTCACACGCACCAACTAAACTGAAAGGCTCGCAGTTGCAGTCGGGAGCCATACAGAATGCTTCTCTCTCGGGATTTCGTCGGGTACATGGCCAAGGAAGTCGTGAAGCGGCTCGTGGCGGCGAAAATGATCGAAACGAAAAACATCGAGAATGTTACCCAATCCGTTCGGCAGGTGATGGCGGACGAAGTGACGATCGAGGATCGCCTCAACGAGGAAGTGCGCGAAATTCTAAGCAAGTATTCGGACGAGATGAAACGCGCCGGCGCTTCCTACCAGGAAATGTTCAAGAAAGCGAAAGGCCAGCTGGCCCGCGAAAGGAAACTGATCCTCCGCTAATGCGCCTGACTCGCGAAAAAACGGTTCGCATCTCTCATCGCATCATCGACCTGCTCGTCACCTTGCCGGAAGTCGACTTCGTCGAGGACCGCGACACGATCCGCCAGGAAATCGTCAACATCCTCACGTCGCTTCTAAAACTGGAAGAGCAGGTGGATACGGAAGTTCGCGCAAAGATCGCTTCGCAGAAGAAAGAAATCCTCGAAGGCAGCGAGGAGTGGGACATCCTCTACCGCAAGTATTATTCGGAAGGATTGAAACGCCTCGGCGTCGCCGAAGTTCACGCTCACTAAATCGCCGCTGCCGAATCAGCATCCAGCTTCGAGTCGTCCATAAAAACGAAAGGCGCCTGAAACTTTCCAGGCGCCTTTTTTTTCACAATTAGCGCTAATTTCTACGGCTGTCCGTCAGGCCGCCGCTTCAAAGTCGGCCGGTCGCTATCGTCAGATGTCTGATCCGTACCCGACGTCGTATCAGGCGGCGCTTGTCCGGTCTTTTGAGTCTGGTCAGTCTTCTTCCGCAGCGAAGGCTTGCCACCCTTGTTGTCGTTCACCTTCTGGCCCGATTCGATCATTCCCAGTCGCCGTTTGACGAGATCAAATTCCGAGGTCGAAACGATGTATTCTTCGCGGGTCGGCAGAATCGTCGAGATTTCTTTTTGCGCCGCCTCGATGCGGTCCGGAGTCAGCGGGTGCGTTGAGAAAATCTTGGGCACTGTGCCGGGCTGTTTCTTCTCGAGTGCCTGCACTTTCTCAAAAAACGAGACGAACGAGTTCGGATCATAACCGGCCTTGTACATGTATTGCAGGCCCAGATAATCCGCTTCGCGTTCGGCATCGCGGGAGAACTTCAAGAACGTCATCGGAATCATGAACTGTACGCCCTGATAAATCGCATACCCCGCCCATCCTGCCGGTCCGAGGACCATCAGGGGAATGGTCGCCATCTGCATGATGTCGCCCTTCGTTGCATTCTTCGTGCCGTGCCGCGCGCAAACGTGCGCGATTTCGTGCGCCATCACGCCGGCAAGTTCTGATTCCTCGTCCGCGTGCAGAATCAAGCCGCTATTCACATAGAAAAATCCGCCGGGCAACGCGAACGCATTAATCTGGTCCGAGTCGATCACCTTAATCGTAAATGGAACTTGCGCGTCCGAATTGCGAACCAGGTTCTGACCCACTCGACTCACATACTCGGTGACGACGGGATCAGTGATAAATTTCGCCGAGCGGTCCACTTCCTGCGCCAGCTGCTTGCCCAACGCAATTTCATGCTGTAGCGAATAGAAATTAATTCCGTGGCCGACATTGCGGTTGCCAACGGCGTCAACGTCCGCTTCACTGCCTTTTTTGACATTGGGATCGTTAGATTGTGCGACAGGCGGCTGTCCCTGCGATTGTTGCGGATCTCCCGGCTGCTGATTCGATTGGTCCGGCGCGGGGGCTTGTTGAGTCGGTGATGGCGACTGGGCGGCGGGCGGTTGACCTTGCTGGCCCGATTGTTCACCACCGCTCTGTTGGCCAGATTGCTGACCTTGTTGGGGCGCAGCAATCGAAGCCGGGACCGTCATCAGGCTCGCCAGAAACGCCGCACTGAATCGCATCGTCCAGCTGTTTTGCATGTCAACCTCCCCAACGCTTGCTGGCGATTATACACCCCGCCTGC
>Ga0210387_10003509_pt1 | contig 12048 bp, 12 predicted proteins | sample IncBWC7OmetaG_FD_160108 | JGI IMG/M metagenome (GOLD analysis project Ga0210387, IMG submission 160108) | Forest soil microbial communities from Barre Woods Harvard Forest LTER site, Petersham, Massachusetts, United States - Inc-BW-C-7-O ... | reverse complement strand
GATGCCCGGGCAGCGCTTCAGATCATAGGGCTGGAAGTAGCGCATGGTGGTGAGCGAAAAGCCCATCATGATGTCGGCGGTGGTGAAGTCCTTGCCGGCGAGATATTCGGCCTCGCGCGTTCGCGCTTCCACGAGATCGAACGCGCGGTCGACGCGAGCCCGCGCCGCCATCAGGATCGGATGGTCGTTGGCAAGCTTGAGGCGGTTCAGGATCATCAGCCGGCCCAGATGGGCCTGCAGCGTGCCGTTGGCGAAATGAAACCAGTAGAGGAAGTCGGCGAAGTTCGGATGCTGAGCTGCCAGCACGAGCCGGCCGTTGCCGTATTTGCCGCTGATATATTCCACGATCGCGCCGGATTCGGCGAGCACCAGGTCGCCGTCGATGATGACAGGCGCGGCGCCGATCGGATGCAGGGCCTTGTAATCGGCAGGCGCCAGCATGGTGAGGGGATCGCGCGCGGTGTGTTTCAGCTCATAGGGAAGGCCAAGCTCCTCGCAGAACCAGACGATCCGCTCCGATTGCGATTTGCCGAGATGGTGAACGATGAGCATCGTGATCCCCCATGTGCGTCGGACGGACATTATCATAACGCTGGCCAAAGGGGGTGGCTCGAGGCGCCGTTAACGGCAGCGATACCAAACCAACGCGATTTGCGGCGTCATGCGGCAAGCGGGCTCGCCGCTAACTTTTTCGAAAACCGTTCCCGCCAAATTCGCTCTCGTCAAAACCGATCGTAGGGGAACGGGCCATGTTGGTGAATGGGGAAGCTATCCTGGAAAACGTGCGGCGCTATCGGGCAATCGCCTCGCTGCACCGTCAAACCGCGGCGTTTCGCCCGCACCAGCGCTGGTCGCTGCTCGACCAGGCCGAGCACTGGGAACATCTCGCGCTGGTGCAACTCGAGGCCTATTTCGAGGCCCGCCAGCGTCAGTTGCCGACCTATCATTAAGATGTCCGGTTGAACGGCGGCGGCGCTGCGCCGCGCCGTTTACCCAATCAAAGATCGTTAACCAAATGATGTGCCCGGTTATAAGCGGGCACTATGGTTTCGCCGCTGTTACCAGCTATAGCGCAGGATAGCGCGGCCCGAGGCGATCTGCTCCTGGCGTGCAAATTCGCCGTCGAATTTTGCGATCAGAGACAGCGACCGCGTGATGTGCAGCTCGCCACCCGCGGAGACCAGTGCCGAATTATCGGCCAGCCGCGCGCCATAAACAGCAAAGCTCGATCCCGGCAGGCTCTGGAAGGCCACGCCGAGCGTCGGCGTGCTGACGAAATCATGCGCCCAGGCGGCGCGGCCCTGGAAATCCACGGCCATCCCGTTCAGGAGTGGAACAGACGTCGCAAGGCGCGCGCCGATTTCGGTCCGCGTATCGACCGTGTCGTTCGCCTGGTAGTTCAGCGCGAGGCCACCCGCGAGCACATCCGTTTCGCTGAAAGCCTGCGAATGGAATGTCTGCGGCTGCACCGCCGCGTAAGGCGTCCATGTCATTGCCGGCAACGTACTTGCCAGCATGTTAAAGCGATAGCCGGTCTCGGCGCGGGCGCCAAAGCTCTGCGCGCCGAATTGACCAGAGAGGGGATCGCTGTTGAAGGCTTCACGGTTGGTGTTGAACCAGTAGTTGGTGAAGGCGAGGGCGCCGGCGAGATAGGCGGGGCCGGATTGCGTCCGCGCATAGACGCCGACTTGCGCCGCCGTGCTGTTGCCGCCGCCGAGTCCGTCCGAGAGGCTCCAATTGGTGCCGCCACCGGCAACCGCAAAGCCGAGCGTGGTGTTGGGCGTCGCGCGATAATCGGCGCCGGTCGCAAAGCCGTAAGTGCTGCCCGAGACGTCATGCGCGCCGCTTGCGGCATCGCTCGCATTGAGGTTCAGCGAGCCGCCATAAGCGGCGCCCCAGACAGCCCAGGGCTGCGGCGCCGGCGCTTCCGGCTTCGGTGCTTTCAGGGCGGCATAGGCATCGGCAAATTGCGACGGCGTGCTATGGCTCGCCGACGCATAGCCGAGCGCGCTGCCGCCGTTGCTTGGATTCGTATTGGATCGCCCATCGACAAAGGGATCGAGCATCGCGCCCAGGAAGTTGTCCATCAGCTGAAACGCAGTCTGCTCGGCGCCCGTCGTCGTTTCGCCGGAGAGCGTGGAAATCCCGTTCGCCAGCGTGCTGCCGCTCAGCCCATAGAGCGAGCTGAAGGAGGTGGGCAGCGTGCGCCCGCTGTTGAAGTAGCTGTCGAGGTTCGAAGCGATGGCACGCTGATTTTCGGTGAGGCCGAGGATGGCCGCCATGTGCGAGGTGAAATTGAGATCGGCGTGGTTGCTGTCATAGGAAATGCCGGCGCTCAGGCTCTGCGGCAGGTTGACAGTGGTGAAGTTGTCGAACGCGCCATTAAGGCCAGACGAACTGAGGATCGTGAGGTTCTTGCTAAGCGGCCCGCCAGCAAAGGCGGCGGTCGCCGTGCCCGCCAGTGTCGCCGTCCCCGAAACATTGGCGAAACTCGCGCCGCCTGCGCCAACCAGGCTCATAAAGGTCGAGCCGGGCTGCATCGCGAGATCGCCGATGATCATCATCCCTGATCCCGGCACACCGGGCTTGCCCGGCGCCAAGGTGCCGCCGGAGGCGATCGTGACGGCCGGCGGATCGATGATGCCGTCGCCGCCGAGCGCACCGCCGGCATTGACCGTGACATTGGACGTGCCCGCGAGCACGCCGTTGATAACCAGGAAGCCGCCATTGACGGTCGTCGGACCGCCATAGGCGTCGATGCCGCTCAGCGTCTCGACGCCACCGTTCAAGGTCAGCCCGCCGCTGCCATAGAGAATGCCGGCATAGGAGCCGCTGGCGTTGGAGAGTGTAAGCGTGTTGGCGCCGAGATAGACCGTGCCATTGGAATCGCCCGAGAGCGATTGGATGACCGCGCCGCCGGGCAATGTGACGCCCGAAATATCGAAGATGCCGCCAGCCGATACGTTGACGCTGGAGGAAGCGGAAATGCTTCCCGGGCCGACCAGCGCAAGGTAGCCACCGGTGATCGTGGTCGCGCCCGTATAGGTATTGGTGCCGCTCAATGTCGCCGATCCGCCCGGCGTGATCGCAACGCCGCCATCGCCGGAAATCACGCCCGCAAGACCAAGCGGCACCGAACCGGAGCCGATGACGAGCGGTGCTTGCGGCGTCGTCACGATGTCCGCAGCCGTGACGTAATTTGGCGTCCAGCCGATGGCGTCGCCTGCGAGGTCGAACAGCACGGAGTTCTGCAGGAAGAAGCCGATGCCGAGAAAGGTGACTTCAGTTTGGGCGTTCGTTGCGGGCGCAATTATCACGTCATAGGGTGGTGCCGGATAACTGTATCCGTTGGATCCTGTCGGACCCACGCTATAGGTTGTTATTGGGGAACCCCCGTTGGAGATCGTCAGGGTCGATCCTTGCGCGATGTCGGTGGTCCCACCGACAAGTCGATAGATCTGGTTATTCGAGGTGCCGGTATCCAGCAGCGTTTGCTGTGTGATCGTCCGTGTCCCCGTGCCGGGAATGTTCAACGTCACGGTCAGGTCGATCGGGTAATGTTGCAGGGCGGGTGCGCCGGAATTCGGAAAGGCCGGCGTCGAGGGCAATGCAGCCAGCGTATTGATCGGCGCGAACTGCGCCAGCAGCGCGGGCGTTAGTCCCAGAATGACCGCGGGATTGCACGAGGCGATGGCGCATTGCGTGGGCTGCGGTCCGTTCACCGTCGAACCCGGCACCGGTCCCTCGCCGGTGGACAAGGCGCTGAGCGCCTGTCCGTTCGCGGCGACGATGTAGCCGGCGGTGGTGCCGGGTACGACGGCCTGGCCGAGAATTCCGCCGATGGCGACCGTACTGTGATTGGTATCGCCGCCAGGGGTGGGCAGCGAGGCGTGTCCGCCCTGGAAAAGGTCAACAAAAGCGTCTGCGCCGAAAACACCCCAGTAACCGCCGAAGCTGTAGCCTGGGGTTGATATCGACTGCAGCGCCGGGGTGTTGGCGTCGATGTATTTGCCGTCGTGCGCGTAGACCGCATTGACGATAAAATTGGAGCTGGCGCCACTCGGCGTCGTTGCATTGAGCGTGACGCCGGATGTCGATGTGGGCGTCACATAAAAAGTCAGCGATGGCACGTAGATGGCGTTGCTGTCGTATTCGTTCGGCGATCCGCTGGGATTGTCCCCGTAGTTATAAAAGATGCCCGTAGGCAATCCCTGAGAGGCCATGTTGCCCGACAAGCCGCCGAACGCTGCGGGCGAGGTATAAAGGGCATTGAAGAGGCCAGAGCCGGTGTCGAACAGATAGGGCCGAGCTGGCCCGCCGTTGATGCCGACGTTGACGGTCAGGATCACGCCGTCAGCGGCTTGCTCCAGTTGCAGCGGGATATTGAGCGACTGCGCCAACGCCTCCGGTGTGAGGCAGAAGCCGGGTAAAATTCCCAGCACAAGAACTGCGATACACGCATCTCTTTTCAGTACGCAACGCATTAAAATTTCTAACGCCCGACACTTCCCCGCCGCTTGTATGGCATGCAACCTCCGCCAAGACGATCACAGTTTTGCGACCCGGAATGCGCGAGCGGCGCGCTGCTGTTTTTATGCACGGCCCGCGCCGTAAGGTCCTCGTAAGCTGGGGAGGAAATCGCTCAAAACCTGAGCAACATCGTTGGGAAATTGATCGACGAAGAAATGCTCGCCGGGAAGGGAGAAGGCCGCAACGCGAAGGATGCATCGCGCCTCAGGTGAGGATGCGTGGCGCGGCGGTGGCCTTGTCGCCGGTATTCGGTGTGCCCGTCGGCTCGATCAGCAGGATGTGCACCTCTCCGCGCGCCACCGGGCGGTGCTCGACGCCTTTCGGCACCACGAACACTTCGCCGGGATTGAGCGTGACGGTGCGGTCCCGAAGTTCGATATCGAGCGTGCGCGCGAGCACCAGGAAGAAATCGTCCGTGTCGTCATGCTTGTGCCAGTGAAATGGTCCCTCGAGTTTGGCCACCATCACATCGTTGCCGTTATAGGTGGCAACCGTGCGCGGCGAGAAGCGATCGGTGAAGGTGCCGAGTTTTTCGGCGAGGTTAGCGGGCGACTTCATCATGACGATCTCTGCCTGCAAATAATTATGGAGTTTCACTCGAGGCGCAGCGTTTTGTGACGCCGATCATACCGGCTCGCGGTGTTGTGCTCATACCCTTTAGTCTCGCGAGCGGTTTCGTTCAGGTTGACACGGGTGATAGATAGTGCGAAAGAGCACTATTTAAAGTTGAAAAAAATTTGAGAGGCCAATGCCTGTTTTGGGAAACAAGCGTCGCTTTGCGCACGCACCTGCACATGATCAGGTCCACCACCTGAGCACCAGCGTGGATCATACGCCCTATCAAGCAGACAGTCATTTCGAGGACTTTCCGACCGCGCCGGGCGAGTCCCCGTATCGCATGGAGCTCGGCGAGATTCTTCACCAGTCCGAGATGGATCAGATTACCCGGGCGAAAAAGCTGGTCTTTCATACGACGGGCGATACTGGAAACTTCAGGAACGATCTTCAGATAGAGGTCGCCGACTTGCTGCGAAGCGACGCCGACGCTTCGGAAGCCAAGTTTCTCTATCATCTCGGCGACGTCGTCTATGACTACGGCGAAGATCGCGAATATCCCGATCAGTTCTACGAGATCTACAAAGGCTATCACGTCCCCATCGTCGCCATTCCGGGAAACCACGACGGCAGCGAATTTAGTGGCGGGCCGGATTCGCTCGTCGGATTTATGACCAATTTCTGCGATTCGCGTCCGCGCTTGCCGCCGGCGCTCAGATCCATCGGCGTGGATTTTGGACGAGACACGATGAATCAGCCGAATTGCTATTGGACGCTGAACACCCCGTACTTCACGATAATCGGCCTCTATACGAACGTTCCGTCGGGCGGCGTCGTGAAGGAGCCGCAAGTAACCTGGTTCAACGATGAGATGAAAGCCGCCGACAAGAACAAGCCGTTGATCGTAGCGATGCATCACCCGATTCATTCGGTAGCGAAAAACGCGTCGCACAAGGGTTCGCAAGCAATGGCAAAACTCTTGACGGATGCCTGCCACGTTTCAGGTCGGGTGCCGGAGCTGGTGTTGGCCGGTCACGTTCACAACTATCAGCGGTTCGAAGCCAAGATCAACGGCAAGAAATGTACGTTTGTCGTCGCCGGCTGCGGCGGTCACGCCAAAGACCCGCTCGACATGGAAGTCTCGACAGACACGCCGGCCCCGAATGATCCCGGCGTCACCATAAATTTCGCAACCACCAAGTATGTTGGCTTTCTGCGGATGACCGCGACTTCAGGAAAGATCGTCGGCGAATACATTGCCGTGAATCAGCCTGCGCCTGTCGACCGTTTCCAGGTCTGAGCGTCGGGCTGCACCCCCAATGGCCGCTTCAGATGCCTCAGGGGATCGCCTTTCGATCGGAGCCGAACAGCTCGCACAGCGTCGCCCAGACTGCTGCGGCGGCGGGCGACAAGGAGCGGTCGCGGCGCCGCAACAGAAAGATGGTACGGCTCACCGATGGTCTGACGAGTTTTCGCGTCGTCAGCGTGCGATCGGATGCGGATGGCGCGACAAGAAGCGGCACGACGGCGATGCCGAGCCTGGCTTCCACCATCGCCAGCACCGAGCTTGGCTGGGCAAGCTCGACGGAAATCTCCGCATGGACGCCCGCTCTGGTCAGCGTGTCGAGGATTTGCGGCCGGCTGCCTGACGTGTTGTTCAGCATCACCAGGCGTCGGCCGGAGAGCTTGCCCCATGCGACCGATTTCGACCGCGCCAATTCGTCGTCGCGCCGGCACGCCAGCACGAACGGGTCCCTGGCGAGCGCCTCGACATGAAGCTCGGACTCTTCGATATCGCCGCCCGACACGCCGAACTCGACGTCCCCGCGCTTGACCTTGGCCACGACTTCCTTGGCCGCGACATCCTCGATCGCAAACGAGACCTCCGGCCACTTCGCCGCGCAATGCTCAACACATCCAGGCATGAAGCCGCGCGCCACCGAGGGGACGCACGCCAGCACCACCTTGCCGCGGCGCCGCTCCCCGACGTCCTTTAGCTCCTTCAGGATCGAATCGAGCTCGGCGATCAATCGCGAGCCGCTGGCTGCGAGGGTTCGCCCGCGGCAGTCATCCTGACCTGGCGCGTGGTGCGATCGAGCAGGCGCAATCCCAACTCGGTCTCGAGTTGCTGGATCGCGAAGCTGACCGTGCTTTGCGACACCGCAACCTCTTCCGCAGCGCGGCTGAAGCTTCCGTGCCGGGCCACGGCAAAGAAAACCCGGAGCTGGCGCAAGCCGACATTCATCAAATTTTCTCATCAAAGTATCAGATATTTGAATTTTACTTCGGAATAGTCCCCTTGTTCAATCGCGCTGATCGGCCAGCGGAGCACGTCCATGACGGATTTTCTGACCAGCACCAGGGAGGCGAAGGCAGAAGCGACGGCGCCGCTGCGGATCCTGGGGCGCGCCAACTCGTTCAACGTGCGCAAAGTGCTGTGGGTATGCGACGAGATCGGCATTGCCTACACGCGCGAAGATTTCGGGCGCGGCTTCATGCGCACCGACACGCCGGAGTTTCTCAGGCTGAACCCGACCGGACAGGTGCCCGTGGTGATCGTCGGCGATCGAACAATGCGTGAATCCAACACCATCGTCAGATATCTCGCGGCCAAGCATGGTGCGACCGATCTCTATCCAGAGGATGCCGAGGGCAGGCAGGCCATCGAACAATGGATGGACTGGGTCGCCTATGACATCACGCACGCGCTTCGCGGCGCGTTTCTGGGAGGGCAGCTGAAGGAAGCGCCTTATGATCACCCCTGGTATGTCGAGCAGGGGCAGAAGGAACTCATCCACGTGATGGGGCTGCTCAATCAGCATCTGGCCGAGCGCGGGCCCTACATGATGGGCGAGCGCTTCACCATCGCCGACATTCCGGTCGGGCTTGTCGTCAACCGCTGGTTCAGCCTGACGCATCCGGGCCTCAAGCGACCGGACTACCAGGCGCTATCCGATTACTACGAACTCATGACGGAGCGGCCCGCCTTCAGGCGCCACGGGCGGAACGGCCTGCCCTAGCCGCTGAATGATCGGAAGCGGCAGCCGCGACAAGAATGGCACCGCATGAAACCGGGGAGAGAACGATGGCCTTTGCGGAGGAGGCGGAAGCCGCCGCGCGTGAGGCTGTGCCAGCGCGGCGATTCCTGGACGCCCGCGCCACCGTCACCACGCTGCTCTGCGTGCTATTCGCGATCATGTATCTCGACCGCGTCAACATCTCCGCGGCCGCGGTATCCCTGAAAGCGCAGTTCGCCCTCAGCAATACGCAAATGGGTCTGATCTTCAGCGCATTCTCCTGGGCCTATCTTGGCTCGGTGATGTTCGACGGGTGGGGCGCCCGCAAATACGGGGCGAAATCCACCCTGACGGCATCGGTGGTCCTTGTCGGCCTCGGGACGATCGCGACGGGTTTGGCCGGCGGGCTTGTAACATTATTTCTGGCGCGGCTCACGGTCGGCATGGGCGAGGGGCCGGCATTTCCCGCGGCAACGCAAGCGATGCGCAACTGGTATCCGCCGCATCGCTTCGGCTACGTCCAGGGCATCACCCACAGCGCCTCGCGACTGGGCGCCGCGCTTGCACCTCCCATCGTGGCCGCGGTGGTGATCTGGGCCGGATGGCGGGCAGCTTTCGTCGTCTGCGGTGCCGCGGCCCTGATCTGGTGCGTGGGATGGTGGCTCGCATTTTGGGATGATCCAGGCGAGCATCCGGGCGTCGATCCGAAGCTGCTCGAAGGCCTCAGCGTTTCCACGCCTGACCGGCGCGCGAGGATTCCCCTTCTATTGCTGACGAAGCGAATGGCCTTTGTCACTGTCGTGATGTTCGCCTATGGCTGGACCTATTGGGTGTTTGTCTCCTGGCTGCCGCTCTACTTCATCAACCGGCATCACACCGATCTGAAGAGCTCCGCTCTTCTGACCAGCGCGTTGTTCTTTGCCGGGCTCGTCGGCAACACCGTGGGTGGGGTCGTATCCGACGCGCTGCTCAGGATGACCGGGCGCAACCGTCTTGCCCGCTGCAGCGTGATCCTGGTGGCGCTGCTCGGCGCTGCCGCCTTGATCGCGCCTTGCATGTTCATCGACGATTTGCGGATCGTCGTTCCGCTGCTGGCCGGAGCGATGTTCTTCCTGGAGCTCACGATCGCGCCGGTCTACGCCATTCCGATGGACATCTCCAAGGAGTACGCAGGCTTCGGCAGCGCCTATGTCATCATGGGTGTCGGTCTCGCCGGCATCGTTTCTCCCGTCGTGTTCGGCTGGCTGATCGACCTGACAGGCAATTGGAACGTGCCGTTTGCGACGGGCGTCGGAATTCTCCTGATCGGCGCCGCCGCGGTACCATTGCTGCGCCCGGACCTGCCGTTGCCAAGCCTTAAGGCGCCTTGACGGCCTCGCGCTTGCTTTCCCGCGATGGGCTGCCTGATTTCGGCTTTCGGGTTGCCTTGCCGGATGGTGCAGAACGCTCGGCCGGTGCGGCCGTCGGCAGTGCGTCGATCTCGTCGATCCCGGCCATGAAATCCGTCCCGGCGCGCATGACGTGCTCGGCCGCCAGCGTCGCCGCCGCGCGCTCGTCGCCGTCGATGATCGCTCTGAGGATTCCGGCATGCTCGTTCCAGGAGCGGGACTGGCGCGACGGACTCATCGGCGCGAACAGCATGGCGGTGCGGCCGCGTAGCCGCTGCAGCAGATCGCCGAGCACCCGGTTCTGGCCTGCAGCCGCAAGCTCGCCGTGAAATTCCTGGTTGAGCCGGTAGAGCTGGTCGAAATGACCGGCATTGACCGCTGCCGTTCCCTTGTTCAGGACCGACTCGATGCGCTTGATCACGCGCGTGTCGTGCCGGCGCGCAGCCAGCCGCGCATTATGTCCTTCAAGCAGCGCGCGCACCTCGATCGTCTCGCGCGCTTCCTGCTCCGACATCACAGCAACCGACGCACCGCGGCGTGCGGCGACCTCGATCAGGCCTTCCGAGGCCAGCGCCCGGATCGCCTCGCGCACGGGATTGCGGGACACGCCGAGTTCGTCGGCGAGCCGCTCCTCGACCAGTCGCTCGCCGGCCTTCAGCCGGCCGGTCAGGATCGCTTCGCGCAGCTCGGCAATCACCTGGCCGTGCAGCGACGAATGCTCCTCGCCGACCTTGCGCTTGAATGATCCGATAGCCATGACGAGTTCACCTGCTCACGGCTTGGCGCCGGTCAAGGGCCCTGCCTCTGTCGCCTTCGATGCGAAACGCCCCCGAAATAGCGATTCCGCCGCATAGTACAAGCTTTCAGGCGATAGGCCACGCTCGCGCGCGGCGCCATGCACTATTGGTTTTCGCCCTCCGTCGTGGCGACACTCGCTGAACCGGGCGCCGCAGGCCGGCGCTCCGACAAAGGTATCCAGGACACGCTGACGTCGCCATTGACGAAGGTCTGGCAGGCCATGCGATAGCCCTGCAGCAGGTCGTCCTCGGTCAGGTGCTTGCGCTCCTTCGGCTTGACCGGGTCGGTGTGCGCGAGCCCGCTTTCGATGCGGCATCGGCAGGTGCCGCACAGGCCGCCGCCGCATTTGAAGGGAATGCCGCCTTGCTCGCGCAGCGACACCCTGAGCAGGTTGCTGTTCTCGGGCGCGCTGACGGTCTTGCCGCTATTGGTGATGAAGGTGATCTGGACCATCGCAAAAACTCAGCGCGCGGCGACCGCGGTCTTGCGCAGCGACGTCTCCATGTGGCCGAACGTGGTGAGATGCTCCAATTCCCTGAAGGCGCGCTCGCGACTCTCGAATTTCTCCAGGAACTTGCTCGGCACGTCGTTCACGATCTCGCCGCCGTCCTCGATCACGCGGATGCGTGTCCGTTCCTCCAGCAGCTCGGCGATCACGAAATGCGCCTTCTTCTGCCCGTAGAACAGATAGTCGTAGGCATCGATCGGCTTCAATCCGGCGCCGATCTCGGTGCGGAATTGTCCGGGCTTGCTGGTCAGGATCACATACATGGCAAATCCTTAGCTGTTGGGAGCGCGATGGCGCGCCTATCGCGTCTCGCCTTGCACCGGCTCCGCCTTGAGCGGCGTAAGCGGGACCTTGTCCTGCTCGATCTCGATGTCGTGGCTCAGCCAAAGCTGGCAGAGCAGGCGATAACCCTGCTCCAGATGCGGCCCCAGCCGCTGCTTCTCTTTCCAGTTCGGCTCCGGCAAATGCTCGGCCCCATCAAGGACGCGGCAGGCGCATTTGGCGCATTTCCCCATCCCGCACCCGTAGCGCAGGTTGGGGTAGGGGAATTGCCGGATCCCGGCCTTCACGACGAGGTTGGTATTGGTGTCAATCTCGCCGCGATAGGTCTGGCCATCCCGATGCAGGGTGACGGTGGGCACGGCTTCAGGCCACCTTGCGCTCGGCCATGTCGAGCTGCTCGATCGGAAGGTCCTTGGCGACGTAATCCCAATAGAGCGCGGTGGTGTAGAGCAGGCGCATCTGCGCGCCGATCTCGCAGATCTTGAGGCAGCGCTGCTGCAGTTCGACCGTGTTGGCGTGCTCCAGCACGATCTGGTAGCCGCGCTCGCCGTGGATCTCGTCGGAGACGATGTGCAGGTCGAAGAACTCGACCTCCTCGTCGGTGAACTTGTATTTTTCGCGCAAGGTCGGAGTCTGCCGGCGATAGATCGAGGGCACCTGCGATTCCAGGCCGACGACCAAACCGGCCACCGCCACGATCGGATCCTCGCGCATCGCCACCGAGTAGCACCAGCTCTGCAGGCCGCGGGTGGTCGCGCTCATGTTGTCGGGATCGGTCACGCGCGCGCGCGTGGTGCCGCAGGCCTCCGCAAAGCGGATCAGGAGGTCGGTGTGGCGATCACCGCCGATCTCCTCCTCATACATATTGGCGAGCAGGAAGTCCTTGGCCTCGGTGAAGCCGTCGGGCATGCGGGCATAGACATAGGCGAGGTAGTCCGCGAACGGACCGACATAGTGGAAGTGGTTCTCG
>Ga0210387_10003508_pt1 | contig 12048 bp, 9 predicted proteins | sample IncBWC7OmetaG_FD_160108 | JGI IMG/M metagenome (GOLD analysis project Ga0210387, IMG submission 160108) | Forest soil microbial communities from Barre Woods Harvard Forest LTER site, Petersham, Massachusetts, United States - Inc-BW-C-7-O ... | reverse complement strand
CAAGGTCGGCGACCGCGTCCTGTTCGGCAAGTGGTCGGGCACCGAAGTCAAGATCGATGGCGAAGATCTCCTCATCATGAAGGAGAGCGACATCATGGGCGTCCTCACCGACGTTCCGACCAGCAAGAAGAAGGCCGCTTAAACCGCGCTGCACGCCCTCACCCTGAGGAGCGCCTGCAAGGCGCGTCTCGAAGGGTGAGAGATCACGGGCCTCATCCTTCGAGACGCGGACAAGTCCGCTCCTCCTGCGGTAACGGCGCAGCCGTTACGCAAGGACGAGGTGAACCAAATCAACTGAGGAAAACATAATGTCAGCCAAAGAAGTTAAATTCGGCGTCGACGCCCGCGACCGCATGCTGCGCGGCGTCGACATCCTCGCCAACGCCGTCAAGGTGACGCTCGGCCCGAAGGGCCGCAACGTCGTGCTCGACAAGTCGTTCGGCGCCCCCCGCATCACCAAGGACGGCGTCACCGTCGCCAAGGAAATCGAGCTTGAAGACAAGTTCGAGAACATGGGCGCGCAGATGGTGCGCGAAGTCGCCTCCAAGTCGGCCGATGCGGCCGGCGACGGCACCACCACCGCAACCGTTCTCGCGGCTGCGATCGTCCGTGAAGGCGCCAAGTCGGTTGCCGCCGGCATGAACCCGATGGATCTCAAGCGCGGTATCGATCTGGCGGTGGAAGCCGTGGTCGCCGACCTCGTCAAGAACTCCAAGAAGGTCACCTCGAACGAGGAAATCGCCCAGGTCGGCACCATTTCGTCCAACGGCGACACCGAGATCGGCAAGTTCCTCGCCGATGCGATGAAGAAGGTCGGCAACGAGGGCGTCATCACGGTCGAGGAAGCCAAGTCGCTCGAGACCGAACTCGATGTCGTCGAAGGCATGCAGTTCGACCGCGGCTACATCTCGCCCTACTTCGTCACCAACGCCGACAAGATGCGCGTTGAAATGGACGACGCCTACATCCTGATCAACGAGAAGAAGCTGTCCTCGCTGAACGAACTGCTGCCGCTGCTTGAAGCCGTGGTGCAGACCGGCAAGCCGCTGGTCATCGTCGCGGAAGACGTCGAAGGCGAAGCCCTCGCCACCCTGGTCGTCAACCGCCTGCGTGGTGGTCTGAAGGTCGCCGCCGTCAAGGCGCCGGGCTTCGGCGATCGCCGCAAGGCCATGCTGCAGGACATCGCGATCCTGACCGGTGGCCAGGCGATCTCGGAAGACCTCGGCATCAAGCTTGAGAACGTCACGCTCGCCATGCTCGGTCGCGCCAAGAAGGTGATGATCGACAAGGAAAACACCACGATCGTCAACGGCGCCGGCAAGAAGGCCGACATCGAGGCGCGCGTTTCGCAGATCAAGGCGCAGATCGAGGAAACCACCTCGGACTACGACCGTGAGAAGCTCCAGGAGCGTCTGGCCAAGCTCGCAGGCGGCGTCGCGGTGATCCGCGTCGGCGGCGCGACCGAGGTCGAAGTGAAGGAGCGCAAGGATCGCGTGGATGACGCGATGCATGCCACGCGCGCAGCTGTTGAAGAAGGCATCGTGCCGGGCGGCGGCGTCGCTCTGCTCCGTGCTTCCGAGGCGCTCAAGGGCATCCGCACCAAGAACGACGACCAGAAGACCGGCGTCGAGATCGTGCGCAAGGCTCTGTCGGCTCCGGCCCGCCAGATCGCGATCAACGCGGGTGAAGATGGCTCGGTCATCGTCGGCAAGATCCTCGAAAAGGATCAGTACGCCTACGGCTTCGACAGCCAGACCGGCGAATACGGCAACCTGGTCACCAAGGGCATCATCGACCCGACCAAGGTGGTTCGCGCCGCGATCCAGAACGCAGCCTCGGTGGCCGCGCTTCTGATCACGACCGAAGCCATGATCGCCGAGGTGCCGAAGAAGAACGCCGGCGGTGGCGCTGGCGGCATGCCTCCGGGCGGCGGCATGGGCGGCATGGATTTCTGATCCAACCGTTCACGCGACCCACGAAATGCAAAACCCCGGCAGCGATGCCGGGGTTTTTGTTTGGGGACCGGAACCAAAGCGGTCCCTCCGGCTTTTTATCGCGAGACCGTTGCCCGCCGTTAAAATGACGGCGCATGTAGCGGATAGCCAAAGGTCCTCGTGACCCGCTGTTCAAAGCGCGCGCACAGATAGCCAAAGGCAACGGTCTCGGTTTCGTTCAACCGACCAATGGTTTGGCTATGGACAACCTCGCGATCGACCATACGCAAACCCGCGCCATTTGCGACGAAATCGGCGAACGGCTGCGAATTCTACTGAGGTCAGCGCCGCCCTACCCACAGCAAGACTTCAACGACAAGATCGATCAACTCCGCGACGAGCCTGCGGAGCCGGAGTAGCCGTGCGAGCGACGTCCGAGGAAAGAGCTTCAGCGATTCACAATCCACAGGCGCCCTCTCCTGGAGATATCCGAACGCAAGTCGGCCTCCTCGTAAGCGAAGAGCCAATCACGAAGGCGCGCTACGGTAAAATCGCCAATGCTCGTGCGGGGAAGCCGAGGCCGTCACGCACCTTCGGCCACGTGACGACGATAAGCGCGCCTCTCGGCGGTACTTTGTCCAGATTGGCCATAACCTCGATCTGATAGTGGCCGTGCTGAAGGATATAGGTCTCTGAATCCATCTTGTCGGAGGTGTCGGTATCCATCGCCTCGTGGCCGGTGGCGGTCACGCCGCGCTGCTCGTAGAGAAACTTGATGGTCTCGAAGGACCAGGCCGGGAATGGCGCGCGTTTGAAGCGCTCGGGATTGTTGTCCCAATCCTTGTACATGTCGGTGCGTAGCGCGACGAATGATCCCCGCGGCACCTTCCGTGTTTCTTTTCCCACGCCTCTAGGTCAGCGACCGAGAAAGCATGGTTGTCGTCCTTGGTCTGATACGGGGTGTTGTCGAGCACGATCAGCGGCAGGATCATCTGCTTGAGCGGGATCTTGTCCATGGTGATGCCATCTTCCGCGAAATGCGCCGGAGGATCGACATGGGTGCCGTACTGCCCAACCATGTTGTAGGTGGTCGTGCGGAAACCGTCGTCCTTGATCGTGTACGGCTTCCTGGTTTTCGGGTCGAAGGCTGGCGAGAAATCGGCTTGTCCGAATCCCGACCACACCGGTGTCGTCGGGCCGAAGCTGTGAGTAAGGTCGATGAACTGCTTGCCGGCAATGATGCGATAGGCTCGATCGAGATCGCTACCCGGAGCAGCCGGCGTGCTCGACAGCAAAGCAAGCGCCAGAGCGATAACCGAATTTCGGAAAAACATGCATCCCTCCTGGAATGGTCGATTCTCAGGTGCACACGATGCACAAGAGTTCGCGCCGGAATGACGAATAAAGATTTACGCCAATAATCGAATTTCACCAGCCGCATCAACGCCGATTCTACTGTCCACTCCTCTTGCTAAAAATATTTAACTCTGCCCGTCGGGCAAATCATCTCTATACCCTCGCGCCGTCCCGTGCCCGTGAGAGGGGCGCTTCGCGGTCGTCACGATTCGTTGGCGCGGGATGCGATGGACGCCGTGGTGTCGAAAAGACGAACGACACGGCGGCGGACGGCGAAGTCGTGTGGTCCTGACGTCTCGACGCTGACGTCAACCGGCCGATGATGCTGTGGCGATGTCGGCCCTTCGGGCCCGACATGCCGGCATCACAGCGGGGATGGTGGCAGGAAAGCCCGATCACCAGGGAGAGCACGAAGCAAGCCGTAAAACCATCGCGCGGGGAATGCCGGAATGTTTCGGCCTACCTGTGGTGACTTGCTTGCGTGCTTTTTTCATTTGCACGCAAGGCTGCGGGTGCGGCTGAGCATCCGGCATTCCCTGCGCCCTCTTCCCTTGAGGGCTTCATTCGATAACTCGGGCGCATTCGCGCCGTGAGATGGCGAACCCATGTTCGCCGGGCTGTTTGACACGTACACCTTCTCCATCTCACCTGACCGCCATGAGTTCGTCGATGCGGGACAGAAACGTCTTCAAAACCTGAGACGTGTTGGCTTTGTGATAGCCGACGGTAACGTCGATCGTCGGCATCTCCCCCTTCAACGGCCGGCTGACCACCGACCACGGCAGAAAATGCCGTGCCGAGGCCGGCAACAGCGCCACGCCGCGCGTAGAGGCGACGAGCGAAATCGCCATCGCGTAATTGTCGATTTCGAACGCCGGTGTGATCTCGATTTTACGCCGCTTGAAATAAGCGGCGATGACGCCGCGCAGCACGCGCGGCACCTTCGAGATACCGATATACGGCTCGCCGGCGAAATCCTTGACATCGACGGACTTGCGATGAGCGAGCTTGTGGTCGCTCGGCAAGATCGCAACCAGCGGCTCCTTCGCAACCACCCTGAACGCGATATCGGGACTCTCCTCCTTGCGAAGAAAAGCGATGTCGAGCTTGCCCTGCAAGAGTTCGTTGACGAGCGCCACTGAATGATCGCTCGACACCCTGATCTCGATCTTGGCGAGTTCGCCGCGCAAGAGACTTGTCGCGCGCGGAAGCCAGTCGACTTCCTGACCGGTGGTGAAGCCGACCGCGAAGACCTGCTTGGCTGGCAGAGTGGCGCGGCGCGCAGCGTCCGCCGCGGCCTCGGCCTGCGTGAGCGCGAGCCGGGCATGATCGAGAAAGGCGCGCCCGCCGGCGGTCAGTTCGACCCCATGCACGCTGCGGGTCAATAAGGGCACCCCGACCTCGTATTCGAGATCCCGGATCTGCCGGCTCAGCGACGGCTGCGCCGTATGCAGGCGCTTCTCGGCCGCAACGGTGAGACTGCCCTCCTCGGCGACGGCGACGAAGTAGCGAAGGTGGCGAAGCTCCATTCCATACCTCCTGGGTATGGACGAGAACTTACAAAGTCTTTTTCAAAAGCGCCAGTTAGCCACAAATAAGCGTCCAACAACGGCACGGCATACCCCACCGGTAGGGATCGGGGACAGGCCCAGGCCAAAGGACAACTGCCATGACCGCTCCCGTCATCCTCATCACCGGCGCTCTCACGGGCATCGGCCGCGCCACCGCTTTGGCCTTCGCAAAGGAAGGCGCCTCAGTCGTCGTGTCCGGCCGCCGCCAGACCGAAGGCGAGGCGCTGGAGACCGAACTGCGCGGTCTCGGCGCCGAGGCAGCCTTCATCGCGGCCGACGTGCGCCATGAGGACGACGTCCGGCGCCTGGTCGATCAGACCGTCGCCCGCTTCGGTCGCCTCGATGTCGCCGTCAACAACGCCGGCACCGAAGGTCAGCCCGGCCCGCTCACCGCGCAGACGCCGGAGAGCTATGCGGCAATGTTCGACACCAACGTGCTCGGCACGCTGCTCAGCCTCAAGCATGAACTGCGGGTGATGCAGCCGAAAGGCGCCGGCAGCGTCGTCAATATCTCCTCGACCATGGGCGAGCGCGGCGCAGCCAATCTCGCGCTTTACGTCGCAAGCAAGCACGCGGTGGAAGGCCTGACCAAGTCGGCGGCGTTGGAGGCCGCCGCCTTTGGCGTCCGCGTCAACGCAGTCGCACCCGGCCCGACCGATACCGCGATGCTCGACCGGCTGACCGGCACGCCGGACAAGAAGGCGGCGTTCTACGCCGCCGTGCCGCTCAAGCGCGGCGCCAGGCCCGAGGAGATCGCCGACGCCGTGACGTTCCTCGGCTCGTCGAAGGCATCCTTCGTCACCGGCCAGATCATCCGGGTCAACGGCGGCAAGACCGCAAGCTGACCTTACCTCCCCTAAACCTTTCATTCCCAACCATCCGGAGTTTCGCCATGACCAGCCTCAAAGGAAAGACAGCTCTCATCACCGGCGCCTCGCGCGGTATTGGCCGAGCCAGTGCGCTGGCCCTCGCCAAACTCGGCGCGCAGGTGCTTATCCATTACGGCAGCGCTGCGAAGGAAGCCGAAGACGTCGTCGCCGAAATCCGCAAATTCGGCGGCAAGGCCGATGCGATCGCGGCCGATCTCGCGGCATCCGACGGCCCCCACAAACTGGCCCGGCAGGTTCGCTCCATCGTCGGCGACCGGCTCGACATTCTCGTTGCCAATGCCGGTGTAGCCAAATCGGCCTCCATCGAAGAGACCACGGTTGAGGATTTCGACCGGTTGTTCGCCGTCAATGTCCGCGCGCCGTTCTTCCTGGTGCAGCAATTGCTGCCGATCATGCATGAGGGCAGCAGCATCGTGCTGCTCTCATCGCTCGCCGCACACGCCGTGGTCGGCTCGCTGCCGGCTTACGCTGCGACCAAAGGCGCGATCGACACGCTGGTGAAGCATTTTGCATCCGTTCTCGGCGCGCGCGGCATCCGCGTCAATGCGGTGGCGCCCGGCGTGGTCGCAACCGACATGTCGTCTTTCACCAAGACCAGCGAAGGGCGCGATTACGCGCTGGGACTACAGGCCTTGAAACGGATCGCGCAGGCCGACGACATCGGCGATGCGGTCGCCTTCCTCACCTCGCCAGAGGCGCGCTGGATCAGCGGCGATACGATTCACGTCGACGGCGGCTCGAAGCTGTGAGCCACCGGAAGTTTTCCCGAGAACAATTGGAGATTCCCCATGTCAAAGAAACTTGAAGGCAAGACCGCATTCGTGACCGGAGCCTCGCGCGGTATCGGTGCGGCAATCGCAAAACGTCTCGCTGCCGACGGGGCGCGGGTCGCCATCACCTATTCGAGGGGCGCGGACGCGGCCGCAGCCGTCGTCAAGACCATCAAAGACGCCGGAGGACAGGCGATCGCGGTCCAGGCGGACGCGACCGACGCCGCGGCGGTACAATCCGCCATCGACAAGACAGTCGCCTCTTTCGGTAAACTCGATGTGCTCGTGAACAATGCGGGCACGGCAATCCCGAAGGAATTCGAAGAAAGCACACTGGAAGAATTCGACCGCGTCATCGACCTCAACCTGCGCGGCGTATTCGTCGCAACCCATGCCGCGCTGAAGCAGCTCAACAATGGCGGCCGCATTATCAACATAGGCTCTTGCGTCGGCGAACGCATGATGACCCCCGGGCTCGTCGCCTACTCCGCAACCAAGGGGGCCATCCGGATGTTTACGCAAGGACTGGCCCGGGAGGTGGGAGACCGCGGTATCACCGTCAACAATATCCAGCCGGGCCCGATCGACACAGAACTCAACCCGGCCTCGGGCGATTGGGCTGAACCCCAAACGGCGAATACCGCGCTCAAACGCTACGGAACCGTGGACGACATCGCGGCAATGGTGGCCTTCGTTGCAGGTCCGGAAGCATCCTATATCACGGGCGCTAGTCTAACCGTCGACGGCGGCACCAACGCCTGAACTTCGCTATGAGAGGCAGAAGCCCCGGCAGCGACGCCGGGGTTTTTGTTCAGGGCAAGCCGCTAAGCGGTGCGGTCGTATGGGTTTCACAGTGAAGCCGTAACTTCCCGCAACGCGTTCGAGAAACGAAAACGATGGTGGAGACGGTTTGGCCATGAGAACTGGGTTTGCTGTAGCCGTAGTCATCGGCTGCGCGGCGGCGGCATTTGCCGGGACATCCGCGGCTCTCGCCGATCCCGGTTGCAACAGCTTTTTCAATAATCCGGACGGGTCGTGGACGCCGACCCATCCCATCATGATCGGATCGCCGACATCGCAAACTCAGCTGATGCCGAGCGACCGGCTTCGCGCTGGCGCGCCTGGCGTCAGAGGACGCCTCGGCACTTTTCTCGACACCCATTGCCGGCTCGGAGGAAATGTGACCCGCGCGGTGGGCATTCCAAAAATGCCATAAGCGATTTGGGACCAGTCCCGCCCTGTTGCGGTTTCACTTGCTCGATGTCCTCTTTTTCTCGTCCGACTTGATCTCGTCGGTCATCTGGATGCAGGTGACGAGATCAAGATAGCTCGTCGTACCCAGCGAGCGAGCCTCGCTTACGCATTGGTCTCGTGTGGAAGCGGAGGTCGATGTCCAGAGCGTATTGAGCTGTTGCTTTGCAGCTTCCTCGTCATGCTCACATTCCGCGGTAGTCTGTCCCGCGGTTGAATGCGCCCTCTTCGCGTCGGCCGATCGTGCCTCGCACAGCGCCTTGATGTTCAGCTCCGGCACCCGGCCGAATGCCGGCGGGGTAAATAGCGGCAGCGATATGGCCAGCAACACCAGGACACGCTTCATTCGGGATCCCTCCTGCAACGAAATCCGAACCAGAAAACTTATATGGAGCGTTTCGGTTCCTGCGCCGGGCGTCACTTTGGCGCGACTGGACCGGCGGTTCGAGCTACGCCACCCGCTCCTCGCGCGAGAGCGCGGCGTTGACGTCGAGCTGAGCGATCGGCACGGGCCGGCCGAACAGATAGCCCTGCACCAGGTCTACGCCGGCAGCCCGCATGTATTCGAGCTGCTCTTCCGTCTCGACACCCTCGGCGGTCGTGACGGTGCCGAGACCTTGCGCCAGCGCAAGCGTTGAGGCAACGACCGCCTTGCAATCGCGACGAGTGAGCACGCCTTGCGTGAACGACTTGTCGATCTTGATCTTGTCGAACGGAAAGTTCGCCAGATAATTGACCGACGAATAGCCGGTGCCGAAATCGTCGAGCGCCATCGATATTCCGAGATTCTTGAGCTGGCGTATCGTGGTGAGGTGGGCTTCCTGATTCTCAAGAAGCGAGGTCTCGGTGATCTCAAGCTCCAGCCGTCCCGGCGTAAACCCGGTCTCCACCAGAGTCGAGAGTATGACCTCGAAGAGGTCATCCTTTTTGAACTGGATGGCCGAGATATTGATCGCCAGCTTGATGTGCGCGGGCCAGGAAGCGGCGTCCGCGCAAGCCCGCCGCAGAATCCATTCGCCAAGCGGCACGATAAGACCGGTTGTCTCCGCAAGCGGAACGAACTTGTCCGGTGCGATCAGACCCTTGGTCGGATGGCGCCACCGGACCAACGCCTCGACGCCGCAAAGCGTTCGCGTCTTCGCATCCACGACGGGCTGGTAATGCAGCTCGAATTCCTGTCGCTCGATGGCGTCGCGCAACTCGATCTCCGCCGTCCGCTGCGTATCGGCAACCTCGAGCAGCTCATTTTGAAAGAACCGGTAATCGTTCCGTCCATTGGCCTTGACGTCGTAGAGCGCAAGGTCGGCTCGCTTCAGGAGACCCTCAGGGTCCGTCTCATGTTCCGGAGCCAGAACGATACCGATGCTGGTCCCGATATTGGCCCTGTTACCGTTGAGATCGAACGGCTGCGAGATGGCATCGATGATCCGAAGCGCAAGCGCAATGGCGGCCTCGTGCTGATTGGGCCCGCCCTCCTGGATGATCGCAAATTCGTCACCGCCCAATCGCGCCAGGACATCGGTTTCCCGGATCGTGGACTGCAGACGTGTTCCGACTTCAACCAACAGCTGGTCTCCGGCCGGATGCCCCAGCGTGTCGTTGACGGCTTTAAACCGGTCGAGGTCAATCATCATGACCGTGACCGCGCCGCCGTTCCGTTTCAGGCGCCTGCTTACTTCCTCGAGCTTCGCGTTGAATTCGGCGCGGTTCGCAAGTCCGGTCAGCGCGTCGTGGCGCGCGAGATGGACGATCTCCGCCTCCGCCCGTCGCCGCTCGGTGATGTCTTCGTGCGTTGCCAGCCATCCGCCGTCGGCCATCGGCTGGCGGGTAACCAGGATGAAGCGGCCATCGGAAAATTCGTCGACCCGGCTCGATGCGGTATCCTTGGGGAGCTGATTCAATGACGCGATTTTTTCCCTCGCCGCCATATCGCTGGTCTCTCCCTTGAGAATGCCGTGGGAGATCCGGTCGGCAATGATGGCCTGGTGAGGCGTTCCGATTTTCAGCAGGTCCGGCGGCAGCCGGTACAACTCGGCATAGCGTTCGTTCCAGACCACGAGCCGCTTCTGACCGTCGAACATGCAGAGCCCCTGCGCCATGTTGCTCAAGGCCGCGTCGAATTGCATGTTGATGCGTGCGAGTTCGGTCGCCTGCTGAAAAGTGTCCTGCTCCTGACGCGTCCGTTCGGTAATGTCTTCATGGGTGGCCACCCACCCGCCATCGGACAGCGGCCGATGCGTGATTTGAATTGAACGTCCTTCCGTGGATTGCAGGATAACCGTCTCCCCGCGCGCAACGTGTTCGAGAATTCGGGAGCAGTATTCGTCGATCTCGACTTGAATGAATCCAAGCTCGTTTCGATGGGCAATCAGATCGCGAAGGTAGCAACCCGGTTTGACCACTTCGGGCGACAGCCTGTACATCTCGATATATCGCTGATTGCAGACGACGAGACGCTTGTTTTGATCGAACAACGTCAAGCCCTGCATCATATTTTCGACAGCGGTATCGAGCCGCTGCTTTTCCAGCTTCACGCGGTTCTGGGATGACAAATGCTGCCACGACAATCGCCGGACGATCAGCAGGAGAATGACCGCGGCGATGATGGCGGAAAGACTGGCGGCGATGACCAGGAATTTGGTTTGTGCCTGCCACTCGGCGAGAGCGGACGCAACCGTGGTCGTCGCCACGACGGTGAGCGGAAATCGAGCCAGGCTGCGTACCGCAACCAGCCGCTCGGTCCCGTCGACGGGGCTGATCAACCGGGCCGAGCCGTGGTCCATGCTCAGTATGGCCGCCTGCGGCGTCGAGCCGACTTTGAAATTCCTGCCGATGACCTCATCGACATGGGGATAGCGCGCCAGCAGCACGCCATTATGATGGTGCATGATGATCGCGGCATCTTTTCCGAGCGCAACGGCGGAAAAGAACTCCTCGAATTTTTCCGGTGCGATGGCGCGCGAAACGACGCCGAGAAACTGGCCATCTATCCCGGTCACCTTGCGGGTGATCAGCGTTTTCCACTTTCCGTAAAAACGGCTTTGCACCAGTTCGATCTCCAGATGCGACGCATCCGGGCTCGACTTGTGCGCTTTGAAATAATCGCGATCGTCAACCCTGATGTTCGGTACGGGCGAGGCTTCCGATGAATTGATCAGGACCCCGTCGGCATCATAGATATTGACGCCAGCGATCTTGGATGCGCGGCTGACCCTTTCCTTCAACTGCAGGTACACGTCGGGGGTGGACATCCGGCGCCTGAAATCGTCCGGAGACGCGATGCCGGCCTGATGAATTTGCTCGATCAGATCGGTGAGCGGCACCTCGACATCGTCCAGTTGCTGGTCGAAGTGACGAGCAAGCAACAGGACGGTGTTTTCCAACTCGCGTGTGCTGCTCTCGAGCGCGTGGTCGCGGAAATTGGTGATCATGACCGCGGTACCGATCGCAATGGCCGCGATCAGCAGGACGCCGCAAATGACAAGCCAGCGAATTGGATTGCGTCGGCCGGGCTGCTCGCCGTCGGCCAAAACGCCGGCGTCGTGCGCACCCTTTCCATTGACCGAGCTTTTGCTCGCTTTCGGCATTTTCTTAACTCCCCGGCGGACAAGGATAAAATCCGAGCGTGGAGTTCGCGTTAGCAAGATCGGTTATTAAAGCGTTAATATCGACGGCCGTTTTTATCGGCAGGCCTCGAAAATAAAGTTCGTTCACCGCACGGGCTTGCCGATCCGCTCGGTGCGAACACGCGCCGGCGCGCCGCCTCCATCTTCGCGCGAGAAGAAAATCAAGCTCACGCGGCCAATCAGATTATCGATCGCAACATAGCCGACCTGCGAGAGCACGCGGCTGTCGGTCGAGTTATCGCGATTATCGCCCAGCATGAAGAAATGACCGTCCGGGACGGTGTAAACATCGGTGCTGTCGAGAAAACCGTGGTCCACGCAATCGAGCGTCTCGTAACTCACGTTGTTCGGCAATGTTTCCCGCCAGCGTTTCGCGAACGTGCTGGATGCCAACCCGCACGCACCGTCATCGAAGATATCGGCCAAGGGCTCGCGCTTGACCGGCGTATCATTAATATAGAGCTGGCCTTGTTTCATCTGAATGCGATCGCCGGGCATTCCAACGACACGTTTCACGTAGTCGATCGCCTGGTCTTTCGAAACGCGAAACACGACGACATCACCCGGCGCCGGTGCGACGGAAAATACCCGCCCCGAAGGTAGCGGCGCCGAAAACGGCAGCGAATAGCGGCTGTAGCCATAGGCGAACT
>Ga0210387_10003507_pt1 | contig 12049 bp, 14 predicted proteins | sample IncBWC7OmetaG_FD_160108 | JGI IMG/M metagenome (GOLD analysis project Ga0210387, IMG submission 160108) | Forest soil microbial communities from Barre Woods Harvard Forest LTER site, Petersham, Massachusetts, United States - Inc-BW-C-7-O ... | reverse complement strand
AGCGCCTGAGACGTAAATAGCGTCGCCGTGTTTAGTCACCATCGAAGCGGGCGCCTTGTACTTTTCGAGGTAGGTGGCCAGCGGCTCAACGCGAATGATTTCCCGTTTCATAGTTTTCCTCCGATTGCTAGGTGCAGCTCCGGTGGGAAGAGGATTTCGCAACATCTATCCGGAAACACCCGCCCCGGCCCATCTAAAAAGCCAGTTTCCGGTTACGCGATTCCCTGGAGTTGTCAAAAAAGTGGGCGAGAACCTCATTTTTGCTGCATCACGAATAGAGGTCCGAGTTTAGCCGCGCAGGTCAGGTCAGATGCCCAACACGGCGCGCACGCCCCCTGCACGCTCGTAGTTGACGATCATGACGCCTTTCGAGGTCACTGTGCTTTCCGTCACCTTGAATGCCGCCGGGATCGTGCCATCGGCAAACAATCGTTTTCCACTGCCCAACGTTATCGGAAATATCTTCAGCCAGAGCGCATCAACCAAATTATGCTTGAGGAGCGTCTGAATGAGATTGGCGCTTCCATAAACGTGCAAATCCGGGCCTTCCTGTTGCTTAATTTTGGTGATTTTTTCCGCAATATCTCCGTTTAGAAACACGGACGGCTGCCATTCGTGAGAAGTCATGGTATTCGAGGCCACGTATTTGGTCGCGGTGTTGACGGCCGGCCAAATGTCGCCGTGTTGCGGCCAGAATTGTGCCCAAATATCAAAGGTTTTTCGCCCTAGCAACAGGTCAAACGGCATGTTCATCTGCTTTGTTATAAACGCTGAACTAACAGTGTCGGAATGTGGATTTATCCACCCGCCATACTCGAAGCCGCCACTGGTATCTTCCGCTGGCCCGCCTGGGGCCTGTATCACTCCATCGAGGGAGACAAATTCAAGCGCATTAACTTTTCTCATGACTTAGTCGCCTCGAGTCCTATGTGATTTTTTTCAATTTGCGGGTCCTCTGTTTCGGATGAGTTTCTGCTAGAAGTTAGGGACATCACTGTTCCAGAACACACGCTTCCGAATCGCAGCGAGATTAACACGACTTCTGGTCAAGTCCCGCTAAACGCCGTTACCGGACATTGAAGATCAAGATAGGTGTTGATAACAGGGATTATCACCACCTAATTCTAGGATGCGAAGCTAATCGGGACTTAGGGCGATCCGCGATGTAGAATCCTTCGCACATCCGGTCGTAGGAAAGCTTAGAAGGGGTACTAAATGTGGGCGACGAGCGCCGCAAGCGCACAAAGAGGCAACTGTTGGTCGGCAAGGGTCGGAGTGCCGTCCGAGCTGTCGGTTTTGACCCTGTTATGCATTGCTTTGGCTGGTTGTCATTCCGGGCCAAGCCAGCCAACCGCCGCTGAAATCTCCAGTTTGAAAGTGAAGTGCTCTGAGGATGGGCTAGGGTATTCGTCCGAAGGGGGCAAGATCATTGCGCACTATAACGAGCAAACCAAGCGATGTTACGTCGAGTACATAGATTCTGATGGCATCTCGAAATATGTAAACGATGCCGAAACTCACAAGCCGCTCGCCAGCATCTTAGCCGGCAAATCGGGGGACGCTCCTAGAGGAATCGTGCCGTTGAGTAACGGAGACTGGAATGATTCCGTTGACGCCGCAAGAGCAAAGATCAAGGAACTGATGCAGGAGGACGCACAAGGATGACAGCGCTAGGCAACACAGCCTGGTATCTTCTTGAAATGCCTGAGTAAAGCACTGACCGGAGATTTCAAATCGGCGAATAGCTGTTGATAACAGGGATTATCATCACCTACCGGACGGTCGGCGATCCGGTCGCCTCTTCGTGTAGGACGATCACAGCTCTGAGTAGAGGCCCGTAGCCACTCAAATCACGGAGAACGCCGTCGCTGTCCGCAATACCGACCCCAAAATCCTCCTCGACGTCATCAAAGAACAGTAGTCGGTCTCCTGCGCGTGCGGCGACAAATACCCGATCATTCGGATACTCGTCATCCCGAAAACACGGCTGTTCAAACGGAACAACAGCATACTGTTTGTAAATCCTCAACACGTCGGCGGGTAACGTCTCGATTTCCTCGCGCAGAATGTTCTCAAAAGTCTCGCTGCTGATTGGAATCCATGTCATCGTTATGGACCTACTGAACGCCGTCTGAAAACCGCTGCCTCAGCGGGCAATCTACACGACTTCCATGAAAAACCGAAATAGATGTCGAGAACAGGGATTATCACTACCTATCTCAGTCTGAGATAGCTGGTGAGAAGAGGATTTATCAACATCTATCCCGCTTGAACGCTTTCGCCCGTCTGTTAAACGTAATTTTTGGCCACACGACTTACGGGATTTAGCGCCGCGCGGCTCTTTGCGCGGCCTTCATTACCGTTTTCTTCATTCGGTTTTCGCCAGCCCAGTAAAGACTAATCTCGTGTCCATCGGGATCATTGAGATATGCATGTCGCCAACCCCATGGCATCATGCGTGGCAATTGCGTGATGTAGAATCCGGTTTGTTGGAGTTTGCGGCAGAAGGCATCGAGCTCTGGCACTTCGAAGTACAGACGCACACCGTCACTCAAAACGGAACTTTCCGCAGCCGCCTGGTGCAGTGCGATCGTGCCATCACCGCCTGGCGCGCGCAGGCGGGCATACACGGATATATTTTCATGGCGGAAGTCTTCGATAAGCTTGAATCCTAACAAATCGTGATAGAAGCTGACTCCGCGCTCCACGTCTCTCACGTAGATCATCGCGTGATTGAAAGCAAGCTTCCCGGCAGTAGCTAGAGTGGCGGTAGCCCTATTTCGTTGTGTCCCGGGGCGCTTGGCACTCGCATGCCTCACCGAGCGTGGATCTGCACGTTTCTTCGAGGCGGTTTTTCTTTGTGTTCGCTTCTTCACCGAATTCATTTCACCAGCTGCCGCAAGTATCGTCAGTGGCATACCAGCTGTCAAGATTCCAGTATCGTTCAGCTTTGGCCATCGCTGATACTCCGAAGAAAAACTTAATCGTTTCGCGCTCCGTGTTGAAGGGTTGAAATATCACCATGTATCTCAGCCTGAGATTGCTGGTGATGAGAGGATTTCTCGACATCTATCCGGAAGTTCCCAGGTACCGACCGCAAAGGATCGAAGAAACCTACAAATAACGCGAGACGTCACAAAGGGCACCGGAACTGTGACTTAACGTCCAGGACTCGTCGATGCACATGTTTGTGTTGTTGGCGCTATTAGTGGCAGCTCCAATTTTTGGTCAGCATCACCGCGACACCCGGGCTCGCGTTTCGTTCAAATTGCTTATTGGCTAACCGAAGACGAAATTTGGGTATGCATGCGGCAGGATTTCTCGGATGTGCGCAACGAACGGGGAGCGCATTGTGAATTTCGCAGCTCTTCAAATGTTGACAGGTATTCGCGCAAAGTTCTGCATCAGGCAAATCGCGCTCCGCGCGGCGTTGTCCGCACGAGCCCCGCTTTACAGACAATCTGATTTGATCGCTATGAGTCAGGTTTGAGGTACGACCTGACGACGGGTCGCCGCGAGAGTTCCCTGACTCGGAACTTGGGAGACGCAAATGGAAATCAAGTCGGATCAACGCACTATCGCCAACTATACGTCGTCACAGGCCGCACTTCAGAAAGTCTATGTCGTTCGGGCAGCGAACTGCCCTGAAAAAAGAAGCGGCTCCCGACGATGGAAAGTGCCACTCACACCCTTGCTTCGGCTACTGCTGCTCTGTCTCCCGTTGTCCAGCGGAGTAGCTACGTTCGCACAGTACAATCCGCTTCCCACTCCGATTGCAGAGCAAGAAGTTGCCGGCCCGGCGCAGGCATCCGTGCACGCCGCACAGAATAATTCTGCAGCTTCGTCGCAGAACCCCTACCTCGGTGGAGTTCCGGCCGGGGAACTGAGCGCAACACCGGTAGCCCTCTCGCTACAAGACGCCGTCGCGCGCGGCCTGAAGCAAAACCTTGGAGGCTTACTGGCTAGCGATTCAGTGACGGATGCGCGTGGACAGAAATGGGAAGCCCTGAGCGCGTTACTTCCAAATGTAACCACCGGCACCGGATTTGGCGTTCGTCAAATCGATTTGAAGGCGCAATTTGGTCTGAATATACCCGGAGTGCCAAAAGTAATTGGCCCATTCGGCTATTTCGATTCGCGGGCCTATCTCAAGCAAACGGTTTTTGATTGGGGATCCATCGAGCAGGAGCGCTCTTCACAGGCGCAGCTGAAGTCGGCGGAGTACGGCGTCAAAAATGCCCGCGAGCTGGTTGTCACCGTGATTGTTTCCAACTACCTGCTGGTCATTGCCGATCAGTCGGAGGTTGAATCGGCGCGATCGCAAAGGGACACCGCAAAAGTACTATTTCAGCAGACATCCGATCAGCACACCGCGGGCCTCGCCGCGGCCGTGGACGTTCTGCGTTCGCAAGTTGAGCTGCAATCACGTGAACAGAAATTGATCGTTGCCAAGAATACCTTGGCAAAGCAGAAATTGGTTCTGGCGCGAGCCATCGGTCTTCCTCGGGGACAAAAGTTCGAAATAACCACACAGGTCGTTTACCAGGATCTTTCCATAGCGCCTCTGGATGACGCGATAGAAAGCGCCTTCAAGGCCCGCCCTGATTTTCAGAGCCAGATGCGTCAGGTCCAGGCCGCCGAGCTCGTGAAAAAAGCCAGTTCCGCGGAACGTTATCCCTCGATCGAACAGGTAGCCGACTATGGCATCACCGGAGTCAATCCGGCTTCCACGCACGGCACCGTTGATGCGGCTGTGACGCTTCGCGTCCCCATTTTCCAGGGTGGAAAAGTGCACGCCGACGTTTTACGCGCCGATGCCTCGCTCCAAAGGGCAAAGCAGGTACTGGAAGACATGCGTGCCCAGATTGATCAGGAGGTTCGCGACGCTTATCTCGATCTGGAGTCCGCGGCGCAAGAAGTCTCCGTCGAGAAAACCACGGTAACGCTCGCCACGGAGACGCTACGCCAATCTCGCGATAGGTTCAGCGCGGGAGTTACCGACAACATCGAAGTTGTTCAAGCGCAAGACGCGCTCGCGACAGCGAATGACGCGTACATCGCAAGCCTTTACAGCTACAACCTCGCGAAAATATCTTTGGCAAGGGCCATCGGAGTCGCGGAGTCCCGCTTCGCAGAGTACTTGAAAGGCGACCTGAAAGGAGAATAAGTATGGCTGAACAAAACCAGGCATCCAATCCACCGCAAGTTACTCCACCTGTACGAAACGTGCCAGTGGGCGATTCCGGTGCAGCTCAGACGCCGATTCCGGCCTATCCCAGCAGGCGCTCGCACAAGCGTCTAATACTTCTTGCCGCGCTGGCGGTTCTGGTCATTGGCGGCTTTTTCCTGTGGGTGTATTTTTCCCGCTTCGAATCGACGGACGACGCCCAAGTGGACGTTCATCTTTACCCCGTCAGCGCTCGCATTTCCGGATATATCCAGAAGGTCAACGTTGAAGACAACCAATGGGTCGAGGAGGGTTCTACGCTCGTCGAAATCGATCCAAAAGACAATGAAGTGGCATTGGCACGAGCCCAGGCCGTACTGGACAATGCAGACGCCGCCGCGGAGAGCTTGAATATCGACGTGCCTATATCTTCAGTCAATTCATCCAGCCAACTGAAGTTCACGTCCTCGGATATTCAGAATGCCCAGGCAGCCATCAAGGCGGCGGAAAAGGAAGCCATGGCTGCGCATGCCCGCGTTGTGGAAGCTCAGGCGGAAAATGTGAAGGCGCAGGAGGATGTCACCCGCTATCGTCAATTGATCGCGCAAGACGAGATACCCAAGCAGGTCTACGACTATGCGTACGCCGCCGCCGCGACCGACGTCGCGGCCGTGGCGGCAGCGGAGGCGAGCGAGGCCGCCGCGCTACAAGCGGTTCAGGAAGCGCACAGCCGTCTGATTGAGGCCGAAGCACGGCACGAAGACGCTCAAGCGGGCCCGCAGCGCGTTGCCTCGACGCGCGCCAAAGCCCTAGCTGCCGTCGCGGACATACAACAAAAAAGAGCCGCGCTTCAACAGGCCCAGTTGAATCTGGGGTACACCAAAATACTGGCTCCCGTAACCGGCGAAGTCACGAAAAAAGTAGTTGTCGGATTAAATGTAGAGCCCGGAGAGCAAATGCTTACCGTGGTGCCCTTGGATCAAGTTTGGATTACCGCGAATTATAAAGAAACTCAGCTGAAGAACATGCGCGTGGGTCAGAAAGCTGACATCGAGCTTGACGCGAACGGGCGTACCTACCATGGGCATGTTGATAGCATCGCGGGAGCGACGGGACCTCTGTTCAGTTTGCTGCCCCCGGAGAATGCCACGGGAAACTACGTAAAAATCGTGCAGCGCGTGCCGGTGAAGATTGTGCTGGAACCGGGCGAAAATCGTGACCATCAGCTTCGCCCCGGCATGAACGTAGAAGCGACGGTGTACTTGAAATGAGTTCCGAAGCACTCAGCCTCCCGATGGAGCAGGTTCTCTGGCGTCCCAAGGTAAATCCCTGGCTGATCGGCGCTACCGTATCCATTGCGGCATTCGTCGAAGTTTTGGATACCAGCGTCGCCAACGTTGCCTTGCCTTACATCGCCGGGGGCTTGGGAGCCAGTTACGACGACAGCACATGGGTACTCACTTCCTACCTCGCGGCAAACGCCATCATTCTTCCCATGAGCGGTTGGCTCGCAGAAATCATCGGCCGCAAGCGCTATTTCATGTTCTCCCTCGCTATTTTCACGGTAAGTTCCCTGCTGTGCGGACTCGCGCCGACTCTGCCTATATTGTTGTTCTTTCGCGCTCTGCAAGGCATTGGTGGCGGTGGCTTGCAACCGATGGCGCAAGCCATTCTCAACGATTCTTTTCCTCCGGAAAAACGCGGCGTCGCGTTCGCGCTATACGGCATTTCGGCGGTTCTTGCTCCGACGGTCGGGCCGATGCTCGGAGGCTGGATTACAGACAACTATTCCTGGCGTTGGATCTTTTTCATTACCTTGCCTCCAGTTCTTCTGGCTCTCTATTTGACCTATACACTGGTAGAAGATCCACCGTTCCTCCGTCGCATAAAACGCCGGGGGATCCGCGTGGACTATATGGGGATATCCATGTTGGCACTGGGAGTTGGATCGCTGCAGGTGCTTCTGGATAAGGGGCAGGAAGACGATTGGTTGGGCTCGCATTTCATTACCACCCTCGCGATAACCGCAGCAGTTTGCTTGATCACACTGGTCATCTGGGAATGGTTCCGCAAAGATCCCATCGTTGACGTCCGTATGTTCAAGAGTTTTAACTTCGCCGCGGCCAACGTGATGATGTTTATGATGGGCTTCATGCTTTTCAGCACATTGGTGTTGATTCCCGAATTTCTACAGACTCTGATGGGTTACACCGCCGGACTCGCAGGTCTCGTTTTGTCCGGAGGAGGAGTCGTCTTGCTGGTGATGATGCCCATAACCGGCCGGCTTACCGCGAAGATTCAGGCCAGGCACCTTATTGCACTGGGATGGCTGTGCCTTGCCGTTGGACTGTTCTATTCGGCTCACCAGCTCGATTTATTCGTCAGCTTCCGCTTTGCAATGTGGCTGCGGATCACGCAAGTCGTGGGTGTCGGATTTCTTTTTGTCCCCATCACCGCGGCAGGTTATATCGGAATTCCTCCAGAGAAGGGCAACAGCGTTTCCGGAATAATCAATTTCATGCGCAACATCGGCGGCAGTATCGGGACCTCATTAGTAACCACTCTGATCATCCGGCGCTCTCAGTATCACCAGCAAATCCTCGTCGGCCATGTCACTCCGGATACCCCTGCATATCGTTCGGCGCTGCGTGGCCTGAGCTCTGATATCGCACATTCCGGGCTTCGTTCCACGGACGCGCACAATCAGGCTGTTGCCCGGTTCTACGGCTTAGTGAATCAACAAGCACACGCGCTGTCATATATGGACACATTTTGGATTCTGGGCGTGCTCTGCTCGCTCATGTTCGTTCTCGCATTTTTCTTGAAAAAGAATGATCCAGGAGCCGGCGGAGCTGTGCCAGCCGGGTAAGGATACGCGCAATGATTCGAGCAATCACAATTGAGCGCGAGTTCGGCTGTGGCGGCTCCGCGATTGCCAGCCTGCTCGCCCATCGACTCGGCTGGAAGCTGTGGGACCACGAACTAACTGAGGAAATCGCACGACTGACCAATAGCACGCCGCAAGCGGTCGAGAAGCGGGAATGGAAAGATGATCCTGCGGTTTATCGCGTCTTTAAATCTTTTCTCAGGGGAGCATTCGAGGGAGCCCTGCCGCCAACCGATCGTCTGGAATTGCTTGATGCGCGCCGCATCGCCGCCGTTTCCGAACAGATGGTCAATCACGCGCTTTCTGCTGGCCCCTGCGTCATTGTTGGCCGCGGCTCGCAATATTTTCTCCGCAATCGCAAGGATGTCTTCCGAACATTTCTCTATGCTTCGCGCGATCATAAGATCCACAGACTGATATGTGCTGGCACGCCCGAGCGTGATGCAATCGAACAGGTCGACACCATCGATAGAGATCGCGCCGCGTTCGTTGAGAAATACCTCAAGCTGAGCTGGCCAGGGCACCACCTCTACAACGCGATGTTCAGTACAGAGATGGGTGAATCCTATGTCGTGGAAATACTGGCTTACTGTGCACAAGGGGTCCCTAGCTAGAGACTTCGATTATCTCGAATTCTCATTTAGCCTCCCCCGCATCACAATTTATTTGAATACCCGATTTCCGGGAGGAGAGCCGAAGACCTCGATCCCACGTGGCCGGAAAACGCGCTAACCGTACATTGCCGTTCGGATAGGTGTTGATAACAGGGATTATCACTAGCTATCTCAATCTGAGATAGATGGTGGGAAGAGGATTTATCAACATCTATCCGGACCAACGCGTCTTGGCACGTTAATCGGACAAGTCAAATTCACTGGGGAAGAAATGCAAATGCGCAACAGAGGAAAACTCTGTGGCGCATTGGGAAATATGTTCGGAGCCAAGAGCGACGGCCGCTCAGCAGTCTGCGGGATGTAACAGCGAGCGCTGCGTTCAACTACCTTGTGGAAGGCGCTGACCTATACGCTTCCGCATCACCAGCGCGATTCCGATTCCGAGCAGCAAGAGTGCACTGCCACCGGGCTCTGGCATAGGGACACCGCCGCCACCAGGCTTGAAAGATAGATCCCCCGTCTCAGATAACCCGAAACCAGATGGGTCTGGCGGTAGCATGGTGATGACAGGGCTGGACACACTGCCTGGACCGCTGGTGACTGAGTTGTCGAAGATGAAAAAGGCGTTATTGGATGCAAGCCAGGAGTAGGAGTCAGTATCCAGCCAGCCAGCAAGCAGGGTGAGGTCGACTGTTTGAGAATTCCAAGTGATGTCGAGCGTGGGGGTGGGGAATGTGACGTTTGGCGCGGTAGGCGTCGGGACCAAACAAGGCTGCCCTGGAGCCGGATTATTGTTATCCCTGGTGCAAGTGAAGGTGACGGTATCGGCGAGGGCGCGGGGCGCAACGAACGCCAGAACTGCCGTGAGAAACAATATAGCTTTGCGCATTGTGGAACTCCTGTCGCGAACGCGGTCGGATCACAGACGGGGACCCACTGATGGCCTGCTTCGGCGGTGCAATCCGCCTTCCAAATGCGATTACGTTGAGGGTAAAGCGATTAGTCTTAATCACCTCTCTCAATACTACAAAGTTTTGCACATAACATGAGAATACCTGTCGAGAATAGGGATTATCACCACCTATCTCAGGATGCAACCGAGCGACACCCCAATCCCTTCGCGGTATGAAACCCGCTAGAATCAGAATCCGAAGAGAAATCCCGCGTCACGCAGAGGAGGTTCAATTTGAACTGGAACAGATGGATTCGGCAGTCCCACCGCTGGCTGTCCATAGTCTTCACAGTGGCCGTCATAATCAACGGCATCACTGTGGTACAGGGGAGGTACAACAACAGGCTGGGCCTATCGGCAGTGGCCATACTCGCCTTGCTCCTGCTCACCGGCCTTTACTTGTTCGTGCTTCCGTATGTCAACAAGTTGCGGGGATAGGTGTTGCGAACAGGGATTATCACCACCTATCTCAGGATGAGATTGCTGGTGATGAGAGGATTTATCAACATCATTGCAGCTTCGCGTACTCCGCCTTCGCTTGCTTCAGAATGGGGAGGTCAGGGTCGGCGTCTTTCCACCCTGCGAAAAGAGCCTCATAGGCTACGCGGCTTTTGGCGACGTCTCTCTGCATTGCGTAGGCACGGGCCAGGCCCAGTTGCGACACAGCAAGTATGGAGCTCAAAGGTGACACTCCGCGATGCGCCAGAATCGCACTGAATTCCCCGGCTGCGTCGTCGGGGCGCCGAAGACGAAGATACGTCAGGGCACGGATATAGTTTGGCAGGAACTCGGCCACCGCGCCGAAGTCAAAAGGCTTCACCCGATCAAGACTGCGCACGGCAGCGTCAGCTTGACCAAGACTCAACTGAGAAGCGGCGAGGATAAGCGGTGTATCCAATTCATTCAGAAACGTATCCGCGGGAAACTCGTGGAGCAGGTCGTTGATGATCTTCTGGGCTTCGCGTTCCAGGCCGTTCAGGACCATCACTCTGGCTGCGCGTTGCTTGACTTCCTTTGCGTCGGACAACTGTAGCGCATGGCTGATGGTTTGCGTGGCAGCAGAACCTTGACCGTACAGAGTTTCGCCCCGTGCGAGATCGAGGAGCATGCTGGCCGCGGCCTCCGACATGCCAGATCCGGCCGAAATGTTCACACCGTGTCGCACCCGCTGGCGCGCGCTCTCCAGACGCCCATCGTGGAGATCGATCGCTGCCAGGAAAGAGATTACATTCGGCTCGTCAGCGTTCTGTTCCATCCAGTTTCGTTCTTTTTCGAGCCTCGCTAGATCGGACCGGAGCATTGCAACGTCGTAGCGCTCTCGGTGGTCATGGAATCCAACCGCTTGATCGGCAGGAATGCGCCGGAGGAAAGATTCCGCCTCGTCATAGCGGCCTTGCGCGCGCAGCATGACCGACAAGTTGGAGATTGCGTGTGGAAAATTGGGAAAAAGGTCTGTGTTCTTCCGAAACTCAACAGTCGCTTTTTCGTACATACCGAGATCCGCGTAAACTCCCCCTAGCTGATTGTGGGGTGCAAACTCGTTCGGCTGGAGCTTTTCCCAGGTTTGTAAGGCCTCAATGGCCCTATAGAACTCTCCGGTGACTTCCATGTAGTAACGCGCTTCAATGCCCGCCTTTTCGTTCTCGGGAAGCTTTTCGCGTAAGTCGAAGGCGTGCCTGGTATCGTCCGCTGACCGCTTTGCTTCGTGCAGGTTGTAATCCGCAAGCGACAGCATGTCCCAAGCATCCACAAAACCGGGATCGAGTTCGGTCGCGCGACGGAGCATCGCGGCACTTTGCTTGATCTGGTTTTCGTAGAGCCGGTCGCCCATAAGGAAAGCCTTGTAGGCTCGCAAGGAAGCCGTAGGCAAAGGAGCCGGCGCGTTGGCGGAAGTGTTGGCCGACTTGCCGGAAAGTTGAAGACGAATGGCAGAAGCAAGGTGACTCGCCGCGACCATCACGTCGTCGTTGCTCATTGCCTCACCATGTTGTTGAGCCACAATCCGGCCTGAGCTGCATTCCCGCACGGAGACATCGAGGACATAACCGTTGCCCTGCGGCCTGATTTCTCCATCCGTGAAGAAACTCTCTTTATTCCGTTCGCACAGTTGCTTGGCGAGCTCGGCAGTGAATCGTTCATCCGGACTCTTTCCGGTGCTCTGCAACAATTTCGCTAGGTCTTCGGGGGAGGAATCCACGACTCGAACAGCAGGGGAGCGCATCAATTCATTGCCGACGATGTCGCGCAGCACATCGTCGAAGACGGAGTCATTGGTGAAGTTGGCAAACTCCGCGACGTATAGCGGCGCGCGGCCATTCACGGGCAAAACCGGCCGGGAGCGGTACTTGTAAATTCCAACACCGGCTACGACTAGGACCACAAAGGCTGTCGCCAAAATCATCCATCTGCGGATGCCCGGACGGGGATGC
>Ga0210387_10003505_pt1 | contig 12051 bp, 10 predicted proteins | sample IncBWC7OmetaG_FD_160108 | JGI IMG/M metagenome (GOLD analysis project Ga0210387, IMG submission 160108) | Forest soil microbial communities from Barre Woods Harvard Forest LTER site, Petersham, Massachusetts, United States - Inc-BW-C-7-O ... | reverse complement strand
AGGTGGCGGCGCGCTGGTGGGGGGCGGCGTGCCAGGTGCGTGGGGGTGCGGGCCCGCGAGAGATGAGGGCTGGGGGATAGAATGTTGGGTGTGGCACTGAGGGGAGGGTGTGTTTGGGATGGCTGCACGATTTGATGTCAGTGCGCTTCTTGATATGAGTGGACAGCATACATACCTTCGTGGAGGGGTGGGTCCGGGGACGAGGATAAGGGCTGAGGGGGGTGCGCGGCGGCGCATGATGTTCAGGATTCGATGATATATCTGACTTGACTACTAGAGCTTATAAGATGGAAAGAATGTCGTTTCGAGCAAAGAATTTATCGTCTGTGGCAGCTGGCTGGTCATTATGGAAAAGACTACGGCCAATGAAAAGTAGACTCACAATAATGATCAAGAGTGTTCACAGGAAGGCCAAAGCAACCAGCACTATTAGCTTTTAAGACGTATGGACCAAGTAAAAACAGAAGAATGAAGCTTTGGCACTGGAAGAGCCTCAAATTTCATATGTTTGTTGGTGGCCCGCCGCCTAGGACAATGATGATCAAGAAGCGATTGCAACCAGCAACTTCTAATAACTAGCCGGAAGATATTCTTCGGTCACGTGTCCTGCAAGTAGGTTGCGGACTCTGTGTGGTCAATTCAACAGAAATGAGATAAATATTCCGCCTGTTATTTACATGAACAACACAATGTTGTAATGAAATGAAAATCGGGGAATATGCATGAAGTCGAGAAGTATACACAAAAACAGTAAACAGTTGGGTTGTCGTTGAAGCCATAATTACACGCCGCTGAAGCGAAAGTCCACGACAGTATTATGCCAAGTCATCCCTCACCGGGCGGTAGTACTTCATGAGTTGGCTTTTGAATGCTATGTGATGTGACAGTGACAGGTTTGGTGAGCAGATTGATGGCGGGGGTGATTGATAGCAGCGTACCATCAGGTGCGTTCCAGAGCGCAGCCGCATCAGGGTTGAGCGGCGATGCATTGTTAGGCTCTGAACATCGCCATGTGTGGTCAGTGAGGGAATTACTGCGCACGCGGGGCCATGCTTACCACCAAGTAAGGATTGCAAGGAGATGAGAATGGTTTGCACGCTGTAAACCGCAGACCATTTGTCCTACACAATATGTCGACAACGAGTGCAGAATGAAACTGATTGACGCATACCTGTAGAATATCTAGGCAAATCGTTCCGACTGTGATGTCAACATTGGGATGGTAGCAGGGAGTGTCGAATTTGATGGCAGGTGCGACATAAGGGTAGTTTGAGGGGAATGAAATGGAAATTCTAAAGGTCAGGCCAGCGTAGATCTATGGAGAAGGCGAGTTAGTCTGTGACCAGTGATACAACTAATTTCTGTACCGTTCCCACTGGTCCTTCGATTGTGCCAACCCATTCGAAGAGGTTTCCATCATTTTTTGGGAATGCAGACTAAAGTAGCCCAGCGAGGTGAGTTATAGAATGGAGGAAGACCAAGTTTGACGATGAGACTGACTATGCCGGGTGATGAGGAAAGCTATGCGGAACCGCGTTAAATATTGCGTAGCGACAGCAAAGAATATACTCTCATACCATCAATGTCATGAGTTCATTACTAAGTCTACATGGCAAGGGTAAATCGGGTGTAGAGGAAGGAAAGACAATTTCGTACCGTTTCGCGACGCTCCCTGCTACTTGCTGAGTCGAGCCTGCCACACTCGATTTCTGGGGGGCGCGAGGGGGGGCCAAGGAGGAAGTAAGCTGCTCCATTGTCGCGATATCAATTAATTACAAAGAGAGATGGTTGAGAACGGCAAAAGAAAAGGTGGGAGGTGGAAGCGGGCGAGGTGAAGTTGAACTTTGATGGCGCGCGAAAGTCACGTGGCAGATGTCAATATTAATATTAATTAATTAACTAATTATTAATACATAACTTTATTGTTGTATTTATTTCATTTTAAAAGCTAGAGGAAACTTGGATAAATTCGCTGGACTTTGAGGTTGATTTTGCAAGGCGGTAAATACTTGAGAGTAAGAATAACAATGGCGGAAGCTGAAGCGCTGACGGGTGGAATTAGCCGATCAATCTAGCCGTGTGAAAGTGAATTAGTGATGCGGCTTGTGCTAGTTAGTGCCTCAACAGCAGATCCCACTCCTGCTCATCGTTGACCATGTCCACCAGCTTTTCACCTTCACCAGCGGAGCTTGCACTCGTTTCTCAGATATTTGCTCAGTCAGACCCTCAGAAACTCGGCGTCATCACCGGAGAGGTCGCGGTCAGGGTGTTCGGTGGCGCGAAACTTGCCCCAACTGTCCTCGGGGAGATTTGGAGTATCGCAGATGAGGATAACAAGGGATGGCTCCCGAAGAAGGGGGTGGCCATTGCTGTCCGACTCATGGGTTGGGCACAAAAGGGCGAAAAGGTAACGCAGGCTTTGGTTAATAAACGTGAGTTTTTGACTGTCAGTATAATGGAGGCGTTGGTTGAGTTCTGGTCTGCAGCTGGCCCTTTGCCGATTATTGAAGGCATCTCAGTGGTAGCCCAACATAATACTGGCATGTCTATGCCTAAATCTCCGCCGCCCGGTCTTCCACCATTCACACCTCAAGACAAGGCCAAATTTCAGAACATGTTTCTGAAATCCGGTCCTACAAACGGCCTTTTGAGCGGTCAGTCGCTATCACAGCTCCTGAGTTCTTCCTGATTGTCTGATTCAGATTTCTGCAGGTGATAGAGCTCGGGACATTTTTGTAAAATCTAAGCTCTCCAATGAGAACCTTTTGCAGATATGGTCCGTGGCTCAATCCTCTCGTTGATTACATTTCATAATCCTTCCTTACTTTAGGAACCTTGCGGATACCCAGGATCGGGGGGCTCTCGACTCGACGGACTTCGCCATCGGAATGTACCTTATTCAGGGTCTAATGTCCGGTCAACTTTCATTTGTACCCTCATCCCTCCCACCCGGACTCTATCAACAAGCAGGGGGAAACCCCTCAAGTAACCAAGGTAGCATCAGATCGCACACAACAGGCAACAGTGGCTCCTTTAGTCCTCTAAGCAGTACCTTCTCACAAAGCCGAGGTCACATCCAAACGCACAACACAGGTCAACAGATGCTGCAACCCGAACACACGGGATTTAGTTCCCAGAACAAGCCCGCAGCACCTCGACTTCCTGTTAGACCCAACCCTGCCTTTGGAACCGGTGCGTTTGGTTCCCCACCAGGAAGTTCGCATATGCAACGATGGGACGTCACCGCCGCCGAGAAGGCTAATTCTGATCGGTATTTTGAAAACCTTGATCCTCAGAGAAGGGGATTTATTGAAGGCGACGTGGCAGTTCCCTTCATGTTGGAATCCAAACTGCCTGGAGAAGATTTGGCTCAGGTTTGGTACGTCATACCACGTTTATTCTCTCTTGCTTTGAGGGTAACGTCCATTCATTCAGGGACCTCGCTGATATCAACGGTGATGGCCGCCTCACTCGGGATGGGTTTGCTGTCGCAATGTACCTCATCCAAAAGAAACTCGCTGGAACTGACATTCCCACCTCCCTCCCACCTTCGTTGATACCCCCTTCCATGCGCACGAATGGTATGTCGCCGTTCTCTCCTCCTCAAATGCAGAAGGTGCAGGAGCCCGCGAAAGATCTCTTTTCGTGGGATGATACGCCCCCGCAGTCAGCTACCGCTTCCCAACCGACTGGTGGGAACTCATTCAATACCTTGCAAATGCAGCAGACCGGTCAACACCTCCCCGGATTTACCCCACAGCCCGCGCCGCGTCCAACCCGCGATCCATTCGGTTCTTCTTCGGCTTATGCTGCACCCGGTAGGTTTATGTCCGCTCAGTGTTCGCAGGATACAAGTCTGACACTGATTTGGCGTAGTTTCACACGCAGATCTGTTAGGTGATGATGACGAAACAGGAGCCACATCGCCCGCCCTGCATGACCAGTCTGCGGAAATAGGAAACGTGCAGATTCAACTCAACTCAACCAACCGATCTTTAGAGACGGCTAAAACCGAGCGTGCTTCGGCGGAACAAACACTTGCGAACCAGGCCGCCCAGCTTTCTACGTTGCAAACCCAGCTTTCCTCAGCAAAGGCGGCGTATGAGGCTGAGACCAAGCTGCTGTCAACTCTTCGAGAGCGGCACTCTACTCAAACCGCTGAAATCCAGAAAGCAAGAGAAGAGCTTATCAGAGCCGAGAGCGACCTGAGTGCTGTCCGAGTGGAGAAAGCTGAGGTCGAAGGAGCATTTTTGCGTGACAAAGAAGATGCGAGGGACCTGCATCGGAAGATGGTCGAGGCTGGCCAGCAGGTCGAAATGCTGAAGTTGGAGGTGGAGAAGGCGAAGAAAGAGGCGAAGCAACAGAAGGGGCTCTTGGCGATAGCGAAAAAGCAGCTGAGTTCGAGGGAGACTGACAAGGTCAAGGTGGAGAAGGAGCTTGATGAGGTTAATAGAGAGGTCACTGAGGTGAACAGGGAGAGAGAGGAGGCGGAGGCGAACCTTGCGAATGGGACTGTGATGGCTAAGCCGGATGGTCCTGAACGCGAATTGTCCTCAGATTCTTTGACTTTGGCTGCATCTCACACATTACCGGTCTCACCAGATCCGGCCAGTCCGGTGGGAGGATCAAGCGTTGGGAAGAGCAACAACCCCTTTGAGCGGCTAGTTATGTCGTCTGAGCATTCAACTCCTCGTTCACAATCACCGTTCTTGCCATTCGCTGGCGCACCAGTACCGACGCCCACCGTCGCTGGGAACGGAGTGCCCATAGAAACTACCCCTGACGATGTTTCAAAAGCAGACCCTTTTGGCTTCTCTCAGGTTTTTGAAGCAGAGGAGCATGCCGGTCCTCTTCACGATTCTCAAGTAGTCAACGAGGAGACAGAGACATCGACGCCCAAGTTACCACTGGCGAACATATCAGTACCGATCCCCATGGCTGCTCCAGCAACCGAAGCATCCATTTCTCCGACCACTGCCAGCGAAAGCGAGCACTTCACTACACCCCCCACCACAGTAACTACTACTCCGATACCACAAAATCCTGTTGCTAGTGCTGCGGCACAGTTCCCCGCCCTCGATGGTTCGGCTTCTCCGTTCCCCCCTGTTGAAACCAATATTCCAGGCCATTTCCCTGAACCCGAGACGGACCTCGCAGCCCAGCTCAAGGAACTCGAGGCTGACGAGTCCGACAGTGACAGTGAGGATGAGGATGAAGTCCCACTGGCTAGTCTTGCGAAGGGGAAGGACAAAGCGGAACCTAATGCTTCAGCTCCGGCGACCAATGGTACAGCAACGAGTGGTAGCATTGCACCATTGGATCTTTCGACCACATCTTTCGATGATGTCTTTAATGTGACTCCGCCGACTATTGCTGCTTCCAGCCCATCTGTGCAACCTTTTGTGGCCGACGAGTCCAAAGATGCTTTCGGTATACCTGCTGTGAATACAGGAAACGGTTTCGGCCCTTCCACCGCTGAGGCCATGACAGAGCCAGCTGCACCTGTGCTGGCGACGACAGTTGCTGGTGTCAATGCTTTCGATGAGGCAATGGGCAATTTCCCCAGTACTCTCGCTTCTGGAACTCCTCAATTTACATTCGAATCTGCTTTCGATGACAATTTTGATTTCGCCTCTGCGACCGCGACAGACGCACCGTTCCCACCAGCCCCTACTGCCATGAATGGACATTCTGTATCCCCTACTCGACTAACTGCAAACAAGAACGACGGCTTCGACAGCATCTTTACTACTCCAGCCATTGCAGCCCCGTCTCTCCCTCTTCGTGAACCGCAAAAGCCCACGGCTTTTGTTGATGCTATCTCTACCAGCCCTACTACCCAGCCAGCTATAAGTCAAACCGCTACAGGAGTATCATTCGATGAAGCTTTTTCAGGGTTCGAATCCGGACCATCATTAAATCTGGACAGCTCCTTTACATCTGCGGTGCCTGTACCGCATTCTGTCCCCATGGATTCTCCGACCCAGAAGCCATTCCTCGCTACATCCCCGTCATCCTTATCCAAGAGTGGGCCTTCTTCTCCCCGTCCAGCTGCCACACGACCTGGGTCATCCCCGCCACGGGAAAGGTCACCTCCGCCTCGTATTTCATCTCCGAAATCACGTCCTTCGGCCTCTTCGCCGAAAGAGACGCAGGAGAAGCTGAAAGAACCACCGACCCGTCACTCTAAGCTAAGTGTGAGTTGTTTCAGCCTTTATGATCGTTGTCGATTCTCAGTTGTAGTTTTTCCGCCAGATTCGCCTACCATTTGGTAAGAAGAAGAAACAGGAGTCACTGCCACCACCACCATCTCGTTCCCAGCATCTTTCATCGACTCCAGAGGAACCAACGAGTGCAACCTCACCAACTGCCGACGACGATGTGGAACCTGTCAAGCGACTCATGGCGATGGGTTTCAGCCGCGCACAGGCTGTATCTGCGCTCGAAAAATATGCATATGACGTGCCAAAAGCACTCGATAGTCTCCTTGGTGCACAGTAAAGGTATAATCGTAGTGTACTTTCTCCGCAATTTCACACGATCCACATGAATCTTTTCCTTCGCCTCCTCTGCTCTCAGGCCCGTTTCCTTGGAATACCTTTCCTTTCGAAATCTTATTATCTTCGCCCACCCATCTAATGTCGATTATCTTATCTGTGACCTGTGGAATCTTCTGAAGGTCGAGAGACCAACTGCCAAAACTTTGCCCAAGAATTAACTGAACGTAGGGGATAAACTTGGAAGAGAATTCCGAAAGCTATCAGTCAAGTTGGTTCCCAATGTTCGGTGAGCCGATGCTATAGTCCGAGACGGCTACGCAGTCGATTATAGAACAAGGACTGCATATACGATTGAATGAACAATTGAAATTGTATTTTGCGAGTCTGGGAGGCCTGCAGTTGACATCAAGATGATATCCGATCAGGTTGCACCAATGCCTCGTTCCTAATATTTAGTATCCGAGACAGATACAGCCATGTGCCACCACTTGGCGCAAATTGAATTTACGTGCCAACCAAGAACCTTTTGCCTCGGATTTTTCTCAGTATCATCGAGCATATGTTGGCTACGTCTGGTGTTCGTGTTGGGGTATTCCAGCTCATGCCAGTGGATGAATTTCAAGACATGGAACATTTCAGAGAGCGGCTGCAGCTGAAAGTGAAATGTTGTGCCCTAAATATCACCATGAGGTCAAAGATATTTGTTTGTGCCAAGTGGTGGTGCTACATGCCAGTGACTGGGCGATTTCGGTGCTCGAGCGTTAACCTTGGGCTCGGTGTCTTTCAGATGTTGGATGATCCCTGGAAGTCGGCGTCGGGAACGGGAGCCGGGTCTCTGATGTCTAAAGTCATTGAAGAGGATGAACCCAAGATGAACCTGGTCCGGGAATTCTACAGTGTGGTAGCTATCTCTTTATCCCGCTTCCGGTTTTGGTCTGCACCATGTCGTGCGAGGCACGGCGTTCAGTTGATTTCATCCTGAACTTGTTTGTTGCAGGAGGGTGAGGACACGAGTGACTGCATTTCTAGAATCCAAATGCCCGACCGGTCCCTGCACTCGGCATGCCATATGCATCTTTTGTATACGTATAGGGCGCCAATAAATTGCTTTTGCCAATGCATGCTCCGATCAAACCAGATGTCAAATACACTCTAATGCCTTTCGATCATAATACGGGTAAACAACCTCGAGTATTACCGATACATCCAGACAATTCAAATTCAGCGGAGCTGTCCCAAGGGCACATCCAACGGCTGGGAGGCCTGGCGGAGCCAATCCCTCCAATTTTGGTCTTTCTTACGTCTCCGAGCAACCTGCTGGAGCTGGGCGCTTGTGGGATAATGAGCGTGAAGAAAGAATGTGTATTTCGACATATCACGTCGTTGGTTGAGCTCGATAATGTTTTTACCCAAAGTCATGAACTGGGATACGTCGACCAAGTTATCGGGGGTGACCTGCAGAGACAGATCATCAGCTCTTGCGTAAAGAGTAGCCACACGGGCGTACCGCAAAAGGTGGAGAGAGTGGGAAGGTCTCGAGGGATCCATTGAAATTTACTTTCATTGACAAGCCACCATCCTCCGGCCACAGAGAACGATGCTCACAGATTAGCTGTTCGATGGATGTACGTGCGGATTTCCTGATGAGAACGAGCAACTCTGCAGACAGATAACATGCCAGTGACAAGCACAAACTCTCCTTGACATTCCTGAAGTAATTTTGTTCAGCTGAGCCTAAGATCGTGACTCGGATGATACACACTCTGTACTTCTAGTCCAGTTCGACCATTTGGATATCATATCAAGTTGATTTTGGTTCATGGAAAATTCAATGGTTATTGTACCCTCCGAAGCCGAGCCTTGTTGGATTGCAATGACGCGCATTTCGGGCCCGAAAACTGCTGCAGAGCATGTCACCCTCCGTTCGATTTGCAGGAGAGATACACTGACTTGAAACTGGGAATAAAACTTCTCCATCCTCAATGTCAGTCGCATTTTCATTGGTCATCAGTGGTGACCCAGTAATATTGGAACCCGACAGGGACAGCGTTGCCTGATCAGTGTCCACAGTCAAGTCTGACTTCGTACGTAGGCTATCCACAAGCGGCTTCGACTTCCACAGACGGGCCTGCTCAGGAGGTGTTAGATGCTCGATGATGACAGAAGAGGCCGGGAAAGGTTGCGTATTTAGCCCAGTCCCGCCATCGTCGTGCGTGGGTGAACCGGTGGTACCGAGCAGCAACAGCTGTGGTGAGCGACTAATTCGTGGTCGAACAACAGAGGCAGGACCTGCTTCTGAAGTCGAAGGGGTTCGTACTCGCTTCCGACTATTGACGCTTGCCACTGCAGTTAGGTCGGGTGTACGGCCAACGTCAACGGCTTCGGATGTTAAACTGTTGGAATGCCGAGAAAGAAATTGCCCATCGTTCGGCTGCTAATATCAGTCGTCGTAAGAGGGTACTAAAAGCGAGGGCGTCACTCACAAGTATTGTAAGACTCTCAGTCGACTTGGCGGTAGTAGCGGTTGTTGTTGTGTCTATCCTTGGCTGATCTGTGGCTGCTACTTCAGGTTGAGTGAGTGGCAGCGAAATATCCTGCATCGACTGAATCAACGAGTTGTATTGATTTACATCTTCACCGTCAGCAATCCTCTTCGAATCGGCGGTCCCTGCGACGTGAACTCCAGTAGAAAAACGTTCTGATTTCGCGGCATCCGTAGCAAGGTTGCCATCACCGATGTCAGGTGCGAATTCATGGCCAGAGGGAACGTCCCGAACGACATCGGCACGTGTACCATCATCCTGAATTTCCACTGGTGCAGTGTCCACAGGAAATTCAGACGAGCTAGTCGGGGTCGTCGAAACATGGCAGGTGGCCAATCGGGGAGACAAAGGATATACAGATAACTGTTCGATATCGGGGTCTTCTATCACGGAAACAAACGACAGGCTTTCGTCGGGAATTACAACAGCAGGCCCTTCCTCGTCATTGGCTTGGGTCACCGCGATTTCCTTGTGAATTGTTGAATCCTGTTGATTTGGGATCTCATCCATGACCTCGTCTTCTCCGGATGTTGTAGGATTCGCGGCCGAAACGGTCTCCAGGAAATATTCGATAGATGGCTGAGGAAAAGGCGCATCCTTAGGCTCCGGGGTCCCCACTTCAGTGCCTCGGTCTACAGGAACAGCGGTACTGTCAATGTCCATAGCTTCCCCGCCAGCTGAGGGAGACGGAGCTTGTGTTGGGGGAAACCCGAGCATCGTCTCGGAATCATTCTGTTGCTGAGGCTTCTGCTTAATCCCATCAGATCGCGATAAAACGGTGACGTGTTTAGGGGGTGATTCGGCGGAATCAACGAGTTTGCCAGGTTGCTCCGCAGTAGACAAGAACACCTTTGGGGAAATTGACGGTGTCTTTGGAGTAGAGGCCGATATAGGCTCAATTGCTGGCACTTCCTTGGGTTCCTGGGATGGCCGTTGTGATGACCCTTCTTCCTCCTCCGGGTTTCTTCTGGTGCTGATGTGGTCGATGGGTGACCTTTCTTCCTGAGTGGGGATAGCTGATGGAGGGCCAGTTGTAGAGGATGGAGGCTGGGTTTGAGTGTTTCCCTTCTTTTGGAGATAACCCTTGACGTCAAGTTCCAGAAGATGTGTAAGATCGGCTTTTATCTTTTTCTTCGCTTTTGGTTTAGCGACGGCGGGAGCGTTTGCTGTGAGAGTCGCGGATGGGAGCTGCGTTTGTGTGTCATTTGATGTGGAACAGACAGAAACTGAGGTGCATGGGTTGACTGAGAGCTGAGAGGGTGGGGAGACTGGGGAGATTGATAGGGCGGATGAAGGTTGATCTTGGGGAGGGATGGTGAGTAGAATTTGAGGTAGTGGGTGAGCCTTAGGGACCGAGGTCAATCATATTGATATCTGGATGGGTTTTGGGAAACGGAAGGATCGACTCACCACAGCCACAGACTCCGCCGCTTGCGTCGGCAGCACGGCGTGAGAACTATCATTGCCAGGCAAGGGAGTGGACTGAGAAGAAGGAACAGATGCATTTTTTGTTGGGGGACGAGGAGGATCCATTTCAAGTGCTGATGCTAGAGACGAGGAACTTGATTGCATCGGGAGACTTGGATCATGCGTCACATGTGCTACCGGCGGTAGGTGCTCTGATGTGTCTCCTGCACTAAACAACGCAATAAATGGAAATCAGATGAATGAATTGTGCACCATAAGATCCGTACCCAGATATAAACTTAGGAGGGGTAGGAGCAGGAGAGATCGAGCCAACTAGCGGTACGGATGCCAATTGAAGACGTGGTGCACTGATGCTATATAGAAGGAATTTAACCCGTGCTGGTGGGTGTGGAGAAATCAGAATAGGCGTGAATTTGAAGGCTAGAAGACAAACCTCGGAGCTCTTTCTCTTTGAAAAGGTTATAATACGGCTGAATGGTTCCAACGAGTCGAGCATATGGGGCTGTCATCGGATGATTGTGAAAACTCGAGATATGGAAGGGGGTGTTCGCATCAACGCCGACGGCTCGTCGAAGGGTCGCTTGAGCCGTCTGATGTTACATAGATCATGCTTAAATCGATCATGACTTGGAAGAACAAAGGAATAGATATAGTACCAGAAGCAGTTTCACGATCTAATATCCGTGGACGCGTAGGAGAATGAAAAAGAAGAGACATGGAGTCAAATAGAATTACGACGGACCTCCGGTCTTGCGTTGGAGTAATAGGCCCTCTCTGAACTCAACCAGACACTGAGTTTGTCTGCAAAAGTAGTGTACGTCGCAGGGTCATCGGAGGCAAGTTTTTTACTGTACAAGGGAAACAGTTTGTTATTATTTTGAGTGGCTTGTGATGTCGACGCCATCTTCAAGAAGGGCGAGTTTGGTGTGAGAGTCGCAGCCCAGGTGTATCACACAGAACTTGAAGACTCGAGTGGTTATTCTGTCACATCGGCGTGATTTAACCTCACGTGAGGGTGACTAACACCAAAGTTACAGTGTGACATGTGACGTTTAGTAACAACTTCTGCGTCACTTAAACAGGGCCTTCAACAGGACCTCAGTTTTAACTGGCAGTGATGACCAAGTCTGCGGCACCAAGCAGGGTACCATGGTGATACAGGTGTAGTCAGTCAAGCGACATGCATTGCCGCTTCTCATTGTTCTGGCGATGGTTCTGCGATAGCTTCAAGTTCAAGTGGTGCGTCAGGCCGAGCCAGATCATCGACTGTCGAAACAGACATCTGTCTGTGCAATTTCTTGCAAGTCAACTGTGCGGAGGACCTCCCTAGTGAAGTCGCGACGTCGTTAATCGTGGTCTGACCGGTGGCGAGGTCAAGATAAGCGAGGAAACGGTGCGACGTCGACGTCGACACATCATCGGCCATGAGTCTAGTTGCCATTGGAGTGCTAGAGCATAAAGTACATGTATCTTTAAGCACATTCATGACACCTCGAGCTCAGTTTCTGTACCTCGCATCACTATCCCCATTAATTTTTCAACGGCCCTTAAAGCTAAGCACAAACGAAAATGGCCCGGTC
>Ga0210387_10003502_pt1 | contig 12057 bp, 9 predicted proteins | sample IncBWC7OmetaG_FD_160108 | JGI IMG/M metagenome (GOLD analysis project Ga0210387, IMG submission 160108) | Forest soil microbial communities from Barre Woods Harvard Forest LTER site, Petersham, Massachusetts, United States - Inc-BW-C-7-O ... | reverse complement strand
GCCCTTCATCTCGAGCTTCTTGCCGGTTTCCTTGATCTGCGTGAGATAAATGCCCTCGGGAACCGTCTTAACGAGTTCATCGAACAGATGCACGATCTCGGGCCGCTTGCGCTGCAATTTCTCGATGATCTCCATGCGCGCCACCAGCCGCTGCTTGCGATTCTCGAGATCTTGAATGTCGGCGATCTGCGCATCCAGCTTTACGATCTCATTATGCAGAATGGTGTTCTTCGCGGTCTGAGCGTCGATCCAGCTGGCATACAGGATGTATTTGCCGAACAGCACGCAGACCACGCCGATGAAGGCGGCGGCGCCGAGGGCGACCATGAATTCGCGGCGTCGGACTTTACGTTCTTGTTCTCGCCAGGGAAGTAGATTGATACGCGGCATGGCTACTCTTTAGTCGAAGCTGCGCAGCGCTAGGCCGCAGGCTGTGAGTAATGCGGTGGCATCGCGCGCCACTGCTTGAGCTTTGGCCTTGGACGACACCTTCATGTTGCCGAGCGGATCACCTTTGTCCGCCGGTACGCCGACGCGGCTGGAGATGACATCGGCGACGCCGGGGATATTGGCGCAGCCGCCGCAGATCAATATTTGATCCGGCTGCGCGCGGCCGCTGCCGGAGGCCAGATAAAACTGCAGCGAACGGCTGACCTGCTGAGTCATGTCGTCGATGAAGGGATCGAGCACTTCGGGCTGATAGTTGCTCGGCAAGCCGCCTTCTTTCTTGGCGCGGCCCGCTTCTTCCATGCTGAGGCCGTAGGTGCGCATGATCTCTTCCGTCAACTGCTGGCCGCCGAAAGCGAAGTCGCGCGTATAAATCACGCGCATGTCGCGCAGCACGCTGAACGTCGTGCTGCTGGCGCCGAAATCGACCACCGCCACGGTGCGATCGACGCCGCCGTCCGGCATCTGATGGCGCATCAGGGCGCAGGCATTTTCCAATGCGAAGGCCTCGACGTCGACCAGGTGCGCGGTCAATCCTGACGCTTGCACCGCAGCCTGACGCTGCTCGACATTCTCGGTTCGCGTGGCGACGAGCAGGACATCGAGCATGTCCGGATCTTTTTCCGAGGGGCCCACAACCTGATAGTCGTAGCTGACTTCTTCCATGGGGAAGGGAATGTATTGGTCGGCCTGCATTTCGACCTGACCTTCCAATTCGTTGTCGCCGAGACTCTTCGGCATTTGAATGACTTTGGTGATCGCGGCGTCGCCGCTGATCGCGATCGCCGCGAGCCGGCTCTTCGCGCCGGAGCGTTTTACAGCGCGGCGAATCGCCTCGCCGACCGCTTCCGCGTCGACGATGGCTTTTTCATTGATGGCGTTGTGCGGCGTGGGTTCCGCTGCATAAGACTCAACGCGATATTGGCCACCCGACATCGTGAGCTCGATGAGCTTCACGGACGAAGTGGTTATGTCAAGTCCCAAAAGCGGACGATATCTTTTTCCTAACGACCACACAAATTTTTTCCCTTTTTGCTCAATACCTTGTAGGTCGAAACGCGTGCATGAGATTAGCTATGACAAGGAAACTTAGCAAGAAACTGTTAAATGGAACGTGAAGCCACTCACGGTAATGACCGCCTGGGCTGCCCAAGTCGGGAAAGTGAGACGTACGGCTGTTTCGTACTTCCTTTCGGAGGCGTCGATTCATTCATTCAGACCTCATGGCCTAGGGGCTGCCCTAGGCGTTTGGTTTATCTGGTCTGGCAACCCCGCTGTCCTTCGGTTGTCTAACCTCGAAGGATCGGTGGCTTTGCGTCCTCATCTTTCAATGAGTATGCCCATGTAACCGGCGGTAATATGCTGCCCATGTCCGCCGACGCAATAAGTTAGAACGGTTTTCTGTGCCCAAACGTTATCTAGTTCTCATATCGCGCATTTGTGCAGTTTTAGTTGGCCTAATAGCGCTAGTCGTCTTCGCCAATGTCTGTGCTTATGTTTACTTGAGGCCCGCCCTGCCGGACGTGGCCAGCCTTCGGGAGGTCCAGCTGCAGGTCCCCCTGCGGATCTATACGCGGGACGGCAGGCTGATCCAGTCAATCGGGGAGCAGCGCCGCATACCGGTGCGCTACGACCAGTTGCCCCCGAAACTGATCCAGGCCTTCCTGGCGACCGAAGACGACCGGTTCTTCCGCCATCATGGCGTGGATTTCCAAGGTATTTTGCGGGCGGCAGTGGCTGATTTACGGGCCGGCGGCATCCGCCAGGGCGCCAGTACCATCACCATGCAGGTGTCGCGCGACATGTTCCTGACCCCGCGCCGCGACCTGAAGCGGAAAATGAGCGAAATCTATATTTCCTTGCTTATGGAGGCCGAGTTCACCAAAGAGCAAATATTCTCCCTGTACGTCAACAAGATCTTCCTGGGCCAGCGCGCCTATGGCGTTGGCGCCGCGGCCGAGGTCTATTTTGGGAAGAGCCTGGATCAGCTGACCGTTGGCGAAATGGCCACGCTGGCCGGCCTGCCGACCGCGCCCTCGACGAGGAATCCCGTGGCCAACCCCGAAGCAGCCAAACAGCAGCGCGCCCATGTTTTGGGCCGCATGCTGGAACTCGGCTACATCAGCCAGGCTGAATACGATCAGGCCAAGGCAAGCCCCATGGAATCACGCCTGCACGGCGCCTCGATCGAAGTCGATGCGCCCTACTTGGCGGAAATGGTGCGCAACGACATGCAGAACAAGTATGGGGATGCGGTCTACACGGCAGGCTACAAGGTCTACACCACCTTGGATTCGCGTCTGCAGGCGGCAGCCACCGTGGCGCTGCGAACCGGCCTGCTGGAATACGACATGCGCCACGGCTACCGCGGGGCGAGCGTCAAAGTCGACATGTCGAAGCTCGCCACGCCGGCCCAGTTCGACGCGCAGCTCGAGGAGTTTCCCATCATCGGCGGCCTGAAACCCGCGATTGTGCAGCAGGTCGAAGCGAGGAGCGCCAAGATCTATGTGAAGGACCTCGGAGCCGTCACGTTGCCGTGGGAGAAGCTGCTTTGGGCTCGGCGCCAGCTGCCCGACGAGAAGGTCGACCGGGCACCGGCCCAAGCCTCGGAAATTTTGAGCCGCGGCGACGTCATTTACACCGTGGGCCGCCTGCCCGAATCCCTGCTGTTCGTGCAGGTGCCTGAAGCCCAGAGTGCGCTGGTGTCCGTCGATCCCAAGGACGGCGCGGTTGTGGCCTTGGTGGGCGGATTCGATTTCTTCCAGAGCAAATTCAATCGGGTCACGCAAGCCCGGCGCCAGCCCGGATCGGGCTTCAAGCCCTTCATTTATGCGGCCGCCTTCGACAAGGGGTTTACGCCCGCCAGCGTCGTGCTCGATGCCCCGGTGGTTATCGACGAAGAAGGCAAGGAACAGGCGTGGCGGCCAAAGGAATTCGAGAGCCGATTCGCCGGCCCGGTTCGGCTTCGCGATGCACTGGCGCACTCCAAAAACTTGGTTTCGGTACGCTTGATGCGCACGATCGGTGTCCAGTACGCCCGCGATTACGTGACCCGCTTCGGCTTCGATAAATCGCAGCTACCCGAGGACCTGACGCTGGCCTTGGGAACTGCGGAGTTGAGTCCCCTGCAGGTGGCCATCGGCTACTCGACCTTCGCGAACGGCGGCTTCAAGGTCAGCTCGTACTACATAGATCGCGTCGAGGATGCGAATGGCAACGTCCTGCAACAGACCAATCCGGCAATCGCCTGTGCGCAGTGCGGTCGTGGCAGCGATGGTCCCAGCCCTCGAAGCGCGGCCGCCGCCCGGATCACGTCGCTGGACGAAGCCCCGCACGATGGTAAGACACTGATTCCTGTGAAGAATCTAGCGCCGCAAATAATCCGGCCGCAGGTCGCGTTTTTATTGGCCGACATGATGGCCGATGTCATCAAGCGCGGCACGGGTCAGCGGGCGCGCACGCTCAACCGCGACGACATCGCCGGCAAAACCGGTACAAGCAATGATGCGCACGACACCTGGTTCAACGGCTTCAATGGCGACGTGGTAACGACGGTATGGGTGGGCTTCGACTCGGATCGTTTGTTGGGCGAGGGCGAGCAGGGCGGTCGCACAGCGATACCGGCATGGACCTATTTCATGAAGGAGGCACTGGCCGGCACGGCCAGGCATGGCGTCCCGATTCCTGATGGTATCGTCAGGGTGCGCATTTCGCCGACGACGGGCTTGCTGGCGGGCGCGGACGACCCCAACGGCATCATGGAATATTTCATCGAGGGGAATCTGCCCAAAGCCGAGCTGTACGAAGGGCAGAACCCGAACAACCCGGAAAGCGAGAAACCGATATTCTAGTGACCGATGGCTAAGATGACCGATGGCTAAGAAGTTTTCGCAGCGGGCCGAAGATCTCCGCCGCGCTCTGGCGCAAGAAGCCGCGCGGATCATGGCCGAGCACGGCATTGAAGATTTTCTGCAGGCCAAGCGCAAGGCGGCCGATCGACTCGGCGTCAATGACGTGGCGGTACTGCCAAAAAACGTCGAGATCGAGGACGCGCTGCGCGCGCACCAGCGCCTGTTTGGGCGCGACACCCATGATCACACCTTAAGGGAACAGCGGCGCATCGCGCTCGACACCATGCGGATTTTGGCGGAGTTCCAGCCTCGCCTGGTGGGTTCGGTTCTCACCGGGACGGCGACAAATTACAGCGACATCAATTTGCATTTGTTTGCCGATGCGTCCGAGTCGGTCGCGATTCGGCTTCTGGAAATCGGCGTGCCGCATGAATTCTATGAGCGGCGCGTCAAGATGGATGCTGAGCGCAGCGTGAACTACCCGGCGTTGCGATTCGAGGCCAATGGCCGCACGGTCGATGCGACGGTCTTTCCCATCGACGGCATCCGTCAATCGCCCTATTCGCCGGTCGATGGGCGACCCATGAAGCGCGCCGATACGCGCGAAGTGTCGGAACTGGTCGACGCGAACTAGGTACCCGCCTTGGCCTGCCACACCGCCAGCATGTCCGGCGAGCCCTGCGCCCGCACGCCGTTGTCGGTCAGAATGTCATCCGTCGCCGCAATCAGCGCCGGGCGGGAGAAAACCAACGCTTCTCCGCCCTTGCTGCCGAATTCAATCGTGACGAAAGGATCTTTGAGGTCGCGCAGCAGCGCCACCAGGTGCTTGAGGCTTTTCACTTGGGTGCCGTTCACGGAATACACCACCGAGCCCGCCGGGTTGGAATAGCCGTTCGCGAGTTTGTGCGGAAAGAAGGGCGAAGAAATGATCACCAGTTCCTCCAGGTCATCGCTGGGGGGATCGTAGGCCCGGGTCACCAGCGGACTTTTCACATAGCCCAGGACTCGCAGCAGGTTGGCGTTGTTTTCGAAGGCGCCTAGGAATTGCCGGGTCGCGCGCGAAAAGACCATCGGTCCATAGACAAAATACGACGGATATTCGCCGTGCAGATCGGACACCAGCGTCGGGTACTCGGCCAATACCGGAAGCTCGACTTTGAGCGGCTTGCCCGCACGCACGACGGTGAGCGGCAGCTTGCCGTCCTTCGTCACCTTTTGGATCATGTAGCCAAAACTCACCCGCAGATCCTTGTCGATCTTGACCATGCCTTGATTGTCGATGGGCGTGTCGCCGACCCGCGTGATCACGTCCCACTCCTTCAGGGGATACGCAGCGTCGGATTTGTCGGGCCGATGCACCACCATGCCTTCCACGCTCTTGTCCAGCTTCAAGTATTCGCGCAATGCCGGATTTTCCAAGGTCTGCAGGTCGTCGTGCATGCTGGCCTTGCCGACGTAATGGCCGCCGGCAATGTCCTTCAGGAACAGATCCACTTCCTCGTTCGGAATGATGTAGCCGATGTTCTGGCTGTCGCCGCCCAGCCGGCTGAACGCGAGGCCGATCATTTTGTCGCCCGCGATGGCGGGACCGCCGCTGTTGCCGGGATTGATGGCCGCATCGATCTGAATGCGCAGGCCCGACACCGGATAGTTGTAAGACGCGAACTCGATGCGCGACACGATGCCCTTGGTGATCGACAGCGATGAACCGCCGGTCGGAAAGCCATAGGCGAGCACGGGATCCTTGATTTGCGGCAGCTTGCTGGCGCGCGCCACCGGCGGATGGGTGTCGAAGAAACTCGGATCATCGAGCTGCAACACCGCCAGGTCGATGCCGGGGGCAATGGCGAGCACGGACGCCGACAGCTTGTCGCCGGCCGCATTGGCCTGAATCTGCACCTGGCTCGCGTACAACACGGCATGTGCGTTGGTCAGGATGCGCCTGCCCTCGATGACCACGCCCGAGGCAGTGGCTTCGCTGGGCGCCTGTTTGGTCCAGGGCTTGAAGGGATCCGGATAGCGCATGGTCGAGAAAATCTTGACCACCGAGTTCTCCAGCGCCGGTGCCGCAGCCTGATCGGCCGCATGCGTCGCGGAGAACGCGGCGCCGCTGAACAAGGCGCCGGCCGCCAACCAGGTCATTCGCGTGTAACTTGCCATGTAAATTTATTGCGTCCTTTATTTCGGTGCGTTCTATTTACCGTCGACTGAAAATGCCAGCAGCGTGTTGCCCGAATTGATGTAAACGCTGCCGTTCACGATGGTCGCGCCGCCGTAATCCAACGGACCGCCGGCGGCGCGCACGCCGTTTTGCGTTTGAAATGCTTTCGCCGTATCGAAATCCCAAAGAATTTTACCGTCGATGGTCGAATAGGCGCGCAGATGCCCATCCATCGATCCGGAAAAGACACCGCCCGGCATCACCGTAACCGCTTGCGATTGTCCATGCGAACAAGCGCCCTCGGTCCAGGAACAGGCTGGCGCCGGGGCCTTCGTGTGCCAACGCGCTATGCCGGTCCTGGGATCGAGCGCCCAGAGGCTGCCGCCGGGATTGCCGGGTTGTGCCAAGGAGCCGGAAAGGGCGACAAATAAACTGCGGTGATCGGCCGCCGTGCCCCAAGCGACCCCGCCGCCGTCGCCATCGGCGCCCAGCCGGTTTTGCCACAGGATCTCGCCGCCATGGTCGGGATCGAGTCCATAGACCGCACCCGATATCTGTCCGGCCAAAATGACCTCATTGCCGCTTGCCAAGGTCCGCAACACCGGCGGACTGGTAAAGCCCCCGGAAGCCGGTTGCCCCTTCTTGAGCTGTTTCACCCATCGCAGCTTGCCGTCGCTCAAGGCGAACGCGGCCACGGCGTCGGTGAGGGCCTGTTCGACCCCGGTCGTTGAGGGACCGGTGCCCACGTACAGCACGCCGCGCTTCGGATCGATGGTGGGCGAGGAGGCGATGGCGGCTCCAGCAGGTCCGAATTCCTGCACGCCCGCGCCGTTCTTGCGCGTGGGTTGCGGCTCCTCGAGCACGGTATAGCTTTTCCAGAGGACGCGGCCGCTGGCGATGTCGATGCTCGAAATGCTGCCGCGAAAGGTGCAGCAGCTGTAGTTGGGATTCGCCGAATTCTTGTCCTCGTTCGATCCCACCGCGACATACAGCCGGTCCTTGTACAAGGTGGGCGCGCCGATGATGCGCGCCGTCGGGTGTGTATCGACTTGGGTCTTCCACAGCAGCGTGCCTTTCTGAGCATCGAGGGCATACACGGCGCCGGTGTCGTCGCCGAAAAATGCGGCGCTGGGCGCCTTGATGACGTCCAGATGCGCCAGCGTGCGCTTCAACTTTCGTGGTATTGCCACCCGCTTCGCCTGGCCCAGCTCGCCGATGGAAACGGCCGTGCGGCTGCCGGCGGGCGCATCATAGGTCCAATAGGCGCAGCCGCTTTTGGCATCGAGCGCGTAGACGCGGCCCGACGAGCTTGTCACGAACAATCGGCCGTCGACCATGGTGGGCTGGCCGAATTCCGCTCCCCCCTGAAATCCAAAGGTCCATTTCAAGCTAAGTTTCGGCACGTCCATCGCGCGAATTGCCGGTTCCGGCTGGTAACGCGTATTGGAAAAGTCGCGGCCCCAGCCGTTCCATTGCACGCTGCCGACCGCCACGGGATCCGCGCGCGCGGCGCAAATATTTTTTTCGGGAGCCAATGCCGCGGGGACGGGCGCATCCTGGGCCGCGGCGGCAACGCTCCCGGCCAAAGCCAGGAGCGGCGCGTATTTCAAAACCGGAAACCACGCGTATTTCAAAAACAGAGGTGATACCCGCACGACTTAGCGCTTTTCGATCGGCTGGTAGTCTCGTTTGGTGGGACCCGTATAGAGCTGGCGCGGGCGGCCGATTCTCATGTGTGGATCCGCGACCATTTCGCACCAATGCGCCACCCATCCGGCCGTGCGAGCAATCGCGAACATGACCGTAAACATGGAGCGCGGGATTCCCAAAGCGCTATAGATGATGCCGGAATAGAAATCGACATTGGGGTAGAGCTTGCGCGACACGAAGTAGTCGTCTTTCAGCGCGATTTCCTCCAATTTGAGCGACAGATCGAAAAGCGGGTTATTGCCCTTGCCCATTCTCTCCAACACCCGATAGCACATGTCGCGGATGATCTTGGCGCGCGGATCGAAGTTCTTGTACACGCGGTGGCCAAATCCCATGAGCCGCACGCTGTCGTTCTTGTCCTTCACCCTGCCGAGGAACTTGTCGATGTTCGCCACCGAACCGATGCCGTCCAGCATGTCGAGCACGGCTTCATTCGCGCCGCCGTGCGCCGGGCCCCACAAGGCGGACACGCCGGCGGAAATGGCGGCGTAAGGATTCGTGCCGGTGCTGCCCGCGAGCCGCACCGTCGATGTGCTGGCGTTCTGTTCATGGTCGGCGTGCAGGATGAACAAAAGATCCAGCGCTTCGGCGGCGACCGGATCGATCGCATAGGGTTCACAGGGAACGGCGAAGAACATGTTGAGCATGTTCTCGCAGTAGCGCAGATCGTTGCGCGGATAGACGAATGGCTGTCCCAGCGTGTGCTTGTACGCGGCGGCGGCGATCGTCGGCAGTTTCGCGATGATCCGATGCGCAAAGATTTCCCGATGCCGCGGATCGCCGATGTGCGTGGTGTCGTGATAGAACGCGGCCATCGATGCCACCACCGCGGAAACCATCGCCATCGGATGCGCGTCGTGATGAAAACCGCGGAAAAACCCCAGCAATTGCTCGTTGACCATGGTGTGCCGCATGATCGAATTGGTGAACGCGTCGAGCTCAGACTTGGTCGGCAGCGTGCCATTGATGAGCAGCGTGGCGACTTCAAGAAAGCTCGACTTCTTCGCCAGCTGCTCCACCGGATAACCGCGGTACAAGAGCACGCCCGCGTCGCCGTCGATATAGGTGATTTTGCTTTCCGTGCTGGCCGTGGCCATGAAGCCGGGATCGAAAGTGAATACGCCCTGTTCCTTGGTCAGATTCGAAATGTCGAGCACATCGGGTCCGATCGTCCCGGAAATGGCATTTAGCAGGCTGGTCTTTCCGGTCGTGAGATTCTTGAGTTCGTATTTCGTGCTCATTCGCTGTGTCCGACGGCTATGATTCGATTGTTTCAGGCCGCAGCCTTGCACGGGCGTACATCGGAATCAAGCGCATACGTCGCCGAAGCGAGAACCCCGTCGCTGGGTGCGCGAGCGAGTTCGCTTTTGCATCTCAAGATGCGCGGCGTGAGCGCCGCGCGCGAGTGAACCAGCCCGCTTCGAGAAAAGCGGGCCGTCCGTTAGGGTTTTGCCGCGGTGGCAGTCTTTGCGGGCGCGGTTGCGTACTTCTTGCGGAACTTGTCGACGCGGCCGCCGGTATCCACAATTTTCTGCTTGCCGGTGTAGAAAGGATGGCAGTTCGAACACACTTCGACCTGCAAGTCTTGACCGATGGTTGACCGCGTCGCGAAAGTGTTCCCGCAGGTACACGTGACGGTGATCTGTTTGTATTCGGGATGGATGCCGGCTTTCATGAGAACCTCGTATTGCTGTTGCGGCAGAATCGAAGCGCTTGCTTTTTGGAAGAAGCGGCATCGCCACGCCTTGGACCCTTATTTGCTGGCGCGATCTTGGGAATCAAGGCCAAAAACAGGGTCGCGCATGATATGCCCAGTGCGGCTTGCCGACAAGGGCTTTCCATTGCACATATTTGTCCACAATAACTGTGGATAAGTCTGTGGATGGCATCCTGCTTAATGGACTCATTCGGCGCAAATTCGCGTAATTGTTGATTTGATCAAAAAATATACAAGCCGCTTTCATTTTATAATTCAATTACTTACAAGATGCATCTGACCTATTGCAGATGCAATGTGCTGTAGGTCTCACTTTGTGCGAGACACGAAGGCCGATGTGTATAAGCCTAAGCGAGGAAACTTACCTGCAGATCATTGAGGAAGCGCCGTCCCAGCTCGGTGGGGCGCCACCCATCCGCCTTGGGTTCGAGCAGGCTTAGGTCCCGTGCCCGAGCCATCTTTGCATCGAGATGGGCCAGCTCGAGCCCGGTGCGTGCGAGGTAGCAATCGCTGCTAAATCCATCATTTAGGCGCAGCGCGTTCAGCATGAACTCAAATGGCAGGTCCGCCACGGCGATGTAGTTGCCATCCCCCGCGCTGGGAGCCGCGCGGCCGATCGCTGCCTGATAGTCGCGCGGTTGCTTTGGCTTGACGGTGCGCAAGATCTTCTGCGGCAATTCCAAGCTCACCTTGCCGTGAGCGCCGGCACCGATGCCCACATAGTCGCCGAACAGCCAATAGTTCAAGTTGTGCCGGCACTGCGCCGCCGGCCTGGCGTAGGCCGACACTTCGTATTGCGCGTAGCCCGCGTCCGCGAGCAGCTTCTGGCCCGCCAGTTGGATATCCCAGGCCGCCTCCTCGTCGGGCAGCTCCGGCGGTCGGGAGTGAAACACCGTGCCGGGCTCGAGCGTGAGCTGATAGTAGGAAATATGGGCGGGCTGAAGCGAGCACGCGATCTTTACGTCGTTCGCCGCCTGCTCCAATGTCTGCTGCGGCAGCGCATACATGAGATCGAGATTGAAATTATCGAGCTTCGCCGCCTTGAGTTCCTCAACCGCCCGGTGTGTGTCGTCGGCCGAGTGAATGCGGCCCAACACTTGCAGCGCTCCCGCGTCAAAGCTTTGCGCGCCCAAGGAGACCCGATTGACGCCGGCCTCCGCATAGCCCGCGAATCTGCCGCGCTCGATCGTTCCCGGGTTCGCCTCCAGCGTGATCTCAGCATCGTCGGCGAAATCAATCCGCGCTTTGAGCTTCGCAAGCAGGCGTGCGAATTCTTCAGGGGCGAACAGGCTCGGCGTGCCGCCGCCGAAAAATACCGTGTCGATCCTGCGCCCCTCGAGGCGCGGCGCTTCCGCGTCGAAATCCCGGATCAAGGCATCGATATAACCCGCATCGGGCTGACCCGACTTCAACTGGTGAGAATTGAAATCGCAATATGGGCACTTGCGCACGCACCAGGGCATGTGCACGTACAGCGCCAGCGATGCATCGATCATGCGTGCCCCTTGAGGCTCGCGCCCGGCGACTCGCGCCCGATGTGCGCGCGCGAGGCCAGTTGCGCGCGCAGCGCCTGCATCGCCTTGCCGCGATGGCTCAAGCGATTTTTTTCCGCCGGCGGTAATTCAGCCGCAGTCTTGCCCAGTTCCGGCAGCCAAAAGTAAGGGTCATACCCAAAGCCGCCGCCGCCTCGCGGCGCTTCCAAAATGAAGCCTTCCCACTCAGCCTCCGCGACCAGCGGCGCGGGATCCTGCGCGCCCTCGATGAACGCCAGCGCGCAGCGGTAGCGTGCCCGCCGCTGCTCGCGCGCCACGCCCGCAAGTGCGCTCATCAGCTTTGCGTTGTTCGCCGCATCGTCCGCGCCCAATCCGGCATAGCGGGCCGAATAAATGCCTGGCGCGCCGGCCAGCGCATCAACTTCGAGCCCTGAGTCGTCCGCGACGGCCGCGGATCCGCTCAAGTTCGCGGCATGGCGCGCCTTGAGCAGGGCGTTTGCCTGAAAGGTCGCGCCGCTTTCCTCAGGTGAGGAGATGCCCAGTTCCCCCGAACTGGTCAATTCGAACGGCAATCCGGCGAGCAGGGACCGAAATTCGCGCAGCTTGGCCGGATTCGCAGTCGCGATGACCAGCCGCCTAGGGCTCACCGGGAATGCTCACCCGGGCACCGGGGCGCGG
>Ga0210387_10003501_pt1 | contig 12060 bp, 16 predicted proteins | sample IncBWC7OmetaG_FD_160108 | JGI IMG/M metagenome (GOLD analysis project Ga0210387, IMG submission 160108) | Forest soil microbial communities from Barre Woods Harvard Forest LTER site, Petersham, Massachusetts, United States - Inc-BW-C-7-O ... | reverse complement strand
ACCCCTGCACTTCTAAACCCAGCACGAGCGCTTCAGGGAGTTCTCCCAGGTAACCCGGACAGCATCGAGAGAATGCCTCGCGGAGTCATCTCACCACGCGCAGGCATGGGGTCCCTTCGGCTGTGCTCAGGGCAGGCTCTTCGACTGCGTTCTCGTTCGCGTTGGGAACGGCAACTTCGCTCAGGATGACAGATAGTGGGGAGCGGGCCAAAGATATGTGCTCCATTTCCCAATTTAGAACTTTCCTCGCCTCAAACCCGTTTTGGGACGCCCCGCCAAAAATCTTGTCAAGGGGTGCAAACCGACCATTTCCCGCCATCCCGATCATTCGCATGGAAATATAAATTTCGATTTCGTGTCTCACTTGCCTCTTCAATTTGCTATTCTGGAAATATAGAGACATTCAACAGGCGCGGGCTTATGTCCCGCGCCTTTTTGTTGTAACCACGGGCGCTCCGCCCGTGCAGCAGAAATATCCCAACAACTTAAAGGAAGGATCAAGCGCCGGCGCGAGCTGGCGCTTTCTTAATTTATGGCGACAGATTCCACCAACTCGCAGCAGCAAGGATTCGATAGAAGGTACGGGTATTCATGCGCCACGCGCACTGCCAAGCTTCGCGGTGAGATCGCGGAGATGGCATTCTTACTCAAGGCTTCGCGCTTGGGACTTTGCGTCTCGAAGCCATACGGCGACAGCTATGCTTACGACTTTGTCGTCGATTCGGGTGCGCGTCTGTGGCGAGTGCAGGTGAAGTCTACACAGAGAACGCGCGGTCGAGGATATAGCCTCACCGTCTCGCACTTCGAGTCGCGCGGCAACCCGCATTACACACCAGAGGAGATCGATATGCTGGTTGGCTACGTCGTGCCAGCAGACGCTTGGTACGTACTCCCGCTCGAGGTATTTCTGCCCCGCCGCCAGGTGCGCCTCTTCCCCAATGGAGGCCGCCGCGGTGCTGGCCTCTTCGAGGATTATCGCGAAGCCTGGCACTTGCTGACGTAGTCATGTAGCGCTGGAGCCTTGACGCGGCCACACCCTCTCATTACGAAGGTACGCTTGCCCTTGACACTGGGCTCCGTGCGAGAGAGACTGCAATTGAAGCTGCGAACTTGGGCGCTCTGCCCGGCTAGAGTGTAAAAGGCGACCGTGAGGTCGCCTTTGTTCTTGCGGAACCGCCCACCGGCCGTCTGGACAGCGAGCGTATAATCCAAGCAGAGGCGATCCATGTCAAAGCGAGTACGGATCAGTTTCCCGCTAAAGACCACCGCACAGATGGCGCAGAGGCTGGGCATTTCCGGCTCGCGGTTGGGACGTCTTCTTTCCATCGCCCGGGATGCCTCAGGCAGCAACGGCGGGGGATCAACGCGGGTGGCGTACAAGTCCAAGGGCCATGCTGTAAATTCCCGCACCGCACGACGCAGCAATGCCAAACGCACGCGTTGAAAAAGACGCGGTTTTTCTTAACATCCCGTGCGATGCGCAATTTGAAAGGCTTTACCTCGCCTACATTGTAGGATTGACCGTCTTAGGCTTTGTTCCTCGCGCCACCTTAGGAATTCCTTCCGGCGCCCGCCGGCTTGAGCGCATTCTTAATCTTCTTCAGTCTTGCCGTTACTCCGTTCATGATCTATCGCGCGTGCAATTGGACCGGCACGCGCCACGCACGCCCAGATTTAACATGCCATTCGAGCTGGGCCTCGCCGTGGCCTGGTCGGCGCAGAATCCCACAAAACATTCCTGCTTCGCATATGAGGAAGATTTGTACCGGCCACTGAAATCAATCAGTGATCTCAATGGCACGGATTTTCACATTCATCATGGCAGAGTGGAAGGCGTGATGCGTGAGCTGTGCAATGCATTTATTCGTACTCGCCAACGGCCCTCAGTGCCATTCATGATGAGCATTTATCGCAAGCTCAGACGCCGTTTGCCGCTCATTTTGCGTGATGCTGGAACCAGATCGGTATTTGAGGCCCGCGTCTTCGATGACATCTGCGCCGTGGTGACAGAGTTAGCCCGAAGGTAGCGGGCGATAGATTCTGCGATAGCCCAGTCTGGCTCGCTTGCGCTACGCGGAAGGCGCTGGCCGTCTTTTCCCGCCGAGCAGCATCCAATTGCTGAGGAGTACACGCCACTTGAAACCGACGCCGATATTCGACACAAACGTCTTTTCCCATGTCGAGCGCGGCCTGATCAAAAGGGAGGACTGGCGCACCTTGCTGCGCCACCGCCCACGGAAAGGCTGGCGCCTCAGCTCAGTCACAGCGCTGGAACTCCTCGCCGGTATAGAGACCGTTCCCTTCGCAAACATCAAGAACCAACTCAACCTAGCCTTCGATCTCTCGAATGGGCGCATCCTTGACGATCCGCGCCACCTCATATGCTCCGAAGTGTTACGAATTCCGCTTCCAGCAGAGTTCGAGCCGTTCGGCCACCTGCTGACCCGATACCTCGACGTGGCCCGCCACGCAACTTCCAAAGACGAGATATTGCGGAAGGAGGTCCGCTACAAAAGCACACTGACACACGGCCGAGGCAGAGCGGGCTTTCCACCCAACGTGATCACAGACGTCGTCGAAGGCCCAAAACGAAAATGGAAGCAGGAAGTCGAGCGGATCCTTACGCAAAACTACCCCAACTGGCGCGAGCACTTCATGAAGACCGGCAAGCGTATGCCCGCCGACATCCGCGAAGTCCACAAACCAACGCAGGCCTGGGACGCCCAACGGGCCCTGTTCGGCAAGTCGTTCCTGGAATGGGTCCACGCGGACCCGACGCCGGAAAATATCACCGACATCACCGCCAGGCTTTCAGCCGCCATCGACTATACGACCTTCGTGGCAAGGGAAGTCGTCATCAACAACTACTCCGTCGAAAAACACGATTCCGACGTGTACGACCAATTTCAGCTACTCCACCTTGCCCTGGATAGGTTCGTCATCGTGACGGCAGACCCCGACCTTTCCAAGAGGACGGCTCGGTCGCCACAAGCCAATCGCATCATGTCCTTCCAGCAATTCCTGGACGAAGTCCAATCCTGAAGCGACGGTTGCCCACATCACGCGGTGTTCGTTGTGTGGGTAAGTGGGAGGATTCTTCACCGAGTTAGACGTCGGCTCGACCATTTTTCTTACGTCTCACTCAAGCCAAAACCGGGCTTGAATGGGCCACCCCGCCGAGTATGGCTCTGATTGACAGAGACATCCGTGGGCGCTACGCTTTGCGGCATCGGAAAGAACGCGTCATGCCACGACGGGATTTGTCGAAGCTCACTGAAGAACAGAAAGATGCATTAGGTAAGGACCAAAACGACCTTATCAACCAGCGCCTAACGTGGTTGGGCACATTTTCATCGTTGTTGTTTGTTGCAAACGGTTACGGAAAATTTCCCATTCTGATTCCAATTGTCGGTTTCGGAATCGCATTGTCTATCTGGGTGGGCACGAGCGCCGCCAATGTTATGCTGGACGATTTAGAACGCAATGTGACCGGTGCGCGCAAACCTTTCATGCCGGGAACGTTCATCCCTCCGTTGTTCGGTCTCGCATGGGTAGCAGTTTTTGTGATGCATTTCACTTGCTTGAAGGGATAACCACCGGTTCTTTCAATTACGGAAAAAGGGGGAAGGAAATGAAGAAACATGTTGCCATTTCAATGCTCGTTTCGGTTCTACTGGCAGCCGCGAACGCCGTGGAATCCAAGCCGAAACATGTTTTCATTCGAGATTCAGCCTGCGACGGACAAGTATCCTCAACTATGATGGCGGCGCTCAGGCAAGAAATTAGAGCTTCCGCTGGGTATCAATTGGCTACTTCCTTGTCGGACACCGGGGGCCACGACGTCGTTATTACCGTCTACGTTGTATGCGTTGAAGGGACTTTGCCCACAAATTCGGAACATGTTGTCTCGATGGCTACCATCTTCGGCACGGGAACGTGTACGTTCGGAAGCTGCAACGTTACCAGCAACGAATCATCGATGGGAGCGTGGCTTTGCAGTGGGCATCAGGGTTCCAGTTGCGGAAAGGACATCTACACCACTCTAGACCAGTACATGAGTAAAGATGGCGGCAGGATTTTCGACGACCTATCCAAAGAACGCATAAAGTCAATGGGAGTCCAACCCTAGATGGCCACCTAGTTTTCGGGGAAATTATCCTGCAGGTATTCCAACAATTCATCGCCTGCAACACCAATCAAGTTGCCCAGGCGCGCCACGTCGCTAACCGGCCTGCCGCCAATGATGATGCGCCCCTCCTCTTTGGCGGCTTTGTACACGGCTGTCACGTCGCCATCCACATGCGCGCCGCCTTCTTTATTGGACAGCGCAAGCACTATTTCTTTATTCGAGATTTTGTTGGCACCGCCGTTGTCCCAACATGGGTCAGACCACCAACTCGATAGCGGCGCTCTTGAATTTGGGTTGTTATCTCCTTTGTACCGAATGAACGAGGTCGTCTTCACTCCCCACTTTATATTTATCGGAACAACCTGGGTTATTGTTTGGACACCAGATTCCAAGGTTCTCGGTGGCGGGGCGATGAGAGGGCTGAAATGGATAAGCTTGTTCCAGTACTCTGGGTCAATCTGGCTCAGCAAAGAGGCGCTCGAACTAGTTAAATGCACCATAACTCGGATTGGCGTTGAAACATCAAGGGCCTCAGCCTCCATCGCTATGGGATTGCCAGACAGGTCGTGGCTGTAAAACCTATCAAGCGCCGATTGTAGCCGGTAGCGCTCCACTTTAAGTTTCTCGAGTGCTTCGTCGCGCTGCAATGGCTGCATTTATTTTCAGCTCCTCGACCCTTCGACTTCGCTCAGGGTAAGCTCATGAGGACAGCTGTCCCCACGCGGGCCTATTCCAGCTCCAGCTCTTTCCACTTCTTATCCACCAGCGCTTTGGTCTTTTCGTCCATCACAATTTCGTCGGGCCAGGGGCGGGTGAAGCCTTCGCTGGGCCATTTGCGGGTGGCGTCGATGCCCATTTTCGATCCGTAATTGGGCAGGCGCGAGGCGTGGTCGAGCGAATCGACTGGGCCAAGCGTGAATTGGATGTCGCGCTCGGGATCGATGTGATTGAGCGCCTTGAGCGTGACTTCGCCGATATCCTGCACGTTGACGTCTTGATCCACAACGATAATGCACTTGGTGAACATGGCCTGGCCTAGCGACCAGACCGCGTTCATGACTTTGCGCGCCTGGCCGGGATAGGACTTCTTGATGGAAACGATCATCAGGTTGTGAAAGACGCCTTCGATGGGCAGGTTGATGTCGACGAGTTCGGGAATAGTGAGGCGCATGAGCGGAAGAAAAATGCGCTCGACGGCTTTGCCCATCCAGCCGTCTTCCATGGGAGGCTTACCGACGATGGTGGTCGAGCAGATAGGGTCTTTGCGATGCGTGATGCAACTGAGGTGGAAGACGGGATAAAGGTCTTCGAGCGAGTAGAAGCCGGTGTGGTCGCCGAAGGGGCCCTCGGCGCGGAGTTCGTCGAGGTGAACGTGGCCTTCGAGAATAATTTCAGCGGAGGCGGGGACTTCGAGGTCGACAGTCTCGCACTTCACCAGCTCGACGGGTTTCTGGCGGAGGAATCCGGCGATGAGATATTCCTCGACGTCGGGCGGGGCGGGAACGATGGCGGAGAAAGTGATGGCCGGATCGGTGCCGATGGCGACAGCAACTTCCATTTTGCCGTGGGGAGTGTGGTCGGCGAGGACGGAGCCGCCGGAGGAGCGAGCCATAAGATCGACCGCAGCGGATGTATTCCCACCCACGCCAAAACCGGGCTTGGATGGGGCACCCTCATTTCTTGCCGCTTCACGCAGCATTTCCCGGTAGTGTTCGGCGCCTACTTTCTGCCGTTGCCAATGCATGCCGGTAGTGTGCGCGTCGTACACCTGCATTCGGTAGCAGCCGACGTTGCGTTTGCCGGTCTTGGGGTCGCGGGTGATTACGCAGGGTAAAGTGATGAAGCGGCCGGCGTCTTGGGGCCAGCATTTGAGAATTGGAAATTCGTCGAGCGAGAAATTGTCGCGCTTGATGATTTCTTTGCAGGGGCCGGTGGCGACGGTCTTGGGAAAGAATTTGCCCATCTCGGCGAGCATGGGCAGCATCTTTACTTTGTCGAGGAAGCCTTGTGGGGATTTCACGTCCATGAAGGCGCGAATGCGGTCGGCGACTTCGTCGAGCTTATCGACTTCGAGAGCGAGATTCATGCGGCGGGCGGAGCCGAATTGATTGATGAGCAACTGAGCACCGGGATGGCCTTTGAGGTTTTGGAAAAGAAGAGCTGGGCCATTTTTCTTGCTGATGCGGTCGGTGATTTCGGTGACTTCGAGACTGGGATCGACTTCGGTACGAATCTTCTTTAGTTCGCCAGCGCGGTCGAGCGCGCGGATCCAGTCACGTAGATCGTCGTAGGCCAAGAATCCTCCGGAGACACTGGATTATACGGCAGAGAGTACTTGTAACCACAGAGGACACAGAGGATCACGGGAAACGAAGAGACGACAGAGTCTTGACATTGTGGGACACCGGACGGGCCGCTTGCCTGCTAAACTGCATCTCAGAGAGCCATGAAGCGACGCGTAGTCATTACCGGCATGGGAGTGGTGAGTCCGAATGGCGTGGGCAATGCTGCGTTCGCCGACGCCGTGCTGGAAGGAAAAAGCGGGGTGCGCCGGATCTCGCGGTTTGACCCATCGGATATTCCCGTACAGATTGCCGGAGAAGTCCGTGATTTCGATGAACTGGCGTGGGTGGAGAAGCGCGACCGCAAGCATGTTTCGCGGGTGCTGCCACTGGCGATTGCGGCGGGCACCGAGGCGTTGGACGATGCGGGCATCGACGCCGCTTCCCTGCCGCTCGAAGTAAGACGGCGGTTTGGCGTAATCATGGGTTCGGGTGGAGGATCGCAGGAGTTCACCGAAGAACAGTACCGCCTATTTTTCCATCAGCAATATAAGCAGATGAGTTTGTTCTGCGTGCCGACCGGGGTCATGGGCTCGGTATCGAGCGAACTCAATGTGCGTTTTGGCCTGCGCGGGGCAAGCCACATTATTACGACAGGATGCACGTCGTCGACCGACGCCTTCGGCTATTCCATACGGCAGATCCAGTCAGGACGGCTAGACATGGTATTGAGCGGGGGGGCGGACGCACCGATCGCCCTCGGAATTGTGAAGGGTTTCTGCCTCATGAAGATTTTGACTGACTCTTGGAACCAGAGTCCGGAGCGGGGGTCGCGGCCATTTTCGGTGGATCGGGATGGCTTTGTGCTGGCGGAGGGCGCATGGATGTTTGTGCTGGAAGAATACGAACATGCGCGGGCGCGCGGAGCCAAGATGCTGGCGGAGATTTGTGGATATGGCTCGACTTGTGAAGCCTTCCATCGCGTGCGTTTGCAGGAATGCGGCGAAGAACCAGCTCGGGCGATTGGCCTGGCGATGAAGGAGGCGGGAATCGCAGCGCACGATGTGCATTATGTGAATCTGCATGGCACTTCGACACAACTGAATGATCGCATTGAGACTCGGGCGCTGAAGTTGGTGCTTGGTGAACATGCGTCCCGAGTTCCCATGTCGGCTTTGAAGTCGCAAATCGGACATCCTCAGGGAGCTTGTGGCGCGGCGGGAGTGGCGGCGACGATTGTTGCCATGCGGAACGGCCAGCTTCCTCCGACGATCAATCTGGAGACACCGGATCCGGAATGTGATTTGGACTATGTGCCTCAGGCCGGTAGGAAGCAGACGATTGAACACGCAGTTTGTAACTGCATTGCGTTTGGATCGAAGAACTCGGCGCTGGTGCTAAGGAATGTTGCCTAAGCCTTCTTAGCGGACATGAGAGACATAAGCGCGTCGACGTTGCGGCCTTCTTTTTCCTGCTCGGAGAGATCGACTCCCCAGAAATTAGTTTGCATGTCGACGGCTTGAACTCCGGCTTGAACTTCGTTAGGGCTGATTTGCTGGACCCAGACCACGCGAAAATTGGCCTTCTTCGAGCCGCGCTGTAGAGAGATGACCTGGTCGGGCTTGATTTCGGCGTGAAGACCGCCGATTCGTGCCCCGACGTAGGTGAGGTCAAAAGTGTGCGCGAGATGGGTGGCGCCGGAGATCGCCACCTTTACCGGGAGGACCATCTTTGTCCGTTTGTTCTTACGCTGCTCGGCCATGGCCACTTCATTATGTTGGTCCGGGCGGGGCGAGAGAAGATTACCAAGGTCACGAGCGCAGTCAGCAGGCGGGGCGCGGCTTCTAGGAGCCGAGAAGATGTCGAACGGTGTCCTCGACCTTGGTCCAGGCTTGCGAATGGGGATCAATCAGGTCGTAATGGCCCGCGGTCGAAATCTCCAGATAGTGGACGTCTTCGCCGCGTTGTTTCTTTTGTTGGGCATAGTTTCGACTGAGGTAGGAAGGGACGACGTCATCGGCTGCGCCGTGAATGAGCCATTGCGTGGTGGAATGGTCGATGGCGAGCTGCATGGGATCGGCGTCGCTGTAATGCTTTGGCACTTCGCTGGGCTTGCCGCCGAGAAATTCGCTTACCGCGTTGTCACTGAGATGCAACTCCCAAGCTTGTTGAAGATCGACGACTCCGGCGAGTGAGACTACCTTCTTAAGGGAAGGCTCGTGCGCAGCCAGACACAGCGCGAGTTGCGCGCCGGCGGAATGACCCATGACCGCGACTTTATTAACGTCGAGACTGTAGCGTTTGCCGAGTTCAGGAAGAAAGCGATAGGCGTTGCGCACATCGTCAAAGGTTCCGGGCCAGCCGCCGCCTGGGTTGCCCACGCGGCGATACTCAACATTCCACGTGGCAATCCCTTTTGCAGTTAGCGCGGAGCACAGGTGCCCGGCGTGGGCCAGGTCGTATTTTGCTCTCCAGAAGCCGCCGTGGATGTTCATCGCCAGCGGGAACGGGCCTTTGCCCTTGGGTACGCGGAGGTCGCCGAATTGATTGGGATCGGCGCCGTAAGTCACGCGGGCATCGGCTGGAGGCGGCGGCAAGGTCAGGATGGATTCGGAAGACATGGGGAAAGCTTTAGCGAAAGAGGACAAGGGCACACTGAGGGCGAGGCACAAGAAACGCAGAGCTTCGCGGCGGGTTGGTTCTTTTTTCAAACCAGTTGCCAGTTCTCTGTTCCGGTTGCAACCCGAGTTCTCAGGAGTCGCTATTCCTTGAGTTTGAGCTTGGACTTGTTCTCTTCCAGGAACTCGCGGAGTTTGTCAGATGCCTCGAGCAAACGCTGCCATTGCTCGTAATAGAGCGTCACCGGGAAACGGCCCAGCCCGTAGACGCTCACGCCACCCTTTTCGCCGACACGGAATTCCAGACTGCCGGTGCGGCGCGGACTCTTTTCCAGTTCCGCCAAGCGGGCTTTCAATTCTTCGTACGTAGGTTCTGCCATGGGATTACCTCGCTTCTATGATTTCGAATTATGATCTCGAATTATCATAGGGGATGGGCAAAGACTTCGTCTAATCGAGAAACGCCTTCATACAGAAGGCGCTGCCGCCGGATTTCTCGAACTCGGAGGTATCCACGACAATTGGGGCCAGGTCTTCTTGGGCGAGGATCTGAGACAGATGTTGGTTCAGGCGTGGAGTAAGGAAGCGGCCGTTGGCTACGATGCCGTTGCCCATGAATTGCAGGGCTTCGTCGCGGGTCAGTTCGTAGATTCTCGGGAAGCCGCTCCGAATTGCCGCTAAAGACTGCGGGGAAAATCCATCGGGATAGATCAGTGCAGCATCGTTATTCAGCGGGCAGAGGCTAGTGTCCAGGTGGTAGCAATAGGAGTCGACCAGCACCAACGGCGTGACTGGAAACCCCATTTTCGCCATCTCTGCAGAAAACCTCTCTACGCCGCCGCGGGTGGAGCGAAATCCGTAGGCCGCCCAAATGCGTGAGTGGTCGGGGTGCCAGAGCAAGTCGCCGTGGCCCTCCAGATATTCTTCCCCCAGGAGCAGCTCGATGACCTTGTAACCGCGCCCGCGAAACCAGTCCACATAAAAAGTCACTTCCTGATGCCGGGACGGGTAGCGCATGTGGCTGGGAACGATGAATTTTTCTCCGGTGCGAGCCTCGCCGACAAAAACTTGATTGGCGGCAAAGACCATGTCTTCAAGGCCTTTCACTGGATCAATCAACTCTACCTTGAGGCCGGCATCCTCTAATGAGCGCCGCAGGCCATCCCATTGCTGCCGGGCTTTCTTGCGATCGATGGCCTGGCCCATATACGGGTTCTTGGCCTCGCTGACGTCGAAGTAGGTCGGAGGACACATCAAGACGGTCTTATTCATAAAAGGCCGGTCGTAAAAGGCTGGTCATACAAACTGATGATAGCGGTTGGGAGGTTGGAATTTCCATCACCGGGGAAACCGGCTAAAAGATGCCGAGCTTTCGGCAGTTTTGGATGGTTTCGTCACAGCAGGCTTATGACTCAGCCTGCTGGGGAGCATAAAAGCAAAGATTCCCAACAACTTATGCCGCTTTCTCACTCCCAGCCTTCTGGCAACGGACATGCATTGGAGCGTACATACGTGATGGCCAAATATGTTGAACCGATGCGCTAATCCGGGATGCCTGAGGCGCTTCCGCAAACTGGAAGAGGGGAAGCTTTTTCTAGTGGAAGTCGACGTCGCTGAAGCTGTGCCCTCCACCCGCGGAGCTGGGACAGGCAGGCTTTTCCGTCACCTCGAACACTACTGGCTGTGCGATCCGTGCGCATCCGTACAGACGTTGTCTTTTGAACAAGAACGAGGCGTGGTTGCGGTGCCGCTGGCGCATCCAATGAGAAAGCTGCCGGCGGCTTCAGTGCGCTTGGGCGGAATCGCCGGCAGCCCCTCGAACGGAGACTATGGCCGGATTCAGATCGGACTCGGGGGATCCAATGAGGCGTGATGCTCCCCGGTACGCACCTCGAATTCCGGCGTGTACCATTTGCGGTGAAGAAAAGCCTCCTACACAAGTGTGGTTTCTGGTCACGGAGAGCCACTGGGAAGACAAGTTGAGGATTCTGCAATGGCAGGACGAAATCGCCGAGCACGAAGGAGTGTATGGGGCTTGTTGTCCAGCCCATGTGGAAGAGTTGGTGGTCCATTGGATGACAACGGGAAGCCTGGACTTTCCATTTGCGACGACCGCAACTCCAGTGCGGCTGCGACGCCGGATACCACTTGCGGACCTGCGCTTGATGGTTGAACCGGATACTCGCGGCGCGCGCCAGATTGGAGAGTTGGCTGTCCACCGCGAGAGCATGAGCCGACTGCTGAATGAGAGTCCGGATTCGCTGCAACTTATCCTGGACGAACTGACTCGGGCATTGCTGCGCGAAAGCACCAACGACGCCGCTTTTAAATCACCGGATTGCGCTGCCTCAGGGATGCTTCGACCCGCATAAGCCCACTCAGATTGCCTGCGCATCCTTCCACTCGCGCCAATCTTTGGTCACGGCTTTGGCCATGTCTTTGGCAGCGGACAAAAGCTGTACCGGCTTCAGCCGATCGAGATGCCGACTGATACTTCGGCGTGCTCCGCGTGTGCCCAGATGAACGTTCGCGGTTTCCCATCCCATGGCAAAGAGCAGTCGGATTTCATCCCGGTTACTGGGTAAAACCGCCAGCTCGATGCGCGAGCAGTGGGGCGAGAGGCGGCGGAGTATCCAGGAACCGCGAAGCTGCGCAAAGGGATCAGGGTCGCGCACGGCGCGGTCGAGGATAGTCTGATACATGATCTTCTCCCGGCCTTTCTTCTCGCTAGCCCACTGAATCGCAGATGGCGTCAAAGCTTTGGCTTCGCGGGCGATTCGGCCGCCGTGGCATTCCGCGATGGCCACCACCCGAACATGACCGAGGCTCCCCAAACCGGCGACCCGGCGCACGGTGCGGTAGTCGAGGCCGGGTTCGGGCATCAGGCGATCCAGCGACGCGCGTAGCTTGCGGGGAAGCTTTCCGGGGATTTTGGGGAGCGCATCCATCTTCGCCCAGAAGTGGACGGGATCACGCAGCTCGTTGAGGGCGATCAGGCGCAACCATTTGTGTTCTTCTTCGAGGACGAAGG
>Ga0210387_10003500_pt1 | contig 12062 bp, 7 predicted proteins | sample IncBWC7OmetaG_FD_160108 | JGI IMG/M metagenome (GOLD analysis project Ga0210387, IMG submission 160108) | Forest soil microbial communities from Barre Woods Harvard Forest LTER site, Petersham, Massachusetts, United States - Inc-BW-C-7-O ... | reverse complement strand
TTAAATCCGTACGTGAGGAGCGAGCAACGCAGAAAATCGGCCAAAGCGCCATCGGCCCTCCGGGTTGGCTTGAAAAGGGTTTGTCTGCGTCGTTGCTCGTTCGTTACGTATCGCAGCGGATACGCTCCTCACTCGCGCCTAGCATCCAAACCCTTTTGAAGCCAACGGTATGCCTCCTACTTATGAGACGATGCACTAGTCGGAGTATTCCACCGTTTCGATGCGCAGGTCGCAAGTGTACATCCCGGGCGTCGGCGGTTCGCAAGGCTTCCCGCGCTGGAGTTCGTCCGGCGGTTTTTCTTCGACAAACTCTGTGGCGTCCGCTTGTAACGTGAACACTTTGTGGACGCGGTCGGTTTCACGTTCGACCAAGACGATCGACAGCGGTAATTGAATTCCGATGTGCGGATGAAGTGACGGATAGAGCGCAGACTTCCGATAACGCAAGCCCGCGATCGATTCCTTGGCAGAAAGCGAGCGAAATGGTAGCTCGCGTCCGTTCACCAAAAGGACGTATTGCTGATAGAAGCCGCTCGCCGCCGCCAGCTCGAAACGCTCGATCGAGCTGTCCACAAATCTGCTGGTGCTCCCTCCAACGGTCGGAGTTTCAGCAAGTAACGGCCAGCCTTCCAGCGCTTTGCGTATCGTTAATCCTTCTTCATTTAGCACCGCCGGGAAACGCCATTCCCAGATCTCTCGGAATACCGTCGGGTCAAATCCGAAACCGAATTGGGCCAGCTCGCTGAGCACATCCGTCAGATCCGCCCAGAGAGGCGTGGGCAGGAAATATTTGTCGTGCAAATCAAAACTGAAATCTTTCAGTGCCCGACGGAAAGGTTGTTTGAGAAGGTAGGTGAGCAGGGCGCGCCAGAGCAGTGCCACCGCTCCAGTCCAATCCGCGCTTGGGAGACTCTCGATGGCGCGGAACTCAATGAGACCGTAGTACCCGGTGGGAGGACTCCAAAATTTATCAAAGCTTGCTTCGCTTCGATGGGTGTTTCCGGAGACGTCCGTGTGAAGATGCCGGAGTAGCTCATTGATCTCCAGACGAGAATCACCTGGCGGCAGGTTTTCCAGTTGGCGATACACCAATTCCAGATCCAGGAGTTTGTTCCCGCTTTCGTCCGGCCGTGGGGCCTGCGAGGAAATCCCGACATAACACCCCGTAAAAAGGTAGGAAAGCGACGGGTGATGCTGCCAATATCGCAGGATCGACGCGACCCAGCCGGGTCGTGTGAAGAACGGATTCTCCTCGATCGAGATTCCCCCAAAGAGCAGATGTGATCCGCCGCCGGTGCCGGCCGGGAGAGGCTCCGCACGGAAGCTTCGCAGACCAATTGTCCCGGCGAGTTTTTCCAAGGTAACCAGCCACTGTTGAAATCCGAGCCATTCTTTGCACGGTGGCAGATTGACTTCCAAAACTCCGGGATCCGCCGTAAAGCCGAGCCGGGTCCAGGTCGCGGGAAGATCGACCGGGACGTATCCTTGCCAATCAACTGCGCACCGGTCGCCGATGGCCGCCGTGATGATTCGAACAAGCTGTTCCCATTGTTCCGTCAGGAGCGGTGGAAGAAAGACGATAAGACCCTTTACCCCTGTTTGCAGAACTAGCGCCCGCTTGATCGCGTCTTCCGGCAGTCGGTTCAGGGGAAGACGAAGCCCGGCCGGTCCCTCTGTTTTCAGGAGTTCAACCCCGCGAATGTTCCATCGTTCCGTGATCCATTTTTCCTCGCGGGAATCGAGCGGTAATACCCAGACCGGTGCTCGGGGAGTGAGCGGGTCTTTCGCTTGCAGCCAGCGGTCTTCCAGTCGCAGTTCACGGATCAGTTGGTCCCGGATCAACTTGAGCGTCTTGCTGTTGGGACCGCCCTTTTTGTTCTCGTTCGGGATCCCCAACGGTCCGGGCGAATTAGGGTGCAAGACCTGCAGAGCCCAACGCGGGTTGACTTCCCCCGGATACAATTTCCCCGGGCTATATAAAATCATTGCCCCGGGCAACACTGTTTCCACGACTTTTTCGGCAAAAGCGAGGGCGTACCCTAGTTTGGTCGGCCCAACTGCTGCAATGTGCCACTCCGGACCTTCAGGCTTGGTCGGGATGAATGTGGGTTCTCCGCCCATCGTCAGGACGACTCGCTCGCTTGCTAGTGTCTTTTCCACGTGCTTGGCAATCTTCGCCAGATCCTTTTCGACGAGGAAACTGAGGTCGAGATGCGAATCAAACTCGCCGTGATGTTCACCGAAGTACGAACCTTGAATCGGCGCAATATCCGACATCCGCGTGCCGACGGCTGTCGGGATGAAACGATGATCGCAAAACGTGCCGTTGGTGGGATCGATCCCTACCCACCCGGCGCCCGGAAGAAAAACATCAATCCATGCATGCAGACCGCTCTCCGCTCGTCGATCCTTGATATCAACATGGAACTCGCAAAGGAAACCGCTCACCACCCGGACGGCCAAGCCAATCTGCCGCAGGATCGTCGCGCATAGTAACGCGGTATCCCTGCAGGCACCCGACCGTAATTCGATGGTCCGTGAGGGTAGCCGCGCTTCTCCTTCGGCACGTACTTCGTACGCGATCTCGCTGTGCAATGTATCGGCAAGCTCGACTAACGCATCCACAGTGTTCGGCTTCCCGTTCAGTCGCCAGATTTCTCCCGTATCTGCTTCTTCGTCAGGGTTAATGATTCGGTACGGGGCCAGGACACGATTTTCTTCCACCGTGTATTCAAACGGGAGCTGTAGAGCGCGCGGGGCGAGCAGGAAATGAAATGGATTCTTCGGCCAGAGTTCAATTTCAAGTTCAACCCGGATCTCCAGAATCTGGCCGGGCGTGGGTAGAAAACAATTTGCGACAATGTTATCGAACAGGTCCCGGCGATATTGGATATCACTTTCGATGTTAACGGTGGTTTGAAGCTGGTGCGTGGTGATTGATTGGTCCGTGCGGGGATAAAGCCGAATTGCGTGGGTCGAGAAACTCACCGGTTCCTCGTAAGAATAGCGCATCCAGTTTTCAATTTTGATGTGCATATGAATGAAAAATCCAAAAAGCAAAGTTTGCGCTTTGAGGTCCGCCCCGGTCTGAACTCTATTTCTTTACCCTGTTTACCCTGACCTGGACCTTCATTGTCTGACGCCCTGTTCCCTTGAAGGTTCCACGAATCGGAGCAGCTTCACTGGCATCGCGTCCGAAGGAAACGGATATATGCTGCTCTCCGCACCAGCGATTATTCGTCGGGTCAAGGGCCACCCATTGTTGCCCGGGCACCAGAACCTCTACCCACGCATGTGTCGCCACCGACCCGATCAGCCTCCTGGATTCGCCGTTTTCCCCTCTGATCGGCGAGGTTTCAATATAGCCGCAAACATAGCGAGAAGGCAAACCAGCCGTTCGCAGCACGCTCAGCATGATATGGGCAAAGTCCTGGCAGACTCCGATGCGGTCACGCCAGATGGATCCGACATCCGTCGAAAAATTCGTCGCGCCTTTTCTGTACTGGAAGCTCTCGTGGATTGCGCTGTTGAGAGCCTCCAACCCCTCTCGCAAGGTTGTTCGTCCATTGAGGTAACGTTTGGCCCACTGCACGGATTCCCGGCCAATTTTGACCATGTCGGTCGGTTGCAGGTAGTCGAACACGGACGCGAGAGAGCCGGTCAGAATTTGACGCGATTCTTGAATCGTTAGATCCAGATTCTCGGCCGGAAGGGTACCGGAAAGAGTTTGAATCAGCGCCTCGCTGCGGATTTTCAACCGGGTGTGTCGGTACGGCAAAGACAAGAAAGAGACTTCGTTTCCGAAATAGTCGCGATAGCCTGAAGTCCGGCTGACCGGTTCTATCATCAACCGATGTTCGCGCACGGTCTGCATTTCCCGATTCGGGGGTGTCAACCGCAGTTCGAGGTAGGCCTCTGCGACCGGTTCTCCGTATCGGTAGTCGGTGATGTGTGTGACGCGGAAAAGCATGACCCTCCCTTTCGGCAGCACACTTACCCTCATTAAGGCCTGGAAGGCAAATAGATGTAAGCAAAGCGTCCTCTTTGCCTCTTCCAGTAAGTAAGGCGTCCCGCCTTACCTCTTCCAGAACCTTGGACAGGGGGTAGGGTAGGGCAACAGAATCCCTCGAGACCCTCGGCTATCCCCTTCAACCGCAGAGCGAATCGATCTTTCCTTGAAGTGCGTTCACCAGCGTCCCGACCGCTGCTATATGTGCCTTGACGCGTGCCTCGATCGGAAAAGGCTTCGGCGTCTCGATGGTGAAGCTCACGTCCGTGTGATGAACCATGAGATAAATCGCCTCGGCCCACTCGGGCCGGTCTTCAAGCCGGCCCAGTTTACCAATGAGATCGCGCCTCGAGATGACCCCGCCGCGCGCGACCCCTTCCTCGATTTCCGGGCGCAGATCGATTGGCACATGGAGTCCCATCGCCGCGATGATCTTTGCTCCCAGCCCGGGATCGAGCGAGTCGTTCAGCTCATAGAGATAGGCGCCAATGCCCTCGTAATCTTCATGCAGCAGCATCGACGCATCGAAACGGCCGAGGGTCAGCAAAGTTTCGATGTGGCTCTTGATTTCGAGCGACCTGGAGTTCCGGTAGTCGCGGTTGAGATCGATCTCGTCCCGGTTCGTCCGCACGCCCAGGGCGAGGCCGTTCGGGTTGAGGATCGGAAACATTGTCACATCTAAGGCGGCGAAGAAGCCGGGGCGTCGGATCATTTCCAGCAACGCCAGCGGGCCGGAAATTTCGTCGCCGTGGATGCCTGCAGAGAGATAGAGCCGCGGTAATTGGCGGTCGCCTTCCGGCGCCGCGCGCTGGAGCCACGGCCGGGGACCGCTCTCCATCGGCGGAAGATGGCGCACCGTCCAACCCCCTGCGCGCGCGATTTCCTCAACCTCGCCGGTATAGGCGATCGGATCGAAAGTCGTCGGAAGATTCATACCGTGGACGTCCGAGGCAGATCGCCCAATCGAGGTTTCTTGAACCGGGGAATTCGGTAAATCATCGAGCGGTGAGGGCATTTGGCACATCCGAAGGGTTAACTCGGCTTTCGCGTCACCTCGAGAAGTTCCTTGATCGCGTCCAAGGCCACTGGGTCTTCCAACGTGCTGAGATCGCCGGTATCGCGCCCTTCGGCTGCGGCGAGAATGGCGCGCCGAAGAATCTTGCCTGACCTTGTCTTCGGAAGGGCGCGGACGACGTAAATCGCCGCCGGGCGCGCAAACGTGCCGAGGTTTTGCGCCACCGTGGATCCAATCTCCCGCTTCAGCGTTGCCTCTGCCTCCGAGGAAGAAAAATCTCCAGGTTTTTTGAGCACGATGAAGCAATGAACGCATTGGCCTTTGATCTCGTCGCTTGCTCCGACGGTTGCGACTTCTGCAACGGCGGGATGAGAACTGACAGTCTCCTCGATTTCTCGCGTCCCGAGGCGATGTCCGCTGACATTGATTACGTCGTCCGAACGCCCGAGAATAAAAAAGTAGCCATCCTCATCTTGAGTCGCGTAATCGAACGTGGAATAGAGCTGTTTGCCTGGAAATCGGCCGCAATAGTGGCGCTCGAACAGTTCGTCATTCTTCCAAACGGTCGGCATACAGCCGGGAGGCAGCGGTAGACCAATCGCCAGAACGCCATTCTCCCCGCGAGGGAGGGTCTCGCCAGTGGCTGGATCGACGATCTTAGCGTCGTACCCGTACAGTGCGATGCCAGGAGATCCAGGCCGAATCTGAGGCGGTTCGATGCCTGGCAACAGAGCAAGTACAGGCCAGCCCGTCTCCGTCTGCCAATAATTGTCGAGAATTGGTATCTCCAGGGCGCCGCCAATCCACGCCAACGTCGGTTCGTCCAACGGTTCGCCCGCCAGGTACAGCCGTTGCAGACTCCTCGTGTCATATTTGCGGAGATATTCCGGATCCTGCCGCTTCAGAACTCGAATAGCAGTAGGTGAGGTGAACATCACCGAGACCCCGTACTTTTCCACGATCCGCCACCAGATGCCGCCATCCGGGCGTGTCGGGAGCCCCTCGTAAAGGACAGATTGCATCCCGTGAATCAAAGGACCGTAGACACCGTACGAATGACCGACAGCCCATCCGATGTCTGCCGCCGTGAATATTGTTTGGCCCGGCTCGCCGGCAAATACGTATCGCATTGAAGCTGCCAGCGCGACGGCGTGCCCGCCCGTATCCCGCTGTATGCCCTTCGGTGTCGCGGTTGTCCCGGAAGTGTACAGCAGATAGCTCGGATCGCCGCTTTCGAGCCACGTCGGTCCGACTTCTTCCCGTAGATGTTGGTCGCGGGCTTCGGTATAATCAATGTCGCGAGCAGCATTCAGGCGCATTCCTTCCTCGATGCGCCGGTTGCACACCAAAACATGTTCAGGCTGAAATTTGGCGATCGAAATTGCCTCATCGACCATCCGTTTCAATGGGATTACCTTTCCGCCCCGCAACCCTGCATCGGCCGTAATCACCAGCCTGGCTTCGGCGTCTGCAATCCGTGTCGCGAGGCTGGCTGGCGCGAAACCGGCAAAGACCACCGAATGCACAAGACCAAGCCGGACGCATGCGAGCATCGCAAAAACGGCCTCGGGGATCATTGGAAGATAAATGATGACTCGATCCCCGCGTTTCAGTCCCAGTGATTTGAGGACCGCCGCAAACCGGCATACCTCGTCGTAAAGCTCCTGGTAAGTGAACGACTGTGCCGCGTCGATCTCGGTCGAGATATAGTGGAGGGCTGATTGTTTCGCACGGAGTGCTAGATGCCGGTCGATCGCGTTGTAGCAGAGATTCGTTTCACCGCCCACGAACCACTTCGCAAACGGAGGTCTGCTGAAATCACAAACCTTCTGGAACGGTTTCTCCCAATGAATCGCTTCAGCCTGTTCGGCCCAGAAGGCTTCCCGTTGTTCCAAGGCGCGTCGGCAGAATTCAATAGATCCGGTTGGCTTACTCATTGGGGGTGGAGCAATGGAGTCTTGCGTATTGGAGTGATGCGGCATTGGAGTATTGGGTTTAGGGACTTGCGGAGGTCCGACCGTAATATTTTTGCGCGTATCTCGACAGCACTTTCCTCCTCTTTAGTAGAAGGGTCCCGACCTCGTTGGTGTAATCCCACAAATGTACAAGAAGCGCCATCGGAATTTGGCTAAGACCGCCTAAGCCGGTTACTCTGCACGGCTTACCTCGCTGGTTCGGGCCGGCAAACTATTATTATCTGTACCGGCAGGCGTTTCCTCAGCACCCCAATACCCCAATACCCCAATACCCCAATACTCCATTACCCTGTCTCCTGTCAGAGGTCGGGACCCTTCTACTAATGAAGCGGAAAGTGCTGCGCCCGAACCATCGAGACGCGCGCAATAATTTCACGGTCGGACCTCCGCAACTCCCTAGCCCCAATACCCCAACACCGCATTACCCAAATACCGCACTACTCCTGAATCCTGACTCCTGTCAGAATAACGTCGGTTCCGGATCCGAAATAATGCTTTGATGACTCAGGAAATTATCCGTTATCACATGGTGCAATTCGTGTGTCTCCGAGAGCAACACATCCAGAAGTAAGAGCAACTCTTCGCGACGAAGCAGACGAATGTTGGTTTCGTCTTCACTCATGAAAAAATTATACCAATCCAATCTTCGGATCGTTCTCAGCAATTCGTCGAGAAACGATTGGGCCTTTTGCGCAGCCGTAGAACCGCTCGGAAGCGAGGCTTGAAGAATTTCGGCGCAACGTCGGAGTGAATATTTGACCGATCGCGGCATTTCGGCGTTCTGCCAGAGAAACTCCAATACCTGGGGAGGTTCTGCTCTCGTCTGGTAAATGCGACGGTAGGCATCCCGAGAACCAAGCAGACGGAGAAATGCAGACAACTCGATCTCGATGGAGTGCAATGACTCGAGCCGCCGGACGATCGACTGAGTGATGCTCCGCGTCGCGTTGGCCGTGGTGATTGCCCTTTCCACAAATTGACCAAGTTCGCTGAATCGCCAGCCGTCGTCCGCAAGCATTGAGAGTTGCGCGGTGGCGAAGAACTGCGGGATGACGGCTACTGCCGTCTCCGACAGGCGACGCGTCATCCTGCGCGCCTCGTCATCCGTGGCCCCGGCGCGAAAACGGCTGCGAATAAAAAATCCGCGCAGAGCGGCCAATGCGGACCAAGCTTCCGGGCTGATAGCTTCACGTAACGAATCGGCATTGCGCATCGCCTTTCGCACGATTGAAACAACCGATCCCATTTCAGTGGCGTCGAGCATCAGCCGGTATCGTTCGATCGGACTGGACATGCTGCGCCTGCCTTTCTTTCCGGCGTGTTCCAGCGGCGGGAGCAGCCGATTCCAGACCGGCCGATAGAGTCTCCGTTCGGCGGACGTTAGTTCCTCCATTTCGATGGTCTCGATCACCTGGATCATTTTCGAAATGGTCATCGCGCGTTCCAGATACCGTCCCAACCAGTAAAAACCCTCTGCCACACGGCTTGTAACTGGTCTCGCAGGCAACATTTTCGGTCGTCGAAATGGTTCCGCCGTAGAGATTGTGGTCGACACTTCCTGGAGTACCCAAGTGTCTTTTCCGCCGCCGCCATGCTGCGACTCAGTCCGGCCCTGTTCAGTCGCAGAAACGCGCGTCAACGCCCCAGGAAATACTTCGAAGCGGTCCCCATCCCTGATGCCATACACGATATGGTCTTGCAGCCGCGTGGTTTTTTTTCCTTGCGAGAAGCAAAGCGTTTCTGCGCAATCTTCGACAGGCTGGGCCACGAACAGATAGGGCGCGCGTCGCACCTCCGTCCGAATCTCGTTCCAGGATTTTTCTTCGCCGGTGAATTTCAAAAAAGATTCTCCGGTCAGAGTCCGTAATTGAAACCGGTCAGGTTGCTCGAAGACCATCTCGCGCTGATCCAAATCGCCTAACCAGTAGGTTTGGATGGCAGGCAAAATGGGTGATTCGCCGAGATAGAAACGGATCACTGCGGTGGAAAAATGAAGCAGGCTCCGATCATCCGCGAGCTGCGATCCGATGCTGTTCACAATCGCCACCTTGCCTTTTCGGATACAATGAACGAGACCCGGAATTCCAAGATGGCTTTCCCGCCTGAATACCAGAGGGTCGAGCCAAGCGTCAGCGAGGCGCGTGTAAATCATGTCCACGCGTTCCAGGCCGGAAACGGTTCTTAGAAAAAGTGAGTCGTCCAAGACGACCAAATCTCCTCCTTCCACCAATGGGATTCCCATCCTCCTGGCTAGGAATCCGTGTTCCGAGTAAACGGCGCTCGCCACGCCCGGAGTAAGCAGGACCACCGCAGGATCGGGCTGCGGGGCAATCGCTCGCAACTTCAACAGAATTTCTGTCGGGATGTCGGCGATCGACTCGACCGGCTGACTCTGGAACAGCTCAGGCAGAACCCGCGCCAGCAGCCGCCGGTTCTGGATCATGTACGAAAGTCCGGAGGCGTGACTGAGGTAGTGATTTTTTACCAACAACCGGCCCGAGCTGTCCCTGCAGATGCAAAGCCCGCTGAGATGCAAAAAATGGCCGCCGCCCGGGTGCAGACCGGCCGCGCTTCTCTGGTAGTTCGGACTTCCAAGCACGGCTGGAATAGGAATCACGCCTTGCCTCAGAATTTCTCGTTGGCCATACACATCCGCCAGGAACATGTCGAACGCGCGAATCCGTTGCTCGAAACCGCGCACAATCTGGCTCCATTCATCACTCGTGAAAATCTGTGGCAGCAAATCGCAGAACCAGGTGTTGTGGTGTTCGCCGGACGGGAGTTCGAAGGTGACTCCAAGTTCTCGAAGCGTCGCGTCCAGCCGTTCTTCGAGTTCCCGCAAATTGGCGGAGGTCGCTCCTTCCAGCTGGCTGACAAGCTCCGAGTAAGGCGCGCGGGGTTCCCCACCGCGCTCACTCAACACTTCGTGCCACCGTTTCGGCGGGCGATTTCCGTTCTTTTCTGCCATGCAGGTCTGCTCTCGGTTAACTGGAAACCGGTCCTCGCGCAAGGTTGGATATGAGAATTGTCAACTGCCTGCCTCATTTTCGCCGTCGCAGGCGGCCAATCAGTGCGTCGGCTTCCGGAATTCGCAAGTACCACGCCCCGACCAAATAGAGCGATCCGTAACAAGGAAGAACGACGAGACCGGCGACTACCGGATGCCCCGTTACTAAGAGCTTCAGCGGATAGGCGAGCGCTGCCGAGAAAAAGGCTATACTCCAAAGCCGGAATAACAGGAGGCCCGGTACTGAAAATGAACCCACCCGGCGCCTCAACGCGTGTCGGAGCAACAGGAACTCCATCCAGCCGGCAACACCTGCCGACGCCGGCAAGCCTGCCAATCCCCAGCTCGGGTCCAAGTGCAAAAGCTTCGGAATCGGAAATGCGGACAAATACCCAAGAACAATCGTTAAAACGACCCGTACGATGGCGAACCGCAGAGGCGTGCGGGTATCACGCAGCGCATAAAACGCCGACGAGCACAGGCGGCCCGAGGTCGATGCGACCAGGCCGACTCCGGAACCGATCAGGAGCGCCCAAACATACAGGGTATCGATGTGAGTGAATCGGCCTGACTGATAGAGCAGTCCGGCCAGGGTATCGCCGAAAGCGAAAAAACTCATCGCAGCGGGGATAACAAAAAACGCCATGCGCCGCATCGCCGCGGTCAATCGTTTTAAAAGCTCGACTCGGACTACCTTTTCATCGCCGGCCAGAGCCCGGGACATCGCGGGAAGCTCCGCCGCCGAGATTGACATCCCAAACAGGCTGATCGGAAGCAGACCGATCGTTTGCGCACAGTTCAGCAGGGCGACCGAGCCCGACGGCAACAGGCTTGCTAGAACGTTGTCGATGTAGGCACTCAGCTGGACGATACCACGACTGATGAATACCGGGACAAAGTTGATCAAAACGCCCCGTACATGCGTCGAAGCAGTATCCAGCGAAAAGCGGAGCCGTCGAGTCAAACGCAAGACTGTCGGTACCTGAACCAGAAGCTGAGCGAAGCTGCCAAGTACTGAACACCACGCTGTTGATACCACCAGGTTCGACAGTGATTCTTTGGCGCCGAACATCAGCAGTCCGGCAATGATGAACAAGTTCCACAGCACCGGCGCGGAATAGGAAAGAAAAAATCGGCCATGGCTGTTCAAGATGCCGAGACACCAGGCAGACATCACCAGCGCGCCAACTCCAGGGAACAAAATCTGCACCAGCCTGATGGTCAGTTGCCGCGTTTCGCCCGTGAAACCTGGCGCGATCGCGTCAATCATGAGCGGTGTGCTGAAAATTCCGAGAATAACCAGGACCGACGTCAGCAAAGCCAGCAGCGAGCCGACCACGCTCGCCACATGATTGGCATCTCTTTCATCTGAACTCGCCAGAAGACGCGAGTAAACTGGGATAAACGACGCCGACAGAACGCCTTCTCCGAAGAGGTTCTGCAGAAAATTTGGAATCCTCAGAGCCGCCCGAAACGCGTCCGCCGCGGGCAGCGTACCGAGAAAATGTGCCAATGCCCGTTCCCGAATCAGCCCCGCGATCCTGCTCAACATGATTCCGGCCGCCACGAGAACGGCTGGGCGGCCAGACGAACGCTCTGCCCCGGGTTTCGCGATTTTCGGTGGTTTCTGCTGCATCGTAAGGCGCGGGAACCATGATTCGATCCAGATGCCTCGGCAAGATATTGTGTTGAGCGCGATGTAAGTGACCCTTTGGGCCTGCCAATCCTCGTCCTTCGTCCTCGATTGGGGATCGAGGCGGTTTGCCAGGATGGAAGAAGGATAAAGGGAGAAAGCAAGCGTTGGGCGTTTCGCTCGTACCACCCGAAAAGCGGCCGATTGGGACATTACCTCTTCAATCGCCGGGAAAACCGGGACGGTTCATTTCGAGAAAGAGTCGATCGAATCCAGTTCCAGAGTGATATGGCCCTCAAGCAGGTCGCGCGCGTTCGGAAGAGTGCTCATGAGCCAGAGTATAGACCACTGGTCGGTTTGAGGTCGACCAACACTCCAACATCCCAACACCCCAACACCCCAACACCCCAAACCCCCAATAC
>Ga0210387_10003498_pt1 | contig 12064 bp, 10 predicted proteins | sample IncBWC7OmetaG_FD_160108 | JGI IMG/M metagenome (GOLD analysis project Ga0210387, IMG submission 160108) | Forest soil microbial communities from Barre Woods Harvard Forest LTER site, Petersham, Massachusetts, United States - Inc-BW-C-7-O ... | reverse complement strand
CATCGGGATACACCTCGCTGTAGGTGCCTTCGAGATATGTGTTACCGACGATCGCGGGACCGCCATGACCCGGCCCTGCCACGTAGAACATGTTCAAATCATACTGATTGATGATCCGATTCAAGTGTACGTAAATGAAATTCTGGCCCGGCGTGGTCCCCCAGTGACCCACGACGAGAGGCTTCACATCGGCGAGCGATAGGGGGCGCGTGAGAAGCGGATTGTCGTAGAGGTAAATCTGACCAACCGAAAGGTAATTGGCAGCGCGCCAGTACGCGTTCAATTTCTCGAGAAGCTCGGGGTGCAATGAATCAGTGGGCATTACGATTTCCAGGGGGGAATATGAGGAGGCCGCGGCGGCGGACGTAGCGGCGTCTACATGGCAGAAGACACCGATTAGAGGTTGGTCCCGCGTCAGGCGCCTGTCTGTACGGTGACGCACACGTGACGTGCTGTATGAACTCCTGTCACCGCCGAATACTGTTGTCGAGTTCAAAATGCGCGGTCGCTGCAAGCGGATCACAATACGCCGCACTGCACCCAAAAAAAGGAGGCCTTAAGCGCCTCTCATTGACATCCACAGAATCTCGCGGGACAGTGAGGGCACATTTTTCCGAGGTGACGGCGCGTTCTTGGGAGTCTGTGGCTCATCGCGACTCGCCTTTGCATTGGCCGCTAAACTAACGAAGGAGAATTCCATGCCCAAGATCACTACCCGTGACGGTACTACGATCTACTATCGTGACTGGGGCTCGGGACCGCCTATCGTTTTCTCTCATGGCTGGCCGTTGACCGGTGCGGCGTGGGAAGCGCAGATGCTGTTTTTCAATGCCCACGGTTACCGTACTGTCGCCCATGACCGGCGGGGTAACGGCTATTCCGATCAACCGGGATCCGGCAACGATGTCGACACGTGGGCCGACGATCTGGATGAGCTCATCAACGCGCTTGATCTTCGCGGCGCTATATTGGTGGGGCATTCGACGGGAGGTGGGGAACTGGCCCGCTACATCTCGCGCCATGGAACGTCGCGCGTCGCCAAGATGGTTCTCCTGGACTCGATCGTACCGGTGATGATGCAACGTGAGGGTATAGCTGGGGGTACTCCGAAATCGGTAATTGACAGCATCCGCGCCGGCGTTGCACATGATCGTTCGTCGTTCTACAAAGAGTTGTCGGCGCCGTTCTTCGGCGCCAATCGCCCAAGTTCGACCGCAACGCAAGGCATGCGCGACTTGTTCTGGTTCCAAGGTCTGCTGGGCGGAGCCAAGGCTCAGTATGAAACGACGTACAGCTGGGAACTCGATTACACCAAAGATATCGCCAAGTGCGATGTACCATTGCTCGTCATTCACTGCGAAGACGATCAGATCGTGCCGATCGAGCCGACTGGCCGCCGCGTGCCATCTGTCGTTCCTCACGCGATACTGAAAGTTTACCCCGGTGGTGCTCACGGTATCGCGATTGTCGATCCTGAACGGGTCAACGCCGACCTACTCGCTTTCGTCAAGGGTGAGATGAAGCGGTGAGAGGGGCCGTGGCCACGATACTCGAGCCAACGCAAGCCGATTGACGGTTCCTTCGACGGCGCGGACGAAGATTCGCCGACCTTCTTGTAGGAGAAATCCAGGATGAAGTCTCGACGTATTAAGGCGGTTGGCCTCGTACTCTTGGCGCTCTTCGGCCTGAGTGGCGCCGTCAATGCGCAGACCCAAGCAGCGCCCGCCACGACGGTAAAAATTCCCGCCGACAAGATCACCTACGTGAGCTCAGGAATTAAACAGCATGGAGGTGAAATATTCCTGGGGGCCGCTTATGGCAATGCACAGACCGGCAAGCACGGAACGTTTATGAAGTTCACCCCGGGCTTTCACAGCCTGCTGCACAGTCACACTAACGATTACTATGCCGTGGTGATCAAGGGCATCATGTCCAACCCCGAGAAGGGTGAAAAGGACTCGCCCTTGCCGCCGGGCTCCTACTGGTACCAGAAGGGCGGTGAGCCCCACACGACCAATTGCCTGTCGACGAAGGAAGAATGCATCATATTCCTCGTGAGCGATGGGCTTTTCGACGCCCAAGTGCTCGAAAGGGAATAAGTCTTTCATAGTCCAGATGCAATCCCGAGGATACCCGTCCTTCGGTTCGCACAGTGCTGGATGGTGGATGAAGCGCGGAGGCTCGATAAAACCAATCAGTTTTCGTGGCGACCGCTTCTCTCTAAAAGGCTAGATCCAAAGCAGACTCTTGCTCACTCAAAGATTCTCGGGCCGCCCAATACGACCTGCGGTTAAATAGCGTTTTCCGCGCTCCACTTGCAGGAGAGCCTTCACACGACGATGAGCTAGCACAGGAACGTACGTCTTTATCCGGGCCGAACGCTCGAGTTTGTCGCGTTCTACTCGGTAGATTTCACGCACCATGTCAAGTGGGGTATCTGTCTCACGCGCCAGCATTTCAAATTCGGGTTCTCGCGCATCAGTTGAGAGAGGATTTGATGTCTCGTTCATATCTCAATACGTTCACAGCACCTGGTACTTGGAATATTACACCAATCTGATATATCAGCCAGTCGCATCCTCCAATCTTGCTTACCGGCCGCCCGGCGTGCGAATTTCCTCATGATGCAGACAGAGCATCCGAGGGTGGTCGCTACAATTGCCGAGCGATGCCCGCAGGTGGTTAGGAGCTACCGGAATGAAGCAGAGAATTATCGCTACGTTTGCAGCACTGCTAGCGATCGGAGCGATGACCATGGGGCCTATTTCGGCAAGGAGTGCTGACATGGCGATGGGGGACGCCACCAATTGGCTCAACGGGCCACCGCAAACTGCCGGGGATTTGCGAGGTAAGGTGGTGATTATTCAATTTTGGACTTATACCTGCGTAAATTGGCGCAGAACGCTACCCTACATCCGCGCGTGGTCTGCAAAATATCGCGGCCTGGGTCTGGTGGTGATTGGCGTTCATACGCCCGAATTCGATTTCGAAGAGAACATAGATAATGTGCGGTCGTCGTTGGGCGAGATGCATATCGACTACCCCGTCGCCATCGACAATCAGCACGCGATCTGGGATGCATTCCACAACGTCTATTGGCCTGCGCTTTATCTTCTCGATGCTCAAGGACGTATCCGCTACCAGCAGTTCGGCGAGGGTGAGTACGCACGCACTGAGCGAGAGATTCAGAAACTGCTTGCCGAGTCCGGCAGCCATCCCGCGGGCGACCTTGCCAAAGTGACCCCTATCGGTGCCGAGATTCCCGCGGATATACCTAATTTAAAATCGCCGGAAACCTACGTAGGTTATGCGACCGCGACAGGGTTCGCATCTAAAGGGGGCGCTGTACCGAACCTTCGCCATGAATACGCGGCACCCAAGCATCTCTCGCTTAATGAATGGGCATTGTCCGGACCCTGGACCGTTGGCAGGCAGGCGGCGCTGCTCAATGATGCCGGCGGGAAAATTGCCTATCGATTTCGGGCCAGAGATCTCAATTTGATCATGGCTCCTTCAGCTCGAGGAACGGCCATTCGCTTCCGCCTGCTCATCGACGGCCAGCCCCCGGGCGCGGCCCACGGCGAGGATATTGATGAGCAGGGATATGGCGCGGTCAGCGAAGCAAGAATGTATCAATTGATTCGGCAGCAGTCGGGCAAGATCGCTGAGCGAGAGTCTGTGGTCGAGTTTTACGGCCCCGGTGTGAGCGTATATGACTTCACATTCGGATGAGGGAGCACAATGCGATCTCCGCTCAACGCAAGAAGCTCGTACTCCCCCGCCTGGCACAACGCGAGAGTGAGGGGCTATTTGACGATTGTCGTGTAAGATCGTTGCGACAGCCATGCGTGGGGATGCGTGCATGAACAACAAAAACGGGCTCGCGCGATTTCTAATCATATTGGGCGCCGGAGTGCTTTTCTTGAGCGCTGCGTTTCACACGCTCGGGGCATATCCCAGAGTCGCTGCGGCAGTCAACGTCTCGAACTTGAGTCCGACACTCAAGACTGCACTTCGCACTGTGTTTATTCTCGTCGGTTGGAATTGGTTGGCTATTGGGCTCCTCGCATTGATTATAGGACTCCGCCCCGGCACGCCGCGCAAGCTACTAGCCCTTTTTCTCGGCACGTCGATCCTGGTGGAGACGGGATTGAGCCTCGCCATGATGGGCTTCTTCGTGGGCAATGAGCTTCTTGCTGCCGCCGCAGCTCTGCTCCTTGCTGGAGGCCTATTGCTTAGGGAGCCCTGACTCTCGGCGCTTGGTAGAACACGGCATGATGATAACTCCCACCGACGCGAGCATAAAATTTGGCCTAGGCGCTACGAGCGTGGTATTTCCCACTGCTGCGCTCCCTGCTAGCCCCTATTTTATTGTCACCACGTTCTATAAGTACTTCTATCCCGGTGGCATCGAAAAATTACCTCATCGCACTCGGCAACGCCTCTCTGGAAAACATTGTGATCGATGAGGTCTTACCCGAGATACAGCACCCACGCTAGTATTACATGTCTGTCGTCAAAGCAATCGATGGCGGCGCGCATGTAGGTGGCATGGATGTCTGATGTCGCACCTCTATTGCAACGTCGACCAAAGTCACCGGCTCCGACTCGCGAAAACCTCATTCAACCTAGGAGTGGGCGCCAGCTTGCCCGACCGGTGCTCGGTCCTGATCTCATCGAGCTCGACCTCTGGAAGTACCTGTGGATTGAGTCTCGGCATCACCTCCTTGGTGAAGAGGTTAAAGTTCCTCCAGGCCTCCTCGGGGTTGAACGTTCCGTAGAAAAATCGCAGATTTAGGTGCTCACAGCCGTTGTCTCGGAAATGCTCGAGCTGCTCAACAACCGAATCGACTCCGCCGACGATGGCCTCGTTCTGAAGCCACTGGGCATGCGTAGGCCAGGTGACTTCTTCGGAAAGATTGCTGCGGTCATTCCACAGCTCGCGCATGGATCGAGATTCAACCGCAACAGGTCCCATGTCCGTGCCGGTCCGCTGGGACATGGTCATATAGAAATTCATGTAGTCGCGAAGATTGCCTTCCGCCAATTCCCAAGCCTCTTCATCGGTGCGCGCAACCAGTATGCCTTTAGTGATGCTGGAAAATGTTAGGCAACGATCGACGATCGAGGCCGGATGATTTCCTTGCGACACCGCCGTTCGATACACGTTCATCTTGCGGATGGCCACATCAGTGCGGTAACGCCCTAGATACGCAGGCCACCCCCGAAGACCGGTGGCCGCTATGGTTTTATCGGTGTTCGATCCTATTGCGAATAGTGGATGCGGAGCGCGGTATGAGATAGGCATTATTCGCGTTGGCAGGGTCCCGCTATCGACGCCACTATCGAAGGAGAGAGGCGGGTCTCCAATCTGCTTCGCAAACCCTTTGAGGGCCGCATTGAGCTTGAGGTCGAAAACGGCCTTGGGATCTATATCCGTGGGGATGCCGAAGGCCTTCAGGAGGCCCGACATGGATCCTGAGGACAACCCAATCAGGCAGCGCCCGCGTGTCATCAGATCCACGAGGTTGGAGAACTGGGCAAAACGCCAAGGATGATAGAAGACCAGCGGCACTACGGTGATGCCGAGATAGCTACGCTTCATATGGCCGGCGAGCGCCGCTATCATCGTAAAGGGATTCCCATAGGGCTCATAGTTATTGAAGTGTTGGTCACCTACGGAGATGATCGCGAATCCCGCCTCATCACAGGCAAGCGCAAATTCCATGCAGAAGTCCATCAGCTGAAGATCATCTACCGGGCCGCGCCCGGTCGGAGCAAGGAAACAGGAGAAACGCATAACGAAGTTCCTATTGAATGTGAGTTATTCGAACATCAACCGCTAATGCCGGCTTTTGAGATGCAAAATGGATTGCGCTCGCTGATCGAGAATCGCGTGCTTCTCTACATCCGAGAGGAGTGGGGTCTCCTTGATGTAGGAGACCATACCCGTTACCGAGCCGAAGGTTGCATCGCTACCGAGAACGAGCCGATCGATACCATAAGTCTCGCGCGCCACGAGTAACGCGACACGGCTGTTGGCAGTGCTGCTGTCATAGTAAAACCGACGAAACTCGGCCATAGGGTCGGCTGGGTCGAGTCCAGCGCTTGCCACCCAATCGGCGTTTTGAAGCTTGCCTCTTAGCAATTTTTCATGAACCGGCCACACTTGCGGCATGGCGCCGCCGCAAGCAGCGAAGATGAATCGGAGCATGGGGAAGCGGCGAGTCAACCCGGAGTAGACCAACCGACATGCGGCGATGGCTTCCTGCATCGGGCTTCCGCAAAGCATATCGAGCATGAATTTATCGGTGCCCCAGTGGCAGCACGAAAGAGCGCCGACAGGGTGGACGTAAATTACGGTGCGCCGCCGATTCATCTCTTCCCAAAAAGAGTAAAACCGGGGGTCATCCAACGTCAGGGAATGGATTGCCGGTGGAAGACAAATGCCCGCAAAGCCAAGCTCGTCCAAACATCGGGACGCCTCTTTAATGGCAAGATCCGTGTCGCCGAGTGGAATCCATCCCCATGCCTGAAGCCGACCAGGGTGTCGAGCCATCAGTTCTGCATAACTGTCGTTGATGCATCTCGCGGCCAGTGCTGATTCGGCGGGATCGAGCAGCTGCGTGTCCCAGCCGATGGCGGAAAGGATTTGGCAGTCGACTTCGGCTTCATCAAGTTGTCGGAGGCGATCGCTGAAATCGGCGGACTGTGCAACTTGCGCGTTTACGGCGGAATTGCCCAAGCGCATGAGGAGTTTTATGTAGTTGTCCGGATAATAGTGGGCGTGAACATCGATCCGCATCAGGTGCTCCCTACAACGGCTTTATTTGCAAAGCTCCAACCAGATTTTCGCCACGTCGCAGAGCCTCAAACGGTCTGTGTATTCTTTGATGGACTCGTGTGTGCCGTTCTTTGCCGACTAGAGCGCCACATTAGCGGAAAGATCCGCATTGGCAATTGAATCTCCTAGATCCCGACATCAGTGCGTTTGAACGCATCGAGAAGAAGCACTGAGGGGCGGCCTCGACCTCTAGTGCAGCGCGCCGTCGGCCATTGCAGCCAAGGACGCGACCGATCATGCCCTTTGATGAGGACATCTTTCGATTCAATTTGGCGCGCGCAGCCGGCGTGTCTATCCTTCCCTTCAGACGTGAATGCCAGACAGGAGGATTTCAAGTTATGTCAAGCGCGTTGCACTCCGATGCACTCAATCAGCTATTTGTGACGGCTCGGACGCATTACGAGTGGACCGATGCGCCGGTGGAGAAATGCGTCGTACGGACTCTATACGATCTTCTGAAATGGGGACCGACCTCGGCCAATTGTTGCCCGGCACGCTTCGTGTGGGTGACAAGCATGGAGGGTAAGTCGCTCTTATCGTCACTCGCCATGGACAGCAATCGAACTAAGATTCTGGCAGCACCAGTCACCGTCATTATCGGCAATGATCTAGATTTTCCGGAGACCATGCCTACGCTCTTTCCAGTCCGCGGAGAAGTGTTGCGCCAGAAGTTCCTGCAGCGGGGAGAAGCGGAGATCACGGCAATGCGTAACGCCACCTTGCAAGGGGCCTACCTCATGCTCGCAGCGCGCGCGCTGGGGTTGGACTGCGGACCCATCTCAGGCTTCGACAACGCAGCTGTGGACCGCGCGTTCTTTGCCGGCAAGCGCATTCAATCGAATTTCATTTGCAGCCTCGGCTATGGAAAGGCGGATCGGAGTTTTCCGCGCAATCCCCGCCTGGGGTTTGAAGACGCCGGGTGGTTTGCTTGAGGGTGCCAACGTTTTCCTCGCCTTGAGGTCCGCCATTCACGGCCAGGGCTCACGCTCTCTCGACGTCGGCAATTAGCTCGCGTTTCCGGTGTCGGTTTGGTTGGGCCTGGCGTTCGATCGAGATTGTTCTTCAGCAGCGATCATATGTTGAAGAATACGGCGACTGAGTACGGCCGCGCCGTCTACTGTCAAGATCAGTGGTTTCAACGACCAAAAATCATGGTTCTTCATCCTCCGCTGAATGGCCTCCAGCATGGGCTTATCCTCTTCCCTGATTGGATCTTTGACCCCCTCAGGCATGACGGGCGGCTTATCCGAGATGGCGCTAATGCCGGCGAGGAAGTAGTGAGTACTGGCGGCGGTCTCCGGAGTAAAAATATGAACGCCGGGCATTCGCAAACCACTCTTCTTGGGTGACCCTGGCGAGGTGAAATAAATATCCATTTTGTTGACACAGGGCGCGACCCACTGCGCATCAAGGTACCGGTCAACCACCTCTCCCGGAGCTCCCAAAAACATCGCCAATCCGGGAGTCAACACGTCATTGGGAATGCGCCGCTTACACCATACGGTGTCGCCATCTCGCTCCACGACGATTTCACCCTTTCCGACGGCCGGTGTGCCGAGGCTTCCCGCGTGCAGGTACTCAATGTGACTGAGGTCCATGATGTTGTCCGACATCAGTTCGTAATTGGCCTCCACATGAACATATTGTCGATGGACAACGCTTCCTTCGCCCGCAACCAATTCCTCTTCCAGGTTCGGAATGAGACTCGCATTGGCGCGGGCACCGTCGCCCATCCACACCCAGACTCCCTCATATCGCTCGACGACCGGATAGCTACGTACGTGCGCCGCGCGCGGAATGTGGCCGTTGACACCATGGGGATTACGAACGCACGCCCCCGCGCGATCAAATTCCAGTCCGTGATATGCGCAGCGTATGACATCCCCCACTTTCTTTCCCATGCTGAGCGGGGCGAAGCGGTGCGGGCACATGTCCCTGATCGCGGCCACCGCACCATCGCTGGTGCGGAACATGACGATCGGCTGATCGAGGAGTGTGCGGCCTAGCAGGGAATCGGCTTTAATTTCAGCCGACCAGGCAATGAGGTACCAGGTATTCTCAAGATATGAAGTCGACATGTTGATATAACCCTCGTGGCAGTTAGTGGCTCGTACCGCTTCCCGCGACACGAAGCTCGGCTCCGGTTGGCGCGGGAAAGGACCGAAGATCAAGTTCGGGCGCGCAAGCGTCGACGAACAATCGAAACGATTGGCGCATATCGTCAAAGTTGCCGGCTCCGACAGTAAAGCGGGCGTGCAGCTGTAGAATGCCGTTTTGTTCATACTCTCGAATTTGAGAGATGATGCTTGCCGGTGCCCCGACCATGGGCTCAAAGCCCGGTGGCATGAATGTATTCGCCACCAGCATTCGTTTGGCCCGCTCGGTGGCCTCCGTCTCGGTCTCGCCTACTATGACGTAGCGCGTGATCATGGACATTTGTCGATTGCGATCGATCAGCCCCTGTGGGAGGCCTGCTCGCTCCATCGCCTTACGGTACAGTCGAAATCGCCGTGCCGCCGTTTCCAGGGTGGCGGGCCCGAGGAAGAGCGGCAAACCCTGTTCGCCGACCCTTTCAATCGTTGCCTCGGTGTTGGTGCCGATCGCAAACAGTGGCCGACCGGCTCTATAGGACGACGGCATCAGACGTGACTGGCCCCCGGTCATCTGTCCGCTGAAGATGCCCCCTTTGTCAAATCCCGTGTCGAAGACAAAATCTGGCTCGTGTCCCAGCTTTGCCCACGCACCTTCCATTATTTTGAGCTTGCTTTCGAACAGCGCGTCACGGTCTACGACGTTGACGTTGAAAGCCTCAAAATCACGAACCAACTGCGCGCGACCCGCAGAAAGACCCACGATCAGCTTGCCCCGGGTAAGGTTGTCCAAAATGTTCATATCTTCGGCCAGCCGGATTGGATGGTGAAGCGGTAACGGGGTAATCGTCGTGCCGAAGTACGCGTTCTTGAGATGGGATGCTATGTGGGCACCCATTAGAAATGGATTGCAATAGGGTTCGTAGTTGTTGAAATGCTGCTCGCCGAACGTAACGAGGGCAAAGCCCGCGGCGGCGGCCTCTATGGCCTGTTCGATGCATAGGTCGATGAGCGCAAGATCGTCATCCGCGCCGCGAGAAAACGGGCCAAGGAAAATTCCCATGTACACTCAGCTGGCTCCGGACTTGCGAAACAGAAAATTGACGGCCACGCCGTTCCACAACCTCTGTGATCGAGAAAGAGATGGGCCTGCGGCTGGCATATCGGTGAGAGCTTCGGCTAGTAAGGGGTATCGAGCGCGGCAAACGCTGGAGCAGCAACCGCGCGGATCTTTGAAGGCGCCGCCCGTGATTGCTCGAGACGTGACAGAGCCAGGCTCGTCTCTACCACCCCACGGCACCTTCCGAATCGCCGCGCTGTGAAGGCCTCAATTGCCTCCGGGATGGATTTACTTCCGGATACGCACTGGCCAAGCACCACGCCATCCTCGATTGCCATGCCGCCCCCCATAGCCATATGGGCCGTAGTGGCGTGTGCGGCATCACCGATCAGTAGGGTGCAGCCGCGGAACCAAGGCTGAGGAACGAGGAGCCATTCGAATGGGCGGCAAATGAGCTGCGCGTCCGGCTTCAGTCGGCGACGCAGTTCGACCACATAGGGCGCGGAATAGGAATCGAGGTGGTGGGACATTGCTTCATAGGTCTCGGCTGGCCCCATCCTGGTCCAGCCAGCGCGATCCAGCACTGCTACAACATACGTGAAGCCTTCCGGCACGAAATATCCCCCCAACTTTCCGGTCGGGGAGAGAAACCATCCTGGGTCATCTGGCGGCGGTCCGGGTGCCATCCAGCGAATGGCATATTGGCCCGCGTAGATGGGAACCGGCGCATCTTCAAACAATGAGCTGCGCACATGTGAATTGATTCCGTCTGCGCCAATTACTAGGTGATAGCGGCCTGATGTGCCGTCACTGAAACGAACTGAGGTGCTGTCTCCTTCCTCAGAAATGTTCTGGACAGTGACTCCATAGCGGATGGATGAGTGGGCCTTCACCGCCGCGTCGCGAAGAATCCCGAGCAGAGTCGGCCGATAGATGCCAAAACTGGGTCGGGCTACGGCGCTCGGCCTGCGGGCTTCCTGCACGATCGGCTGGCCCGCGGCATCCATGATGGGCGCATCAATCGGAAGCAGGGTGGCTCGATCGATGCACGCCTCGAGCACGCCCAACTCACCCAACGCATCGAGCGCCCGGCCGTGGACCCCGATTGCTGCTCCCAACGGATCACGAGCGAGCTCCACAATCTCGGTCTTCATACCACGGTCGCCGAGGGCAATCGCGGCCGCCAGACCGGCGATACCACCTCCAACGATCAGAATATCGCGAGCGGGCGCCACGTTTCCGGCCCCTTTAGGTCACGGACCACCGAACCTGCCTCGTAAGGTGACGCCGAAAGTCCGGGGCGGCAGGATGTCGTACAGATACAGTCCCGGCCCCTCGCCGAACACGTTGACGGCACTGTTCTCGATGTTCTTGACCCAAGCCTCCACCTGCCATTTGTTATAGCTGAAGGTAATCGTGACATCGCTCATCCAGAACGATCGTTGACGGTCGTTCGGATCTGTCGAGCCCGCAACGACTGGGTAGGCTGCGGAGTAGTGCGAGTTGCCTCGCATTTCGAGTGAGGAGCGATCATTGATCTTCCATATGTGGCTATACCCGAAGTACACATCTGCGTCTGGAAGATTGATGAGCGGCTGCTTGCCCTGAGGTGCAAAGACGAACGCCGGAAATGGCGGAGCAAAGAGAAGCGTGGGATAAGAAATGCCGTCAAACTCCCCATGCGCCCAGTCAGTCGACACGCTTATCCTGTCGCTGGGAGTGAGTAGGAAGATTGCATCGAGCTCCGCCCCATAGGTCTTGACGTCCCCTGTGTTCACAATGCCCGTTGTAAAGGGGCCCTCGTTGGGATAGGCGATGTTTTGGTATTGATAGTTCCGGAAGTCGTAGAGATAGACGTCACCATTGAGTTGAAGACGATTCTCGAAGAATCGATTCTTGGAACCCATCTCATAGGCGGTGTTGGTCTCCGAATCGAACGTTGGAGCAAACTGAGTGGGTGCCGTGGGCAGCGCCGGGTTGCCGGCGTTGAGACCGCCGGGCACGTAGCCGGTTGCTACATCTGCATAGAGCATGCTTTGGCGAGCGATATCCCATTCGATCCCCGCCTTG
>Ga0210387_10003494_pt1 | contig 12076 bp, 11 predicted proteins | sample IncBWC7OmetaG_FD_160108 | JGI IMG/M metagenome (GOLD analysis project Ga0210387, IMG submission 160108) | Forest soil microbial communities from Barre Woods Harvard Forest LTER site, Petersham, Massachusetts, United States - Inc-BW-C-7-O ... | reverse complement strand
GTAAGTGCAACGCTGAGCAGAATGCACGTTACGATCGGAAAATAAAAACCACCGCTCTTGCCCTGATACGAGATGTCACCAGGCAGGCGTCCAAGACGAAACGGCAAACGCCCGCCGAAAACGAAATAGCCACCGATGACGACCAGAGCGATTCCGGCGATCAGCAGCAGTTTCCCGAGCTCGCGCGTCGGCTCCATTGCTATTTTTCTCAAAACTATTCTACTCCCAACTTGACGCGCGCCGTGCTCGGCTGGAACAAACCCGCGCCGACCAACGCACCTTCTCCGACCGATCTGTAGGGGCACGGCATGCCGTGCCCTATTGAGTATCACTTATACAATTGAGCTCAGCTCCGTCCGCGAAACCACGTGGCTCTCGACTTTGTGGCGACCGTTAGATCCTGCCAATCCGGGCACGGCACGCCGTGCCCTACGGGAGGTGGTTCGTATTCGCGCTGCCAAATTCATTCTTAAATCAACACCAATAAAATAGTGCCGCGAAATTCGAAAGCGGCTACTATAGCTGCGAACTGCACGTCCATTCAGGAGCAATCAAATGAAAAGAGTTTTACTACTTGCGTGCGCCCTCGTTTGTTTCAGTTCCGCAACTTTTGGGCAGGCTCTGACGGCGGCTGACCGCGAGAAAGGCGTGAAGTATCTCGAACAAACTCGCGACGCCGTGGTTGCCGCGACCCAGGGACTTTCAGAAGCACAGTGGAAATTCAAAGCCGCACCTGACAAATGGTCTGTGGCCGAAACGCTTGAGCACATCGCCCTGGGCGAAGCCTTCCTGTTCGACATTGAAAAAAACAAAGTGATGACATCGCCCCCCGGCGCCCCCGATCGCGACACCGCGAAGCTGGATGCGCTGGTGCTCGCGATGGTTCCCGACCGCAGCACAAAGCGCCAGGCACCGCCTCCGCTGGTGCCGACAGGCAAGTGGACGCCTGCCGAATCGCTCGACCACTTCCTGAAAAGCCGCGCCGTCACTATAGAATATATGAAGACGACAAAGGATCTTCGCGAGCATGTGTCCGAAAGCCCCCTCGGAATGCTCGATGGTTACGAGTGGCTGCTCTTCATCGGGGCGCACAGCGAGCGCCACACCAAGCAGATACTCGAAGTGAAAGCGAACCCTGATTTTCCGAAGAGCTAAGCTGTAGACGTATTGGAATTCAGCAGGCTTGAGCGCGAGGCCTCGTCGTTAGACGAGTTCCTCGCCGGCAAAGAAGTATGCAATTTCAGCCGCGGCAGTATCGGTCGCGTCTGAGCCGTGCGTGCAATTATTTTGAATGCTCGTGCCAAGCTCTTTGCGAATCGTGCCGGGCGCAGCTTTCGCGGGATCGGTGGCGCCCATCGTGTCTCGCCATTTTGCAATCGCGCCTTCCGCTTCAAGCACCATCACGATCACTTTGCCCGAGCTCATGAATCCCGTCAGCTCGCCGAAGAACGGCCGCTCGCGGTGCACCGCGTAAAAACCTTCCGCCTGCGCTTTTGTCATACGCATGGATTTGATCGCCACGATCTGGAATTTTGCTGCGTGAATGCGGCTCAAAATATCGGCGGAGATTCCGCGTCCCACCGCGTCCGGTTTGATGATTGCCAATGTTCGCTGGTGCGCCAAGAGAATATTCCTCCGTTCAATTTTGTTGCGGTCGATTGACTAGCGTTTGCTGCGCTTCTTTGATTTGCTGGCTGATTTTTTCTTTGCCGCGGGCTTTCGCTTCGACTTCGCACGGCCGAGCACCTGCGCGATCGTTTCGCCGATATCGGCAGGGCTTTGAATCGTGTGAATTCCCGCAGCGCGCATCGCCCTGTATTTTTCAACTGCCGTACCGCGGCCGCCGCTGATGATCGCACCCGCGTGCCCCATGCGGCGCCCGGGCGGGGCCGTCTGGCCTGCAATAAATCCCACAACAGGCTTCTTCACGCTTTTCTTGATGAATTCCGCGGCGATTTCTTCCGCGTTTCCGCCGATTTCACCAATCATCACGATGGCGTGCGTGTCGGGATCGTCGTTGAACATTCGAATCGCATCGAGAAAACTCGTGCCAATGATCGGATCGCCGCCAATTCCGATGCAGGTGGATTGGCCGATACCGAGATCCGTCAGTTGGCCCACCGCTTCGTACGTCAGCGTGCCGCTCCGGCTGACGACTCCCACATGCCCCTGCTTGTGAATCGAGGCCGGCATGATCCCCATTTTGCATTTTCCCGGCGAAATCCCTCCGGGGCAATTCGGGCCGATCAAACGTGTCTTCGAATCTTTCATCGCATCGGCTACGCGAACCATATCGAGCGCTGGCACACCTTCCGTGATGCAAATCACAAGCGGCAGTCCCGCGTCCACGGCTTCGAGAATCGCGTCGGCTGCAAACGGCGGCGGAACAAAAATGATGGACGCGTTTGCGCGCGTCTCCTTCACCGCTTCGCTCACAGTGTTGAAAACGGGAACGCCGAGATGTTCAGTCCCGCCTTTACCAGGCGTCACGCCCGCAACGACCTTCGTGTCATAGGCGAGCATCTGCTGCGTGTGGAAACTGCCTTCGCGTCCGGTAATTCCCTGCACGACGACGCGCGTGTTTTTGTCGATTAGGACGCTCATCGCACGCCCTCCGCCAAGGCAACCACTTTCTCGGCGCCATCTTTCATTCCCTTCGCGATGGTGAAATTAAATCCGGATTTGCGCAAAATCTCCTGCCCTTTCTCAACGTTCGTTCCTTCCATGCGAATGACCACCGGAATTGTGAATTTCAGTTCTTTCGCGGCATTCACCACGCCGCTTGCGAGAACGTCGCATCGAAGAATTCCGCCGAAAATATTCACGAATACTGCTTTCACATTCGGATCGCTCAGCAGAATGCGAAATGCATTCTTCACCTGGTCTTCGGAAGCGCCGCCGCCGACGTCGAGAAAGTTGGCCGGGCTTCCTCCGCTGAGCTTGATAATGTCCATCGTAGCCATCGCGAGGCCGGCGCCGTTCACCATGCATCCAACGTTGCCGTCGAGCTTAATGTAGTTGAGCTTGAATTTCGACGCTTCCACTTCGAGCGGAGTTTCTTCTTCCAAGTCGCGCAGATCCTTGAATTCCGGATGACGATAGAGCGCGTTGTCGTCGAACGTTACTTTCGCATCAAGCGCGACGAGACGCCCGTCACCCGTGACTACGCACGGATTAATTTCCAGCAGCGAGGCGTCCGTTTCGATAAACGCGCGGTATAACGATTGAAAAAACGGCACGGCTGCATTCACCACTTCCGGCGTGAGTCCGAGGCCAAACGCAAGCTTGCGCGCTTGATATGGCTGCAGTCCAGTGGCCGGATGAATCGTTTCACGCAAAATCAATTCCGGATTATCCTTCGCAACTTCCTCAATTTCCATTCCGCCGGCTGTGCTGGCCATAAACACCGGCGCGCCCACGCCGCGATCCACAAGAATACTCAGGTAAAGCTCGCGTTTGATATCGAGTCCTTCTTCGATCAGCAATCGGCGAACGACGCGCCCCTCAGGCCCGGTCTGCGGTGTGATGAGTTGCATTCCCAAAATGCGCTCGGCATGCGTGGCGGCTTCATCGGATGACTTCGCAAGTTTCACTCCGCCGGCTTTGCCGCGCCCACCAGCATGAATCTGCGCTTTCACCACGACCACCGGCGTGCCAAGCCGCTGCGCAACCGCTCGTGCTTCGTCCTTCTTAAACACCACTTCGCCGCGCGGCACGGGCACGCCAAATTTTGCGAGAATCGCTTTCGCCTGGTATTCGTGAATCTTCATTCCTGCTCCATCGGCTTCCTGAAGGTCGCCTTGAATAGTGCTAGTATTTACGCTCGCAAAAGCTACTTAGTTTACTTGGAACGTACAGCACGGGCAAGGAGCGGCATGGCTCTCGAAATGAAACCCGGATGCGAAAAATGCGGCAGCGAGATCGCTGCAGCTGACCGGGCATTTATCTGCTCGTTTGAATGCACTTTCTGTGCGAAATGTACGGAGCAGTTGCAGCATACCTGTCCGAATTGCGGCGGCGAGCTGGTGCGCCGTCCGCGAAGGAAGCATTCCGCGACCGCCGTTTGAATCGTGAGGCTCGCCGAAACCCGATGATCCTCGAAGCGCTCGAAAAAGTTGTAGCCGACGAAGACCTGACGCGCGCCGAAGCGGAAGCCGCGATGGAAGACATTCTCGCGGGCCGTGCGAGCGATGCGCTGATCGCGGGATTGCTCACGGCGCTGCGTATCAAGGGCGAAACGGTCGACGAAGTTGTCGGCTTCGCAAAAGCGATGCGCCGCCACGCGACTCCGATTTTCCCGCTTGGTCACGCCCGCGCAGATGAACCGCTCGTTGATACGGCCGGAACAGGCGGCGACGCGCGCGGCACGTTCAATATTTCCACCGCTGCGGCGTTCGTGATCGCTGGCGCGGGCGTGCGCGTCGCGAAACATGGAAACCGCTCCTTCAGCTCGCGGTGCGGGTCGGCGGACGTGTTGGAAGCGCTCGGAGCGAGAATCGATCTCGCGCCGGAACGCATCGCGCGCGCGATTGACGAGATCGGAATCGGATTCATATTCGCGCCCGCCATTCACGCAGCCACGCGCCATGCTATGCCAGTGCGTCGCGAACTTCGCATGCGCACCGTTTTCAATTTGCTCGGTCCGCTCACGAATCCCGCCGGAGCATCCGTGCAGATAGTCGGCGTTTACGACCCGAGCCTGACGGAGTTAGTAGCCCGCGCACTCGGTGAGCTTGGCGTGCGGCGCGCGTTTGTATTCCACGGCGCGGACGGCCTCGACGAAATTTCGATTTCGGGCGACACATCCATCTCAGAATTGCGCGACGGAACCGTACGTAGCTACACAGTGACGCCGGAGGACTTCGGCTTGCGCCGCTGGCCACTTGAAGAAGTTCGCGGCGGCGACGCGAAGCATAATGCCGAAATCATAGTCCGCATATTTGGCCCTTCAGCGCATCATCATGCGAACGGCGCGCACCGCGAAATCGTACTCGCGAACTCCGCGGCAGCCCTCGTAGCAGCAGGACGCGCCACGGACCTTCTCGATGGTGTGCGCGTGGCGTCGGAATCGATCGATTCAGGTGCTGCGCGCAAAAAACTCGAAGCATTCATCGCGTTTACACAACGGGAAGGCGAGCGCGCCCTCTCCGGATCGTAACTACGCAGTTCGTCCCGATCAGATCTGCTTCAAGCTGCGCACCGCGTAACCAAAGCACGCCAATACAAACACTCCGAACGCCACGGCTTCGATTCCGAGCTGGTGGGGATCGCCGAGCCCGATCGAACCGTAACGCAGCAAATCCACCTGCCACGTAATCGGGTTCGCAAGTCCGATCATGCGAAACCAGCGCGGCAGTGGATCGAGCGGATAAAACATCGAACTGGCGAACAGAAACACAAAATAGAACACGGAGGTAACGCTGTTGAAGATATCGTTCCGCCGAATCTTGAGCGCGAAGATCGTGTAAAAGAAAAACCATCCCGCCGTGCCGAACACGACGGTCACTACAAGCAGCGGCAACAGGTCAAATCGCAACCGAATTCCAAGAAGCCACGCTCCCAGCGCCAGTGTAATCGCCGTCTGCACAATCGCAATGAAAACGTTGAAAATCACTTTGCCCAGCAGATATTCCGATCGGCTCATCGGATACGTGAGCATCTCGTAAAAGATTCCATTGTCGCGATCCATAAAGAACGACCACGAACTGTTTGACGCGATTCCGAAGCTAGCCATCCCCAGCACGCCCGCGAGAAAAAACGAATTGTAATTCACGCCGGGCGCGGAAATCGGAGTGCCCAGCGCAGACGTGACGCCCACTCCAAACACCAGCAGATAGCAAAGCGGATAGAAAACGTCCCAGAACACGAATGTAATGTTCGTGGCACGGATTTTTCCCTCGCGATACAGCATCGCGGGAATCGACGACATTCTCGCTCCTCGTTCTTACGCTTTCGCTGAAACCTTCTGCGTCAACTCAACAAAAATATCTTCCAGGCTTGCGCCGCCAATCTCCACGCGCAACACGCGCCCTTTTTTCGCGAGTGCGGCCACAATCTCGAGCGCTTCCGCCTCCTGCGCTTTTACGCAGAATTCGAGCGTGTGGCCGCGAATCTCCGAGCGAATCGGGTGCAGCGCCGCAATCGCTTCTCGCATGCCGGACGGCAGCGATTCAAAAGTGATCGCGACTTCGTAGACGTCGTGCGACAGCAACTTCAGCGCGTTCAAGTCGCCGCGAGCGATCTGCCTTCCCTTGTTGAGAATCAAAATGTCGTCGCACAACTCTTCCGCCTCGCTCAGAATTTGCGTCGTCAAAACAATCGTGCGTCCCCGGGCCGCCTCCTGCCGCAGCGAATCCATCACGGCACGTTTCAAGATCGGATCCATGCCAGTGGAAAATTCGTCGAGAAATAGCACTGGCGTGTTCACTAGAAATACTTTTGCTACTTGCACCCGCCGCCGAAAGCCGCCGCTGAGGTCCTGCACTTTGCGATCCGCCTCGGCCGTCAGATCAAAAAGTCGCATGACCTCGGTTGCCCGGCGTTCAGCATCCGGCTTCGCCAGCGCGTGAAAACGTGCGTACGTCAGCAGATTGTCGCGTACAGAGAGAAACACTTCGCCGGCGGTTTCCTGCAGCACCATCGAAATCCGGCGGCGGACTTCCAATGGCTCCTCGACGACGTCGAAACCCTCGATGCGTGCGTGCCCGCTGGTAGGTTGCAAAAGCGTTGCGAGAATTTTCAGCAGCGTCGTTTTCCCCGCGCCATTCGGTCCGAGCAATCCGAAGATCGTCCCGCGTGGCACGTTGAAGCTGAGACCGTCGATCGCGCGCACCGGCTCGCTCGCTTCGCCGAACAATCCTCCGCGGCGCCCGCGATATACCTTAACGATATTTTCCACTTCGAGCGCGTTCGGCGCTTTGTCGATCGCCGTCTCGATCATTTGCATGCCTTCGATCGAATCGTCCATGAGTTTGTCGCCGGCGTTTTTGCCTTGGCTTCCGACGTGTAATTCATCGATTTAGTGCCGACCGATCGCAAATCTCAATCGCGCCCGTTCGAGGGATCGGGCGAGCTGGCCGAATCGAGATCGAGAATAGCAGAGCCCGGGCCCGAATCTGGCGCGTAGCAATTGCCGTCGGAATTGTACGTTCGAGCACAACGCTTCGTGAATTCCCGGCGTCGCGGCGATTGTGCGAATTGCCAGATCGATGCGAACGCGACACCGCTTGCCGAAGGCGCAGGAGGGTTTTTCTCGTACGCGCAGCCTATCGAGGGCGGACACGCGTCGTTGTAGACGAAATATCCAATTTGCCGCTCGCCCGCCTGAGCCCGAATATCGTCGGCGGTGACGATCGTTTCGCCCTTGCCTTCCTTCGCAGGCATTCCAGAACAATAAATTCCTGCGCGATAATCTGACGCAATCACCGAATCAACCCACGCTAAAATATAGGCGATCTGCGCGCGCGTCATTCGGCCGCCTTCTTCCTGGTCGAGGAAAATCACAGTGCCGGCGTGAAATCCCTCCCGCTTCTCGAGGGCCGCAGCGGATTGTCCATCGGTATTACCAAGCGCGGCGGCGGCCGCTGCAGAATTCAACTCGCTTGATCCGCGACCATTGAAAAGCACGAGGAAACCAAAACCATTCTGCAGAAGCACTGCGCGCTTCCCTATCCAGCTATTTGATTTCGCGCCGGGAGGATTGTTGAGCCAGTATCCGGCAAATGAAAATGTTCGCTTCAGCGCCGGCAATGTTGCGTCGCCCGGATAATCGTTCGCATCGAAGCCGAGATAAGAAGCCGCTCCCGCACCTGCCAGCGTAGTTGCCAAAATGAAAACACAACAGAACGCCACTACGCATTGGCCAATCCGAGTGGGCGTTTGATTCATCGGGTGGTCGAATCAGGCTAGCAACAAGCCTAAACGCTTAGAAAATTCTCAAGTAACCGGAATCCAGCCTCAGTCAGCACCGACTCAGGATGAAATTGCACGCCTTCCACCCGCAACTTCCTATGGCGAAGTCCCATAATCGTGCCATCCTCAGTTTCGGCCGAAATTTCCAGCGAGCGCGGCAACGATTTCCTCTCAACAATCAGCGAATGATAGCGCGTCGCCTGAAACTTCTGCGGCAGGCCGCGAAAGATCGTCTTGCCATCGTGCTCGATGCTGCTCGTCTTACCGTGCATCAATTTGCGCGCTCGAATCACGCGCCCGCCAAACGCCGCTCCGATCGCCTGATGCCCCAGGCAAACACCAAGAATTGGAATTTTTCCGGCGAAGCGTTGAATTAACGGAATGCTGATGCCCGCTTCCTGAGGCGTGCACGGCCCCGGCGAAACCACAATCCTCTCAGGCCGCAATTTTTCGATTTCGTCGAGAGTGATCCGGTCATTGCGACGTACTTCCAACTGCTGCCCCATTTCGCCAAGGTACTGCGCGAGGTTGTAGGTGAACGAGTCGTAGTTGTCGAGAAGCAGAATCATTGGCGTAGCTTCAAGGATACAGCAGCAGGAACGCGTTTGCATTGCGCCCTGCCGCCTTGAGGATTTGTTTACTCGTGTTCGCCGCCCCCGTGCGCGATTTCCAGTGCCGTCACCAGCGCCCGAGCCTTATTCACAGTTTCCTGATATTCGCGCGCTGGCACTGAATCGGCCACCACGCCGCCGCCGGCTTGTATGTAAACGCGCCCGCCCTTCGCTACGAGCGTGCGAAGCGCGATGCACGAGTCCAGATTGCCGGAGAAATCGAGATACAAAATCGCGCCCGCGTAAATTCCACGGCGCATCGGCTCAAGCTCGTCGATGATTTCCATCGCGCGAATTTTCGGCGCGCCAGAAAGCGTACCCGCAGGAAAGCAAGCCATGAGCGCTTCAAAGCAATCCACTCCCTCGCGAAGCCGCCCACGCAAACTCGAAACCAGATGCATCACGTGCGAATAGCGCTCCACGAACATGAGCCGCTCCGGCTTCACCGAACCGTACTCAGAAACGCGGCCCAAATCGTTGCGTCCCAAGTCGACGAGCATGATGTGTTCAGCGCGCTCTTTCGGATCAGCGATCAGTCTCGCTTCCAGCGCGCGGTCCTCCGCTTCGTCGCGACCGCGTGGCACAGTCCCTGCAATCGGCCGGTAAAACACTTCACGTCCCTGCACCTTTACCAGCATTTCCGGCGAACTACCCACCACCGAAACATCATTCAGCCTCAAAAAATATAGATATGGCGACGGATTCACCACGCGCAGAGCACGATAAATTTCAAATGGATCAGCGCTTGTCTGTGCAGAGAATCGCTGGCTGGGCACCACTTGGAAAATATCTCCGGCGCGGATATAAGCCTTCGCTTTTCGAACCGCAGCGAGATACTGCGGCCGCGTCATGTTCGATCGCACGTTCAACTTGCCTCGTCGCGGCGCGCGACGCTGCGCGGGTAAAGGCCCTTCCAGTTTTCGACGCACACTCCGTATCTCGCGCACGGCGGCGTCATATTTTTCGCGGAGACTTCCATCGCCGTCAGTGAACACATTGCGAATCACCCACACGCGGTGCCGCACGTGATCAAACACCACCAGCCCCAGGTAGAACATCATCACGCAATCGTCGAGGCCCAGATCGTCGCGTCCCGACGCGGGAATTTTCTCGATCAGCCGCACCATGTCGTACGCGAAATACCCGATCGCACCGGCGATCAGCGGCGGAAGGCCGGGAACGCGCACAGGTCGGTAACGCGCTGTGAGCCGCCGCATCTGCTCGATGGGGTCGTCATCAAAGTGAATTTCACGGCCACTGGTTTCGAGAGTGCAGACGTGCCCGCGTGCGCGAAATACTTCTTCCGGGTTCGCGCCGGTAAACGTATAGCGCGCGATATTCTCGCCGCCCTCCACGCTTTCGAGCAGAAACGAATACTTGGCTCCACGCGCGATGCGAAGATGCGCGCCGACGGGCGTCAGCAAGTCCGCAGTAAAAGTTTCATATACCGGGACGAGGTTCCCCTGCCGCGCGAGCTTACGGAATGTCTTGAAGTCCGGTTGGATCATTTACCCTGCAACCTGTAAGCACCTTGCAATCTTTTAAGCGCCCTTCAACTTTTTAACCGCCCCGACCCGTCATTTTCTCTTCGCGAGCCAACGCTGTGACGACCGCTTTACGCATCGCCACTTCAGGTGCGCGCTCGCCGGTCCAGATTTCCCACTGCGCACTTCCTTGCGCAACAAACATCTCGACTCCAGACACGGTTTCGATGCCGCGCCTGGCGGCGAGTTGCATGAGCTTCGTTACGCGCGGGCGGTAAATCGTGTCGAAAACGAGGTGGCAATTCAATTCTCGCGCTTCAAGCGGCGAACGATCGACTGCCGGATGCATCCCAACCGGAGTGGCATTCACAATCGCGTCAAAAAATTCTGTCCGAAGATGTTTGCGCGCGATCACTTCGCCTCTCGCAGCCCGAGCCAGTCGCGCAGCTTGCGCGGGACGTCTCGCGCAAATCGCGACCGTAGCGCCCGCCGACGAAAGCGCGAACGCAACTGCACGCGCCACTCCTCCGGCGCCGAAAATCAGTACGTGGCTGCCCCGAAGCGGCATGCGCCGCTCAAGTGCGCGCAACACTCCGACATAATCCGTGTTGTAGCCATAAAGCTTCCCGCCCTCGCGCAGCGACACAGTATTCACAGCCCCAATCGACGCAGCCAATCCGTCACAATCGTCCAGATGCCGCAGAATCGCTTGCTTGTAAGGCAGCGTGACGCTGAAGCCCTTTATCCGCAGGGGTTCGATTACCTCTATAAAATCACTCAGCCTACGAACCAGGAACGGCAAGTACAAGGCATCCATCCGTCTCGTCTGGAATCCGGCATTTTGAAGCTGCGGCGAAAGCGAATGGCCAATTGGGTTCCCGATCACTCCGTAAATCTGGGTGCGACGACTGATGCGATCCGCGCGATAGAGAGTCGTCATTTGCTCAAGCGAGATTTGGCCGGGTGCCGTTGCGTTTTCGACCGGCGCATAGCTGAGCGCGCTGCCATCTCGAATCGAGAGAATGCGCATCGGAAGGGCCGCATCGCCCATGGGCACGGCGATCACCTCGCGTCGCCCGCGTGTTAGCTTGAGCACTCGTCGCGCATCCGCTAGCGATTCGCACTGAGCCGCAATCTTCACAGCATCCGGCCGGGATCGCGCCAGCTCGGCTAATACACGCGTAAAATTTCGCGGTGATTTCTCGAAGTAGTGCGCTGACGCGATTTGCCGCCCCTCGCCAAGCAACACATCCACAAGTTCACGCGGACACCGCGCCGCCGACTCGATTTCCAGGTCGTACCACTCACACCCGGCGCGCAATGCTTCCGCGAGGTGGACGAGCTGCTGCGCGATCGTGCCCCGATAACGGCCACCGCCCTCGCGACGTCGGCACGTGGCGATCAACGTCGTCCGCGCGAACCCCGCGGCCTTTTCCTCCGTCGCCCTGGCCAGCCGAGCGAGAAATTTCACAATTTCCAGGTCCTCCCGGAGCCAATCCAGCCGCAATTCGACTGTCCGCGTCGACTTGAGCGCCCGCGCGAGCTGCCGTATCATCTCGCCAGCGCTTTCCGCCGCCACAACCCCGCAAATTTTCGACCCGCCAATCATCATTTTCGACACAAATCGCCGCCTGTTCTCACGGCCAACGAGCCTGTCCTTTCGTACAGGGAGTTCTGGCTTCTACCATGCGTTACTCAATGTGTAAAGCGCACCAGACCTTGTCTTGACGCTCACATACCCGTTTGTTACGGTCAATTCATCGGGTTGCCCTTGTGTGGGGCACGCAGATTTCAAAGGAGCATGCATTATGCGCGGGAAAATTGTCCTTGCTGGTCTAATTTTGGTCCTCTCCGGAAGCGCGCTCTCCGCGCAAGACAGGGGTCTCTCGACCACCCAAGACGACATCTATTGTTCCGGAACGATCACGAGCGAGTCTGTCCCGCACGACACCTTCCTCATCACTGGTGAAGAGTCGAACTATAAGGTCACCTTCCAGGAAGGCGACTACGTATACGTCAACAAGGGTTCCGGCCAGGGCGTCAAGGTAGGCGACGAGTTTTCAGTCGTTC
>Ga0210387_10003492_pt1 | contig 12076 bp, 10 predicted proteins | sample IncBWC7OmetaG_FD_160108 | JGI IMG/M metagenome (GOLD analysis project Ga0210387, IMG submission 160108) | Forest soil microbial communities from Barre Woods Harvard Forest LTER site, Petersham, Massachusetts, United States - Inc-BW-C-7-O ... | reverse complement strand
CCGCATCTGGTTGAACATGATCCGCAAGGTGATGCCGGCGATGGTCGAGGCAATCGCGATGCCGAAGTTCTGTACGATCTGCTCGGCCGAACCGGCCGCGGAAAACTGATAGAGCGAGACGGCGAGACTGGTCAGCGTGAACAGGAATCCCATGTAGTAGAGATTGTCTCCGGACTGGTCGTCGCGCAGGCGGAACAGCCGCGCCCCGAGCAAGACCGCATAGCCGACCATGACCAGGACCGGGACAGCGGTCGCCGCCAGCGCGCCGAAATCATGCAGTTTCGAGAAGATGATGTAGCCGCTGCCGAAGATGACCACGCCGAAGAAGACGAGCCCGTTGAAGAGGCCGGTCGTCAAATTAGGTTTGAAGTCGTAACCCGCCATGGCGCTCCACTAGGCTCCCTGCAGCCGTTTGACGCCGCCAAACGAACCGCGGTTGTCTTCGATCCAGGACTTCCAGAACTCCATGTGCTTGGTGCTATCCACAATCTGCTGGTTACCGGTCTGCCGGGTCACGTAGCGGAGGATGACGGTGGCGCCGTGCAGGTCGGTACGAAACTTCAAATAGGCCGGAGATTGCTTATAGCGCTGGAACGACAAATCGCCGGCCCGCGGATATTGGCTGTAATCCTTGGTGTACTCGATCATGTCGGAGATAATATAGAGCGTTTTTCGGGCATTTTCGCTCGCGGCACTGGAGAATTGCCCGATCGCAATGTCCTGTATCGCGGCCATGATCGGCGAACTGTTGGCCTTCGCGGAGGAGATGCTGTTTTTCACGGCTTCGGCAGCGGGTTTGCGGAAATCCTCGATCCAACGCAGCCGCGCAATCCGCGGATTATCCGTCCATTCGCTCAAGCCCGCGCCGTCCCCGGGATTGCATTTCGAAAACAGCGAGCGGCTTCGTACGCCCGCGATATCGAGAACACGGATGTCGAGTTTGTAGAATGGCGGCAACGTCGTGATCATGTCGTCGAGCTGACCCAGCACCTCGCGCCGCGTGGTGTCCGGCAGGTCATCGGACGTGTCGACCAGCACCACGGTAATTCCCTTGGGGCCGTCGACCGGGCACAGCGTTTGCGGATCGAGGACCGGGCGCTCGGGCGCTGCGAAATAGAAATAGGCCAATGCGGCGCCGGAACCGATCGCCATCAGCAGGAGCAGTACGCCGCCGAAACCCGACCAGCCGAGTGCGGACGAACTGCGCTGCCTGGGCCGGCGTCTAGCCACTCTTCTTCTCCGGCAGCAACTCGTCGATCTCGCGATAAGTGCGCACCGCCTGGTCGAAGGCTTCGTGGATGGCCTTGATCTGCTGGCTCAGAAGCTCCTGGGTCTCGGCGATCATGGCGCGCAAATTTTCCCGCGCGCTCGTGCTCGGCTCCCCGCCCGCATAGCTGATCCGCTCCATAGCGTAGGGCCTCGCAAAATAGCCAGGAGCAGGCGTCGAGCGGGCCTTGCGGTTGGCCTCGCGGTAGATCTCGAGCAGCGCACGGCTGGTTTGTTCGATCTGGTTTTGGTGCTGGTCGAAGCGCTGAGCGAGCCGTACGCGGCCTTGCAACAGCGAATCGTACTCGCTTCGCCGGACCGAGAGATCGCGCGCAGCCTCGTTCATGGCTTCGGTGGCGTCCTCGCGAATATCCCTGAGACGTTCGATCAATTCGCCACGCGCGTTGGCGAATTGACGGGTTGCCTCGATCCATCGCCGCTCAAGACCGGCATAGCCCATATAGGGATCGAAAAACATCAGGCCGTCGGCCATCGCAATCAGCGAGAACACAAAGCCGAGAGCGAACAGCAGCCATGAATTGATGTCGGTCAGCGCATAGGGCGCGGTCAGGAGACGGTGCAGCACTTCCTGCCCGACATTGTCGCTCAGGCTGACGGCGGGCGGAATTTCACGCAAATGAGACAGCGTCAAATTGAGCGCGATCGCGAAGGCGAGATAGGCCAGAAACGACAACACGCCAACCAGCTTCAAAAAGTAGTTCCGGCGGTTGACGAGCCGGATCAGCACCATGCCCCAGAAGAAGCTGGCAATGATGTTGAGCGCGGCAAACGTCACCGCTTGCACCGCGCCGCCAAGCAGGCCGCCGAGATTGGCCTTGGCGAGAAAGCTGCCGTTGATCACGACCTCGATGATGAACAGGATCGCCAGGATGCCGGCTTTCAGGATGATCGTGCCGGGGCTTGCCAGCCGCGCCGGCCGCTCGATGCGGTGACGTTTGCGAAATTGCTCGCGCTCGATCTCCGATTCGTTGAGGCGGCGGCGCAACACGAAAAGCTCATCGCGGCCGACGGTGGCTTCGGCGCGAAAATCGCCGACCGCTTCCGGCGCGGCCTGCTGGATGGTGGCAAAGCGCTCCTCGAAGGAGAGCGCGTTCATCCGTTCGTCATACGTGTGAAGCTGGTCGAGGTAGATGACGTTCGCATCCTGTTTGTGAGCCTCGATGCGCTCGACGATCTTGTGTTCGACATCGTCCATCGTCTGTGCGTCGGACGTCGGACGATTCTCTGTCCCACGCTCGCCTCCGAGCGCGGCCAGTCCGAATTCGTCCGCGACGCGGTCGACGTTCAGGTCGAGGAAGACCGTGGTGGCGGGGCGATAGTGGTGGGCGGGCTGACTTAGCAGGGCCCGGATGCGCGCGATCGCTGACGGGCGGGTTCCGGGAACGCTCACGATATCTTCAGCCTGCTAGTAAAGGGGACAGCCTGATTCGAATTATCACGGATTGAATGCTCCTGTCCGCATCGCCCCGCGCCCGTCCCGATGATTTTAGGCGTCAGACTTTGTCCGGCCGAAGGCGTCTAGCCTACGGCAGGCCGATGGTCAGGGGGATATATGGCCATTCAGCCGAAAAAGTCGCGTAGCATCTTGTTGATGATATCGGGACGTTCGACTTCCGGAAGGTGACCGGCACCGTCGAGGATTTCCAGCCGGCCCTGCCGCAAAGCTTTGACCAGAATGGCGGCATTCTCGCCGACCGGGTTGACGCGGTCCTCGCGCCCCGAAATCAGCAACACCGGAAAGGAGAATTTGGGCGCGACTTCGTCAGGGCTGTAGCCATCGACCAGCCCGAGCTTGACGCCGTGCATGAAGCCGCGCGGATTGGTGGCGCGGACGACGTCCCGCACCAGTTCGACGGTCTGTGGCGAGGCATTGGCGGCAAGCAGCGCATTGACGCGCGCGCCGAAGGCATATCCGCCCTTGGCGATCTGGGCCTCACGCGTGGCGATGATCTCCTTCTTTTTCTCATCGCTGAGGCCATGCGGACCGATTCCGGTGCCGGTCATGGCGAGCTTGATGACGCGTTCGGGATAATACAGCGCGAAACATTGCGCGACACGGCTGCCGAACGAATTGCCGACCAGGTTGACGCGGTCGAGTTTCACCGCCGCGAGGAAATCGTTGAGTGCGTCCGCAAAGGTTTTGCAATCGGGGTTGTCGGTCTTCAAGGCGTCGGAGAGCATATATCCCGGCGCGTTCCAGGCGACGACGTGATAGCGGTCGGACAGTCCCGCAAGCTGATAACGCCAATGCATGGAATTGTCGCCGACACCATGCAACAGGACCAGCGGCGGCGCGTCGGGCTGTCCCATCTCCATATAGCTCCAGCGATCGCCGAGATAATTGGCGCGCGAGCCGGCCGGGATTTCGGCAAATTTCAACTCGGGCAGTGGCGGAATGGAACGCGTCTCGGCACGGACAGGGACAACCGAGCACAGTGCGGCAAACAGGAACCAAAATTTACGAAAGGGCATCGAAAAATCCGAACCTAGCTGGCTGAAGAAACCTGTACCTCGACAAAGCCCAATCCCTCGAGCTCGAAGCGATAATGCGCATCCTGTTCGGGAAAGATCGTTTTCATGACGCTTCCGGTCATCACGACCTGGCCGGCCTTTAGCGTTGCGCCGCGCGAAGCCAGTTGGGTGGCAAGCCACGCCACCGAATTGAAGGGGTGACCGAGGATGTCCCGTCCATATCCCTCGCCGATCGAACTGCCATTCTTCGAGGCGCGGCCGAGGACGGGCGCGAGATCGGGCCAGGCGGCCTTGAACTCCGAGAGCACAATGCCGGCGTTCCAGGAATTGTCCGCAACCAGCGAGCGCACGTCGATGCTCGCATAATCCGCGAGCCGGTCGTCGACCAGTTCGATCGCCGCGCAAACGCCATCAATGTGAGGCGCGATCGTTTCAATCGTGAAAGCCTTGGCAGTCAAAGCCTTGGCCGTCGCGGGGATGTCCGACTTGATGCGGACGGCGATTTCGAATTCGAGGCCAAGTCGCCCGTAATCCTTGAGCGGGATGCTGGCTCCCGACCGATGCAAGCGCGAAGCGAGCACGACGCCCGCAATCGGATGATCGATCCGGCAAAACGCCTGCATCGTCGCCGAGGTCAGCCCGACTTTATAGCCGACCGGCTCTCCGTTGCCCCGGCGCAGCAGCGCCACGTAGTTGTCCTGGATGTCATAAGCATCTGAAACCGTGGCCGGCGCAGCCGGCGGCCCCAGCGTCGTGAAGCGATGCCCGGCCTGATGCTCGGCCAAAAGCCATTCGGCCGCACGCTGAGCCGCGAGGTCCTCCATATTTTTTCCTCCCTTTCGGGCAAATCTTAGCGCGGGATCAGCTGCGGTCAAACGGCGCCGGTGAAGGTCGGCCACGTTCGGCCTGCCTTGGTCGGATTTAACGGGGCAATAGCGATCGGGCGCTTCGTCGGCCTTAAGGCCCGACGGCGCGCGCGATGGCTTCAGCCAGCTCATGCTGGCTGAACGGCTTGGCGAGACGCGGCAATCCTTCGCCTTCTCCCGGCGCCAGTTCGGCATAGCCGGTTGCGAGGATAATCGGCATGTGTGCGTTCTCTGCCCGGATACGGCTGGCAAGTTCCGAACCGGTCATGTCCGGCATCAACTGATCGGTGATCATCAAATCGATTTTCTTTTCCCGGCGCAGGATGTCGAGCGCATGCAAAGCGGACGGCGCGCTATAAACCGTGTGGCCAAGCTCTTCGAGCAACGCGGATGTGTTGAGTGCGACCAGGGGATCATCGTCAACCGTCAGGATCGCAAGCTTCTTGTCGGTATGTAACGTCTGGGCTGTCAGGCCTTTGGTTGCGGAAATCGGCTCGCCGAGTGCAACCGGGAGACAGAGTTCGGCCGAGGTCCCGTGGCCCAGCCTGCTTTTCAAAAGCAATGCCCCGCCGGACTGCTCGGCCATTCCATGAACCATCGGCAGCCCAAGACCCGTGCCCTTGCCGACGCCTTTCGTCGTGAAGAATGGCTCTATCGCGCGCTTGAGCGTTTCTTCGTCCATGCCGGTGCCGGTATCAGTTACGCTCACGCAAAGATAATTTCCCGTCTTCAGGCCCGGCGCATCGGCCCGCTTCGTCGCGCCGATCGTGATCGTGCCTCCTTTCGGCATCGCGTCACGCCCGTTGATCGCCAGGTTGAGAAGCGCGAGCTCGAGCTGGTTGGCGTCGGCAACCACTTTCGGGAGTTCGGGCGGGAAATTCGTTTCAACCCGGATCAACGGACCGAGCGAGCTTTGCAACAGATTTGTCATCTGCTGCACCACGTCGCGCACGTCGAGCGGCAACAGCTTGAGCTCCTGGCGCCGCGCAAAGGCCAGCATCCGCTGGGTTAGTGCTGCTCCGCGCCGCGTTCCCTGAAGGGCATTGTCGATCAGTAGCGCGACTTTCGGGTCATTGTCGGGCAACCGTCTTTGCAAAAGCTCGAGGCTGCCCTGGATGGCCATCAGCAAATTGTTGAAGTCGTGGGCGATGCCTCCGGTCAGGTGCCCGATCGCTTCCATCTTCTGTGACTGGAGCAGCGCTTCGCGAGCTTTCTCCAGCGCGCGCGCCGTGTTCGTCCGTTCGGTAATATCGCGCGTGATCTTGGCGAAGCCGAGCAGCGATCCGTCGGAATCGTAAATGGTGTCGATGACGACGTGGGCAAAGAATTGCGTTCCGTCCTTGCGAATTCGCCAACCTTCTTTCTCAAACCGCCCGACCCGCGCCGCGATCTCCAGCGCCGCCTGGGGCAAGCCGGCTTGCCGATCCTCCTCGGTATAGAAGCGTGAAAAATGCTGACCGATAATCTCTTCGGGAGCATAGCCCTTGATTCGTTGCGCCCCAAGATTCCAGCTTGAGACGTATCCTTCGGGGCTCAGCAAATAGATCGCGTAGTCGGTGACGCCCTGCACCAGCAGGCGAAATTGTTCCTGGCTTGCGCGCAATGCCGCTTCGGCGTGCCGCCGCTCGGTAAGGTCGCGGGTAATTTTGGCAAAGCCGATCAACCCGCCGGCACTGTTCCGGATCGGGTCGATGACGACATAGGCCCAGAACTTCGTCCCGTCCTTGCGGACGCGCCAACCTTCTTGTTCGAATTTGCCGGTGCGCTCGGCGATTTCGAGGGCGCGCTGCGGGAGCCCCTTCTCGCGATCTTCTTCGGTGTAGAAGCGCGAGAAATTCTCGCCGATGATTTCGGATTGCTCGTATCCCTTGAAACGCTTGGCGCCCGGATTCCAGCTCGTGACGGTACCGTCGGGATCGAGCATGTAGATCGCATAGTCGGTGATCGCGTCGATGAGCATGCGGTAGCGGCCTTCGCTGGACTTCGAGGCCTCGAACCGTTCCGGATGCTCCACGCAAGTTCCCCGCACTTCTTGAAAAAGGTCAAGTTAACCGAAATAAACGCATGGCTTGAGAAGAAGTTCCAGCAGGGAACGCGATTATAGCGGTCCGTCCCGACGCCCGCGGCCAGTTGAAATAGCAGGTGCGACCGTGCAAGGGTCAACTTTTCGTCCTTCCAACCGTATGTCCATGACCACCCCAGCCCTCAGCCCATCGAAAATCCGCAGCATGTTGTTGCTGCGTGAGGAAATCGCGCTGCTCGATCTGCGCCATGAGGCGGCCTATGCCACCGGTCATCCCTTGTTCGCCGCCAATATGGCGGCGAGCCGGATCATGCTCGAGGCGGAAGTCAGGCTTCCGCGCAAGGATGTACCGATCGTGGTCTACGATGCCGGTGAAGGCCTTGTGGCGGAGGCGGCGGATCGCTTCGCCGCGCTGGGCTATACCGACATTCGCCAGCTCGAGGGAGATCTGGAAGCCTGGCGGCAAGCGGGCTTCGAGATTTTCATTGACGTCAATTCCTATGCCAAGGCGTTCGGTGAACTGGTCGAGGCCCGCCGCCATACGCCGTCATTGTCGGCGGAAGAGGTCGCCGCGCTGATTGCGAGCGATGCCGATGTCAGGGTGCTCGATGTGCGGCGGCCGGACGAATACGCGACCATGAACATCCCCGGTTCGGTCAGCATACCGGGCGCGGAATTGGTGCTACGCGCAGGCCACGTCGCGCCCGATCCCGAGACCACCATTGTCGTCAACTGCGCTGGGCGGACGCGATCGATCATCGGCACGCAATCGCTGATCAATGCCGGAGTAGCCAACAAGGTGGTGGCGCTTCGTAATGGCACCATTGGCTGGACGCTCGCCAATCGGACGCTGGAGCATGGTGCCGACCGGCATGGCGGCATCGGTCTGTCCGAAGGCACGAAAGAAAAATCGCGCGAAGTCGCCTACCGCGCCGGCGTCCGGCATTTGAGGCCGCACGAGGCTGCCGCGCTGGAAGCGGATACGACGCGCACGCTTTATCGCTTCGACGTTCGTCCAGTCGAAGACTATGCGGCTGGGCACATACCAGGTTTTCGCCACTATCCGGGTGGCCAGCTCGTCCAGGAAATCGACATGGCGGCGCCAGTGCGCGGTGCGCGCGTTCTGCTGGCCGACATCCTCGGCGTTCGCGCCAACATGACAGCGTCCTGGCTCGCGCAGATGGGTTGGGAAGTCTACGTGCTCGACGGTGGCTATGATCGCGCGCTGGAAATCGGATCGCCGCAAGTCTTGCCGCGGCCGGATCCGCAGCACCGCTACCGGCGTCCTTATGAAGGCACAGAGGCATCGCGAGAAGCGATGCAGGCCTATCTCGACTGGGAATACGGTCTGGTCGAACAGCTCAGGCGCGACGGCACGCACGGCTTCTTCGTGATTTGAGGAGACCGTCGCCTGATTTGCGATCAATGCCGAGGCGGAATTCCTGCCGGCGTGCGTGAGCGAATGATGTCGGCTTCCGGCCTGGTGCCATGTGCTCGCTGATCGCCGCGAGGTCCGCTTCTGGCGGCGGAGCGGAGCTCATTCTGTGTTCATAACAGGCGATGCGTATTGCTCCACGGAACGCGCCTCTTGGCGGCCGTGCAGAAGGGCAGTCGCGAACGCGTGTCAGAGCATCTTGCCAACAATCTTCGTCATCTCAGCCGCGGAAAATGCCCGTAGCGTTTCGGTGCGGACGTTGCCGAGCGCGCCGAGACTCAAATTCAGCGACATGGTGGATGACTCATCCTGTGCCTCGACGATCGTCACAATGTCGTATCGCCCCTGCGTCCAGACGATGTCCTTCACAGTCACACCGAATGTCTTCGCCATTTCCTTGAAGGCATCTGCCCGCTTTGGGGAGTCCTTGGCATTGCGGATTCCCTGTTCAGTGAACTTCGCCAGCACGACATAAGTTACCATGGTCGTTCTCCTTGGTTAGGACCCTGTGCAACTTTGCATGAGGAAGCCGCCTGAGCTTGCCACAACAGTCCCGGCACGGCCAATGTCGTTTGGAATGGAACAAAAGTTCCTGTTCCTCGTTAAGATGAAAAATCGGGAGGACGTCATGGATCAGATGACACGTTGCCCGAAGTGCGGAAAACGAATGATCCCGCTTGTCACCATCTGCGGCCGCACCGACTTCCAATGCATAAGTTGTGACGATCCCGCAATGAAATGGGCCGAAAGTCCTTCAACCGCCCCTGAGAAGCCAATCGCAGCAGAACGCGTTCAATCCACTCCGCACGCCTTCGAGCTGGAATTGAGCGCTGCGCGGCGGTGACGAGAAAGTTCAGGCTGAGGCGTGAAGGCTCATTGCGGCCGGAAACGTCCGTTCGAAGACCAGATCCCGCGGCCGGCGGCTTGTCACTCTTCAGGATGCCGGCGCCGACATGACGGCGTCCTGGCTCGCGCAGATGGGTTGGGAAGTCTATGTGCTCGACGGCGGCTATGATCGCGCGCTGGAAGTTAGGTCGCCGCAAGTCCTGCCCCGGCCCGATCCGCAGCATCGCTACCGGCGTCCCTAATGAAGGCACCGAAGCGTCGAGAGATGCGATGCAGGCTTATCTCGATTGGGAATACGGTCTGGTCGAGCAACTCAAGTGCGACGGCACCCACGGCTTCTTCGTGATTTGAGAAGACTGTCGTCTTGTTGTGATCAATGCCTAGGCAAAATGCCTGTCCAGAGGGCAGGTGGCATAACCAGAAATCGCGCCGCCGCGCATTTGCAGGCGCATGACTCTGACATTCATATTCTTGCCCGAATTTCATCCGCTTTTCACGGTTCCGTGCGATCCATAGACCCGGTTGCTCACGTTTCCGTGCGATCTACGTGACCCAAGAGCAGGCGTGGTTGACCTGAAGAACCACGCGAAGTCGGGGGAGATCGAAGATGTGCGATGAGGTTGGGCGGCAATCGCATAAGACTGCCAAGAGACAAATGTTCGCGTGTTCGCGCGATCGTCGCACTTCGACGATGAAGCCAGCGGCGCTGGCTTTCGCATTCGCGGCGGCGCTGTCGTCGTGGTCGAATTTTGCGCTAGCCGCTTCCCAATTTGGCACCCGGGACGAAGCCGTTGCGATGGTCCACCGCGTTCAGGACATGTTCAAGAGATTGGGATACGAAGCAACGATCAAAGCGGTTCTGAGTAAGTCCGGGGGGACCATCGACCGCGATCTCTACGCCTATATCCTGGACCAGAACGGGGTCGTCATGGCCAATGGCGCCATTCCCACGATGACGCCGGGAACGAACCTCTACAATTTTCGTGATCAGAACGGCAAATACATGATGCGGGAGCAGCTGGAAGTCTGCAAAGGCGCAGGCAGTGGCTGGGTCGACTTTCGCTTCTTGAGCCCGCTTACCCAAACCATCGAGGACAAGTCGACCTACATCGAACGCATGGGCAACTATTGCGTCGGCGTCGGCGTCTACGCCAACGAGCAGATCAACGAGAATACGGTTTCAATCATCTCGGGCAGTCCGACCGTCGACGACACCTATCTCGAGGTCGCGAGTGATCTCGCGTCGGTTCTGAACGACCATGATCGATTGCGCGTTGTTCCGTTGGTTGGAATTGGCGGGCCGCAGAACATTCGCGACGTGCGTTACCTGAAGGGCGTCGATATCGGATTAACGCAGGTCAGCATCATGGATGGGATGCGACGGTCGAATCAGGCGCTTGGAAAAGACGACGACAAGATCGTCTACATCGCCAGACTGTTCAACGAAGAAGTCCATTTGATTGCAGGGCCGGATATCACCTCGATCGAGCAGCTTGCCGGCCGCAAGGTGAATATCGATGACGTTCGCAGCGGGACCAACTACACCATGCGGGATATCTTCAAGCGCCTCGGGATGAAAGTGGAGGAGGTCAACGTCTCGCAAACGGAAGCGGTCAAGATGCTCAATGCCGGCGAGATCGCTGCCACGGCTTACATTGCCGGAAAATCTGCCAAACTGATATCGAATCTGCAACTCGACCGCGGCATGCATTTCGTTTCCATTCCGTTTGCCAAGGATATCGCCACCGAGTATCTGCCGACATCGTTCACCCACGATGACTACCCGAACCTGGTCGCTGTCGGTCAAAAGATCGATACAATTGCAGACCGTGTGGTACTGATAGGGTACAACTGGCCAAAAAATACAGACCGATACCGTCGCGTCGCGCAGTTCGTGGAGGCCTTTTTTCCGAAGGTCGCAGCATTCCAGAATCCGCCGTTTCACCCCAAATGGCGTGAAGTCAACGTCTCCGCAAAGATCGACGGCTGGAAGCGCTCCGACGCCGCCGAGGATTGGCTGGCAGCCCGATCGAACGCGGCCGGTTTGGACGCGCAAGCGCCGTCGAAATTCAGAGAACTTGCAATTTCTAACGGCGCCGTTGACCCCAATGCCGCTGATGCCAATTCGAAGGCCAGCCAACTTTATCAGCAGTTCCTGAAGTGGAAACAAACGGGGCATTGACCATTAGCTTCCCCCAGCCAGGTCAGCCAGTCGTCCCTGCTGAGCCGTGGGAGAATCAATGATGAGGAACTGGCTTTTTGCGACATTGTTTCTCATTCCTGTCGAATGCGCCCAGGCTGAGTGTCCAGATTCCTTTACGGCGAAGTCGGGACTTCCCGGACACGTCGGCGACTGGACGACGACCTTCGACTTGAAAGCTGGGACATTCGTAGCGCGTCACGTCAGCGGCAATTCGATCTCCGGCAAAATCAGAGCCTCCTGCCTGGACCAGAAAATTCTGCTCCAGGAGTCAGAAACCACCAATAACAATGATGGTCGGTGCGAGTTGACCCGCGTCGATTCGCGTCACTACAGCGGGACCTGCACTCCGCGTGGATTCGAAATGCGCATTGCTGGATTTTGATCCGTTGGGCCCGGTGGGTTTCCTGCCCGGTCAAACGGCTGGGACCATCCCGGCCGTCCGGCCGATAGTCTGAGGGCGCTGCATTCCGCAGAATAGTTCCTATCTTGATCGATAGGAGTAGCTCATGTCTTTTACATCAGACGCACTCAGCCAGTTATCGGATGCGATATCGGCTCGCGCGGAAGCTGCTAAAAATACCGTCGTTGCGGTTCGCCTTGGCGAGGGACGGCATCTGACCGGAATGGTGTGGCAATCGGGCGTCGTCGTCGTCTCCGAACAGTCGCTGCCGCGTGGGGACGAATTTGAACTGGTCGCGCCGGGAGGCTCAACGCTCGCCGCAAAGCTCGCCGGGCGTGATGCCAGCACCAACATCGCGATTCTGAAAACCGCCGATGTGATCGCCGCACCGGCTCTCGCCGCCGCCGAAGCCCATATGGGCACGCTCGCTTTGGCCATCGGGGCCGATGGTGAAGGTGGCGTGAGCGCACGATTGGGTGCGGTCAATCTGGTCGGCGGAGAGTGGCATTCCCGCCGTGGCGGCCTGATCGACCGGCGTATAGTA
>Ga0210387_10003490_pt1 | contig 12080 bp, 11 predicted proteins | sample IncBWC7OmetaG_FD_160108 | JGI IMG/M metagenome (GOLD analysis project Ga0210387, IMG submission 160108) | Forest soil microbial communities from Barre Woods Harvard Forest LTER site, Petersham, Massachusetts, United States - Inc-BW-C-7-O ... | reverse complement strand
GCTTGATGCTCGCGTTCGGCGTCTTGAGCGCGGTCATCGAGGCGAGAAATTCCGGGCTTGGACAAGTAGTCGATGCCGCGATGTTCGAAGGCGCGGCGCTTCTTGGCGCCAGCGTCTTCGCCATGATGGCGATGGGGCTCTACGATGCCTCGTGTCCCGGCACCCACCTGGCCGACACGGGCGCCCACTTCTATGAGGTCTACGAGACGCAGGACGCTCGTCATGTCGCCGTGGGCGCCATCGAGCCGCAGTTCTACTCCCAGCTTCTGAAAGGGCTCGGCTTCGATGCCGCGTCTCTCCCGAAGCAAATGGACGCCGCGTCGTGGCCCGATATGAAGCGTCGCTTTGCCGAGGTGTTCCGCAGCAAGACAAGGGCTGAATGGCAAAGGATCTTCGCAGGCACGGATGCCTGCGTATCACCGGTACTGTCCCCGGCCGAGGCGGCCGAGGACCCTCACGCGAAGAGCCGCGGGAGCTTTGCCAACGCGGGCGGCGTATTGCAACCGGCTCCGGCGCCACGCTTCAGTCGTACCCCCGCAGGCCTTTCGCGCCTGCCGCCCATGCCCGGCGCCGACACTGATGCGGCGCTCGCGCTCTGGGGAGTCCCTGAGGACCGTATCGTCTCGCTGCGCGCCGCGGGCGCGATCAATTGACCCAGGACAGCGCGGGGTAACCATGGACCGAGTGCGAGTCGAGCGGTACCTGTCCGGCAGACTCGGCGAGGACGTGCGCATCACGAGCCTTTCGCAGGCATTTCCGGGCTTGTCGCGGGAGACATGGCTTGTCCGTCTCGAGCTCGGCCGCGCCGGCGCCGCCGTCGAGCGGGGCCTGGTCGTCCGCGCCGATTCTCCGGGCGGTCCTTTTCCGCCCGTTCCCCTCGAGTACGAGTACCAGGTCTACGTGCATCTCGCCAGGACCGACATTCCAGTCGCACGTCCGCTATGGTTCGACGCTGCTCCGGAACTCAGCGACGGGCGTGCCCTGTTCGTGCGCGACTTGGTCGAGGGCAGCACGCTGCTGCCTGGATTGGGCGATGATACGGCCGCCGCCGCCGAGCGGCGTAGACGAGTCGCAATCGAACACATCGAAAATCTCGCCAGGCTGCATCGACTCGATTGGAGCGCGGCGGGTTTCGGAAGCTTCATGGAGGTGCCCGCCTCCGCGGAGGACGCCCCGCGACGCGAGCTAATGCGATGGTGGCGAGTGTGGGAACGCGTGCGCACGGCGCCGTTGCCGATCGTTACAGAAGCGCTGCATTGGTTTGCGGACAACCTGCCGAAGCGCGCAGCAGCATTGAGTCTCTGCAAGGGTCAGAACGGTATCGGCGAGGAGATCTGGCGCGATGACCGCATCGTCGCCCTCTGCGACTGGGAACTCGCGAACCTCGGCGACCCCTGCCAGGATCTCGCGCTCTCCCAGGGCATGCTCAAGCTCTGGGACCGGGCCCGGCTCGTCGCTCACTATGAGCGCGTGGCGGGTTTTTCGCTTCCGCCCGACAACATCGACTACTATATCGTCTGGAATGCCTTCAAATCGATGCTCTCGCTCAGCAACGGGCTGAACAGCTTTCTCGACGGACGCTACCGTCGTCTCGCTCGCGCGACGCTCGGATACGGCAAGGTCAAGGTGTACGAGCATCTGCTCGGCGCCATCATCGGCCTGGATCTGCACGGTGCCGCGAACCTCGTCATGCGCGGGCAGCCGAATCCGTACCACAACAAGAAAGTGGCAGGAGGCTGATCGATGCGGCCCACCTCCATGGAGTTGCTCGACAGCATCGCACAGGCGCTGGAGGATCAGGTGCTGCCGGTCGTCCAGGATAAGTGGGGCGCGAGCACGCTGCGCAGCGCCATGCAGCTGCTGCGCCATCTCGCCCTTCGGGTAGCGCTGGAGCCGCGGATCCTTGCCGCGGACAATGACGATGTGCGCCGAGTTCTCTCGCTCGCGTACGAGCGGCTGGGGCAGCTCGGGGAGACCGACCTTGCCGCCACCGCTGCGGCGGTGCTCAGCTCGCCCGTGGTGGATCCGCTCGATGTCGCTGCAGCCGATGCGCTGAACGAGACGTATCTGCGCGCGGTCGAAGCCATCGTCGCGGCACGCGATCGCCTGCGGTCCTTGGATGCTCCGCCGACGATCCACCAGTCGCTCGTCGACTATCTGCAACGGCGGCTCGAGCGCGAACGCGGGATGATCCTGCCGGTGTTCTTGAGCCCCCCCTTCTGATCGAATGATCATATCTCTGCCGGAGGATCTGTGAATGACCCATGAGCCGTATCCGCTCTCGAAGTACGATGACTACCCGGTGCACCAGACGCCGTATCCCGTCTCCTATAACCCGAGCACCGACTTCAGCTTCGATGAGGGATACATGTGGGGCGCCGTGAGCCCACGGCTCGGCATTTACCTGTTGACCGGCTTTCGCATCACTCCGAATGCCGATGTCATCGGTGGCCATGCGGGGTTCAACCGTCGCGGCGTCACGCGCACGCTGCGGTTCAGCCGAGAATGGCGCCGCCAGGTCGACACGTCCGTCGGGCCTTACCAGCTGCAATTCACCCGCCCGATGGAGGAGATGCGCTTGGTTCTCGGCAAGAATCCATCGGGTATGGAATGGGATCTGCGCTGGCTGGCCGAGGCGCCGGCGCACTTATCCTCCCATCACCTCGCCACCAACCGCGGCCGACGGACGACCGACCAGAGTCGCTACAACCAAGTCGGTCGCGTCGAGGGTTGGGCCGAGATCGACGGTGAGCGCGTCACCCTCGACGCCCGAGATTGGCTGGGGATTCGCGACCACTCCTGGGGCATCTATGAGGGCCGTCCGCCGCTCGGGGGGCACGCGCGCTGGCTCCCGCCGCCCGAGACACCGGCGGCGCGGCGCGCACTACGGTTCTCGTTCTTCTTCGCGACGGATGAGTTCAGCGGGTACTTTCACCTTCACGAGGACGAAGACGGCCGTCAACTCGTCATGAACGATGCATTCGGGACTCCGTTCGAGGGGGTCATCGATTGGGGATGGTCCCGGCGGCTGATCCTCGCCTCCGCGGGGCACAAGTTGCAATTCGTGACCGGGACGCGATCGGTCTCGGGCGGCACGCTCGAGGTCGCGGACACCGACGGCGGCAAATGGCGATTCACGTTCGAGGTGACGGCTCCGCCCTACGTGATCGTGCCGGTCGGGTATCACCTGGGAAGCTGGAAGGATGGCGGCAACATTCATACTTATCATGGGCCCCAGGATCCCTATATGGAGTGGGACGAGTTCGATTTCTCGAGGCAACCGGCCCGGCACACGATGTACGGCGAGAATGAATCCCGAGGCGTCTACGGCGTCGAGCACTACGGCTGGGTCGAGGTAACCTGCCCCGACGGACGCACGTTGCGCGGCAAACACAATACCGAGGTGTTCCTCAACGGTCGCTACGCGCCCTACGGATTCGAGGCGCCCGCCGGCGCCGCCCATGGTCTCGTCGGGCGCGGCGTGCTGTGAGATGCGTCGCCGGTCGGCAGCGGGTTGATCTTACTCCCCCGAACTCGTATCCTAGCGAACTATTATCACAGATAGATAGACCAGGAGCGCACCATGGCCGCAATCATCCAGACCCCGCTGTCATATCGGTCTCGCTACCTGTGGCTTGACCGAGAACGCGGCCGGTTCCTCGTGCACCGCTCGGCCTATACCAGTCCGGAGATTTTCGAGGAGGAGCGTCGCCGCATTCTGCACCGCTCGTGGATCGTCCTCGGGCATGAGTCCGAGGTTCCGAACAAAGGCGACTTCGTCGTTCGGCAGGTAGTGGACCGGGAACTCATTTTCAATCGCGACGTCGACGGCAAGGTCAACGCATTCTTCAATTCGTGCCGGCACCGCGGAGCTGCGATATGCCGCGAGCCGCGCGGCAATCGCACGCGCTTCGTTTGCCCCTATCACGGCTGGGCTTACAAGAGTTCCGGACAGCTCTTCAATCAGCATTCGACCTTCGGCTACGGCGAGCGCTTCAACGAGGGCGGTTTCTACGATCTGACACGCGTCGCACGCATCGACAAGCGCGCCGGCTTCTATTTCGTCAATTTCGACCCAGGCGCGATCTCTCTTGACGACTATCTGCAAGACGCCGGCCCAATGCTCGACGCGATCGCGGAGCAATCAGCTGTCGGAATGGAAGTCGTACGCGGCTGCCACGAGTACGAGATCAAGGCCAACTACAAACTCATCTGCGAAAACAGCTACGACGGCTACCACCTCGACATCACGCACGCGAGTTTCGTCGACTACATGCGCACGATGGTGCGGGGCGTTCCAGTCTCGGAGATGAACATCCGCGGCATTGCGAAGAGCCTCGGTAACGGTCATGCCTGCTTCGAGCTCGAGATTCCGACGGGACGTCCGGTGGCCCAGTGGCTGCCGGTATGGGGCGAGGAGGCGCGCCTCGAGATCGACGCCAAGAAAAAGGAGCTCGAGAGCCGCCTGGGCAAGGCCAAGGCGGATCGGATCTCGGTGACCAACCGCAATATGGTCATCTTCCCGAATTCCATCATCAACGACCAGCAGACCGTGCTGCTGCGGACCGTCACACCGATGGCCCACAACCGGATGATCATTCGAGCGTGGTCCATCGGGCCGAAGGATGAGGGGCCGGTGCTGCGGCGCATTCGCAACGAGGGCGCGCTCTCATTTCTCGGACCCGGAGGCTTCGCGACGCCGGACGATGTCGAGATGCTCGAGCTTTGTCAGCGGGGCTTCGAGAACGCGGAGGTGGAATGGAATGACATCTCGAAGGGATTCCGGCCCGAGGAGAACACGCTGCGCGATTACGACGAGCACTATGATAACGAGTTGCAGATGCGCGCTTATTGGTATCGCTGGAACGAGATCATGAGCGCCCCGGAGACGCGCGGATGAGTGCTGCATTGATGTTGCGGCTGTCGGTGGAGGACTTCCTGTATCGTGAAGCCGCGCTGCTCGATGACTGGAACTTAAAGGAGTGGCTCGCTCTCTTTTCGCCGAGTGCGCGTTATGAGATCGCGCCCACCGGGGATCCGGAGGCCGGTACGCTGTTGTCGAAGGACGCGCTTTTCCTGGTCGCGGACGACCGGGAACGGCTGGAGCAGCGCGTAATTCGGCTGCAGAAGCCCCAGGCGCACGCGGAATATCCGCACTCGAGGGTCCGCCATATCTACAGCAATGTGCGGATACTGAAGGACAGCGGGGCGCAGATCGAGGTCAACTCGAACTTCGTGACGTTTCGCACCAAGCGGGGGATCACCGCCACGTACATGGGGTGGCACCGCTACCTGCTGTCGCGAGACTCTGACAGCTACCTCATCGATCTGAAGCGTACCGTGCTCGACCTCGACGGACTCGTGCCGCAGGGTAAGGTCTCGCTGCTCCTTTGATCGCCAATCTAGAGGGCCCCCACCATGACCGGTCCCGTCCGGAGAGCGAGCGATCAGGCCGCGTCCTCATCGCTCTCGTCATCCTCGTCGGCAGCGGAGTTGGTGCCGCCGGGAACCGCGTCCATGCTGATGAGTTGCTGTTTCATCTTGTAAAGCACCGTCTCGGTTCGAGCAATGTCATTGCGGGGGATCCCGTTCATGATCTGCGCATTCACCTGCGCCGCGATGCCCTGGATGTCCGCGAGCAGCTTTGTGCCCCGCGGCGTCATGACCACCCGTTTGGCGCGCCGGTCCGACGGATCGGCCAGGCGCTTGAGCAGGCCGCTCGTCTCGAGCCGGTCGATCAGTCCGCCGAGCGTGACCTTGCCGACATCCATCACCTTCGCCAGCTCGGTTTGCATCATCCCATCGCCGTTATGCCGCGATAGGTTGGCGAGCACCCACCATTGGGAGCGCGTTACGCCCATGGGCCGCAAGGCTTTGTCCACGACCGTGCGGCGCAGCCGCGACACATCATGAATCAAGAATCCGATCCTGAACGGGTGATCTTCCTTCGCCACGGAGCAATTCCTCAGGTAGTCCACTTATGCAACAAATGTTAGCAGACTATTAAGAAAAATAGTAAGAAATCGACCCTACTTTGTTGCCGCACGGCGGCGCATTTTTCGTCCATTGTATTGAGAAATCAGCCTTTCAGGCTCCTCCGGGGCGGCCCGATCCGCTTCGCAATCCTTGAATAGTCAGCTTGAAAATCGTACCCTAGTGCACTAGTTTATAGATCGGCTGATAATTCCGCATCCATATAGAGAGAAGAGAGGTCAGCTTGGATTTCGAGCAATCACCGCAGATCACCGCGCTTACCGGGCGCGTGCGCGATTTCATGCAGCAAGAGGTCTATCCGGCCGAGAAGCCGTACTACGAGCAGGTGCTCACGGCCGCCAACCGCTGGACCTGGCAGCCCGTGCTGCGCGAGCTCAGGGCCAAGGCGAGGGCGCAGGGACTATGGATCTTCCCGCTGCCGAAGGAGGTCGGCGGGCATGGGCTCTCGCTTCTCGAGTACGCGCCGGTGGCGGAGGCGATCAGTATGTCGCCGATCGGAGCCGAGACCTTCAACTGCTATACCGGGACGATCTGGTACGCGCAGCTCATCCACCAGCACGCGAGCCCCGCGGCGCGCGAGCAGTACCTGCCGCGTCTGCTCGAGGGCGTCGTCCGCGCCGCCATCAGCATCACCGAGCCGGATGTCCCGGGCTCCGACCCCACGGAACTCAAGTTCGAGGCGCGTCGCGAGGGTGGCGAGTACGTCCTGAATGGACGCAAATGCTGGGCCACCGGGAGCATGCAGCAGGAATGCGAGATCACACTCGTACTCGCCCGAACCAATCCTGAGGCTTCGCGGCATGCCAGGCACTCGATCATCATCGTCCCGCGTCACGCCAAGGGCCTGACGGTCGAGGGGTACGACACCATATTCGGCTACGATCACGCGCCCTTCGGTCATGCGCGCTTGCGCTTCGAGAACGTACGCGTGCCGGTGGAGAATCTTCTGGGGCGCGAAGGCGAGGGCTTCACGCTGATGCAAGCTGGGATCGGCGTCGGTCGCGTCGCCCTCGGCATGGGATCTCTGGGGGCCGCGGAGCGGGGTCTTTACGAGATGTGCAAATGGGGCGACGAGCGCGTGATTTCCGGCCAGAAGCTCGCCGATCGCCAGGTGTTCGCCGATGCCGTCGCTCGATCGCGGATGGAAATCAATCAATTTCGCGCCTGCATCATGCGCACCGCGTGGCTCATCCAAAAGCACGGGATGAAGGCCGCCCGCTCCGAAGTCGCGCAGTGCAAGGTTCTGGCGCCGAACATGGCGCTCGCGGTCCTCGATCGGGCGATACAGTTTCTCGGCGGCCTCGGAGTGTCGCACGAGCGCCCGCTGGCCGAGATGTACGCCTATCAGCGCACCGTGAGAATCGGGGAGGGCGCGGACGAGGTACATCGAGACTTGATCGCCAGGCTCGAGCTCGCGCAGCAGCGTGAAGCGCGCGGCGTGCCGCAGTCAAGGTGAGCCGGCGCGCGATCCTGCGCCTCGGGAGCGAGGAATGAGCACCAAGATGGTCAGGATTTGCCGTGCGTCGGATGTCGAACCGGAGACTCACACACAGGTTCGCGTTGAAGGTCTCGGTGCGCTCGCCGTGTATCACGTCGATGGCGAGTTCTACGTCACCGATGATACGTGCACGCACATGCACGCTTCCCTCGGCGAAGAGGGCTCGCTCGAGGGGCACGTGATCCAATGCACCTGGCACAACGGGAAGTTCGACATCCGTACGGGTGCGGTGCTGGGGCCCCCATGCCCCGCCCCCCTCAGAACCTATCCCGTCACGTTGCGCGACGGCGCGCTGTTCGTCGAGGTTAGCAGCGACTGATGGGCCTCGACGGCGTGCGCGCACTGCACTGGAGAGTCGGATGGTGGAAGCGTCGACTTCATCGATTTATGGAACCGAGCACGAGGCCTTTCGCGAGACCTTGCGGCGCTTCCTGGAGCGCGAGCTCACCCCGAACATCGAGGCCTGGGAGCGGGAGGGCCTCATCGCACGCAGCTTTTGGCGCCGGGCCGGCGAACTCGGCCTGATTGCCCCGGGAATGCCGGAGGAGTATGGCGGCCCGGGCGGAGATTTCGTCCATCAACTGATAGTCTCCGAGGAACTCGGGCGCTGTGCTGCCGGTGCGAGCGCCGGTGTCGCCCTTGAATCGGGTCTGCCCGCATTTCACATTCTCAATTTCGGCACGGAAGAACAGAAGAGGCTCTACCTGCCGAAGGTCTGCTCGGGCGAGATCATCCTCACCGTCGCCATGACGGAGCCGCACTGCGGAAGTGACCTTCAGGCGATCACGACGACGGCAGTTCGCGACGGTGATGACTACATCATCAACGGGTCGAAGATCTATATTTCCGGGGGCATCAACGCGGACCTCGCACTGGTCGCCGCCAAGACGGATGCGCGCGCGGGCGCCAAGGGCATCAGCCTATTCCTCGTCGAGAGCGCGCGCGAGGGCTACGTTCGCGGCCGGAACCTGCATAAGATGGGCATGAAGGCGGGCGACACGGCCGAGCTTTTCTTCAAGGACCTTAGGATGCCTGCATCGAGCCTCCTGGGGGCGCCGGGGGCCGGATTCGCGGTCCTGATGAAGGAACTGCCGAAGGAGCGGCTGACGATTGCCGCGCGTGCATTGGGGGCCGCGGAGCTCGCCTTCTCGCTGACGCTCGCCTTTGTCAAGGAGCGCAAGGCCTTCGGTCAGCGGATTTTCGACTTTCAGAACTCGCAGTTCGTGCTCGCCGAGATGCATACGGAGATCGCTTACGGCCGAGCGTTTTACGATGACTGCGTGGCGCGCGTGCTGCGCGGCGAGCTCGACAACACGCGTTCCGCGATGGCGAAGCTCTGGCTCACCGAGCTCGAAGGGCGCGTCACGGATCGTTGCGTGCAGCTGCACGGCGGCGCCGGCTACATGGATGAGTATCCGATCTCGAAGCTGTATACCGCGGCGCGAGTTCACCGAATCTACGGCGGGACCTCCGAGATCATGAAGTACTCCATCGCACGCACCCTGTGAGGGAACCCGGGGACTCGACGCAGCAAGCTAACCCAGCGCTTTCGCGCGGCGCAGCGCGGCGATTTCGTCGGGCTCGAACCCGAAGTCGCGAAGCACCGCTTGCGAGTGCTCGCCGCTCCGCGGCGGATCGCGAGGTTTTTCAGGGCTCGTGCGGCTGAAGCGCGGAGCCGCGGCGGGGTGCAATACACCGGCCGTCTCTCGAAACGATGCCCTCGAGCGATTGTGTTCGTGTTCCGCCGCTTCGACCGGCGCGAGTACCGGGGAGGCGCAGGCGTCCGTCCCTGCAAAGATGCCTGTCCATTCAGCCCGGTTTTTTGACTTGAACACGGTCGCGAAGCGCTGCTTCATTTCCGGCCAGCGGGCGCGGTCCATTTGGGCCGGCAAATCTTCCGAATCGAGCCCCATCCCGCGTAGCAAGGCGGCATAGAACTGCGGCTCGAGCGCGCCGACCGCCATGAATCCGCCGTCTTTTGTCTCATAGACCTCATAAAAGGGTGCACCCGTGTCCAGCAGATTCGATCCCCGCTGGTCCTGCCACAGGCCCGCCGCACGTTTCGCATAGATCGATGTCGCGAGAAGCGCGGATCCCTCGACCATCGCGGCATCAATGACTTGTCCCTGTCCGGAACGCTCACGCTCCAGAAGGGCACATAACATTCCGAGCGCCAGGAGCATTGCGCCCCCGCCCATATCCGCCACCAGATTGAGCGGCGGCGCGGGTTTCTCGTTCGCACGGCCGAACATGTAGAGCGTGCCTGAAAGTGCGAGATAGTTGATGTCGTGTCCCGCAACGTGGGCGAGCGGGCCGGTTTGACCCCAGCCGGTCATGCGTCCGTAGACGAGACGCGGATTCTCGCGCATGCACTCGCGCGGCCCGATCCCGAGGCGCTCCATCACGCCCGGACGGAAGCCTTCGATGATTCCGTCCACTCGACGACACAGGCGAATCACCACGTCCGCGGCCAGCGGGTTCTTCAGATCCAGACCCAGCGAGCGCCGGCCTCGTGCGGTCACGTTGCGACTCTCGGTAATATCCGTAGCGGAATCGGCGCCGATCCGATCGATGCGGATGATTTCGGCGCCCATGTCTGCAAACAGCATGGCGCAAAACGGGCCGGGGCCGATGCCGGCGAATTCGATGATCTTGATCCCGTGCAGAGGCCCCATTTCAGTCCTCGGCGCTCAGTTTCCTGGCGGCGTGAATCATTCGTCGTCGGCGCTGTTCGAGCCGCCCGGTACCGCGTCCATGGCAATGAGCTGCTGCTTCATCTTGTGAAGAAGGTTCTCCGCCCGCAAAATATCGGTCGCGGATATGCCGGTCATGATCTGCGCGTTCACCACCTTGCCGACCTTTTGAATCTGCCCCAGCAGCTTGATGCCCTTCGGCGTCATGACCACTCGCTTGGCCCGTCGGTCGCCGGGCTCAGGCTGCCTTTCCACGTATCCGCTCGCCTCCAGCCGATCGATAAGCCCCCCCAGCGTCACCTTGCCCACATCCATGACCTTGGAGAGTTCCGTCTGCATCATGCCGCCGCCGTTGTGGCGCGAAAGATTTGCCAGCACCCACCACTGTGAGCGCGTCACTCCGAGAGGCCGCAACGCCTTGTCGACCACGGTGCGCCGCAGTCTCGAGACATCGTGAATCAGGAACCCGAGTCGGAAAGGGCGTTCATTCCTTGGCATGGCTCTACTCCATTTGACTAACCGCTCAGCGGATCGCGCATAAGGTTAGCGGCGGTGCGGTAGAAAAGCGAGCGTTCGCGGGGCCGGCGTCCATGCTCGAATCGCCTATCGCGCCGTTCCACGTTGGTTTGCAAAGATATCGTAATTTCCCATACTATATGCGGAATTAGCAGAGCGGCTCGAGGAGTTCCTTTAAAGTGTCCGAGATCGGCATCAAATCCTACGCCGCGTGCGTTCCCCGACTGCGGATGGACCGCGCTGCGATCGCCGCCGCGCACGCTTGGTCCTTGCCTTCGTTGAAGGGACTCGGCAAGGGCGAACGCTCCTTCTGCAATTGGGATGAGGATTCGATCACCATGGGCGTGGAGGCGGCGCGCGCCTGTCTGTCTTCCGCATCGAAACAGCGTGTAGGGTCATTGACGTTCGTGTCGACCACGCCACCGTTCGCGGATATGCAGAATGCCAGCATCATCGTCAGGGCGTGCGGGCTGCCGTCGAGCACCGCGACGCTGGACGCGGGCGGATCTCTGCGCGCCGGCATCTCCGCGCTGATCCGAGCGCTGCGTACGCGGGAGGACTGTGACGCGTTGATCGTCGCTGCGGATAATCGCCGCGCGAAGCCCGGCAGCACTCAAGAAATGCAGTATGGTAGCGGAGCGCTGGCTCTGCGGCTTGGCGCCGGCGATATCATCGCGAGACTCATCGGCAGCGCCTCGAGCGCCAGCTCGTTTGCCGATCATTTTCGCGCCGAGGGCGAGAAGTATGACTATTACTGGGAGGAGCGCTGGGTTCGCGACGAAGGATACCTGAAGATCATCCCGGAAGCGGTCGAGCGGCTCTTGAAGGAGAAGGGCGTACGGCCGGACTCGATCGACCACTTCTGCATGCCGGCTACCATCGCGGGCGCGGCCGCGGCCGTAGCGAAGCGTCTGAAGATCAAGCCCGAGGCGGTGGTCGATAATCTGTCGTCGAAGTGCGGTGACACCGGCGCCGCGCACGCGCTGATGATGCTCGCGGCGGCACTCGAAAAGGCGGCACCAGAGGAAAAAATACTCGTCGTCGGCTTCGGCGCCGGATGCGACGCGTTGCTGCTCGAGACGACCGAGGCAATTCGAGCGTATAAGTCGGCGTCGAGTGTGAGCGCGGCGCTCGCGCGAGGCGTCATTGACAGGAACTACACCAAACTATTGTCGTTCGCAGGCGAGATCGATCTCGATTGGGGCATGCGCTCCGAGACTGATGCGAAGACGGCGTTGACGCAGTTGTACCGCGCGCAGGACCAGGTCATGAGCTTTATCGGCGGACGATGCGGCGATTGCGGCGCGATTCAGTTTCCCCATCTCGTGGCCTGCGTGAACTGCGGGTCGACGGAACCGCTGACGCCGTACCCGCTTGCG
>Ga0210387_10003487_pt1 | contig 12083 bp, 8 predicted proteins | sample IncBWC7OmetaG_FD_160108 | JGI IMG/M metagenome (GOLD analysis project Ga0210387, IMG submission 160108) | Forest soil microbial communities from Barre Woods Harvard Forest LTER site, Petersham, Massachusetts, United States - Inc-BW-C-7-O ... | reverse complement strand
ACGATTTTCTTGCCGCGGATGTTGAGCATGACGTGCGGTGTCGTGTAAATCATATTGCTGCCAGCGGCGAGTTTGCTGGTGCACAAAGCGACCAACCCGTAGGATAAGTGGGCCAGCGTTTGCGAAACCGATGGTTCCGTTTCCAAATCGTAGCGATTGAAGGTGAAAGGTTCCTGGGTAAATTTTTGAATCTCAAGGCGCGAATTGGCGTCGAGATACATGGCGGTGCCATTGGAATAAACCATGGAACAGTTCGAATCCTGGGCACAAAAAATGGTCGTGCTCGTGGCATTAAAAACCATTTTTTTAGCCAAAGCGGTGATGCTATCGGACGTGTGTAAATCAACACTGCCCTTGAGGTCGGAAACATAGAGCTTGCCGGTTAGACTGCTTGGCGCAGCAAACGAATGGGAGCCTCCCCAAGCGCCAGTCATGGCCATGGCCACGAATAGCACGCTCGAGTGGTGAAAGAAACGACGATAAGGGGATTTCATGATGGCTCCATCGTTTATAAACTGGTTGGCCATTAACGGAAAATTCAATGGGCTTTCCATTTACTTATGCTACTACGGCTTGCTAAAATGAACGCAAAAATAGCCGTTTTGTCGATATAATTATCAAAAACATGTTAATAATTTACAAATCTTATTCAAACCACCAGATTCAGAATCTTCCCTGGCACGTAAATGATCCGTCGCACGCTTTTCCCTGCCAAAAAGGGTGTTGCGCGAGGATGTTCGGAGGCGAGGCGCACGGCTTCGTCCTGTGACAGACCTAATGGCACCAGCAATTCAGCGCGGTGCTTGCCGTTGACTTGAACGACGAGTGTGACTTCGGCGGCGGCGAATTTAGCCGCATCGAACTGCGGCCAAGGTGCATGCTGAATCGAAGGTTCTTCACCCAGCCGCGCCCACAGTTCGTCGGCGATGTGTGGTGCGAAGGGCGCGAGAAGTTGTAAAAATGCCAGCACGGTGCCGCGGCTGACCTGGGGCGCTTTTTGGAGCGCATTGGTGAAAATCATCATCTGCGAAATCGCCGTATTGAGGCGCAACGCCTCGGTGTCGTCGCCCACTTTTTTGATGGTTTCGTGCAGCAGTTTTTCCAGTTCGGGTGAATCCACCGCCGTCGCGGAAATTTTCGGATGGGGCGCGCCGTCCGGGCCGACACATTCGCGCCAGACTTTTTGCAGGAAACGGTGCACGCCCTCGATGCCGCGCGGATTCCACGGCTTCATCGCCTCGAGCGGGCCGAGGAACATCAGGTAAAGCCGCAGCGTATCCGTGCCGTGGCTCGCGATGATGGTGTCGGGACTCACCACGTTGCCGCGGCTCTTCGACATTTTTTCGCCGTCCTCGCCCAGGATGATGCCTTGGTGGAAAAGCTTTTTAAACGGCTCGTCCTGCGGCACGAGGCCGAGGTCGAAAAGCACCTTGTGCCAGAAGCGCGCGTAAAGCAGGTGCAGGACGGCGTGTTCCGCGCCGCCGACGTAAAGATCGGGCACGCCCCAGTAGGCGAGGAGCTTCGGGTCGGCGAACGCGCGGTCGTTTTTCGGATCGATGAACCGCAGGTAATACCAGCATGAGCCGGCCCATTGTGGCATGGTGTTGGTCTCGCGCCGGCCGCGCACCCAGTCATCACCGCCGGGCCTGGGCTGCGATGCCGGCACGGCCTCGCCCGTCTTGGCATTAAACCAGATTTCCGCCCAGTCGGTGACATTGCCGAGCGGGCTTTCGCCCGTGCCGCTGGGCAGATAGCTTTGCACCTCGGGCAATTTGAGCGGCAGCGCAGACTCGGGAACAGGAATGGCGCACGAAATCTGCTTCCCCTCGGCGCTGGCGTATTCGATCGGCTCTTTGGGCCCGGGTTTGCCCAGGCGGATGTAGTCGTCGCGGCTGATCCACACGATCGGGAACGGCTCGCCCCAGTAGCGCTGTCGCGAAAACAGCCAGTCGCGGAGCTTGTAGTTGACGGCGACTTTGCCGCGGTTCTTTGATTCCAACCAAGCGGTGATCTTTTTCTTGGCTTCGCGCCAGTCGAGGCCGGTGTAGCCGGCGGAGTGAACGAGTTTGCCATCGCCGGTGTAAGGCAACTTGGACGTGGAGTCGGTCGCCGAGGAATCAAGCGGTTCGATGACTTGTACGATGGGCAGTTGATATTCCTGGGCAAATTCGTAGTCGCGCTCGTCGTGGGCGGGCACGGCCATGATTGCGCCGGTGCCGTAGCCGGTGAGCACGTAGTCGGCGATCCAGATGGGCACGCGTTCGTTGTTGACCGGGTTGATCGCAAACGAACCGGTGAACACGCCGGATTTTTCCTTGGCGAGGTCGGTGCGCTCGAGGTCGCTCTTGGCTGCGGCCTTTTTTTTGTAAGCCTCGACCGCATCGTGCTGCGCGGACACCGTCAACTTTTCCACGAGCGGATGCTCCGGCGCCAGCACCATGTAAGTGCAGCCGAAAAGCGTGTCGGGCCGCGTCGTGAAAACGCGCAGGCCACCGAGGGATTTGTTTTCCAGCTCGAACAAAACTTCCGCGCCCTCGCTGCGGCCAATCCAGGCTTCCTGCATGCGCTTGGTCGATTCGGGCCAGTCGACATCCTTCAAATCGGCCAGCAGCCGGTCGGCATAGGCGGTGATACGCAGCACCCACTGGCGGAGGTTGCGGCGTTCGACGGGAAAGCCGCCGACTTCGCTCTTGCCGTCCACGACCTCCTCGTTGGCGAGCACGGTTTTTAATTCCGGGCACCACCACACCGGGCGCTCATCGACGTAGGCGAGACCGCGCTTGAAAAGCTGGAGGAAAATCCACTGCGTCCAGCGGTAATAGCGCGGGTCGGTCGTGTCGATTTCGCGTTCCCAATCGTAGCTGAAGCCGAGCGCCTTGATCTGGCGCCGGAAGTTTGCGATATTGTTCTGCGTATTGAGGGCCGGATGCGTGCCGGTTTTTACCGCATGCTGCTCGGCCGGCAGGCCGAACGCGTCCCAGCCGATCGGGTGCAGCACACTGAAGCCTCGGGCTCGTTTGTAGCGGGCCACGATATCGGTGGCGGTGTAACCCTCGGGATGGCCGATGTGCAGGCCGGCGCCGGACGGGTAGGGTAACATGTCCAGCACGTAGTATTTCGGCCGGGCTGAATTGTCCGTGCTTTGGAACGTGCGGTTTTTTTCCCAGAAAGTTTGCCAATGAGGCTCAATTTTGAGGAAGTCGTAGTCTTTGCCATCTATTGCCATGTGTAAAACCCACCACAGTGAAGGATTGCCCCGCACCGTCAATCACTCCGCACCGGCGTGGACGCATCTCCGATTGCCCGGTGGAGCGCGTTGTCCTCAACGCGCTTGGAGCGGCTTGAGGACAAGCCGCTCCACCGGTAATAAAACAGACTTTTATGTTTACCGGCATTGTTGAAGAAACCGGCCAGGTTGTTTCCTTCGCTCTCGCAACGAACGCGTGGCAACTGCAAATTTCCGCCGAAATCGCGCGGCGCGACGTCGCACTCGGCGACAGCATCGCCGTGAACGGCTGTTGCCTGACGGTCGCGGCGACCGACGCCAAGCATCTGTTTTTCGATCTACTCGAACAGACGCGCCGCCTGACAAACTTCGAGGTGTTGGGCCCGGGTTCGACGGTCAACCTCGAGCGCAGCCTGCGCTTCGACGGCAAGGTCGGCGGGCACTTCGTGACCGGGCACATCGACGCGCAGGGCGTCATCGAAGTGTTCGAGCAGCGTGGCAAAGACTATTACATGCGGGTGCGCGGGCCGGAGGGCGCCGGACGCAACCTCGTGCCCAAGGGCAGCATCGCCATCGACGGCATTTCGCTGACCGTGGCCGAGGTCGATGGCGACGCCTTCGCCGTTTGGCTTATCCCGCACACGCTGGCCGTGACCAACACGGGCCAGCGGCGGGCCGGGGAACGGGTGAATTTGGAATTCGACTTGCTGGGCAAGTATGTCGAAAAGCTGCTGAGCCACCGCTTAGAGGCTAGTTAAAAACTTATGCGCGCCGTCCTCACCGCTCTCACCGACGAGTTAAAACGCCTGAAGGACACGGGTGTGCGCACGGTTTCCGTGTCGGAGCAGAACCTTGCCACGCTGCGCGGCGTCGTGCGGCGCAGGCACAAAAGTACCGGCTTGAGCCAGGAGATTGCGGGGATGCCAAGCCTGCGGCCTTCGCCGCCGCCCATGATTTCAACGAAGGAGCCTTCGCCGCCTTTGCCTCCGGCCCCGGGTCTTCCCGCTCCGCCGGTGGTGGTGCTGCCGGCCGGCGACAAGCACACGCGGTGGTCTGCATTGCGCGAACGTGTGCTGGGCGATGAGGTTTGCCGCGCGCACGTCCGGCCGGGCAAGCAGGTGGTTTTTGGCGTGGGCGACCCCGCGGCGAAGATTTTCTTCTGCGGCGAGGCGCCAGGCGCCGAGGAAGAACAGCAGGGCGAGCCGTTCGTCGGCCCGGCGGGCCAGCTGCTGAACAAGATGATCCAGGCGATGGGCCTGCGGCGCGAGGATGTTTACATCGGCAACATCATGAACTGGCGGCCCGAGATGCCGACAACCTTTGGCAACCGCCCGCCCACGGCTGAGGAGATGGCTTACTGCCTGCCGTTTTTGCGCGCGCAAATCGAGGTCGTCGATCCCGCCCTCATCGTCGCGCTCGGTGCGACCGCCGCAAAAGGCTTGCTCGGTGCAGAAAATTTTAAATCACTCGGAGAAATTCGCGGACAATGGAAACAGTTTGCCGAAAAGCCGGTCATGGTGACCTACCATCCCTCTTACCTGTTGCACAACGACACCCGTCGGTCCAAGCGTGCCGTGTGGGAGGACTTGCTCAAGGTCATGGAGCGCGTTGGATTGCCCATCAGCGAAAAACAACGAGGCTACTTTTTGTAGAAATGAAAAAAAACTTCCTCCTGTTGCTCGGGTTTGGGCTTTGCGCGTTTTCCGCCGAGGCTCGTGCGAGCGATATGCCGTTCGATTTCGACACGCTACGCTACCAGGCGAGGCTTCTCTCGATCCGGCCTTACGTGCCGCCGTCCTCTGAAGTGAAGGTGCCAGATTCGCTGCTGAAGCTGACCTACGACCAATACCGCGATATTCGCTTCAAGCCTGAGAAAGCCTGGTGGCGACGTGAGGGGCTTCCGTTTCAACTCCAGTTTTTCCATCTTGGGCGTGATTTTAGGGAGCCCGTGCAAATCTCCGAGGTTATCGACAGGGAGCCGCGCCTGATTCCATGCAAACCTGCGTTCTTTGATTACGGTAAAAATAAGGATATCGGCTCCATCCCGGAGGACATAGGGTACGCCGGCTTTCGCATTCATTATCCCCTAAACAACACCGACTATCTCGATGAACTTGCCGTCTTTCTCGGTGCGAGCTACTTCCGCGCGCTGGGGCAGAACATGCTTTATGGCCTGTCCGCGCGCGGCCTGGCGGTGAATTGCGGCGAGCCGGGTAGGGAAGAATTTCCCGTATTTAAGGAATTCTGGGTGAAGCAACCCGCACCTGATGCAAAGCAACTCATCGTCTACGCCCTGCTCGACAGCCCGAGCGTGACTGGGGCCTACCGCTTCATCATCACGCCGGGAACCGAGACCGTCATGCAGGTCCGGGTGACGCTCTACTGCCGCAAGGAAATCAAATCACTGGGTTTTGCCCCGCTCACGAGCATGTTCTGGCACGGCAAAAATTCCAACGGCAACTTCGACGACTACCGGCCCGAAGTGCACGATTCCGACGGCTTGCAGGTCGAGCGCAGCGATGGCGAATGGTTGTGGCGGCCGCTCGTGAATCCCGCGCAGATCCGCAGCACGTCGTTCAGCGACGAAAATCCACGCGGCTTTGGCCTCGTTCAGCGCGATCGGAATTTCAACAATTATCAAGATCTCGAGGCTTCCTATCAACTCCGCCCAAGCGCCTGGGTGGAGCCGGTCGGCCAGTGGGGTTCCGGCTCCGTGCGCTTGGTCGAGCTGCCGACGGCGGATGAAGCCAGCGACAACATCGTGGCCTTCTGGGTGTCGGAGAAGCTTCCGCCCGTTGGCGAGCCGATCGATTACGAATACAAACTCCATTGGTTTATGGAAACGCAGCCGGGCGGTGCGCGCCCGCCCGCGGGTTACGCCGTGGCTACGCGGCTCGGCCACAGTAAAACCTACGAGAGCGATTTGCAGCGGTTTGTCGTGGATTTTGACGGCCCTTATCTCCATGGGCGCCATGCGGATCCCGATCTTCAGCCGGTCATCACGGTTGGCGATGGCGCCAAATTGGTTAACAGCACTTTGCAAAGCAATCCCTACAACGGCACCTGGCGGGTCGCTTTCGCCCTGAAATCCGATGGCACCGGGCGGCCAGTTGAACTCCGTTGCTTCCTGCAGCATCCGCCCCATATTCTTACCGAAACATGGAGCTACCTTTGGAATCCATAGCTGCGCCACTCAGCACCTTCCGGCCCAAAACCGGATCGATGGAGGCTTGGAATGCCGCCTATGTGCGGGTCGAGGATTATCTGCGCGCTCACCGCATCCACAACCGTCTTCACCAGAGCCGCCTCATCGACAAGATCCTCGAGCGCGCTGCGCGCCGGCATGCCGAGCACCCCGCGATTGAGCCCACGACGCTCGCCGCCGAGGAAACGGAGGCAATGATTGACACGTGGTTCGGCGAAGTGCTCGGTGAGCGCGGCCAGCCGCACGACCGCATCGCCATCGACGGCCGCCTGGCGCTGCTGCTTTCCGACGGTCCGCAGAAATGGCCATATGCCTTTCTCGATGAGGATAACATTCCGGCCGATTTTGCGCGCGCCATGCAGACCGGCTTCATGCGGGCCGGTCCCGACCTCGCAGTATCAAGCATGGTGCCGCGGCCCATCGATCTCGGCGTCATCAGTGAAGTTGCGGGCGAGACACTGGAGCGCTTCGGGAAGTGGCCGTTGCTGCGCGCCCTTTTCCTTTGGGCCCTGTTCCTGGCCGCGCTGGCGCTGATTTTCCATGCCACCCGCTGAGCACCGCGCCGGCTGCGGTCATGCCATGAAGTTTTTTGACGCCGACCAGATCAATCCACGACGCCTCCAGCGCCGCCGGTTTTTGTTTTTTTCCTGCATCATTTTGCTGACGAGTTTCGCCACGTGGTTCATGGCTGATTTGGTTTGGCGCGACAGTGTCGGTGCCAGCGGCATTGCCATTCTCATCCTGTTCGTCATTCTTTTTGCGCACGTTGCCACGGGCTTCTGCCTGGCCATGGTGGGCTTCTACGTCATCAACCGCGGCGGTGATTCCTGCCGCATCACGCGATCGGTGGACTGGGACGCCGATCCGCCCCTCGGCAGCACGGCCATTGTCATGCCGGTGTTCAACGAGGACGTCAGCCGGGTCCTGGAAGGGCTGCGCGTGATTTTTCGCTCGGTGGAAGAGACGAAGAAACTCGAGTTTTTTGATTTTTTCATCCTCAGCGATTCAACCCAACCCAACCAGTGGATCCAGGAGGAGGTTGCATGGGCGGAACTTTGCAAGCAAGTCGGTGGCTTTGGGAAAATTTTCTACCGCAAGCGCCGGCTGCCCATTAATAAAAAGGCCGGCAATGTCGCCGATTTTCTCCGCCGCTGGGGCCGCCGCTATCGCTACATGGTCGTGCTCGATGCCGACAGCATCATGACCGGACGGGCGCTCGTGCAGCTCGTGGCCATGATGGAAAAGAATTCCCATGTCGGCATCATCCAGACTGCACCGCGCATCGCGAACGGAACAACGCTTTATGCGCGCCTGCAATCGTTCGCCAACCGGCTCTACAGCCCGCTTTTCCTCGCGGGCCTCAACTACTGGCAGCAGGGCGACGGAAATTACTGGGGGCACAACGCGATTATCCGCGTGCAACCGTTCATGGCGCATTGCGCGCTGCCCGACCTGCCCGGCAGCGAACCGTTCGGCGGGCGCATCCTGTCGCACGATTTCGTCGAGGCCGCGCTCATACGCAAGGCTGGCTGGGCCGTGTGGCTTGCGCAGGATATCGAGGGCACCTATGAGGAAGGCCCGCCCACGGTCATCGACAACGCCAAGCGCGACCGCCGCTGGTGCCAGGGCAATCTCCAGCACACCTGGCTCCTGACCGCGCGCGGCTTCCACGCGGCCAACCGCCTGCACCTGCTTTTCGGCGTCCTCTCTTATGTCTCTTCACCGCTTTGGCTGCTGTTTTTGATCCTGAGCACCATCCGGGTGTTGAACCTGCTCAAGATATCCGGCGTCAATGTGCTCCGACCAGAGGATGTAACCTCTGTTTTCGGCTACATCATCGAAGTGCCCGAAGCCTTCACGCTTTTCGTGCTGACGATGCTCCTGCTGTTTTTGCCGAAAATCATCTCCGTCATCATCACGGCACAAAAACAGACGGAAGCCGCAAAGTTCGGAGGCCCACTGCGCCTCGCCGTCAGTGCACTGCTGGAAACAATCATCTCGGTGCTGCTTGCGCCCATCAACATGATGTTCAATGCCCGGTTTGTCCTTTTCACGCTGCTGGGGCAGGGCGCCTCGTGGGTGACGCAACGCCGGGGCACCAGCAATGATGATGGGGAAGACTGGCGCGAAGCCATCCTCACGCATGGCGGGCACACGATATTTGGCCTGGTCTGGGGTATCTCGGTCCTCGTGCTGCTGCCGTCGTTTTTTTGGTGGCTCAGCCCGGTGCTCGCGGGGCTCGTTTTTTCCATTCCACTGGAGATTTTCTTGAGCAAGGCCGGCATCGGTCGCCGCGCCCGGCAGCTCGGGCTGTTTCTTACGCCGGAGGAAACCCAGGCGCCCTTCGAACTCAAGCGCCTCGAACAAAACCTTGCTGCGTGTTACCGTCACCTGACGCCCATCGAGCCGCTGCGCGCCGACTACGGCCTGCTGCAGGCCGTGCTCGATCCCTACATCAATGCCATGCACGTCGCGCTCTTGCACCAGCGTCAGGCCGGCGAGGATGCGCGCGAATACTTTCACCACCTTCGCCAGCGCCTGCTCCGCGAGGGGCCGGAGGAACTGTCGGCCAAGGAAAAAATGGGGCTGCTCCTCGATGCCGAATCGATGATCTGGCTCCACCGCGAACTCTGGAGCCTGCCCGCGGGGGCGCTGGCCGAATGGTGGCGCCTCGCCATGCGCCAATACAATGTGCTCACCGCTTCGCCCGTGACCGCGCTATATCGATAAAATCGTCCCCATCCGTAATCCGTGGTGCAATGGCGCCGCGCATCGACATCCGGCCCCAAAACTTTTAACTCTACCCGAATGAAAACCGCCTGGCGGGTTGCCAAAACCTACTCTGACATCCTTTACCACAAGGCTGACGGCATTGCAAAAATCACCATCAACCGGGCGGCGAAGCGCAACGCCTTCCGGCCCGAAACCGTGCAGCAGATGTTTGATGCGTTCAGCGACGCGCGCGAAGACCAGGGCATCGGCGTGGTGCTCCTCACCGGCGCCGGTCCGCATACCGACGGCAAATACGCGTTTTGTTCCGGTGGCGACCAAACGGTGCGCGGCCATGCCGGTTACGTCGGCGAGGATGGTGTGCCGCGGCTCAACGTCCTCGACCTGCAAAAACTCATCCGCTCCATGCCGAAGGTCGTCATCGCGCTGGTGGCCGGCTATGCCATCGGCGGCGGCCACGTGCTGCACGTGGTGTGTGACCTGACGATTGCGGCGAACAACGCGAAATTCGGCCAGGTCGGCCCCAAAATGGGCAGCTTCGACGGTGGCTTCGGCTCAAGTTACCTCGCCCGCCTCGTCGGACAAAAGAAGGCGCGGGAAATCTGGTATCTTTGCCGCCAATACAATGCGCGGCAGGCGCTGGACATGGGCCTGGTCAACGCCGTCGTGCCCGTGACCAAGCTTGAGGCCGAGGGCGTGAAATGGGCCCGCGAAATCCTCGGCCACAGCCCGCTGGCCATCCGCTGCCTCAAGGCCGCGTTCAATGCCGACGTGGACGGACAGGCCGGCCTGCAGGAGCTGGCGGGCAATGCCACGATGCTTTACTACATGACCGACGAGGCGAAGGAATTTAACCGCGCGCAGAAGGAAAAGCGCAAACCCAGCACGAAGAAATTTCCATGGCTGCCGTGAGTGGGGTGGCTTGTGCGGTGCCGACGATATTTGAATGTGGGCGGGGTGTCCTCACCCCGCCCGCAAAATGACAGGCCTAAAGGCCGTCCTCCTCAGCGCGTCAGGCGAAAGGAATCAAGAAAATCCACGGCTTTGGGGCGCGTTTCGGTGCCCGTTGGCCCAATGTACATCACCTGGTAAAGACGGTCGCCCACGACAAAGAAACGCAGGCGGGCGACCGAAGCGCTCGCTGAATCCTTGGGGTCTTTTGGTGGAATGTCGGCGACTATTTCGAGTCCTTTGACGTCGCCAAGCTGGCAGGAAGAAGTCGTCCGAATGGTTCCATTCACGCTTTTTACGGCTCCATCGCTGGCATTGGCGCAGACTTTTTCCGGGCCACCGGATTGGGCCACGCTGCCGGCCGGATAATCGCAATAAATGATCATGTAGGCAGTGGCTCCGCCATCGTAGTAAACCATGTTCATCGCAATCTTGCCGACGGCGGTATCAACCGGCTGTGAGCCGCGCTGGACCGGCTTGGGCAGACTTACGACAAATCGACCGGCGTCATCCACCAAGGGCTCGGGCTTGGCTTCGACCGCGGGGGCAGGCTTCTCCTTCACTGCCACATCGGCATTGCCGTTGGCCGTGGGCTCAGGTTTGGGCTCCGTTGCGGTATCAGCCCGGACGGACACGGTTAAGCAAAACAGCGCCGTTGCAAAAAAGCGCCCAATAAACCGTAGGGTCGGCATGGCTGCATACAAGCTGCAGGCGCCGGTGAACGCAAAACTAATATGGTACGGCTGCGCCTGCAGTTCTTGCAGGAATTTTTCGTTGGGAGGTGTCTTCATGTACCAACGTCTCTTAATCTTTGGACTCTGAGGTGGGCGCGACCGCAGGGCGCGCCGACAAAATTTCGGCGGGCCCGGTGGTTCCGCCCTACCACCAGACCGACCAGCAAAGCCGATCGCGGGGTGAGGACACCCTGCCCACAAAATGAGAGTCCTCGCTCGGCTCGGAATGACAAAATGAAAAGCCGGGGTCAGCGACCCCGGCTACATGTCCAAACAGGAACGACTGCGCTTACACCGCCTGCAGGGTCTTTTCTTTCAGCCCCAGGGATTCGCGCAGGGAAGGTATCTGGCCGGAGGAGCCGAGCTTGTCGTTGCGGCTGGCGATGAACTTGGCGTATTCATCGATGAAGATCTTCCCCGGCGGGCGGAAATCAAATTCACCGGGTTTGTCGCGGAAAAACTCGCGGTGCACGCGGGTCCAGACGAGGCGGCCGTCCGTGTCGATGTTGACCTTGGTCACGCCGAGTTTGGCCGCGGGCAGGTATTCGTTGATATCCACGCCCATCGAGCCGGCGATCTTGCCGCCGGCGGCGTTGATGCGATCCACTTCTTCCTTCGGCACGCTGGAGCTGCCGTGCATGACGAGCGGGAAGCCGGGAATGAGGGCCTTGATTTTTTCGAGCACGTCGAAGTGCAGCGACTGGCGGCCTTTGAATTTGTAGGCGCCGTGGCTGGTGCCGATGGCGCAGGCGAGGGAGTCGCAACCGGTCTTCTTCACAAAGTCCTCGGCCTCGACCGGGTTGGTGAGCGTGGCGTGTCCGTCCTCGACCTTGATGTCTTCCTCGACGCCGCCGAGCATGCCGAGCTCGGCCTCGACCGACAGGCCCTTGGCATGGGCCGCGGTCACGACGCGCTTGGTGATCGCGACGTTCGTGTCGTAGGGTTCGTGGGACGCATCGATCATCACGGAGCTGAAGAAGCCGGAGTTGATGCAATCGTAGCAGGTCTCTTCGTCGCCATGGTCGAGATGCACGGCGTAGATGCAGTCCGGGAAAATCACGCCGGCGGCGCGGATGATGGCCTCAAGCATGCGCTTGTCCGTGTATTTGCGCGCACCCTTGGAGATCTGGATGATGAACGGCGCCTTGGAGTCGGAGCAGCCGCGAAAGAGGCCCATGGCCTGCTCGGCGTTGTTGATGTTGAAGGCGCCGACGGCGTATTTGCCGTAGGCGTGTTT
>Ga0210387_10003485_pt1 | contig 12087 bp, 10 predicted proteins | sample IncBWC7OmetaG_FD_160108 | JGI IMG/M metagenome (GOLD analysis project Ga0210387, IMG submission 160108) | Forest soil microbial communities from Barre Woods Harvard Forest LTER site, Petersham, Massachusetts, United States - Inc-BW-C-7-O ... | reverse complement strand
CGCGACTGCCCGAGAATATCATCTTGCGGTGAAACTGCGACCCGACGATGCCGCCGGAAATAACGGTCTGGGAGCCGCGCTGGTGGCTGCACAGGACACCCCGAGCAAGCCGTTCCATACCTGCAATCGGGGCTCGAGACACGTCCCGATTATCGAAGCGCACTACAACCTGGGATTCGCCCTGGCGGGCAGGAAGATTTTGAAGGTCCTGCCGAGCAATTCCGTCTCGCCTCGCAGTTGCAGCCAGAAGACGCGAATGTAGAGGCGAACCTCGGAAGCCGCTCTGGCCGAGACCAGGCACTATCTTGAAGCGAAATCCCACTTCGAACGCGCTTTGCAGATCGGGCCCAACCAGCCTATCGCAAAAGAAAATCTAGAAGCCCTGCAGAAAGAAATGAACTCGCACGAGAGCAACTGCCTCGTCCCTCTTCCGCTTTTCGACCTCGCGCTTTTCGACCTCGCGCTTTCCGACCTCGCGCTTTCCGACAACGATTTGTCATTCCGAGCGTGGCGCGGAACCTGCTGTTTGCTGGTGCCGGCATACAGCAGGTTGCTCGTCGCTTCGCTCCCCGGAATGCCAAGGCCCTTTCGATTTCGATCTTTTATGATCCGATGCTCTTAAGTTCTGCGACCTGCGGATTGTGCTCTAATCTTTGATATGGAAGCACGATTCCTCGTTCTTCGGCTCACCGCCTGCGCCGCATGCCTTCTGGCAGTATGCCCGGCAAATCTCGCCCAACAGTCGGCACCGCCCGTGGCTCCTGCCCCATCCTCGCAACCGGCATCCCCTGAGTTTGTCAACGCCCGCAAGTTGATCGAACAGGGCAAGGTCGACGACGCCATCGCGGAATTGCATACCGTGGAATCCCGTGACCCTGCCGCCAAAGGTCTGGCGCTGGAAATGGGCACGGCTTACTACAAGAAAAGCGATTTCCCCAAGGCAATCGAATATTTGAAGAGAGCCACGTTAGCTGATCCCGCCAGCGGCGAGGCAACCCAACTGCTCGGTCTTTCTTATTACCTGAACGGCCATCCCTCGGACGCGATTCCAATGCTCGAAAAAGTTCAGGGCTGGTACTCGCGCGCCAATGTGGACGCTGCCTACATCCTGGGCATCTGCTACATCCAGACGAAAGACTATCCGCAAGCGCGCATGGCGTTCGCCAAGATGTTCGCCGTGCCGCCTGACTCGGCGGCCAGCTATCTGTTCACGGCGCGAATACTGCTGCGCCAGGACTACGATCCGGTGGCGGAAGAATATGCGCAAAAAGCAGTGGCTCTCGATTCCAGGCTGCCGCTGGTGCATTTCCTGCTGGGCGAGTTGTATCTCTATAAATCGCGAGTGCCCGAAGCCATCACGGAATTCCAGAGGGAATTAGCGATTAATCCGGCACATGCGGCCGCCTACTACAAACTGGCTGACGCCTACTCGCGCGTGCAGAAGTTTGAAGATGCGGAACGCGTCCTGCAGCGTTCGATCTGGCTCGACTCAACTTCGACCGGACCTTACATCCTGATGGGCAAGGTCCTCGAGAAAAAAGGCGAATTTGATTTGGCCGTGCGCGCCCTGCAGCGCGCGGCGAACATGGACCCCAATAATCCGACCACCCACCACCTGCTTGGCCTGGCATACCGCGACATGGGAAAGAAAGAAGAAGCTGAGAGCGAACTCAAACTGGCCGAAGAACTGCAGACGAAGCAGAATCCACATCCGTAACGCCGGCATCTTGCCCTCGCAGGTGGAGGCAAGAGGTCACAACAACCGCCGGCACGGCGGCACTACTTTCGCCGTTAGATCGCCGCAGCCTGATCGCGCCGTCGCGCCTGAATTTCAATGAAGACATTCACCAGCGACACCGCTGCCGGCGTGACGCCGGGAATGCGCGACGCCTGTCCGATGGTGCGCGGCCGCACGTGGCTGAGTTTCTCCTGCATCTCGCGCGAAAGCCCGCTGACAGAACGGTAGTCGAACCACTCCGGAATCGAGTGCAACTCCGACTTCTTCATGCGCTCCATAGCGCGCTGCTGTTGAAGCAGGTAGCCTTCGTACTTGATCTCCGTCTCGACCGACTTCAGTTCGTTGCGGACTTCCGAGGAAAGCTTAACCACTGAGCGCGCCGGGGACGCAGAGGAATCGCGGGCGAAGAATTCCGGTACAAGTTCCCTTAGAACCGGCACGAGTTGCTCCACTTTGACTTCGGGACGCTTCAGCAACTGTGCCAGCGATTGTCCGGCCGCCGATCCCCACCGGACGGCTGCATCACATGGGCTGCCGGGGGCAACAGGTTGCTCGTCGCTGCGCTCTTCGGAATGACACGACTCCAGCATGTCGACGGTGAGTCTGGTGCTTTCTAGCAGCTTCTTCACCGTCTCCAGCCGGTTTTGCTTCGCTTGAAAATCTTCCCAGGCTGCGTCCGAGATCAATCCTACGCGCCGGCCGTGCGGCGTGAGTCGTCGGTCAGCGTTGTCGATACGCAGGTGCAGGCGGAACTCCGCCCGCGACGTGAACATGCGATAAGGTTCATTCGTTCCCTTCGAGATCAGGTCATCGATCAGGATCGCCGTGTACGCTTCGGTTCGATCGAGAATCAGCGGTGGCTGTTGCTTCACCTGCAACGCGGCATTGATGCCTGCCATCACGCCTTGGCATGCCGCCTCTTCGTAACCCGACGTTCCATTGATCTGGCCACCCAGAAACAGCCCCGCCATCTTGCGAGTTTCGAGCGTGCGCTCCAGTTCCGTGGGATCGATGGAGTCATATTCGATCGCGTATCCGGGCCGCAGCATCTCCGCATTCTCAAGGCCGGGAATCGACTTCAAGATCGCGAGCTGCACCTCCACCGGCAGCGACGTGCTCATGCCGTTGACATAAATCTCGTGCGTGTTCAGCCCTTCCGGCTCGAGGAAGAGCTGATGCATCTGTTTGTCGGGAAACTTCACGATCTTGTCCTCGATCGAAGGACAGTAGCGCGGACCAATCGACTGGATCTGCCCGCTATACATCGGCGAGCGGTGCACGTTTTCGCGAATGATGCGATGGGTTTCCGCCGTGGTCCAGGCAATGTAGCAGGGCACCTGCGAGTCGTGATGTGCCACGCGCTTGGTGCGGAAGCTGAAGGGGGTCGGATCCACATCACCCGGCTGCACTGGAAAGCGCGACCAGTCAATCGTGCGTCCGTCCAGCCGCGGCGGGGTGCCGGTCTTGAGCCGACATCCGCGCAGGCCAAGTTTCTTCAGCGCCTCGCCCAGCAAAACCGCATTGGGCTCGCCTGACCGTCCCGCAGGATATTGCTGTTCCCCGCAGTGAATCAGCCCGTTGAGGAAAGTTCCGGTTGTGATGATGACGGCGGAAGCGCCCACGGTGCGTCCGTCGCGCAGACGAATGCCCAGCACGCGGCTTCGAGTTTCAAGTTTCGAGTTTCGAGAATTGTCTGCCGGGTGTACCTCATCGGTCTGCCCGGGGTCGTTCGAACCTTGAAACTCGGAACTCAAAACTCGCCCTTGCACAATCAGATCCGCAACTTCCGCCTGCATGATCTTCAGATTGGGTTGCGAATCCAGCACCTCGCGCATCTTCAGGCGATAGGCCTGCTTGTCGCACTGTGCCCGCGGCGACCACACCGCAGGGCCGCGCGAGGTGTTCAGCAGGCGGAACTGGATGCCGACTGCGTCGGTGATTTCTCCCATGATTCCGCCCAGCGCGTCGACCTCCCGCACCAGATGCCCCTTCGCAATGCCACCCACCGCGGGATTGCACGACATCTGCGCGATCAGGTCGACGTTCAGCGTATAGAGCGCGGTCTTGAGCCCCATGCGCGCAGAGGCCATCGCAGCTTCACATCCGGCATGACCGGCGCCCACGACGGCGACGTCGAATTGTTCAGTAAACCGCATTTGAACCGGAAGCAGTCAACCCCCAGAAATTTGTTGCACTTCTTACTGCTTTCATTCTAGCAACTTGCCGGAACAAGTGATCTCCATCCCTTGCTCACGGAGCTAGCCGCCCGTATATTGGGCTGTCATCGCCAACACCATCGGGGGCATCATGACTACCGCTCAATTTTTTCAGGAACTGGACGCGCGCATCGCGAACTATGACCTGCTTTGCCACCCCTTTTACGAGGCATGGTCGTCAGGAAAGTTGACGCGTAACGATCTGCGCGAATATGCGCAAGACTACTACCCTCACGTCGAAGCGTTCCCTTCTTATCTGGCGGCGCTTGGGCGGCGGTTGGAGGATGGCGAGCTGCGGCGCGCGATACTGGCCAACATGCGCGATGAAAAGGGCGTAGAAGGGCGCCCCGGTCGCGACTCGGTTCCCCATTCCGAGCTGTGGCTCGACTTCGCCGAGGGCATGGGCTCGAGCCGCAATCTCGACTGGCATACCCCTGTGCCGGAGATTCGCCAGCTCATTCGGCACTTTCATCAGGTCGCCAGCCAGGGCTCACCCGAAGATGCGCTGGCCGCTTTCTACGCCTACGAGTCTCAAGTCCCTCGCATCGCACAGGAAAAAGAACTTGGCCTGCGCGAGGTCTACGGTGCTGATCACAAGACGTGCGGCTACTTCACGTTGCATGCCAAAGCCGACATCTACCATGCGGGCGTTTGGCGAACCCAGCTTGAGAAGCGCATCACCGCCCACCCCGAAGCCGCGGATCGAGCCCTGGACGCGGCCGAGAACGCTGCCCGCATGTTGTGGAAAGCGCTGGATGGCATCGAGGCGCGCCGGACCGCGATGGCGGTCGCATAGTTCCGAAATCGCTCGGCACCGTAATCGAGCCCGGGATTCGATAAAATCGTTGGCTCACGCTTTTTTGGAAAGGTGCTTGGCATTTGGCTAAAGAGATCCCCCTCGGAACACGCAGCGAAGCCGAAGAGACGGTCGCGTTCGAACACACCCTCGCCTCTCATCACCCGGAACTGCCTCCCGTCTATTCGACGCCCGACATGATCCGGCTGATGGAGACAGCCGCGTTCCGTGCCCTCGAGCCATACTGTGAAGGGGACGAAATCACCGTGGGAACATCGATCCACATCGAACATCGCGCCGCCAGCGGCATCGGCGCGCGTGTCCAAGCCGAAGCTGTGCTCGAGTCCTTCAACGGCCGTTTTTATACCCTGCGCGTCACTGCCCGCGATGGCGGGCAAGAGATCGGACGCGGCACCGTCGGCCGGGCCGTGATCAGCGTGGGCAAGTTCGTCGAAAGAATAAAGAATGAAGACCAGCGCCCGATGAAGTCTTGACTTCAGCGACCTATGACAGATCTCGACCAAGCCCACAAAGCGGCCTCATTTCGCGCCATGCATTCGGGCAAGCGCGTGCTGCTGCTTCCGAACGCCTGGGATGTTGCCAGCGCATGTATCATTGAGGAAGCCGGCTTCGCGGCGATCGCGACCACCAGCGCCGGCATCGCGTTTTCGCTCGGCTATCCCGACGGACAAGAAATTCCAAAAGATGAAATGCTGGCGGCGGTGGCTCGCATCGCCAAAGGGGTGAAGGTTCCCGTAACCGCCGACGTTGAGTCGGGATACGGAAACCGGCCCGAGGATGCCGCCAAAACCGCTCGCGCCGTGATGGTGGCAGGCGCCGTGGGCATGAACCTCGAGGACGCGACCGGAGAGGCCAGTCACCCCCTCGCCGAGTTGTCGCTGCAGATCGAAAAGATCCAAGCAGTGCGGGAGACAACCACGAACCTGAAAGTGCCGCTGGTGCTGAATGCCCGCACCGACGTTTACCTGTTGCAGATTGGCGATCCGGCTAGGCGTTACCACGAGACCCTGCGTCGTCTGACGGCTTTCCGTGACGCGGGCGCCGATTGTGTTTTCGTCCCGGGCTTGCGTGATCCGGCGACGATCGGCCGCCTCATCGCTGACCTGAAATGCCCGCTGAACATCCTGGCGGTGCCGGGTTCGGCGTCGGTGCCCGAGTTGACCAAGCTGGGTGTGGCACGCATCAGCTTGGGATCCGGCCCGATGCGAGCGTCGCTCGGCCTGCTTCGTCGCCTTGCCGCGGAGCTGAAAACAGCCGGTACATACACGGCAATGGAAGATGCCCCCCTCCATGCCGAGATGAATACGCTCATGCATGCAAGCCGAAACCCGGAATCGAAAATCTAAAATCTGCAATCTAAAATCCAAAGTCTGAGAACTGAGAGCTCCCATACTCATCGGCGTCATCTCCGACACTCACGGCCGGCTTCGTCCCGAAGCGCTCAAAGCCTTGCACGGATCTCAGCACATCATCCACGCTGGCGACATCGGCGATCCAGAGATTCTCGAGAAACTTCGAACCATCGCGCCCCTGACCGCCATCCGCGGCAATATCGACAAAGCGCCTTGGTGCCGCAAACTAGCACTAGCAAAGACCGAAATCGTCGAAGTCGCCGGCATCTCCATCTACCTGCTGCACGATCTCTCACAACTCGACCTGCAGCCGGAAGCCGCCGGATGCAAAGTTGTGATCTACGGCCATAGCCACGTTCCCCAGCAGGAAACCCGCAACGGGGTGCTCTACTTCAATCCCGGCAGCGCAGGCCCGCGCCGCTTCAAATTACCGGTCACCGTTGGAAGGCTAATCGTGGAGGCCGAAAGTGTCCGCGGAGAGATCATCCCGATTCTAGATTGAAGATTTCTGATTTCAGATTTGAAAGCCTTGGGTGGTGGTGGCCGCCGGCCGACGGAATGGTGATTGGCTGAATGCTCCCCATTGCTACAATCCCAAACAGTGTCCATCGAATTCCACAGCGACCGGACCGCCGGCAAGGCGCGCCGCGGGCGCCTCCTCACGCCGCATGCCGCAATCGAGACGCCGGTATTCATGCCTGTGGGAACGCTGGCTTCGGTGAAAGGCGTGCCTCAGGACACACTGGAGGAACTGGGCGCACACATTATTCTTGGCAATACCTATCACCTCTATTTGCGGCCTGGCATCGAGACCGTGCGAAAGTTGGGCGGGCTGCATGGGTTCATGGCTTGGCGCCGGGCGATCCTCACTGACTCCGGCGGATTTCAAGTTTTCAGTCTGAACCAATTGCGCAAGGTCAACGAAGAAGGTGTGACCTTTCGGTCGCACCTGGATGGCTCTTCGCATTTCTTCAGCCCCGAGAGCTCGATGGAAGCTCAAATCGGACTGGGCGCCGACATCATCATGGCGTTTGACGAATGTACTGAGTTTCCCGTGGATCGTACCCGCGCCCGAAGGTCGATGGAAATGACCGCCCGCTGGGCCGCTCGCAGCAAGAAATATTTTGAAGAGCACAAACATGAAGTTCCCTGGAAGGCAGTTTCGAGTTTCCAGTTTCCAGTTTCGGGCGGCATTGATGCTCGAAACAGGCAACCTAAAACTGAAAGCTCCGCGAGCGGAGGCGCCCGCGCTACTCAGGCCCTGTTCGGCATCGTCCAGGGTGGCATGGATCGCGAACTGCGAAAAGAATCCGCCGAACGCACCCTCGAAATCGGCTTTCCCGGTTACGCCATCGGTGGCCTGAGCGTGGGCGAACCACGCCACCTGACCCGCGAGATTGTCGAGTCCACCCTCGAACATCTACCCTCCGACAAGCCGCGTTATTTGATGGGAGTGGGCACTCCCGAAGAGATTGTCGAGTACGCCAGCCTGGGCGTCGACATGATGGATTGCGTCCTTCCGACCCGCGCGGCGCGGCACGGGCTCCTGTTTACCTCGGAAGGGAAAGTCTCGATTAAGCAGGCGCGCTACGCTCAGGATCCAGCGCCGGTTGACCCCAACTGCGGCTGTCGGGTGTGCCAGCGCTACTCGCGGGCCTATCTTCGTCACCTTTATGCATCGAACGAAGTGCTGGCACAGGTCTTGAACACCGTCCACAACCTGAGTTTCTACCTTGACACTATGCAGCGGGTACGGCATTCTATCTCACTTGGGGTAGAATCCCGTTTTCTCTCTAGTGTCTGGTCGCGACCGAAACCGTAGACCTCCCCGGATTCAAGCCCTGAAAGCTCGAAGAACCCGGCCGAAGTCGATCTAACCCCGTGGTGACATAACAGCTCCCGCGGCGCTTATGGGCGCGGCGGTTTTTCGCGATTACATACGCTCAGACATTCATATGCAATTTTTATTGGCAGTGCAGTTCGGCGGTGGCGGCGGTATGGGGTGGCTCGGTATGGCGCCCCTCATCTTCATTTTCGCCATTTTTTATTTTCTTTTGATTTTGCCCCAGCAGCGGCGCCAGAAAAAGTGGCAGGCCATGCTGGATCAGCTGAAGACCGGCGACCGGGTGACAACCAGCGGGGGCCTGCGGGGTACGATTATGGCTCTCAAGGATGACAGCGTGCATCTGCGCGTTCCTCCGAATAATCTCGTTCTGGAAGTGACCAAGGCCTCCGTTCTGCAGGTGACCACGACCGAGGACGAATCCAAGACCAAGTAACTTTCCGGTTTCGAGTCTCGCGGATGCAGCGCATTGGGATTCTCGAAACCTTAAACTCGAAACTCGAAACTCGAACTCGAAACTAAAGAACGTTTTTCATTATGAACAAGAATTTTCTTATCAAACTGGGACTTATCCTTGCCACGGTGCTTTTTTTCCTCTTCGGAATGTTCGGCATTCCAAAGAATCTTTCTGGCCAGGGGCTGGTTGCAGCGCTGGCTGATCACATCCACCTGGGGCTCGATTTAAAGGGTGGAATGCACCTGATTCTGCAGGTGCAGGTCAATGATGCAGTGAATGTCGTCGCTCAGAACGCCATCGAAGTCCTGAAAGAACAGTTGCGCACCCGGAAGATCGACTACACCGATGTTTCCCAGTCCGAGGGACAGAATCATCCTGACCAGATCGTAGTGAAAGGCTTGCCGCCCGGGGCGCGCGGAGACTTGCTGAGCATTGTGCATGACCGGCTGCCCGATTACGACGTGAATGGTGGACCCGACAACTCCTGGACTCTGGCCATGAAGCCTTCGAACCTGGCGGAGTTGAAGAACAAAGCGGTCACCCAGGCCATCGATACCATCCGCAATCGCATTGACGCTCTCGGTGTCAGCGAACCTACGATTGAACAGCATGGACTCGGGGACTACCAGATTCTCGTGCAGCTTCCGGGTATCGATGATTCCGGGCGCGTCAAAGACATCATGCAGTCCACCGCGATGCTTGAAATCAAGCAGATGACCGCTGGACCATACCCCAGCGAGCAGGCTGCCCTGCAGGACAAGAACGGAATCATACCGGCAGATTCGATGCTGCTGCCGGGCCAGTGCGCCAATGGGCCCGAGCAGACCTGGTGTTTCGTGTCGCGCGTCTCCGCCGTCAGCGGCAAAGATCTGCGGGACGCGCAGGCCAGCACCGACCAGAACGGCCAGCCGAGCGTGACCTTTTCCCTTACCGGTGAGGGTGGGCAGAGGTTTTACAGCTTTACTTCCAATCACGTGGGGGACAATCTCGCAGTGGTCCTCGACAATAAAGTGCAGGAAGTTGCCAGCATCAAGGAACCGATCCGGGATCAGGGGTCAATCAGCGGTGGCCACATGAGCGACCAGGCTGCCAAAGATCTTTCCATGGTCTTACGCTCAGGCGCCCTGCCGGCCAGCATCAAATATCTCCAGGAGGAAACGGTGGGACCTTCGCTGGGTGCGGATTCCATTCGCTCCGGCATAACCGCGGCCATGATCGGCATGGTCGCCGTGCTCATTTTCATGCTGGTTTACTATCGTGGGGCGGGTATTAACGCCGACGTAGCACTCATCATGAACCTGATCATTTTGCTTGGGTTCCTGGGGTGGTCGACCATTGCAGGGGTCAACGTCGCGCTGACTTTACCCGGAATCGCTGGCGTGATTCTAACCGTTGGCATGGGGGTGGATTCGAATGTTCTGATCTTCGAGCGTATTCGCGAAGAGCTGCGCAACGGCAAGACGCCGCCCTCGGCGGTCGATCAGGGTTTCAGCCACGCCTGGATCACGATCGTCGACACGCACGTTACGACGATCGTTTCTGCCGCGATTTTATTCATTTTTGGTACCGGTCCGGTGAAGGGTTTCGCAACTACGCTCACGTTCGGCCTGTTGGCGAACTTGTTCACCGCCGTCTTCGTGTCGCGTTTCATCTTCGACTGGGTGCTCAGCCGTAAACAACGCGGCGAAGCGCTCAGCATTTAACGAATTCGAAATCTTGGTAACTGATAGACAGATAAGGGGCTAGACAAAACCCGTGGAGTTCTTTCGCAATACAAACATCGATTTTCTTGGGAAAAAGTGGTATTTTCTCGCCTTTTCACTCGTATTTAGTGTCGCTGGCCTGCTTTCCATATTGTTCTGGCACCACATTCCGTGGGGCGTAGATTTCCGTGGCGGAACCCTGGTAACTGTGAAGTTCAACCATACTCCGGACGAGAATGCAATCCGCTCGTCACTCGATCGCGCCGGTCTGCACAACTTTAAGCTTCAGCGCTACGGCGTGGCTAGCAACAACGAGGAACTGATCGACCTGGATGTGCGCGAGACCAGTGAGCAGGCCCTCGACCAAGGCAAATTGAAGATCATCCAAGCGCTCGAGAGCCATGCTCCAGCGGGCAAGATTGACCTCAACAATGCCAGTGTGCTGACCATCAAGAATTACCTGATGGACAAGGATCCTCTGCATGTGGGTCCCGATGATCAGAAATACGGCGCCCAGGCGCAGGCGATCGTCGATTATCGAAATAAGGCCCTCGGCGGCGTGCTGAACTCACCCGACCAGTTGCAAAACGCCACCGGCGTTGACCCCCAGGCTGTGGCCTCGCTTCCTGATGGCGTTTACGTTTCAGACTTCGCCGTGCGCGACGTCCAAATCATCGGGCCTCAGGTCGGCAGCCAATTGCGCACGCAAGCCGGCCTGGCCACTCTCTACTCTCTGCTGGGGATGCTGGTTTACCTGGGCTTCCGTTTTGAATGGATTTACGGCGTCGCGGCCGTGATTACGGTGTTTCACGACACCCTGATCACAGTGGGGGCATTTTCCCTCCTCAAAGTCGACATCACCCTGACCGTAATCGCTGCCATTCTTACCCTGATTGGTTACTCCAATAACGACACCATCGTGGTGTTTGACCGAATCCGCGAAAACATCAAACTCATGCGGCGCGAGAAGTTGTCCGACATCGTCAATCGCAGTATCAATCAGACTCTAAGCAGAACGATCTTGACAGCGGGCCTTACCTTCCTTACCGTACTCGCACTCCTTTTGTTCGGTGGCGAGGTGCTGTTTGGCTTCAGCCTCGCGCTGGTGATCGGCATCTTAATCGGAACCTATTCGTCGATTGCGATTGCAGCCCCGATCCTGGTTGCCTATCAGGATTGGCGGATTGAAAAAGGCAAGCGTCCGGTCGCCATGCCGGGTCGTTCTAGGTAAGTTACCCGATGGCGGGCTGTTAACGTTTGCGTTAGCCCTGGTTAGGTGGGGAGTTAGAGGGATTTGCCGGCTGGCATTTCGGGCCGAATTCGCCTACTATGCCCGTCGAGCAAATCTGGGAGCAAAGGGGAATCTGTCGGTGTCTAACTATCCGTAGGGTCGAAAGAAGTTATTGGGGAGAATCACAATGTTTGAAGACAGTCTTATCGAATCCGGCGGCAGGCTAAAAACCAAGCGCGGATGGACGTCGATCGTCTCGTTCGCCATCCAGATGGGCATCATCGGCGTCATGGTTTTGATCCCGCTGATTTTCACCGAAGCCTTGCCTAAGGGGCAAATGATGTTTCTTCTGGTGGCCCCCCCGCCCCCGCCACCGCCTCCTCCGCCAGCCGCTGCCGTGGTGCAGCACGTTCAAAAGGTTCAGACCGACATCGTCAACGGTGAATTGCGAACGCCTACTAAGATTCCCCAGAAAGTAAAAATGATTCAGGAAGACGAAGCTCCTCCGCCGTCCATGGCTGCGGCGGGCGTGGTGGGAGGCGTGCCGGGAGGCGTCCCGGGCGGATCGATGGGAGGGGTGATTGGCAGCGTTCTCAGCTCCACGCCCGTTGCCGTGCCGAAGATCGCCACTCCGACTCGCGTTCGCGTTTCATCCGGCGTATCCTCGGGACTTCTGATCCGCAAGGTCAGCCCGACCTATCCGCCGCTGGCCCGCCAGGCGCGCATTCAA
>Ga0210387_10003484_pt1 | contig 12088 bp, 9 predicted proteins | sample IncBWC7OmetaG_FD_160108 | JGI IMG/M metagenome (GOLD analysis project Ga0210387, IMG submission 160108) | Forest soil microbial communities from Barre Woods Harvard Forest LTER site, Petersham, Massachusetts, United States - Inc-BW-C-7-O ... | reverse complement strand
CTCCGAGAAGAATCGCCGCCCGCGCCTGCTCTTCCGTATGTATGCACTCATCCAGGCAAATAGGCGTGTCGAGCTTTTTCTGCAGCTCCACGTGTCCATACAAATCGTCCCAGCCAAGCGGCTGCTCAATCATCATCAAATAGAAGCTTTCGAGCTGTTTCAACAGCGGCCAATCCTCCATCCGGTAAGCGGAGTTGGCGTCCACCATCAACTTTAGCGCCGGAAACTCCTCGCGCAGCCGCTTGACCTGCGGCAACTCTTTCCCCGGCTTAATCTTTATTTTGATGCGTTGATAACCGGCCGCAAGCTCTTTCCTGACGGCCGCCGCCAGTTCATCCAGCGAATCTTTAATCCCAATCGAAACGCCGCTCGAGATTTCTTCACGCGTTCCGCCGATCAATTTCGCCAGCGCGACACCCTTCTGCTTGGCTTCCGCATCCCAAATCGCCGCTTCCAGTGCAGCCTTAGCCATGTTGTGGCCGCGCACAGGCTGCAGCAGGTCCCAAACGTCGGCCGCGGCCCTGATTTCTTGCCCTTTCATCATCGGCCAAAGAAAATCGCGTATCACAATCCACGCCGTATCCGTCGTTTCCGGACTATAGGAAGGTTTCTCGCCCGCCACGCATTCGCCCCAACCAATCGTGCCGTCCGTCACAATTTCCGTCAGGATGATCCGCCGCTCGTCGGTCCGCTCGACACTCGTTTCGAAGGGAGCCACCAGCTTCATTCGCAACTCCCGTAATGTCACTTCCCGTATGCGCATCTTCCCTTTTTACTTTCTGCGGCCGCGAGCAAAGTGTCCTCGCGCAAAACGCCGAAGCCGCATGATTCTTCCGTGCTGGAGCTTTCACGAGCAAGAGTTGTAGGGGAGGGGCTTGCCCCTCCCGCCCGAACTAAAAATCGCTCCACGGAGCCAGCAAATAGGCCGTGCCCTTCGAAGACTTGCTCACGCCTACCGCCGCATACCCGCGAGCAAACCACCCCATAAACTCTTCACGAATCCTCGCCTGCACTCTTGCTACTTCGCCAGGATCGCTCTTCTTCCACCGGTCAAGTTCCGCCGGCAACTCGATCCTCGCCGCAGACGAAACAGTGTCCAGCTCCCCCGCCAAATCCGACACCGCTGCCGCCACCCTCGCCGAATCCAGCTGCCACTCCGCCCACAGGCGGTCCGTCGGAAGTCCCAGGTGTAGCGGGCTAGTAGTTAGTCCATAAAGGTTCGGCAAATACTTCCGTGCAATCGCGCCAAGCCTGTTCAAATTAAAATGCGCGTTCCTCGTTTCCAGCGGATCAAACGTCCACACGACAAGTCGAATTCCCCGCCCCAGCGCTTCTTCGCGTTGAAAAAGTTTCAAAGCCCGCCCAACTCCCCTGTCGCGATAATCCCCATGCACACCCGTCATGTGCGAATGCAGAAACACTGTCCCGTCCACATATCCAACAACCGCCAGCGTGTATCCAACCAGTCGTTCCCCGTCGAACGCTCCTAGAACCTGTCCGCCGGTCTCCGCAGCCACCACAAACAGCGTCGCAGGCTCCACTTCAAGGTCTTTCTCGCCCCAGATTTCCCTCTGCAAATCTACGCATCGCTGAAACTCCTCGATGCCAACGCATTTTCGAACGACGATCCCCTCGCTCATCGCCCTTTGCGAGCCTCCGCTGATTTTTGCGAATCATCTTTTTCAGAACGTTTCGCGTTTTCCCAAAACTCTTCCATCTTTTCGCGCGGAACATCCGCCAGCGCTTTTCCGCTCTTCGCCGCCAGCCCCTCCATCTGCCGGAATCGCGTAGAAAACTTCACGTTAGCCTTCTTCAGCGCGATTTCAGGGTCGACATGTAGAAAGCGCGCCAAATTGACGGCCGCAAACAGCAAATCCCCCATCTCCTCTTCCGTCTTCTTCGCATCCTTCGCGCTCAACGCGTGGCGAAGCTCCGCGGCTTCTTCATTCATTTTGTCGAAGACGCCTTCCACGCTGTCCCAATCAAATCCAATTCGCGCCGCGCGCCGCGTCAGTTGAAATCCCTCCAGCGCGGCCGGCAAAGCGCGCGACACGCCATCCAAAAGCGAGCCCGCCTTCTCTTCTCCCTTCGAACCATCCCCATCCTTCTTCCCAGCTGACGCGCGCTCCTCTTTCTTGATCTGTTCCCACTTCTTCAAGACCTCTGCCGTATTCTTCGCGCGCTTTTCTCCAAAAACGTGCGGATGCCGCCGCACCATCTTGTCGTGCACCTCGCGAATCACATCCGAAACTGTGAATCGCCCCTCTTCCTTCGCGATCTCCGAATGAAACACGATCTGCAACAGCAAATCCCCCATCTCTTCCGCGAACTTGGCATCATCCCCGCTCTCCAGCGCTTCCAGAACCTCGTAAGCCTCCTCGATCAGATAAGTTCTTAAAGACGCGTGCGTCTGCTCCCGGTCCCACGGACAACCATCCGGAGCCCGCAACCGCGCCTGCACCGCCGCCAGCTTCTCGAACCACTCCCCAGCCGTCAACTCGGTCGACTTCGTAGCTTCTCGTCTTGGTGCGCCGCGCTTCTTGGTTTTTTGAGTTTTCTTTCTGGTTGCCATCGTTAAGCCTGGTAAATTCGTCATGCAACAAACGTTACACTGTACGGTGCCTCACAAACTTTGACAAGCGCGCTACCGGACAATCGGAATCGTCTCAGGCCAGATGTCCGGTGACGCGACCAATCGCTGGTTAGGTTGCGCCTTTCGCCTCATTTGGCTGAACGCTATCTGGAAATGGCAGCGGGCCTGTTAACGTCCTTGAGAGTTTACACGCACAGCGTTTCTGGCAGCAGTGACGCGTCGAAGACCCAGTTGGGACTCATCGGGACTTAGGAATAACGCACGGATCGGCCAAACGCCATAAAGTTCAGCTTTTAAGAGTCGTTGATGGTAGTTGGTATTCTCCTTCAAGCGTATACTCGTTTCCACAGAACGGGGTAAAAGCCTGCTGGGTAACCTGATGCAGAGCATGCGTAGGCCGCTCTTGTCGTCGCTCTTTGGTTTGCCTTTGTGACGGTTGGCAGGTGAATAATGACTGCTCGGGCCACCAGAATAAGACCATCGACATGTTGGGGTGCCTTTACTACATGTGTGCGAATGCTGATTTCCTTGGCTCTCCTATCAGCTTTACCGCTTGGCGCAACGGCGCAGGTTAAAGAAGTCCGCCGTGTCCTCCTTCTATACGCAATGGGTCCGTCCTCGCCCACTATCTCTCTCATCGATCGGCAGATCCGTGCCCAGCTGGAAGAATCGCCTTACCAGATTGAGTTCTATACCGAGTACATGGATACGAACCTGTTTCCAGACGAGGCTTCACAGCAGGAAATTCGGACATGGTACCTTCACAAGTATCGCGACCGTCGGCCAGATGTGATTGTCGCCCTCGCAGCTGCGCCGATTCAGTTTATGGTCGACTCGCATACGACATTTTTCCCCGACACTCCGATCGTTTTCTGCTGTGCCCGTGAAGACCAGGTTGATACTCCGAAAATCGATTCTCAGTTTACCGGCGTTTGGACGAGGCTTGAGCCCGCCCAAACCCTTGAGGTGGCGCTTCGGCTGCAGCCCGGTACTAAGCACGTGGTAGTGGTTGGCGGAGCAACGGAATCCGACCGAGAACTCGTGAGCTTCATCCGGCGGAGTCTGCATTCTTATGAAGGCAAGCTAGACTTCGCCTATCTCACAGACGTCGCAATGCCTGTGCTTCTCGAACGACTGCAGCACCTGCCACAACACTCGATCATCTTATACGCGAATATCCAGCAAGACGCGGCAGGGCATTTTCTGAGTGCGACTCAGGCGCTGCCTATGGTTACGAAAGCCGCAAACGCGCCTGTCTTTGTAATTGCCGACACGCTGGTTGATCAGGGGGCAGTGGGGGGATACGTAGCTAGCTTCGCTGCCCAGGGCCAGGTCGTTTCTGGAATGGCCATCAGGATTCTCAAAGGGGAGCGGCCCCAGGATATTGCCACGGTAAAAGGCGCCAACGCTTACATGTTCGATTGGCAAGCAATGAAGCGCTGGGGGCTTAAAGAGAGTGCCCTACCACCGGGCAGTATCGTGCTGAACCGGCAGCCAACCGTCTGGGAAACGTACAAGTGGTATATCGTCGGAGTCACCGCAATCTGTCTGACACAGGCGCTCCTTATTTTGGGGCTGCTTTGGCAACGTGCGAGAAAGAGGAGAGTCGAGGCCTTTCTGCTCGAGCGACTGACCTTCGAGAGAGTGCTTTCCGAGCTTTCCGCGAAGTTTATCAACCTGCCGGAGGACCAGGTCGACTCAAATATAGAGAACGGTCTCGGTCGGGTCGCAGAGTTCCTGAAAATGGACCGGGTTACACTCTTCGAGTTCTCTCCAGATAGGACAGAAATGACGGCCGCTTTTTCGTGGACAGGCGGAGGAATCTCTCCTGCTCCCGCTCTCGTAAGGGTAGCCGATTTGCCCTGGTGGAGAGCCTGCCTCCTGCGCGGCGAGGTAGTCCTCGCTTCGGGCCTGAATGACCTACCCGAGGAAGCACTCCCCGAGCGGAAATACTTCCGGGAAATGGGAATCTTGTCGGCAGCGTCAGTTCCCCTGAAGGTGGGCGGTGAAGTTAATGGTGCCATATCGTTTATCAGTGCGAAGCGCCGCGTGAGCTGGACTGAGGATTTGTTGAACCAGGCCAGAATCCTGGGGGAGGTATTCTGGAACGCATTGAAGCGAAAACACACCGTGCAAGCGTTGCTCTCCAGCAATACGGAACTGAAGAGGTCAGAAGCTGTACTGCGCGAGAGCGAACAGCGCTTCCGGTTGGTGGCAGATACCGCTCCTGCGCTGATCTGGATGTCGGGAACGGACAAGCTGTGTAGCTTTTTCAGCAAGGGTTGGCTGGACTTTACCGGCAGGACTATGGAAGAGCAATTGGGGGAAGGATGGGCCGCGGGGGTGCATCCGGACGACCTGGAATATTGTCTCGGGATTTACTCAGGAGCCTTTGATGCACGAATGGATTTTGAGTTGGAGTACCGCCTGCGCCGCTTTGACGGAGAATACCGGTGGATTGTTGACTATGGCGTGCCTAGGTTTGAAACCGATGGCACCTTCTGCGGCTATATTGGTTCGTGCGTCGACATTACGGAGCGGAAGTCGTCAGAAGAATCCCTTCAAAACTTGAGCGGGCGGCTGATCCGCGCCCAGGAGGAAGAACGCGCCCGCATCGCTAGGGAGCTTCACGACGATTTCAGCCAACGCTTGGCTCTTCTAAGTATTGGGCTCGAACAGTTATGGGAGAAGGTGCCTGAGTCAGAGGTACAGGAACGAATTAAGCTTCTGGAAATGTTGGAAGGGACCAAGGAACTGACCTCGGACCTTCATTCTCTCTCTCATCAACTTCATTCCAGCAAGCTGAAGCTTGTGGGTCTTGTGTCGGCTCTCAATGGCCTTTGTAAAGAAATGAGCGAGATGTACAAGATTGAAATTTATTTCACCGAGTGTGGATTCCCTCCCAAACTCACGAAGGATGTGGAACTGTGTCTATTTCGAGTCACCCAGGAGGCGCTCGGCAATGTGGTTAAACACAGTCAGGCCAAAAGCGCGCAGGTTGAACTCGGCACGAACGCGAATGGTATCAGTCTTCGTATCACGGATGCGGGCAGGGGTTTTGAACCCGAGCTTACTAACCCGGCCGCAGGAATCGGTTTGGTAGGAATGCGCGAGCGGCTTCGGCTTGTCGGGGGAAGGCTCTCCGTAAAGTCGGGACTCATGCGAGGGACGGAGATTCTTGCCGAGGTGCCCCTGGCCATCGCAACAGGGCAAGGCGCAAACGAGCAGAAACATCATAAAGCAGGTGCCTGAGGTCAAGCGTCACGTCAGCCGTGGAATGCCAAGGGGAACCGTCACGGCACTCGCACGATTAACGCCGAAATCGGAAGCTGCCACACCACTGCCCGTCCACACCACACCCGATTTCTCCGACCCGTGCTAAACTCATACAGAGAATAACTGACGAGGATTGTCCCTTTGACCGATCACAAGAAAGAAGAGTCGTTTCGCGTAATCGACCGCCGCCCCTTTACAGCCGATGGCGAAGTTCGCAAAGAGGCCCTGGAAGAGAAAGAACGCGAAGCCAAGCGCGAAGAGCGTCTGCACCCCGTCGCCGAAGCCCCCAAGCCCATCACGCCTCCGCCTCCCATCGACATACCCAAGCGCTCCCTGCCATTCGAGAATCTCGTTCGAATGCTTGGCAGCAATGCCGCCATGGTCTTGGGAGCCTACGCCGACCCGCGTACAGGGCAGCCGGTAATCGATCCCGAAGCCGCCCACGAATTGATCGACATGCTGGACTCCCTCCATGAAAAGACCAAAGGAAATCTGGCGCCGGAGGAAGACACCCTGTTGCTCGATCTTCTTGGCAAATTAAAGATGACCTATCTGGAAGTTAATCAAGCAGTTGCGGCACAAGCTGCCACGCAGGCAAAAGCCAAGGGGCGCCCTTAACGAGTTTTGCATCGGCAAATTCGGCCCGCGTAAGCAAGAGTTTCAGCATTCTCGGCATGTCTCAGGCTCCGCTAAAAATCACCGTGCTCGGCTCCGGCACGTCCATGGGCGTCCCCACGCTCGCATGCCACTGCCGCGTCTGCACTTCGCAAGACCCGCATGACAACAGGCTGCGCCCTTCCCTGCTTCTCTCCCGCAACGGACAGAACGCAGTCATTGACACTACCCCCGACTTTCGCCAGCAAGGCCTGCGCGCCCGCATCGAGCGCCTTGACGCCCTCCTCCTTACCCACGGTCACGCCGATCACATTATGGGATTCGACGACGTTCGGCCGTACAATCTTCGGCAGCAGGCCGCGCTGCCGGTTTATTCGAACGCGGAAACTTTCGAAATCATCCGCCGCGCTTTTGCCTACATATTCGACGGTAAGCCCAAGCTCAGCTCGATTCCCAGCGTCACCCTTCTCGAAGCTAAGGAACCATTCGAACTGCTCGGCATCACGATTACTCCCATTCCGCTGCTGCACGGCGACATGCAAGTCTTGGGCTTCCGTTTTGGCCACGCCGCTTACCTCACGGACTTCAGCTCCATCCCCGATTCCTCGCTTGCGTTATTGCATGATCTCGATGAACTGATCATGGACGCGCTGCGCGACATCCCGCACCCCATGCATCAAACCGTGGATCAAGCGCTGGCGCTCATCAAAAAACTAAATCCCCGGCGCGCCTGGTTCACGCACATCGCTCACGATTTGCCGCACGCGGAAACCAACGAACGCCTTCGCAACCTTGGCTATTCGAATGTCCAACTCGCCTATGACGGTCTCGAAATAGAAGTGCAGGTGGACGATTCCGCGGCGTCTCACGAAATCGCAAGAACAGCCGCGGCACCGCCCGCGCCGCTCGAAGTGTTTTCAACTTCTCAAGCCTGGGCCGCGCGTCATTCCGCTTCGCGCTGCGGCAGCACGCTCGCCATCGGCAATTTTGACGGCATCCACCTGGGCCACCAGGCCATCCTGCGCGCCGCCGTTGCTCGCGCTCGCGAGGTGGGCGCCGTCTCCACGATTTTGACTTTCGATCCAACTCCACAAAAAGTTCTCCGTCCGGAATCGGCCCCTCTGCGCATTTCCACCACGGAGCAACGCCTCAGCTGTTTTGCGAAACTCGGCATGGACGCGGCTGTCGTTCTACCCTTCACCCACGACCTCGCAAGGCTTTCACCGCAGGAATTTGTAGACCAAATTCTCGTCCGCGACCTTCAAGTGCGCGCCGTCCTTGTCGGCGAAAATTTTCGCTTCGGCCACAAGCAGGCCGGCAACGCCCGTCTCCTGCTCCTGCTTGGCGCCGAGCGCGGCTTCGACGTGGTCATCCTTCCGCCGGTCATTTACAAGCGCGAAGTTGTCTCCAGCACCATCATCCGCCGCGAAATCGCTGAAGGCGATGTCGCTCACGCAGGACGTCTGCTCGGCCGCCCCTTCACGCTCAGCGGAAAAGTCGTCTCAGGAACCGGCACGGGCCGCCGCTTCCTCTTTCCGACCTTGAATCTCGCTCCGGAACAAGAGCTGCTCCCCGCGCGCGGCGTCTACGTAACGCGCACGCTAATCGAGGGCGAATCGCGCAGCCGCCGTTCGGTAACTAACATCGGCGTGCGCCCAACGTTTAACGGCTCAACTCTCAGCGTCGAGACCCATGTCCTCGAGCCTCTCGACGAAATAACGCCCGGCCACATCGAGGTCCACTTCTGGAAGCGTCTTCGCGAGGAAAAGAAATTCAGCGGCCCCGAAGAATTGCGCGCCCAAATCGCGCAAGATATCGCCAAGGCCGACAAGTTCTTCACCCGCCTTCGAGCCGTCCGTTCCCTGCTGAACGCGCGAGTGAGTAGTGAATAGTGGGTAGTGAGTAGATAGGACAGAACCGGAGAGGAGTGACCCACCGTTTGCATGAAACAAGGGCGCAAACGGTAGGCCGCCCAGGAATAAAGGCGCTGCCGCGCACCCTCAAAAGCCGAGGACGGGTGATTGCTCCCGTGGGCGAGGGCGCTGTAAACTGGAAATGTGAATTTTGAATGGGATCCGGGCAAAGCTCGACGGAATCGCCAGAAGCACCGGATTTCATTCCTGGAAGCGGCGACCGTATTTGGTGATTCACTGGCGGAGACGTATCCTGACCCGGACCATTCGATGGCAGAGCGACGCTTCATCACGGTGGGAATGTCGAGCGCGGGCCGGGTGTTGATGGTCGCGCACGCGGATCGCGACGAAAACATCAGGATTATCAGCGCGCGAAAGACGACGGCGCGCGAGCGAGAACAATATGAAGAAAAAAGCTGAGAAACGAGTTCGGCGGGACGAACTGCGGCGAGAGTATGACCTGTCTAAATTGAATGGTGGGGTCCGCGGCAAATATGTGGAGCGCTTTCGAGCGGGAACCAATCTCGTGCTGCTTTCGCCGGACGTTGCGAAGCACTTTCCGGATGAGCAATCGGTCAATCAAGCCTTGCGGGGCTTGATTCATGCGGCGAAGGGCAGTTTGCGCGGCGCGCGCTGATCGGATCCGACGACTAAGGAAGAAAACCCGCACCCTTTGTAAAACCGAAACCCAAAGGGTGTGCCACCCGCCCAGGAATAAGGGCGCTGCCACCCGCCAGTACAGCCATAGAAATTTGAAACCTTTTGTCGCCCTTTTGTCGATTGACTCATCTCATCCGCTAGGAGCGGGGTACCGCTTTCTGCTCGACAGTGATGGGAACCGCTCGCGTATGGAAAGGGGCCTATCGGTAATCACCGATACAGAACACTACAACCACAGCGAGGAGGTAATTATGAGTCTGGTTCTATCAGGGCAAGCAATTAACGCGGAGAGACAAGACCTCTCAAAAGACGCCAAAAGCTATTTAACCAAATTGGCTGCATGGATAAACGATCGTAATATCCCTTTTCTGATCAGCAGTATCGGCATGGTTGTTATGCTTTTCTGGGCAGGGTCTTTTAAGATGACTGCTCCCGGAGCCGAAGGGATAGTTCCTTTGGTTTCTAACAGCCCGCTGATCTGGTGGCACTTTAAAGTATTCGGCCCTTATATCGGCTCCGATATCATCGGCCTTACCGAGTGGGCTGCAGCGATATTGATTATCGCAGGCTATATGCGGCCTAAAGCCGGTATCGTAGGCGGGCTCATCACCACACTCATGTTCTTTACAACTTTCTCAATGCTGATAACTACCCCCGGCGCGATTATTTCCGTTCCTGGAATCCACTATATGAGGTTCATGAGCAATTTGGGCCTGTTCCTTTTCAAGGATCTCATAGCGCTCGGAGCGTCCCTTTACCTGATCAGCTACTTCGGCCGAAAAGCCATCCTTTCGGAAAATCAAAGCCGGTAACTAAGACAGAAGCGAGCAATTGCAGCATCAGAACCCCGCGGGGCGGAGCTTGCCGGCGGCGAGGTCTTTCAAGGCGAGGAGCCGGCCGTCGAGTTCGGCGGCGGTGAGCCGGCCCTTACGGTAGAGAATGCGCAGAAAATCCGGGGCGGGCATGTCGCCTTTAAGGGTGTTGCATTCGATGCAGCAGGAAACCAGGTTGCGGTAGGAATTGCGTCCAAAGCGCGCGCGAGGCACGACATGGTCAAGGCAGCGGACGTGGGCAGGAGTGCGGCGAAGGCAGTGAAAGCAGGCGCCGCGATCGCGATCGTGAATGGTTTTGCGGAGCGCCCAGGTGCTCATGAAATCGGTGGCCTCGAGTTTGGAGGAGCGGCGAGCTTCGGCGGCACCTGTGGCGGCGGGCGGACCATCGGCTTCACGAATCGCACGGATCTTCTCGGGCAGTCGCATCTCCACGAAGTGGCCGCTCTTGTCTCGTTTGCGCACGCGCAAAGCCCCTAGCTCGTCGAGGCGGCGCACCGCCTGGCGCACCGGCCCGACGGAGATCCCCAGAGTGCGCGCCAGGGCCAAAACCGCAAACTGCAGGCTGAGCTTGCCTACGACGAGCGAATGGCGCAGCAGATAGGAGTAAACAGCGCGCTCCTTGACGGTCAGGCCAAGTCGCGGCGCGAGAACATCTTCAAACTGCATCCAGAGCAGTTTAGGGTTGAGTTTTTTGCTTGGCATTGGTTTGGGGTCCTGAAAAGAGAGGTTTAAGATGAAAGTCCTTTGGGGTTACAATGCTGACCGTCTTCGAAGCCAAGAAAAGAAATTTCGGGTCAGATGAAAGGGGTCAAGCATGCACCGGCGCGAATTCCTGAAGCTCGGAGCCGTAGCAGGCGGAACATTCCTGGTCGGCGGCACAGGCCGCTTCGGAAGTTTCCTCGATGCCCCGAAGGAAATCCCCACCACGGACCGCCTCGTTCTCACCAACCTGGTGGACAACATTTACGACATCTTCGCTAAGGGCGGGAAAATCGGCAATCTCACCATCACTCGGAATACTTTGCCCCATCCCTACGGGTCAGAGGTCTCGTTGTTGTCGGAACACGGGCTGGCCTTTCACTTGGAGTCCTTCCGAGGCGCAGAGGAAAAACAGATCCTGCTGGACTTCGCGCTCACGCCCCGCGCCCTCACGAACAATTTCCAAGGCTTGAAAGTCGATCCCGCCAAGGCCGACGCCCTCATCATCAGCCACGGGCACGACGATCATTACGGTGGACTGCCCGACTTGGCGCAGGCTCTCCAGGGAAAAGCCAAACCAGGGCTCACTCTCTATGCCGGAGGACGCGATACGTTCTGCCATCGCTGGGTGGTGCAGCCCGATGGCAATAAACTCGACTACGGTGAGCTCAAGCGGGATGAGCTGGAAGCGCGAGGGTTGAAGGTCGTGATCGCGGAGGAGCCCACCGTAGTGGCGGGCCACGCCTTCACCTCCGGCCACATCGCGCGCATCACCGATTTCGAGATGGCTCCTCCGGCAGCTCGCCTCGAAGCCGGCGCGCCCGGCTCCGCATGCGACGCCACCTTCCACTTCCCTCCTGGCACAGTCAAGATGGAAGCCAAGCCGGGCGAGTTGGTGAAAGACATCTTTTGGGGCGAGCACGCCACCGCTTACAACGTGAAAGACCGGGGACTCGTCGTGATCTCATCCTGCGGCCACGCCGGCATCATCAACTCCGTCCGCCAAATCCAGAAGTCCACCGGGATCGAGAAGGTGCACGCCGTGGTCGGCGGGTGGCACTTGGCTCCCTACCCTGATGAACTCATCGCCAAGACCGTGGCAGCCATGAAGGAGATCAACCCGGACTACTTGATTCCCATGCATTGCACCGGCTTCCGCACCATAATGGCAATCCAGCGCGAGATGCCCGAAAAGCTCATCATGCCTTCCACGGGCACGCGCGTCGTCTTCGGAGCCTAAGCGCCCTGAAAATAAAAACGCCCCGACCAGAGTCGGGGCGTAAATTCTGCTCCACCCGCCGTTTCTGATGATTACGCTTGATCTCTAACCGTCTGCTAAAATCATCGTAGACTTGCCTTGACGAATGCGCTTGCCGCAACAACACACCACACGAAGGAAACTTGGAGTTTAAGCGGCGTCAAAAGCCGGCGGGGCGGAGCTTCCCCGACGCAAGGTCTTTCAAAGCCAGCAGCCGGCCGTCCAGTTCGGCGGCGGTCAG
>Ga0210387_10003483_pt1 | contig 12088 bp, 11 predicted proteins | sample IncBWC7OmetaG_FD_160108 | JGI IMG/M metagenome (GOLD analysis project Ga0210387, IMG submission 160108) | Forest soil microbial communities from Barre Woods Harvard Forest LTER site, Petersham, Massachusetts, United States - Inc-BW-C-7-O ... | reverse complement strand
GCCGGCGCGGCGCGCGGCAGCCTCTGCCCTTTCGCGGACGGATGGATCGATGCCGTCAACACTCCACGATACGCGCGAATTCATTGATCTCGTCCGGCTCCGCTCCGGCGCCCCCACCTGGCGCCCGCAGCCTCCCCGCGCGTCCCTGTAAAGAGACAATCCAATTCCGCGCCGGTCGTCTGCCTCAGACGTCGACTTTTTCCCTTTAGGGTAAAGAACGGGTTAAGGAATTGCCGAGCCGGGCCTTAAAGTTAGCGGAAATGGAACCGCGCGGTATCCAAGTGCAATTTGCCCGGTTCCGCCGCGATCAGCCGGCTTCGCCTTGGCTCTCGTCGAGCGGCACAATATTGCCGCGGGGGGAAAGCGCGGCAAGGGCCTCGATCGCCTCCTCGCACCATTCGGCCACTGAGCGCTCGTAGCGCATGCCGATCTTCAATCCGAGCAATTTGCCCATGTCGGCGGGCGCGGCCATGCCTTGCGGAAAGCGCTTGTTGAGCAGCCGCCCATAGCGCTCGTAACGGTCGCGGTGATGCTCCAGCCGCGCCATCAGGTCGGTGCGGAGCGGTTCGATGTCGACACAGTCGAGGGCGTACATCCGCACCAGCAAATCGTCCTTGATCGAGGCCGGCACGCTCGGCCGCGCCGCCCAATGCCGGAAGGCGGCCCGGCCTTCCGATGTCAGGGTGTAGACCAGCTTGTTGGGCTTGCCGGACTGCACCACCTCGCGGGCCTGGACATGGCCGCGGTCGCGCAGCTTCGACAGCTCGCGGTAGATCTGCTGGTGGTCGGCCTTCCAGAAGAAGCCGATGGAGGCATCAAACGTCTTGGCGAGCTCATAGCCCGTCATCGGCCGTTCCGTCAGGCAAGCGAGGATCGCGTCGCCGAGTGCCATAGGCTTCTCCATGTCTCCTTGACTTTATGCACAAATGCGCATATGCGTCAATGTGCATATGAGCGGGGATCCCGCCGAAGAGGAGGAGACGTCCCATGACCAAGGAGGCGGCCCTAACCGGCCTCGCCCAGTGGTATGCCTACATGAAGTCCCACGACCGCAAGGCGCTCTGGGACCTGCTGCACCCCGACGCGGTGTTCGAGAGCCCGGTGGTGCACACGCCGCAGCGTGGGCGCGACATCACATTTAAGTATCTTGCGAGCGCGGAGAAGGTGCTGGGCGGGCCCGGCTTCGTCTATCGCGGCGAGTGGAAGAGCGAGAACGGCGCGGTGCTGGAGTTCGAGCGCGAGATCGACGGCATCACGATCAACGGCGTCGACATCATCACCTTCCACGGCGACGGGCGGATCACCCATTTCAAGGTGATGGTGCGGCCACTGAAGGCGATGAACCTGCTGCACCGCCTGATGGGCCAAGAACTGACCAGCCAAGAACTGATCAGCCAAGAGCTGATGCGCCAGTCCACCGAAAAGGCGCCTGCCGAACGAGAGGCGCCGCGATAATCGCTTCCCTGCAAACCCGAAAGGTTTAAGCTCCTTTTCGGGAATCTCACCAACGATGCGCTGCCAGTCCTGTCGTCACGCGGCGCCAATAATTCCCACCCTGCCTGCCGGAGCATCCCATGCCGATCTACAAAGCCCCCGTGGAGGATGTGAGCTTCCTGCTCAACGACGTCTTCCAGATCGACCGTTACGACAATCTTCCCGGTTTCTCCGATGCGTCGAGCGATGTCCGCGAGGCCATTCTCGGCGAAGCGGCAAAGCTCTCAGAAGAGGTTCTACAGCCGCTCAATCGTGTCGGTGATCTCGAAGGCTGTACGCGGCATGACGATGGCAGCGTGACGACGCCGAAGGGTTTCAAGGACGCGTTCAAGCAGGTCGCCGAGGGCGGCTGGCTCGGGCTGTCGGCGCCGACTGAGTATGGCGGCCAGGGGCTGCCGGTGACGCTCTCGCAGGCCGTCAACGAATTCCAGATCTCCGCCAACATGGCCTTCGCGATGTATGGCGGGCTCACCATGGGCGCGACCGCAGCACTCCTGGTGCACGGCACCGACGAGCAGAAGAAGACCTATGTGCCGAAGATGATCGCCGGCGAATGGACCGGCACCATGAACCTGACCGAGCCGCATTGCGGCACGGATCTGGGCCTGCTCCGCACCAAGGCGGTGCGGCAGGGCGACGGCAGCTTCAGGATCACGGGTACCAAGATATTCATCTCCGCCGGCGAGCATGATTTCACTGACAACATTATCCATCTCGTGCTGGCACGCATCGAAGGCGCGCCATCAGGCATCAAGGGCGTGTCGCTGTTCGTGGTGCCGAAGGTGATGGTCAATGCCGACGGCTCGCTGGGCGCACGCAACGGCGTCACCTGCGGCTCGATCGAGCACAAGATGGGCATTCACGGCAATTCTACCTGCGTGATGAACTACGACAACGCTACCGGCTGGCTGATCGGCGAAGAGAACAAGGGCATGCAGGGCATGTTCGTGATGATGAACGAGGCCCGCCTCGGCGTCGCTGTTCAAGGTCTCGCGCAGTCGGAAGTCGCCTATCAGAACGCCGCCGCCTATGCGCGCGATCGCCTGCAAGGCCGCGCGCTGACGGGGCCGCAGGCGCCGGACAAGCCGGCCGATCCCATCATCGTGCATCCCGACGTGCGCCGCACCCTGCTCACCATCCGCGCCTTCAACGAGGCGGCCCGCGCCTTGGTGATGTGGACCGCGCTGAAGAGCGACGTCGCGCATCGCTCCGATGATCCGAAGGACCGGCAGGCGGCCGACGACCATATGGGCCTGTTGACGCCGGTACTGAAAGGCTTCCTCACCGACAACGGCTTTGCCAATGCGGTGCAGGCCCAGCAGATGTATGGCGGCCACGGCTATATCGCCGAGCAGGGCATGGAGCAGTTCGTCCGCGATTCGCGCATTGCGATGATCTACGAGGGCGCCAACGGCATCCAGGCGCTCGACCTCGTCGGCAGAAAACTGCCGCGCGACGGCGGCCGCGCCATCATGGCGTTCTTCACCGAAGTCGGTAGTTACTGCAAGGAGCACGGCGGCGACGAGGCGATGAAGCCCTATGTCGGGCCGCTCTCGAACGGTCTCGGCCATCTGCAGCAGGCCACCACCTGGCTGATGCAGAATGCGATGAAGAAACCCGACAATGCGGGCGCCGCCGCCACCGACTATCTGCAGCTGTTCGGCTTTGTCGCGCTCGGCTACATGTGGGCAAAGATGGCCAAGGTCGTGCAAGGCAAGATTGCCGCCTCCGGCGAGACGGCCTATTTGAAGACAAAACTCGTGACCGGCCGCTTCTTCATGGAACGGATGATGCCGGAAACGGCGCTGCACCTGGCGCGCATCCAGACCGGCGCCGGAACCACGATGGAATTGGCGGCAGAAGCGTTCTGAGCGGTTTGAAGCGCGGGCCAACCGCGCTATATATGACAATCATCATTTCAAGGAGGTCGCCATGTCTGAGGCCTATATCTACGATCACGTTCGCACCCCGCGCGGCCGCGGCAAGGCCGACGGCTCGCTGCACGAGGTGACGGCGCTCGCACTCGCCACCGTGCCGCTGCAGGCGCTGAAGGACCGCAACAACCTGCCCGAGGATTCCGTCGACGACGTCGTGCTCGGCGTGGTCGATCCGGTCGGCGAGGCTGGTTCCGACATCGCCCGTTTCGCGGCGCTGAAGGCGGGCCTTGGCGAGAAGGTGCCGGGCGTGCAGATCAGCCGCTTCTGCGCCTCGGGTCTCGATGCCGTGAATTTCGCCGCCGCGCAGATCATGAGCGGCCAGAATGAGCTCGTGATCGGCGGCGGCGCCGAATCCATGAGCCGGGTCGGCATCGGCGCCTCCGGCGGTGCCTGGCCGATGGATCCCTCGATAGCGGTGCCCGCCTATTTCATGCCGCAGGGCATCTCGGCCGACCTGATCGCCACCAAATACGGTTTTTCGCGCGATGATGTCGACGCCTATGCCGTGCAGAGCCAGCAGCGCGCCGGCAAGGCCTGGGACGAAGGCCGCTTCAACAAGTCGGTGGTGCCGGTCAAGGATATGAACGGCCTCACCATCCTCGCCAAGGATGAGCACATGCGCCCGACCACGACCATGCAGTCGCTGGCTTCGCTCAAGGCGTCGTTCGAGCAGGTCGCGCAGATGGGCGGCTTCGACGGCGTCGCGATCCAGTCGCATCCCGAAGTCGAGCGCGTCAATTACGTGCACCACGCCGGCAACTCTTCAGGGATCGTCGACGGCGCCGGCGCCGTGCTGCTCGGCAACAAGGAAGCCGGCGCGAAATACGGGCTGAAGGCGCGCGCAAAGATCCGCGCCTTCACCAATATCGGCTCGGAGCCCGCGATGATGCTGACGGGACCCGTCGACGTCACCGAAAAGCTGTTCGCGCGTTCCGGCATGAAGAAGTCGGACATCGATCTGTTCGAGCTCAACGAAGCTTTTGCCTCGGTGGTGCTGCGCTACATCCAGGCCTTCGACATCGACAACGCCAAGATCAACGTCAATGGCGGCGCCATCGCGCTCGGCCATCCGCTGGGTGCTACCGGCGCGATGATCCTCGGCACCGTGCTCGACGAATTGGAGCGCACCAACAAGGAGACCGCGCTGGTGACCTTGTGCATCGGCGGCGGCATGGGCACCGCGACGATCATCGAGCGGGTTTAGGTCCGTAGGGTGGGCAAAGGCGCTCTTGCGCCGTGCCCACCATCACGAGTTTCGCAAGCAATGGTGGGCACGCTGCGCTTTTGCCCATCCTACGCAGCGGTTGAATTAGGAGCATCACATGGCCTTCAAGAATTTCAAGCTCGAGACCGGCGCCGACGGCATTGCGCTCGTCACCTGGGACATTCCTGGCCGCTCGATGAACGTGCTGGACCCAACCTCGGTCGACGAGCTCGAAGCAATCGTGAAGCAGACCACCGAGGATGCCGCCGTCAAGGGCGTCGTCATCACCTCGGCCAAGGAAGCGTTCTGCGCCGGCGCTGATCTCTCGATGCTCGAGGGCATGAGCCAGACCTATGCGAAGATGCTGAAAGAGAAGGGCGAGGTCGCGGCCAACCAGATGCTGTTCGACCAGAGCCGCCGCTTCTCGCTTGTGTTCCGCGCCATCGAAACCTCGGGCAAGCCGTGGGCCGCCGCCATCAATGGCCTCGCGCTCGGCGGCGGCTTCGAGCTGACGCTGTCCTGTCATTACCGCGTCGCCGCCGACAATCCGAAGACACGGCTTGGGCTGCCCGAGATCAAGGTCGGCCTGTTCCCCGGCGCCGGCGGTACCCAGCGCGTGCCGCGCATCGTGCAGCCGCAGGACGCGATGCAGTTGCTCCTGAAGGGCGAGGCGATCAAGCTCGACAAGGCCAAGGCGTTGAACCTGATCCATGCCATCGTCCCAGTCGCCGACATGATCAAGGTCGCAAAGGACTGGATCAAGGGCGGCGGCAAGGCCGTCGCGCCCTGGGATGAGAAGGGATTCAAGCTTCCGGGAGGCCCGATCTATTCCAAGGCCGGCATGATGATGTTCCCGGCCGGCAACGCCATCTATCGCCGCGAGACCTACGACAACTATCCCGCCGCGCGCGCCGTCATGAGCTGCGTCTATGAAGGCCTGCAGCTGCCGATCGACGCGGGCTTGCGCGTGGAGTCGCGCTACTTCACGCAAGTGCTGCGTTCGAAGGAAGCGGCCGCGATGATCCGCTCGCTGTTCCTGTCGATGCAGGAGTTGAACAAGGGCGCGCGTCGCCCCGCCGGCGTGCCGCCGACCAAGGTGAAGAAGCTCGCCGTGATCGGCGCCGGCTTCATGGGCGCCAGTGTCGGTTTCGTCTCGGCTCGCGCCGGCATCGACGTCGTGTTGATCGATCGCGACCAGGCTGCGGCCGACAAGGGCAAGGCCCAGGCGCAGAGCGTGATCGACGATCTCGTCAAGAAGGGCCGGGCCTCGGACAAGGATCGCGAAGCGACGATGTCGCGCATCACCGCGTCCGCCGATTACAACGCGATTCAAGATTGCGACCTCGTCATCGAAGCCGTGTTCGAGGATCGCACGGTCAAGGCCGAGACCTATGCCAAGGCGCAGCCACTGCTGAAGCAAGGTGCGGTCTTCGCGTCCAATACCTCGACCTTGCCGATCAATTCGCTGGCCGAATCCTTCAAGGACCAGGGCCGCTTCGTCGGCATCCACTTCTTCTCGCCGGTGGAGAAGATGATGCTGGTCGAGATCATCCTCGGCAAGAACACCGGCGATGCCGCGCTCGCGCTCGCGCTGGATTACACGCGCATGATCGGCAAGACGCCGATCGTGGTGAACGATTCCCGCGGCTTCTACGCCAATCGCTGCGTCGGCCGTTACATCGCCGAGGGCAACGAGATGTTCCTTGAAGGCGTGCCGCCGGCGATGATCGAGAACAGCGCCAAGATGGCCGGCATGCCGGTCGGACCGCTCTCGCTGTCAGACGAAGTCGCACTGGATCTCGGTCTCAAGGTCATGAAGGCGACCGAGGCAGACCTCGGCCCCAACGCCGTCAACCCCGAGCAGAAGAAGCTGATGGTCGAGATGGTCGAGAAGCAGGGCCGTCTTGGCCGCAAGAACGCCAAGGGCTTTTATGACTATCCGGAGAAAGGGAAAGGCCAGAAGAGTCTGTGGCCGGGGCTCGGCGATCTGCAGCCGAAGCATCTCGACCCTGACACCCTCGACGTCGAGGAGTTGAAGCAGCGCTTCCTGGTGGTGCAGGCGGTCGAAGCCGCGCGCACGGTGGAGGATCACGTCATCGTCGATCCGCGTGAGGCGGATGTCGGCTCGATCCTCGGTTTCGGCTTCGCGCCGTTCACCGGCGGCACGCTGTCCTATATCGACTTCATGGGCACGAAGAAGTTCGTGGAGCTGTGCCACAAGCTCGAGAAGAAATACGGCTCGCGCTTCACCCCGCCGAAACTGCTGGAAGAGATGGCCGCAAACGGCGAAACCTTCTACGGCCGCTTCCCGCCGAAAAAGCCGGCGGCGCAGGCGGCAGAGTAGGCCACCAGCGTCATTGCGAGGAGCGCCGCGACGAAGCAATCCATGCTTCCGCGACTGGCGCGATGGATTGCTTCGCTTCGCTCGCAATGACGAAATAAAAAGGGCCGGACGAATGTCCGGCCCTTCGCTTATCTAATTGCGCGAACCTCACGCCGCCTTCAGCAGCCCTTCCTTCGCCAGCGCTTCCTGCACCTTCGGCCGCGCTGCGACGCGGGCCTTGTAGGCCATCAGGTTCGGCATGCCCGAGAGATCGAAGCCAAGGCGGTCGGTCGCCCACATCAGCATGGTGAAGAGATAGCCGTCGGCCACCGTGAACTGCTTGCCCATCAGATAGTCGCGCCCCGCGAGCTGGGTCTCGATATATTTGAACTTGCCCATCGCGCGGTCCTTGAAGAAGGCCTTGGCGTCGTCTTTCAGCACCGGCGAGAACATCGGGCCGAGATTCTTGTGCAGCTCGGTCGTGATGTAATTCAGCCATTCGAGCAGCTTGTAGCGCTCGGCGGAATCGCGGGCCGGCGCCAGGTTCTTGGCCGAAACCTTGTCGGCAATCATCTGGATGATGATCGGGCCCTCGGTGACGAGCTCGCCCGAATCCAGCGCCAGCGCCGGCACCTGGCCCTTCGGGTTGACGGCCCAAAAGTCGTCGCCATTTTCAAGCTTCTTGGCGCGCAGGTCGACCTTGACCAGATCATAGGGCAGACCGGCCTCTAGGAGCGCGATGTGGGGGGAGAGTGAGCAGGCGCCGGGGCTATAATAGAGCTTCATATCGAATTTCCTCCTCGTAAGTTTGGCGTTTGGTTCTTGAAGTAAGGCTTGGTTCTTGAAGTAAGGCTTGGGTTTCTGCGGCGGGATGACTAAATGCATATGCATGTAATAGTCAAGATTGATGCAGATGCATTCAGTAGGGTACACTTGCTTGTAAGAGAGTACACTTGCCTGTGAAGGATATGGGCCGGATCATATCATGAAGCGCAAACCATCGCTGGAGGCGACCGCCGCCTGGATTCGCCTGATGCGGGTCCAGACCAGGGTGCTGGACGCCGTCGAGCAGGAATTGAAGAAGGCCGGCTTTCCGCCGCTCGCCTGGTATGACGCGCTGCTCGAATTGTCGCGCGCGCCGGCCGGCGAATTGCGCCCGGTGGAGCTGGAGCGGCAGATGCTGCTGCCGCAATATTCGACCTCGCGGCTGATCGAGCGCCTGGTTGACGAGGGGCTCGCGGTCCGGCGCGAATGCAAGATCGACAAGCGCGGCCAGTTCGTGGAGATCACCGAAGCCGGCCGCGAGTTGCAGAAGAAGATGTGGGGTGCTTATTCGGCCGCGATCGAAAAGCATGTCGGCTCGAAATTGTCCGATGCGGACGCCACCAAGCTCTGCGGTCTGCTCGACCGTCTGGGTTGCTCGTGCAGCGAGGCGCAGTCGCCGGCGATCGGCGAGGGCGCTTCTGCCCGATGAACCCTTTCTTTCCTTTTCGCGTCCGCGCGCAGCTTTCCGGCTGCCGCGGATATCTCAGCTCACCCCGCGCGCGTCCCTCGCGCGCCTCTGATTAAAAAGATTTTGCATGGCGCGTGACCAGATCGATATGACGCCGCTGCAATCGCGCGACGAACTCGTGACGTGGCTTGCAGCCGGCGTGAAGCCCCCTTCCGAGTTCCGGATCGGCACCGAGCACGAGAAGACCCCGTTCACGCTCGAGGGCCACCATCCGGTGCCGTATGAAGGAGCAAAGGGCATCGGCGCGCTGCTCGAGGGCATGCAGCTCCTGCTCGGCTGGGAGCCGATCATGGAGAAAGGCAACATCATCGGGCTCTATGACGTCACCGGCGGCGGCGCGATCTCGCTGGAGCCGGGCGGCCAGTTCGAATTGTCGGGCGCGCCGGTCGAGACCGTGCACCAGACCCAGGCCGAGCTGATGGCCCATCTCGCCCAGGTGCGCGAGATCGCAACCCCTCTCGGCATCGGCTTCCTCGGCCTCGGCATGACGCCGTCCTGGTCGCGGGCGCAGATTCCGGTGATGCCCAAGGGCCGCTACAAGATCATGAGCAATTACATGCCGAAGGTCGGCCAATACGGCCTCGACATGATGTACCGGACCTGCACGGTGCAGACCAATCTCGACTTCTCCTCCGAGGCCGACATGGTGAAGAAGCTGCGGGTGTCGCTGGCGCTGCAGCCGGTCGGGACCGCTCTGTTCGCCAATTCGCCGTTCACCGAAGGCAAGCCGAACGGTTTCCAATCCTTCCGCTCCGAAATCTGGCGCGACACCGATAATGCGCGCTCGGGCATGCTGCCTTTCGCCTTCGAGAACGGCATGGGCTTCGAACGCTATGTCGATTACGCGCTCGACGTCCCCATGTATTTCGTCAAGCGCGGCGACGACTATATCGACGTCTCGGGCTCCTCCTTCCGCGCTTTCTTCGAGGGCAAGAACGAAAAGCTGCCGGGTGAGCGCCCGACATTGTCGGATTGGGCCAATCACCTCTCGACAATCTTCCCGGAAGTGCGGCTCAAGCGCTATCTCGAAATGCGCGGCAGCGATGGCGGGCCGTGGGGCCGGCTGCCGGCGCTGCCGGCATTCTGGGTCGGCCTGCTCTATGACGATCAGAGCCTCGATGCCGCCTGGGACATCGTCAAGCACTGGCACGCCCATGAGCGGCAGGCGCTGCGCGACGACGTGCCGAAACTCGGCTTCAAGGCCCGCATCCGCGATCGCTATCTGTTCGAGATCGCCAAGGAATGCATGGCGCTGGCGCATGCGGGCCTGCGCCGCCGCGACCATGTCGATCACATGGGCCGCGACGAGACGAGGCATCTGGAGCCGCTCGACCGCATCGTCGATTGCGGCAGGACGCCCGCGGAGGAACTATTAGAGAAATTTAATGGTCCCTGGCGCGGCTCGGTCGATCCCGCCTATGACGAATATGCGTTCTAGAGCATGACCCGGACCCGAAGGGCCGCGTTAGCGTAGAGTGTGCAGCGGTTTTCCGAAAAGGTCATGCTTAATCAAAAACCTAAAGCGCGATGACGATTGAGCCCGATCTCATCGCGCTTCAGGAACCGAAAGCGCATTTTCCGTCGCCTTTTAAGTCATTTTGCCGCTGATGCTTTTTTGATCCGTTCATCAGCCGTACAGGTTCATGGCGATCAAATGGCGGGCATCCTGTACTTCCTCATTGAAAGCATTCACGCATGGGGATCGGCCGCCTGCTTCGGGCGTGTTTGATGGCGCTGATCTTCGCGGCCGCCTCGGCTGCGCGGCCGGCTGCGGCCCAGACCAATTTTGACCGTCCCGGCGGCGACTATCTGTCTTCGGCGATCACCTCGGGCGATCCCGTCGATTGCGCGCTTTTGTGCGAGCGCGACAAGCGCTGCCATGCCTGGAGCTTCAACTATCCGACGGATCCCGCGATCGGCGCCATGTGCTGGCTCAAGAGTAGCGTGCCGGCCCGGATGGCCGACACCTGCTGCGTCTCCGGCGTACGCGGCGCCGGCGTGGTCGAGCCGCGCACCGGCGCGCTGGAAACCTCGATCGATCGTCCGGGCGGCGACTACAAGAGTTTTGACGTCAAGGGTGGCGAGGGCGACGAGGAATGCCGGGCCGCCTGCACCGCCGACAACAAATGCCGCGCCTGGACTTTTGCAAGGGCAGGCTATGTCGGCAAGGAAGCGCATTGCTTCCTGAAAAAGGAAATCAAGCCTCCGCGCCGGCGGGCGGGATTTACGTCGGGTGTGGTGCGGTAACTGAGTTACCCCTCCGCATCAAACTCCCGCACCGCCTTCTTCGATGCCAGCTCGCGCCAGCGCCGGCGCAGGAACGGCTCGACGGTGGTGCGCTTGGCCTTCGACAGGCGGATCAGCACCATCGGATAATCGCGGTAGTGGTCGGTGAAGTAGAAGACCTTCGGCTGGGTCTCGACCAGCATGTCGCGCTCGTCAAAGGGAACGCTGGGCATGACGAGGCTGTCGCCGTCTTCCTTCAGCCGCACCAGCATCTTCTTGCGCACCTTCAGCGCCGACGTGCCGTAGGACGTGCCGTCCTCGACCTCCGGCCACGCCAGCGCGATCTTGCGGATGTCGTCGTAGGTCACAATGTGACGCCGGACAGAAGGGCAGCCCGCATGAGCGTCAGCGACATGCGGGCTACGCCTTCAGAATCAACGCACCGCGGTGAAAAACCGCGCCATGCGGAAGCCGGAGAGCCAGGTCCAGACCGGCTGGCTGCGCATCCCGAGGTCCCAGGAGCCGACCACGGCGTCGGCGCGGCCGACCAGATTGTCGATCGGGAGCAGGCCGACGCCGCCTTCGCGCACCGGCACGCGGCTGTCGGCGGAATTGTCGCGGTTATCGCCGAGCACGAAGAGCTTGCCGGGCGGCACCGTGACTTCCGGCGTGTTGTCGAGCCGGCCGTTGTCGCGCATCTTCAAGATCGAATGCGACACGCCGTTCGGCAGCGTCTCGACATAGCGGTAGGCGCGCTCGACACCGCCGTTGTCGTCCTCGGCCTCGCCCATGCCGTCCGGCTTCAGCTCGGCCGGACGATCATTGATGAAGAGCTGGCCCTGGCGCATCTGGATGCGGTCGCCGGGAAGGCCGACGACGCGCTTGACCCAGGCCTGCGAGGTGTCGCCCGGCCAGCGGAACACGACCACGTCGCCACGTTTCGGGGTCCCCTCGAACACCCGGCCGGTCTCCGGCAGGTTGATCTGCATCGGCAGCGAGGCGGTACCATAGCCATAGGGGTATTTTGACGCGAGCAGGGCGTCGCCGATCAACAGCGTCGGTTCCATCGAGCCCGACGGCACATAAAATGGCTCCGCAATGGCGCCCTTGGCGATGAAGACCGCGAGCACGATGCCCGCGAGCTGCATCCCCTGGGCCAGCCAACCGCTGACCCTGCTGCTGCGGGTCGTCATATGCTCGCTGCTCATCGGCCGGTTCCCCCAACAGTAATTCGTTCCATCAGAAGCGTCGGCTGCCCGACGCCGACCGGCACGCCCTGGCCGTTCTTGCCGCAGGTGCCGATTCCTGTGTCGAGCGAGAGATCATTGCCGATCATGGTTATTCGATGGAGATCGGTCGGTCCGTTGCCAATAAGCATCGCGCCCTTCAGC
>Ga0210387_10003481_pt1 | contig 12089 bp, 10 predicted proteins | sample IncBWC7OmetaG_FD_160108 | JGI IMG/M metagenome (GOLD analysis project Ga0210387, IMG submission 160108) | Forest soil microbial communities from Barre Woods Harvard Forest LTER site, Petersham, Massachusetts, United States - Inc-BW-C-7-O ... | reverse complement strand
AGGGTTGGGCGTGCGGTGTGGAGAATTTGCACGCGTGAGGATCGGGCGCTTCCGGTTGCGCCGATGCCCTCGCTCAGGAGGTAGTCGGCGTAGGACCACGCGCCGGGATCGCGGTAGACGTCGGGTGTGCGGAGGCGAAGCGGAACGTCGATGAGATCGCCGCAATGAAGGGTGAGCTGCGAACCATTGACTGTGAAGCGGATGCCGCCGGTGGTGGGCTGCATGACGGAGAGGTCGGGAGTTAGGTATTCGACCGACTGGATGTCGATGTCGACGGACTGCGTATCGGGGTCGGGGTCGGCATCCCACGCGTTGGGTTCGAAGGCGGGATGGGGCGAGTTGCGTGGTGGCGGAGGAAGCGTGCGAACGCGGATGACGGTGCCCTGGACGTCGCGGGTAAGTCCGTCGGTAAGGTGGTGGAGCGCGGCCTGTTGCGGGATCGCGGGCTCGATCTGGGCGCACCAGCAGCCGATGGCGATCCACAGGGCGTAGGTTGGGACGATTGCCATGCGAGGAGTCTTGCGCAGGCTGATGAGCGAGAGCGCGAAGAGGAAGACTGTGGCGGCGGCGAGAAGGAGGGTCGGTTGCCAGCGGAGAGTGAGGAGGTCGCCCAGAGCGAAGCAGGCGCACGCAGTGAGCAGCGGAACCCGGCGAAGCCTGAGCGGCTCGACGACAGGGGAGTCGTACAACCAGGATGTGGCAGCACCGACAACCGGCATGAGAAGCGCTGACTAAGAACAGAGTGTAGAGCGTAGAGGGTGGAGTGTAGAGCGCAATGGTGCGTGAGTTGAGGGTAGAGGGTGCGGCGGCGCGTGTCTAGTTGCGGCGCTCGAGGATGGCGACTGTTTCCAGGTGGAAGGTCTGGGGAAAGAGGTCGACGAGGTGCAGGGCGCGGATGCTGTAGAAGGGCTGAAGGGCGCTGAGGTCGCGGGCCAGGGTGGTGGGATCGCAGGACACGTAGAGGAGTGTGGGCGCAGCGATGCGCGCGAGCAGCTCGCAGGCTTCGAGGCCCACGCCGGCACGGGGCGGGTCGAGGACGATGAGCTCGGGGCGGTCGCGATCGAGAACGGCACGGCGCAGGAAGTCGAGCGTGGTGGACTCGTGGACGGTGCTGATAGAGCCGCGTTTGGTGAGAGCGGCGCGCAGGTCGGCGACGGCGGTGGGATTGGCTTCGACGGCGACGATCTGGTTAAAGCTGCGAGCCAATACGCGGGAGAAGAGGCCGACGCCGGCGAAGAGATCCCAGGCAAGCGAGCCCGAGCGCGGCTGGTCGTCGTCGTTGCAGACCAGCTCGACGAGGGTTTCAAGCAGGAAGCGGTTGACCTGGAAGAAGCCGCCGCGGGTGATCCAGTAGGTTTCGTCGAGCACGCGATAGTTGAGTCCGGGGGCACCGGCTTCGGCGATCATGCGACCAGTGGGACCGGTGCGGGGATCGAATGCGGCAGCAGCCGTTGCGGTGATCAGCACGCCCTGCGGTGCGTACGCCTGCAGCGTGATCGCGGCGCGGTCCAGGCTGCCGAAGAGGGCCTTGGTGCGCGGCGCGCAGAAGAAGGTGACCTGGATGCGCTTCATGGTGTGGTCGCAAAAGAGCTCGACTTCGGCGGTGGCGTTGAGCCAGTAGGCTACGTCGCGATCCTCCGCAGCCGCTGCGAGAAGTGACTTGGCCGTGGACCAGAGAACAGGCGCTGCGATGAGGCAGGTGGAGATGGGAAGAAACTCGGTGGTGGCGTGGCGGTTGTAGCCGAGGCGGAGGGAGCCTTCGGTGTCGGTGTCGTCGCCGCCGCCAAGCGTACGCGCTACCCGCAGGCGAATGCGATTGCGGTATCCCCAGGGTTCGGCGGAGTGCATCTGCGGTTCGGGTGGGGCGGCTATGCCAGAGCTCCTGAGCAGCTCGGCGAAGATGGACTGCTTGAGGCGAAGCTGTTCCGGATAGTTCGCCATCTGGTAGTGACAGCCGCCGCAGATGCCGAAATGCGGGCAGGGTGCGGGCACGCGTTCGGGTGAGGGCGTGAGGACACAGAGCAGCTGAGCTTCGTTGCTGGCGTTGGGGTTGGTGGCTTCGACGGTCTCGCCCGGGAGCGTGAAGGGAACCAGCACGGGATGGCCACGCTCGCTGAGCGCGAGTCCATTGCCGCTGTAAAGCGCTCGGTCGATGTGGAGGGTTTCGCTCATGCGTGGCTCATATAAAACAGGCTGAGGCGCGGGAGCGCGCGGAGTTCGAGAAGACGCTTGTGCAGAAACTGCTGCTGCACCTGGCGAAGCTGCACGGCGGACATCCGGGCGCGATACGGAGCGAGCTCGCGATCGGCCTGGGTCTTCAAGTTTACGAGCTCTTGTTCGGTGGCGGAGGATTGCAGCGCGGCGAAGAGTTTTTCTTCGAGCACGGTGAGGGTGCGATCGAGGTCGTCAAGGGCGGGAGGCGCAGCGCCGCGCATGGAGATGGCAAGTTCCCGGAGCCGAGCGGCGATGGTCGCTCGCACCGCGTCGGAGGATTCGTCAGGCAGGGTGGTGGCTTCGAGAGCCCGCGCGTTCTGGTCGAGGAACGTGGCAACGCGTTCGGACTCGAAGCCTGATTCACGAGGCTCCTGTGCGGTGACGGGAGCGAGGCCGGTGGAGGCTTCGACGAGTTCTTCGGCAGACTGCATTACGGCCTGAGCGCACCAGGCAAGGCCGTTGACCTTGCGCATACGGCCGCGAGCCTTGTGGGCGCGGGCGTCATATTTATCGAAGGCCGCATCGATGCCACGCAGGACAGCTTCGAGCGGAATACCGGCCTCGCGCCAGGTTTCGATCAGTGCCCAATCGAGCGTGTTGAGCAGAAGGATGGAGCCGCGGCGGCTGCTGAAACGTTCTTCGATCTCGGAGAAGTATTCAAAGTAATTCATAGAAGCAGAGGCGAGATGCGGAGAGGCGAGATGCGAGATGTGCGCGCCTCGAATCTCGCTTCTCGTTGCTAGCGGCGGCGGTGTCGTTCGTGATTGCGCTCCCAGATGAGGCGGAGGCCGTTGAGGGTGAGGTTGTCGTCGACGTGCTGGATGTACTTCGAGTCCGCGGCGATCAACTTTGCGAGGCCGCCGGTGGCGATCGTTTTGGTTTCGGGACCGAGCTCCGCGATCATGCGCTCGAGGATGCCGTCGATCTGGCCGATTGCGCCGTAGTACAAGCCAATCTGGATGTTGTCCGTGGTGGAGGTGCCGATGATCTTGGCCGGCTTCTTGATCTCGACGCGGGTGAGGCGGGCGGCGCGGGCGAAGAGCGCGTCCGCCGAGATGCCGATTCCGGGAGCGATGGCGCCGCCAAGGAACTCGCCTTTCGCGGAGACGACATCGAAGGTTGTGGCGGTGCCCATGTCGACGACGATGGTGGGGCCGCCGAGCAGGTCGAAGGCCGCGACGCAGTTGACGATACGGTCCGCACCTGCCTCGCTGGGATTGTCGGTGAGTACGGGAAGGCCGGTCTTCACGCCGGGTTCGATGAAGAGCGGACGGATGTGAAAGAAGGTTTCGCAGAGAGCGCGAATGGCCGCGTCCAGTGGAGGGACGACGGAGGAAACGGCGATGCCGGTGACGATCTCCGGCGTGAGCCCGCGCATGCTGAGCAGGGCCTGGAAGAGAACACCAAGCTCGTCGGCGGTCTGCTTGAGGGGCGTGGTGATGCGCCAGTCGGCCACCATGTGAGCGGGTTCTGCGCTGGTCGCGGGCGCGAAGAGACAGAAGACCGTGTTGGAGTTTCCGACATCGAGTGCCAGTAGCATGCAGAGCTTTCCCGCCTCAATCAGCTATCTTACCAGTGGTCCTGCGGTCCTGCGCGGACGGCGAGAGTTGAGAACGGGCATGGGTGAAAGCCTAGAGTTCTTCGCGGACGCCGCCGGTGAGGACGGTGCGCTGGGTGTGGTCGTCAGCGTCGACCAGCAGATAGCCGTTGCGGTCGAGCCCGGCAGTGGTGCCTGTGTAGCCACCTTGCTCCGGAACATGGACGCGCTTGCCGCGCACCCAAGTGGAGGCCGCGGTGAAGCGTTCGAGAAGATCAGGCTGATGAGCTTCGAGTTGCGTGAGTTCGAGATCGAGCGCGCGAAGGATCGCGATCATCAGCGCATTGCGGCTCTGCGGCTCGCCGGTCGCGATGCGCAGCGACGTGGCGATCGGTGCGAGCTCCGGAGGAAAGCTCTCATGGTTGATGTTGAGGCCGATGCCGATGACGGCGTAGCGGAGCATCGCATCTTCGCCAGGGTGAACGGCGGCTTCGACGAGGATGCCGCCGCACTTTTTGCCGGGGCCCGAGGGCTGCGGAAGAAGCAGGTCGTTGGGCCAGCGGATGTCGGCGTCGAGGCCGGTCACCGTCTTGACGGCGGACTGGACGGCGAGACCTGTGGCGAGCGAGATCCACAGGGCTTCGCGCAGAGGCAGCCGCGGCATCGCAAGCACGCTGAGGTAGAGGCCGTCCCCGGGCGAGGAATGCCACGCGTGGCCACCGCGGCCTCGGCCTTGCGTCTGCGCGTCGGCGAGGTAGATGGTGCCTTCGGGAGCACCGTTGGCGGCTGCTTCGAGCAGCAGGGTATTGGTGGACTCGGCCGTGGGAAAGTGGTGCAGACGTGCGGGAAAACGGGTGCCAACCAGCGCGCTACGCAGTGCGACCGGATTCAACTCTTCGCGAGAACTCATATCTGCATCCTAACGCTCATGGCATGGCTCTTGAAGGACGCTGATCACCGTTGGACGGGGTGCGTTCATGCCGGTTGAGTTGCCCGTGCCGCTGGCGCATCAATTCGCAGTGTTGCTGCTGCTGGCGCTGCCCGTGGCGTGCGCCTCGTGGACCGTGACGCATGAGGAGGTGTTTCGCGAGCCGCGAGAGTTCTGCAAACGCATGAGCCAGGACTGCAAGTCGCTGCCGAAGAGAAAATTCTTCTACTTGTTTACCTGCGAGTATTGTTTCTCGCATTACATTGCAGTGCTGGCGTTGCTGTTGTTTCGCTACCAATTGCTATACAGCGGGTGGCGCGGCTACGTGATTGCATGGCTGGCTGTTGTCTGGATCGCAAACGTTTATATGAGCGTGTTCAACCTGCTGCGGCTGGACATCAAGCATGAGAACGTGACGATCGCCGCCGAGCAACGGGAAGCTCCGCCGGAGGCTGTGAAGAAGTGAGCGCCTGGCTGGGTTCACAGCAATTCTGCTAGCTGTCTTTTCGGTACAACAGGTTGCGCATGGCGTCGCGGCGCGCGGCGTTGGCCTCGCGGTCTGTCGTGGCAGCGGGGTGCTGCGCGATCAGTTCGGCGGCTTCGGGCGTGGAGCAGGACGGGCAGCGGTTGGCGTAGCCCGGCTTGTCCGGTTTTAGCTCGAACTCTTCTTCGCAGATGATGCAGGTTTTGATGGGAAAAGGCATTGGAGTACTCCAGGTTCGTTGCGGGTTTTCGGATTTGTGCGACGCTTCGTGAAACGCGTTCTACGAGATAGTTGGACGCTGCGCGAGAGACTTTGGAAGCTACTCGGGGGGGAGGGCCGCCAGGGCCGTTTCGGCTTTTTGTTTGAGGGCGAGGGTTTCGGCGTGCTGCTTGCGCAGGCCTTCGACGATGTGTGCGGGAGCGCGGGCGATGAAGCCTTCGTTGCCGAGCTGCTTGTCGGCGGCGTCCAGGCCCCTGGTGTATTTGGCGAGGTCTTTGGTGAGGCGTTCACGCTCCGCGGGGACGTCGATCTGGCGCTCATAGATCACCGACACATCAAAAGCGGATGTAGCGCGGGCGTTGTTGCCGGTGAGGGTTGCCGGGGCGAGCTCGACGGAGCTTACGCGCGCCAGACGCGAGAGCATGTCGGCGTTGGCGTGAACGAGCGTGGAGATCTGCGGGCTGGCGTGGAGATGGATGGGCGTGGATTCTTTTTCGGGGACGGCAAGCTCTTTGCGCAGGCCGCGGATGGTGACGATGAGGTCCTGCAGCGTGGTCATTGCGAGCACGGAGGTCGTATCGGCGGCGAAGTCTTCGGGTCGCGGATAGCGCGTGAGGGCGATGGATTTTGCGGGCGATTCGCTGCCTACACTGGCGTAGAGGGCGTGCCAGAGCTCTTCGGTGAGGAAGGGCATGAAGGGGGAGAGCAGGCGGAGGGCGGCTTCGAAGACGCTGACGAGGGCGTTGAGGGTGAGGGCGGTGATATCGCTGTGGGGGCCGTCGAAGTTGAGGCGAAGTTTTACCAGCTCGAGGTACCAGTCGCAGAACTCGCCCCAGAAGAACTGGTAGACGGCGTTGGCGGCTTCGTCGAAGCGGTAGTCGGCGAGGGAGTGGGCGACGCTGTCGGCGACGGCGCTGAGGCGTGAGAAGATCCAGCGGGTTTCGAGCGGCGTGGTTTCGGGAAGCTCGAGCGAGACCGAGTCGTGGCCGCTGAGGGAAACTTTGTAGCCGGCTTCGTGTCCGCGGTCGATGTTCATCTGCAGGAAGCGGGCGGCGTTCCAGATCTTGTTGGCGAAGGCGCGGTAACCTTCGGTGCGGGCTTCGTTGAAGGCGATGTCCGTGCCGGGCGAGGCTTGCGCGGCGAGGGTGAAACGGACGGCGTCGGTGCCGTATTTCGTGACGATCTCGATGGGGTCGATGACGTTGCCCTTGGTCTTGGAGATCTTCTGGCGGTCGGCGTCGCGGACCAGGGCGTGGATGTAGACGTTGCGGAAGGGGACGGCGTCGGCGAGGGTGCGCGCAGAACCGTCGGGCATGGGGACGTCGAGCATGAAGTGGCAGCTGAGCATGATCATGCGGGCGACCCAGAAGAACAGGATGTCGAAGCCAGTGACGAGCTGCTGGGTGGGGTAGAAGGCGGCCATGTCTGGCGTGAGGTGGTTACTGCCATCCCAACCGAAGACGGTGAAGGGAAGGAGGCCGCTGGAGAACCAGGTGTCGAGGACGTCGGTCTCTTGCGTAAGGTTGGTGCTGGAGCATTTGGTGCAGGCGGTGGGCGGGTTGCGGGCGACGATGATCTCGTTGCAGGCGCCGCAGTGCCAGGCGGGAATGCGGTGGCCCCACCAGAGCTGGCGGGAGATGCACCAGTCGTGGATGTTGGTCATCCACTCCATGTAGGTCTTTCGGTTGTTGTCGGGGGTGAAGGTGATGTGGCCCTGCTCGACGGCGGCGATGGCTTTGTCGGCGAGCGGCTGGATCGTGATGAACCACTGCATGGAGAGGCGCGGCTCGATGATGACGCCGGTGCGCTGCGAGATCGGGACCGTCATGGGATGGTCTTTGATCTCGACGAGGGCGCCGATGGATTCGAGCTCGGCGACGATGCGCTCGCGGGCTTCGAAGCGATCAAGGCCGTGGAAGGGGGAGCCGGGTAGGTCGACGTGCGCGGTTGGATCGAAGATGGTGATGTTGGGCAGGTTGTGGCGCTGGCCGATGGCGAAGTCGTTGGGATCGTGCGCGGGCGTGACCTTGACGGCCCCGGTGCCGAACTCGGGATTTGCCCATTCATCGGCGACGATAGGGATCTCTCTGCCGACGAGAGGAAGCTTGAGGAGTTTGCCGATGAGGTGGGTGTAGCGCTCGTCGGATGGATTGACGGCGACGGCAACGTCTCCCAGCATCGTCTCAGGGCGAGTGGTCGCGATAGTGATGGAGCCTGTTCCATCGGCTAACGGATAGCGGATGGTGTAGAGCTTGCCAACGCGCTCTTCGGAGTCGACCTCGAGATCGCTGACGGCGGTTTGGATTTGTGGATCCCAGTTGACGATGTAGGCGCCGCGATAGATGAGGCCTTGTTCGTAGAGGCGGACGAAGGCTTCCTTCACCGCGACGGAGAGGCGGTCGTCCATGGTGAAGTATTCGCGCGACCAGTCGACGGAGGCGCCGAGGCGCTTCATCTGCTCGGTGATGGCGGAGCCGTACTGCTGCTTCCATTCCCAGACGCGGGCGGTGAAGGCTTCGCGGCCCAGCGTCTTTCGATTGGGACTTCCCTCGGCCGCGAGCTGGCGCTCGACCATCATCTGCGTGGCAATGCCGGCGTGATCCGTGCCCGGGACCCAGACGGCGGTGTCGCCGGACATGCGATGCCAGCGCGTGAGGATGTCCATCTGGGTGTGCTCCAGCATGTGGCCGATGTGCAGGCGGCCGGTAACGTTGGGCGGAGGCAGCAGTTGGACGAACGGCTTAATGGTGCTTGCGTCGGTGGGTGTGGGGACGGAGAAGATGTTCTCGTCGACCCAGAATTTGGACCACTTCTCTTCAATCAGCGAGGGATCGTATGCCTTGGGGAGTTCCTGACTCATAAGCTTTAAGGGTAGCAGGAAGGCAGGAAAGCAGGGGATAGAGTGTAGAGGTGGGCCCGCGAGCTCAAGCCTCGTCCCGTTTCAGGAGGTAGTCCAACCCGCAGACGCGAAACCAGCGGTATCCATAGGGCTCCATCAGGATGGTGTGCTTGCCCTTCTTGTTCGGTTCGCTGTGATCGCTCGAGAGCAGATTGACCAGCACGCAACCCTCGCCATTGTGTTCCAGGGTCATCCGTATCTCCCTTGGAGCGCCCTCGAGGTTGTGCACGCACACGACCGCGTTGTTACGCCACTCGTATTCCATGGCGAGTACTTTGTCGGTCCCTGTGCTCACGAACCGGAAGTCGCCCCATCCGATCTCCGGCACCTCTTTGCGCATGCGGATCATGCGCTCCATCCAGTTCAGCAGCGAGTTCGGATCGCGCCGCTGATCCGCCGCGTTCACGTGATCGAAGCCGTACGGTCCGCGGTCGATCACGGGAAGAATCGGGTGGTCGCTCTTGGTGAATCCCGCGTTCGGCTCATTAGACCACTGCATGGGCGTGCGCGCGCAGTTTCTCTCTGGAAGGCGCAGGTCGTCGCCCATGCCGATCTCGTCGCCGTAGCGAATGACGGGCGTGCCCGGAAGCGTGAGCATGAGGCTGTAGGCCAGCTCCAGACGCCGCCTGTCGCCGCCGAGCATGGGTGCCAGTCTTCGCCGTATGCCTCGTTTGTAGAGCTGCATTTCGGGCTCGGGGCCAAACGCGTCGAAGACGGTTTGCCTCTGCTGCAGTTCGAGGCGGCCAAGGTCCAGTTCATCGTGGTTGCGCAGGAACTGTCCCCACTGGGCGGTGGCCGGCCTTGGCCTGGTGTCTTGCATGGCCTTCACCAACGGTCGCGCGTCGGCGCTGGCCAGGGCGTAGAAGAGATGCTGGTTGACGTCGAAGTTGAACATCATCTGGAGCCGCTCGCCGGCTTTGCCGAAATAGTTCATGTCGGTTCCCGGAAGTACGTTGGCCTCCGCGAGGATGATGGCTTCTCCCTCCCGCCAGGTGAGGAACTGGCTGAATTCTCGGAGCATGTCGTAGTGCTCCACGGGGTGCTGGCCTGCGTTCGCGCCCTTGGCCGAGATGACGAAGGGGACGGCATCCATGCGGAAGCCGGAGACTCCAAGCTGCAGCCAGAAGCCCATGATCTTCAGGATCTCGGCCTGCACCTCTGGGTTCGTAGTATTGAGGTCGGGCTGGAAGTCGTAGAAGCGATGAAAGTAGTATTCGCCCGCGACAGGATCTCTATCCCACGTCGAGCGCTGCACGCCGGGGAACACGATTCCTTTCGCTGCGTCCCTGGGCTTCTTCCTCGACCACACATACCAGTCGCGATATTTTGATTGTGGATCGCGGCGAGCTGCCTGGAACCACGGGTGCTGATCGGAGGTGTGGTTGACCACGAGGTCGATGAGAACGCGCATGCCGCGCTGCTTGCATCCGTGGGTGAATTCGACGAAGTCGCCGAGGGTTCCATAGCGGGGATCGACACCGTAGTAGTCCGCAATATCGTAGCCGTCATCGCGTCCCGGGGAAGGCTGAAAGGGCATCAGCCAGAGGGCCGTGATCCCCAGGCCTTGCAGGTAGTCCAGCCGCCGCATGAGGCCCTGAAAGTCTCCGATGCCATCCCCGTTTGTGTCCAGGTACGTCGCCACGGAGACACAGTAAATGACTGCGTTTTTGTACCAAAGGTCATTGATCATGCGCGCCCTCTCACCTTGTCAGATGCAGGAGAATGCGGTGCTGGAGATTATTTGCGATTCTCTGTGAGCCGGATCCTCATGTCGAGGAACCGGGGATTCGGTCTTCCGCTCAGCGCGATCGCATGGTTGCCAGGACAACCTGCACGATGTTGTCAGCCGCCCGGTTGAGTTCCCGCTCGGTCGGAGTCTTCGCGATGCCGGCGAGTCGCCGATAGAGGATGTCGCCGGTCAGCGCGTCGTGCAAGATCACGGCAAGCCGCTCGAGGGAAACTTTCTGGTTGCGAACGTCGCCGGCGTGACGTTCCAGAATTTGGCGGATGAACGACGTCGTTCTGGCTGGCCCATGCGTGTACCAGGCTTCTCCCACTTCCGGGCAGTGCTCCGCCTCGGCGATTGCCAGCCGGTGCAAGGCAACGGCTTTCCGGGAACTGATCAGTTTAAGGACGTGCACGGCAAGTTTTCTGAGGCTCTGCTCGAGATCCAGACCTGCATAATCAAGGTGCGCGAGGGACTCATTGGACTCGCGGCAAAGGGTTTCAATACTGCTGATGAAGAGGCCGCACTTACCGCCGAAATGGGTGTAAACCGCACTCTTCGATCCGCCCGCCTGCTCCACGATCTTGTCCAGCGAGACGCCCTCGTACCCGTGCTTGAGGAACAAGTTGGCTGCGACTTCCTGCAGCTTGCTGCTGCGAATATCTGCTCGCGAACGCTTGGTCGCCATCCTTACCTCGTAGATTCTTCTCTGCTTTGCGCGGGGCGAAACCGGAGCCGGTTCATAGGAAGTCGACGCATCTTGCATCTAGTTTGCGTCGCCTTTGCATCTCTTATTTTGCGTCCACTTTGCATCTCTTATTTTGCGTCCACTTTGCATCTCTTTATAGGTGTACTGTACAGTACAGTTCAGGTGGGTGGCTTGTAGAACAGGATGTCCGGTGAAACTTATCGGCAAACATGGTACGTATCTTCCACGTGAGGTGTTCCTTGGCTAACGATCAAAAGCCGCCATTCGCTCCAGAGTTCGGCGAACTGGAGAGGTCGGAGTCAGAAGCCGCGCCCGCAACCAAGGTAACGCGACGCTCGTTCCTGGGGCACCTTGGCGCGGCCGGCATCGCAGTCACTGCTTCGCCGGTTCTTGCGTCTGCGGCGGTGCAGAACGCGCCTGCACAGACGCTGGCCGCTGCAGCGCCTGCCGGCAGCGTCCCGGTCACGCTCAAGGTGAATGGGGAGCAGCATACGCTGAATCTCGATCCGCGCACGACGCTGCTGGATTGCCTTCGCGAGAACCTGAATTTTCCGGGAACCAAGAAGGGCTGCGACCACGGCCAGTGCGGCGCCTGCACCGTGCATGTGAATGGGAAGCGCGTGAACTCGTGCCTTTCTTTTGCGGTGATGCACTCCGCCGACGAGATTGTCACGATCGAAGGGTTGGGGACGCCGGACCACATGCATCCCATGCAAGTCTCCTTCGTGGAACATGACGCCTACCAGTGTGGCTACTGTACCTCCGGTCAGATCATGTCGGCGGTGGCGCTACAGGCGGAGCCGGTTGGGCCGACGGATGATGACGTCAAGCAAGGCATGTACGGCAACATCTGCCGCTGCGGAGCGTACCCCAACATTGTTGCCGCGGTCCAGGCGGCGCGCCGCAACGCCTAAGCGGCAAACGTCCGCAGATGGAGTAAACGATGCAAACATTTGAGTACAGTCGACCCACTACCCTCGACCAGGCGATACAAGCGGGAGCGCGCTCGAAGACGGCGCAGCAATATGCCGACGTGCGCTTTGTGGCAGGCGGCACCACGTTGGTCGACCTGATGAAGCTGGACGTGGAGCGTCCGAATCAACTCGTCGACATCAATGGCCTTGCGCTCGATCAGATTCAATCGACGCCGCGCGGTGGCGTGGTCATTGGAGCGCTGGCGCGGAACGCCGCGGTGGCGCATCACCCCGCGATCCAGCGCGACTATCCTGTGCTCTCGGAGGCCCTGCTCTCGGGGGCTTCTCCGCAGCTGCGCAATATGGCGACGACGGCGGGTAATCTTCTGCAGCGCACTCGTTGCGTTTACTTCCGGGACACGGCGCACGCCTGCAACAAGCGTGAGCCGGGCACGGGCT
>Ga0210387_10003480_pt1 | contig 12089 bp, 11 predicted proteins | sample IncBWC7OmetaG_FD_160108 | JGI IMG/M metagenome (GOLD analysis project Ga0210387, IMG submission 160108) | Forest soil microbial communities from Barre Woods Harvard Forest LTER site, Petersham, Massachusetts, United States - Inc-BW-C-7-O ... | reverse complement strand
AGGCGTTCGGCGCGAGGGGCTTTCGCGTGGAGACCATCAACGAACTGAACGCGGTCTTGCGTGAGCTCAAAGGCGTGACCGGGCAGCCATCGCTGGTCGAGGTCGTGATCCCGGACAAGGATCTGCCGGGACAGATGCGCCGGCTTGGGGAGGAATAGACACCATGGCGAGCAAGACCTATTCGATCTTCGGCGTGGGTGCGGCCGGGCTTTACACCGCATGGCGCCTGCTCGACGGCAAGCCGGCCGGCGAGGGCGGAAAGTCGAAGCAGCTCGCCCAGGGCGATACGCTCGAACTCTATGATTGGGGCAAGTATGATTTCTCCGGGGATTTCCCCGGAAGCCGCGCGCCCGGCGCCCGCGCCTGCACCTGGCACTACAAGGACGACAAGAACAGCTCCTATCTCGAGCTCGGCGGCATGCGCTATTCCGATTGGACCGGAGACAATGACGGCAAAGCCGGCGGGCATCGCGTGGTTACGACCGTGATCGACCAGTTGGGGCTCAAGCAATACTCGGTGCCCTTCAACACCTCGCCCAATCCGCTGTTCTATCTGCGCACCAAGAACATGTATCTGGCCGGTATCACCTCGGCCAATCCGGCGCCCTATCATGTCGATCATTACGGCGCCGACGATTCGCCGGATACCGGCTTCACCACGGTGGAGCTGCTCGCCGGTACCGCGGCGAGGCTCCCGCAGACTCGCGTCGCCTGGTGCGAGTTTTATCAGCACGGCAAGATCGAGGTCGATGTGGCGCAGAAGGGCCAGCTCTTCAAGGACATCGGCTATTGGAACCTGATGTTCGACCAATTGGGGTCGGAAGGGTTCGGCTATGTCTCCGACGGCAACGGCTACACGTCGAACGTCATCAACTGGAATTCGGCTGTCGCCTTGCAGTCCAACAACGAATTCACGCCGGGCACCGAATACAAGACGCTGACCACGGGCTATTCCAGCATCTTCGGCGCGTTGTTCGAGGCGATCGTGAAGCTCGCGGAGGCGAAGGGCGTCAGCTTCGAATATCATCCCGATATGCGGCTGCATTCGATCCTCAAGATCGGTGACGGCATCCGCTATGCGATCGCGACCCGAAAGAATCCCAACAAGAAATCCGCGACACGGACCACGAATGCGGCGTGGCTTGCAATGCCGCGCTATGCCATCGACCTCGTGGCGCAAGCGACGCGCTATGAGGATCATGATGGGCTTGACGTGCTGAACCACCAGAAGGTCCAGCTCTATCTGGAGTCGGCGATCATGCAACCGTGCTACAAGGTCGGGATGTTCTTCGATAAGGAATGGTCGACCGACACCTCTAATTCGGCCCTGCAATATCCGGCGCCGATCCTGGCCTATGAGGTGACATTGCAGGTGGCCGATGCGCTGGCCAGTCAAGGCTTTCCATCCGGCTACATTACGGTGATGAAGAAGAAGAGCTCCGGAATCCTGGAGACACCGTTCTCGTCGGCAGCCGATTTTATCCACGCCGTCGAGCGCGCGGTAGGGGAACGACTGACCGTGCAGCAGGAGGAGCAACTGCTTGCCGCCGCCAAGCGCAATACGATCGGGCCGAGCGTCACCGACACGCCGATCCGGCAGGTGGTCTATTTCGGCAACAACGGGCACGACCACGGACAGAACGTCTTCGGCCTGCTCGCGAGCTATGATGACGAGATGTATACCGGCTTCTGGCAGGACCTCGAGCTCGGCCCCGACAGAGAACGAAAAATTCCGATCTCTGACGACATGCAGCCGCTCGACGGCCCGCGAGAAGCGCCGCCGATCATGGTCAAGATGCTGCGTTCACAGCTTGCCGCAGTGCATTTCGGACCGCAATCGGACTACACGGCCGTGCCGGAACCGCTTGAGACCCGCTACATGGATTGGTCGCTGCCGCCGTTCAATGCGGGCTATCACGCCTATGCCGCCCACTATGATGTCTGTGATGTGCAGCAGAAGATCCGCAAGCCCTCGCAATTGATCGACGGCCTGACGCCGACATCTTCATCGTCGGCGAGACCTATTCCAACGATCAAGCCTGGGTGGAGGGCGCCTTCTGCACGGCGGAGTCGGTGCTGAACGACTTCTTCGGCATCGCGCCGATCATCGACAACACCAACTACCCCTTCATCTGCCCGTCGCGCGGCAAGTAGGGCAAAAGAAAACGGCGCCGGTCAAAATGACGGCGCCGTCTCCAGTGTGTTGATTTGGTGAAGCTTACGTCCGCTTGCCGATCTCGACATAGTCGCGGCGGCCGACGCCGGTGTAGAGCTGGCGCGGACGGCCGATCTTCTGCTGCGGATCCTCGATCATCTCGCTCCACTGGCTGATCCAGCCGACGGTGCGGGCGACCGCGAACAGCACAGTGAACATCGACATTGGGAAGCCCATCGCCTTCAGCGTGATGCCCGAATAGAAGTCGACGTTCGGATAGAGCTTGCGGCTGACGAAATATTCGTCGTTCAGCGCGATCTTTTCCAGCTCCAGCGCCACCTTCAGCATCGGATCGTCGCCATGGCCGGTCTCCTTGAGCACGGCGTGACACATCTTCTGCATGATCTTGGCGCGCGGATCGTAGTTCTTGTAGACGCGGTGACCGAAGCCCATCAGGCGGACTTCGCTGTTCTTGTCCTTCACCTTGGCGATGAATTCCGGAATCTTGTCGACCGTGCCGATGCCGTAGAGCATGTTGAGCGCGGCTTCGTTGGCGCCGCCATGCGCCGGGCCCCACAGGCAGGCGATGCCGGCCGCGATGCAAGCGAACGGATTGGCGCCGGAAGAGCCGGCGATGCGTACCGTCGAGGTCGAGGCGTTCTGCTCGTGGTCGGCGTGCAGGATGAAGATCTTCTCCAGCGCGTCAGCGAGCACCGGGTTGACTTTGTACTCCTCGCACGGCACGGCGAAGCACATGTTCAGGAAGTTCTCGGCGAACTTCAGCGAGTTCTTCGGATAAACGAAGGGCTGGCCGATCGTGTATTTGTAGGCCATCGCCGCCAGCGTCGGGATCTTCGCGATCATCCGGATCGAGGCAATGTTACGCTGTCGCGGATCGTTGATGTCGGTGGAGTCCTGATAGAACGCGGCGAGCGCGCCAACGGTTGCCACCATCACGGCCATCGGATGGGCGTCGCGGCGGAAGCCCTGGAAGAAGCGCGCCATCTGCTCGTGCACCATGGTGTGGTGGGTGACGAGATGATCGAAATCCTTCTTCTGCGCCGGGGTCGGCAGCTCCCCGTAGAGCAGCAGGTAGCAGGTCTCCAGGAAGTCGCCGTGCTCGGCGAGCTGATCGATCGGGTAGCCGCGGTATTCGAGGATGCCGGCGTCGCCGTCGATATAGGTGATCTTGGACTGGCAGCTGCCGGTCGAGGTGAAGCCGGGGTCGTAGGTGAACATGCCGGCCTGGGCGTAGAGCTTGGCGATGTCGATGACATCAGGCCCGACGGTGCCGCTCAAAATCGGGAAATCGTAGGTCTTGTTGCCGACCGTAAGGGTCGCGGTCTTGCTTGCAGATTTTGCGTCCATCGTTGGTCCCCGATGCGATCATTTGCGGGCTGGCTTCGCGCCATTAGGACATGGCGAGACAGGCCGGAATTGTCCAGAAGACTGGCTGCGCAAATGGGTATCGTATTGCCATGTGCGCTGCAAGATGGGCGCCGCCGCGCTGATGGCGGCTATGCGGTAGCCTGATCCCCGGCTTGGTCCCCAAGCCGGGCCAGGCATTCGTCTCGCCCCAGCACCGAAAGCACTTCGAAAATGCCAGGCGAGGTGGTCTTGCCGGTCAGCGCCACGCGCAAAGGCTGGGCGACTGCGCCCAGCTTGAGGTTGTTGGCGTCGGCGAATGCGCGCATCGCGCCTTCGGTGGTCTCGACGCTCCAGGGCGTCACGGTTTCGAGCGCGGTGCGCAGCCGGCCGATCAATGCGCGGGTTTCGCCCGTCAGCAACGCTTGCGCCTTCGCATCGACCTGGAGCGGGCGGTCGGCGAAAATGAAATAGGAGGCGTCGATCAGCTCGATCAGGGTCTTTGCGCGCTCTTTCAGGCTTGGCATCGCTGCCAGCAGCTGCGCACGGGTGGTCGGGTTCAGCTTGGCCTTCAGCGCAGCGCCGTTAGGAACGTAGTCCAGCACGCCCTCGAATTGGGTCACAAGGGATTGATCGGAGGCCAGGCGGATGTAGTGGCCGTTGAGATTTTCCAGCTTGGCGAAATCAAAGCGGGCGGCGGAGCGGCCGATGGCGGGCAGGTCGAACGCCTTGATCATCTCCTCGGTCGAGAAGATTTCCTGGTCGCCGTGGCTCCAACCGAGCCGGACCAGATAGTTCCGCAAAGCGGCCGGTAAATATCCCATGGCACGGTAGGCCTCGACGCCGAGCGCGCCGTGACGCTTCGACAATTTCGAGCCGTCCGGGCCGTGGATCAGCGGGATATGCGACATGCTCGGCACGTTCCAGCCCATCGCATCGTAGATCTGCTTCTGACGGGCGGCATTGATCAGATGGTCGTCGCCGCGAATGATGTGGGTGACCGCCATGTCGTGGTCGTCGACCACGACGGCGAGCATATAGGTTGGCGTGAGGTCGCCGCGCAGCAGCACGAGATCGTCGAGGTTCTCGTTCTGCCAGACCACGCGCCCCTGCACCTGGTCCTCGATCACGGTCTCGCCGGTCAGGGGCGCCTTGAGACGGATGGTCGGCTTCACGCCGGCAGGCGCCTCGGAGGGATCGCGATCGCGCCACATCCCGTCATAGAGGCGGGTGCGGCCCTCGGCGCGGGCCTTCTTGCGCATCTCGTCGAGCTGTTCCGGCGTGGCATAGCAGCGGTAGGCCTTGCCTTCGGCCAGGAGTTGCTCGGCGACCTCGCGATGGCGGGCGGCGCGGCTGAACTGGTAGATAACGTCGCCGTCCCAATCGAGCTCCAGCCATTTCAGCCCCTCGAGAATGGCGTCGATCGCCTCCTTGGTGGAACGCTCGCGGTCGGTGTCCTCGATCCGGAGCAGCATCTTGCCGCCGCGGCCGCGGGCATAGAGCCAGTTGAACAGCGCCGTGCGGGCGCCGCCGATATGGAGGAAGCCGGTCGGCGAGGGGGCAAAGCGGGTGACGATCGAATCGGTCATTAGCAGGGCAGGTTTTAGCAGGACGGGCTTTAGCAGGACGGCTTGGCGGAAATGGCGGTGGTGTATAGCAGGAACGGTGCATAACTAAAGCCTTCCGCGCGAGAAAGCGGGCTTGGCGTGGGATAACGAATTTGGCAGAACGGCCGCTTCATTCGACCAGGACTCAGTGATGACGACGACGACAGAACCGGTGGCGGCAGAGGCGGGGCGCGACTTCATTCGCGACATCATCACGGCCGATCTCTCTTCAGGCAAATACCAGGAGATCGTGACCCGGTTCCCGCCGGAGCCGAACGGCTACCTGCATATCGGCCATGCCAAGTCGATTGCGCTCAATTTCGGCATCGCACAGGAATTTCCTGGTCACTGCAACCTGCGCTTCGACGACACCAATCCGGCCAAGGAGGAGCAGGAATATATCGACTCCATCCAGGCCGATGTGAGCTGGCTCGGCTATAAATGGGCCGGCGAGCCGCTTTATGCGTCGGATTATTTCGATCGCCTCTACGAATGGGCGGAAGGACTGATCAAACGCGGCCTTGCCTATGTCGACGACCAGTCGCAGCACGATATCCGCACCAACCGCGGCACCCTGACCGAGCCCGGCAAGAACTCGCCGTTCCGCGACCGGCCGGTCGAGGAGAATCTCGACCTGTTCCGCCGCATGAAGGCCGGCGAGTTTCCGAACGGCGCCCGCGTCCTGCGTGCCAAGATCGACATGGCCGCCGGCAATATCAATCTGCGCGACCCGGTGCTGTACCGCATCCTGCACGCGCATCATCCGCGTACCGGCACCAAATGGTCGATCTATCCGAGCTACGACTACGCCCACGGCCAGTCGGATGCCATTGAAGGCATCACGCATTCGATCTGCACGCTGGAGTTCGAGGACCATCGGCCGCTGTATGACTGGTTCATCGAACAGCTGCCGGTGCCGTCCAAGCCGCATCAGTACGAGTTTGCGCGCCTCAATCTGACCTACACGGTGCTCTCCAAGCGCGTCCTGACCCAGCTCGTGCGCGATGGCCATGTCGCGAACTGGGACGATCCGCGCATGCCGACCATTGCCGGTTTGAAGCGCCGGGGCGTGCCGCCGGCGGCGATCCGCGAGTTCGTCAAGCGCATTGGTGTCGCGAAAGCCAACAGTGTCGTTGACGTCGGCATGCTCGAATTCTGTATCCGCGAGGAGCTGAACCGCACTTCACTGCGCCGCATGGCGGTGCTCCGGCCCTTGAAGGTCGTGATCGAGAATTATCCGGAAGGGCAGGTCGAGGAAATCGAGGCGATCAATCATCCTGATAATCCCGAAGCCGGCACGCGGAAAATCGCCTTCGGCCGCGAGCTCTATATCGAGCAGGATGATTTCATGGAGAACCCGCCGAAGAAGTTCTTCCGGCTCTCTCCCGGCAACGAGGTGCGGCTGCGCTATGCCTATTTCATCAAGTGCACCAGCGTGATGAAGAACGCCGCCGGCGAGGTCACCGAGCTCCGCTGCACCTACGACCCCGCCACGAAGGGCGGCAACGCGCCCGACGGGCGCAAGGTCAAGGCGACCATGCATTGGCTGCCGGCGGCCCAGTCGCGGCCCGCCGAAATCCGCGTCTACAACCAGCTTTTTGCCAAGCCGAGCCCGGATGCCGCCAATTTCGCCGCCGACCTCAATCCACAGTCGCTGGAGATATTAAAAGACGCCCGGGTCGAACCCGCGATTGCGGAGGCCAATTCGCCCGATGTCGTGCAGTTCGAGCGGCAGGGCTACTTCGTCCGCGACAAAGATTCGACGCCGGACCATCTGGTGTTGAACCGAACCATCGGTTTGCGCGACACCTTTGCGAAGGAAGTCGGCAAGGGCTAGGATTTCGGGCGCTGGGACTTGCCTTCACCGCACCGTGATTTGGGTCACGTTCATTCCGCGGCTAATGGGCCTAACTGGCGCATCCTTCAAGGCAGGTTTCAGATGAAGAAGCTCACGGTATTGGCGATCGCATTCCTGCTGGCGCCGGCTTTTTCGGCGGACGCGTCCGGCAAGGTCCATCACAAGCATGCGGCCGCAACCACCCAGAAGGCCCGTCCGGCCGAGTCCGAGCCGGCGCCTTCGGGGCCGCCCGTGACGCGGCTGCCAGTCGCCCCCGACACGTTCCGGGCATAAGTCCTATTCTCGTTTTGTTCTGCTAGTCCGCATCCCGCAACTTCCGGTAGCCTGATGGCCGGGAGTAGCAGGGTGTTGCCGCATGGCAGAGCGGGACGGGGCGGGGTCACCCCATCGCACGCAGGGAGTAGCCGGTACTTGGCCGCCGCGCGGAGCCGCGCAGGGCGCGATCTCAGCGCCGTCGCCCTCCCGGGCCTGGTCTTCCCTGCTCGAGCGGCTGCGGGCCTGGGTTCGTACTGAGGCCGGTGCTGGCCGGCTGCTGCCGTGGGTTCCAATCGCCTTTGGCGCCGGTATTGCGCTCTACTTCACCGCCTCGCATGAGCCTGTGGTCGGCGAGCGCGGCCGTGGCAGTCGCATTGGCCGTGGCCGCTTACCTGCTGCGGCGTAGCCGCTTCTTCGTGACCGCAGTGTTGATCGCCGCGGTTGCGGCAGGCTTTGCCACGGCGACCCCTTCAGGACGGCGCATCTCACTCATGCTGTGCTGACGAAGCCGCTCTATTCGATCTCGCTGTCGGGCTTTGTTGAAACGCGTGACATCCGCGAGCGCACGGACCGCTTTGTGCTCCGCGTGACGCAGATGGATGCGCCGCATTTTTCAGGCAAGCTCGATCGCGTGCGGCTCTCGGTCAGGAAGGGAACCGCGCCCGATGTCGGCAGCTTCGTCGAGCTGAAAGCGCGCCTGCAGCCGCCGCTCGCGCCGCTGCGGCCGGGTTCCTATGATTTCTCTCGTGACCTGTTCTTTCAGGGCATCGGCGCCTCCGGCTTTGTGACCGGCGCGATCAAGGTGACCGAAGCGCCCGAAAGCGGCGGCATCGCCTTGCGCTTCGCCGCCGTCATGCAGGATTTGCGCGACGCTATCGACGCGCGCATTCGCGAGCGGCTCGACGGCGACGAGCGCGCTATCGCGACTGCGCTCCTGACCGGGCGTCGCGATGCCATCACCACGCCGGTCAACGACGCCATGTTCATTTCCGGCCTCGGCCATGTGCGGTCGATTTCCGGCTATCACATGGCCGTCGTGGCGGGCGTCGTGTTCTTCGTGATCCGGGCGCTGTTGGCGCTGATCCCGGGGCTTGCCGTCAGTGCGCCCATCAAGAAATGGGCCGCTGCCGGGGCGCTCGCCGCAGCAGCCTTCTATTTGCTGCTGTCGGGCGCGGATGTCGCCACTCAAAGACCGTTCTTCATGACCGCCGTGGTGCTGGTCGCCGTCATCGTCGACCACCGCGCCATCACCTTCCGTACGCTCGCGGTGTCCGCGATGATCGTGCTGATCATGGCGCCGGAAGCGCTGGTGCATCCGAGCTTCCAGATGTCGTTTGCGGCAACGCTCGGCCTCGTCGCGCTGGTGCAGATCGGCATGCCAAAACTGTTCGCGACCCCCGATCATTCCACCACCGCACGCGTCGCGCTGTGGGGCGGGCGCGAGCTCGTGACGCTGCTGCTCGCCTCGCTGGTGGCGGGCCTCGCCACCACGCCCTATGCCGCCTTTCACTTCCACCGCGTCACGCCCTATGGCGTGCTCGCCAATCTCGCGGCGATGCCGGTAGTCTCGGCGCTGGTGATGCCGGCGGGCCTGCTCGGGCTTGCTGCCATGCCCTTTGGCCTCGACGGCTTCTTCTGGTCGCTGATGGGGATCAGCATCGACTGGATGATCGTGGTGACGGAATGGGTCGCAGGCCCGCCTGGCGCGATCGGGCGCATGGCGGCGTTCGGGGTCGGCCCGATGATCGCGGCGAGCTGCGGCCTGATCCTGATGGGGCTGCTCCGCACGCCGCTGCGCTGGTCGGGCGCACTGGTGTTGGCGGTGTCGATCGTCTGGACACTCGGCGTGCGGCAACCGGATATCCTGATCTCGGGTGACGGCCATAACGTCGCCGTGCGCGGCAAGGATGGCCGGCTGCGTCTGATGCGCACGGCCAAGGATGCGTTCATGGTGAAGGAATGGCTCGCCGCCGACGCCGATGCGCGCGAGGCGGCCGACGGCTCGCTTGCCGACGGCGTCTCCTGCGATGATGCAGGCTGTGTTGTGGAAGCGGCCGGCGGCGGCTTCATCACCCAGGCGCTGCGCGGCGATGCGCTGGCGGATGATTGCGAGCGCGCGGTGCTGGTGGTGACGGCAAGGCAGCCCCCGGTCGATTGCGGGGCAAGCGTGATCGATCTGGCGCGGCTGAGGCGGCAGGGCGCGCTGGCGTTGTGGCGCAAGCGCGATGGATTTGTGGTCGACGCTGCGAAACCAAACGGTTTCGATCGGCCGTGGTCACCGGCAGCCGCGGGCGAAAGCGAGAACGACAGCACGATCATCTCGCGTCCATCACCGCCGCGCGCGCGGGATGCGACGCCGTCGGACGCCAACCTCCAGACTGACAATTAATGCACAACAAAAAGCCCCGGCAAAACTGCCGGGGCTTTTGTTTCGCGGGTGCAGCGATCAGCGGCCGGCGGGGGCCGACCAGCCGCCGGAATAGATTTCCGGAGTGCTCGGCTGCACGACGACAACGGCGTTGTTGGCGTTGCGGAATTGCTCGACCTTGCGGGCATGATGTTGCTCATGGGCCGAAGCCAGCTGCGTCGTTGCAACGGCGATCAGGGCGGCCCCGAGGGCGGTCAAAACGGTCTTGCGCATGGTTGTCTCCTCTTTTTTGTGCGCTTGAGCCGTCGTGCCCGAGAGCCTCGGCGGCTTGCGTGCCGAGGACATAATTCCAATGCGGGCGTCTGATAATCCGCTGATAGCGCGAAGGACTATCAACTCCTGTTGTACAATCCGGGCCTTGCGCCGGCCCGGCATGTACCTACTGGCTTAGCTGTATGTGGCGGGCGAGGGCAGGTCGAACGTGCCGAGATGAAATTCCTCGGCGTGCACCTCGTCCGCCTCTTCCTTCGCGTCATCGTGATGGTGCGGAAGCTCGACCAGCGTGAATGCGGCATCCGGAAACTGGTTCCAGACCTTGAGATCGTCCGAGGTCACCGTCAGCCAGCCAAATGTAAACATGTAACGACCAGGCTCGGTGACCCCACCAGCCCGCTGCCAGGTAATCTTGTTGACCATGTCCCTGTCCCCAATCGGTGGTCTTTTTCAATTCTTACGCCCGCGAGACGGTTCCGCCGGGAGCGCGCCGGCGAAACCTGATCGCGGGTCGAAAGATCAGTCGACCGGAATCCGCCGTGCGGCCGGCGCGCTGGTTGCGATATGCGCGGGCTGGCTGATCGGCGCCGTCACGGGCAGCTGCAACACGGTTGCGCGCTGTCCCTCGCAAAGTTGTGTCACGAGCACATAGTTTCCATCCGGAAATTCGATCGCGTCGTGGTGACGCTCCGGAACGTGCGGATCGATCTTGCCGAACTTGCCGACGCGGGAAGCGATCGAGCGCGTCCAGATCCAGCGGTTGTCGTATTTCACGTCCTCGGTGAAGGCGAGCTCTGTGCCCGGCAGCATGCATACAGCGACGCCCGGTTCGCTTGCTGACGCAAAGCCGCGGGTCGACGTGCCGCGGAAAGTTGTCGTAACCAGCGTCTCTCCCACCTGGGCAGGACGCGATGCCACGGCATGCAGACTATAGTCACACATCGGATTGCTCCTCGTTCGAGATAGCCAACCGGCGCACTCTCATCACAGCTGGGTGTGATCGCTTTTCTGGCGTCAAACCCGAGAGGCGCTGGCCTCTATCAGAGTGGACACTAAGCTCGAAGCCTCTGCCCTCTTATGGGCAATTCTGCGGCCCCGCGCCGTGCGTGAAATCACAAATCCGTATTGCGATGGTTGGTTCCTAAGCCGCGATATTGCAGGCGCAAAAGAAAATCCGCCGGAAAAATCCGGCGGATCAAAACGGCACAAGCCAAAACGACGCAAGCAATGCAAGCGAGCGGGCTTTAGTACTTCCGGTAGAGCCCGATCAGCTTGCCCTGAATCTTGACCCGGTTCGGCGGCAGGATGCGCACCTCATAGGACGTGTTGGCGGGCTCCAGCGCGATCGAGGCGCCGCGGCGGCGGAAGCGCTTCAGGGTTGCTTCCTCGTCGTCGATCAGCGCCACCACGATGTCGCCGGTGTCGGCGGTGTCATTGCGCTGGATCAGCGCCATGTCACCGTCGAGAATGCCGGCATCGACCATGGAATCGCCGCGCACTTCGAGCGCGTAATGCTCGCCGGAGCCGAGCATGTCAGGCGGTACGCTGATGGTGTGGCTGCGGGTCTGCAACGCCTCGATCGGCGTGCCGGCTGCGATGCGGCCCATGACCGGCACGGCGACCGGACGTTCACCGTCATCCTGACTGGCGCCGCCGCTGCGGACCTTGCCGAGATTGCCCTCGATGACGCTTGGCGTGAAGCCGCGCCGGTTGCCGCCGCCAGCGGGCGAAAGCTCGGGCAGCTTGATGACCTCGATGGCGCGGGCGCGGTTGGGGAGACGGCGGATGAAACCGCGCTCCTCCAGCGCCGTGATCAGACGGTGGATGCCGGACTTCGAGCGCAGGTCGAGCGCATCCTTCATCTCGTCGAACGAAGGTGGCACCCCGGCTTCCTTGAGCCGTTCGTTGATGAAACGCAGAAGTTCGTACTGTTTGCGCGTGAGCATCTCGAGCAAGTCCCCCGATTGATGGTGCCGTTCGATTCCGAGATTTTCGATTCCGAGACTTCGATACCGGTTTCCGATTCCTGGACGAGAGCGGGACTCTCGACCTCAAGACATCATTGGATACTAGAACTCGAAACAAATCATGAACGGACACTATATGTTCGGTATGTGTTCCGCAACCACTTAATTTTCGGTGAACGCGAGAAAGTTCGGTCAGCGTCGCTGGCGCAAACAGCTAGTTCGGCAGCCGAAGGATCTCGCA